>ERZ1370068.9092-contig-7896_pt1 | contig 42478 bp, 66 predicted proteins | sample MGYA00561227_ERZ1370068 | MGnify/ENA primary metagenome ERZ1370068 (study PRJEB38410, sample SAMEA6850437) | metagenome | study: Metagenomic assessment of the ecological functions of the soil: analysis of the soil microbiota associated with the... | reverse complement strand
AGTCAATAGGGATCGGTCTGATCACCGTTGCGCTCCTCTTTCTCGCGACTCAGCTGCCTACGCTGCAGAAGGGACTCCTTACAACCACACTCACACCGCCTGAATGGCTCATCTGCGCCGGACTTGCCGCCTTACTTCCCCTCGTCGTTGAGCTGAGCAAGCTCATTCGTCGGCGACGCGGGCCCGCGGCGGCGCCGGTTGGAGCAGAGCGTGTCGTAGCCCCATCCCGCGCTCTCACGAAGACTGCTAGATGATGGATGATTTGGCGCAGATCTAGAGCTGCAGCATGCAACTCAGAAGGCTGCACGAGCGCTGATGCGACCTCTCCCGGGACTCGAGAGGTCCAAGGATCCAAGCCAGTGAGCACCGTGCCAACCGCCAAGACGCCGATGACACTGAAGAAACTACCGAGCACGCCGGCCTGTCCGAACTTTCATCCATGATGGTCGCGTTTGCGTTGCCGTCGATGTCTGTCCTCCAAGAGCGCTCCGACTTCGGGATGGGCACACTGAGCAGACCGGGACCCGAGGCCGCGAATGCCGTACGCCTGTCAGTGTCTGGTTGACGTCGCGGAACTATGGCGGCGTCTTCCTCTAGAAGACGGGCCCAGGGCGCAGCTGGATTAGCTGTGCACCGCTGTTCGTTACCGATAGGCCACACCGGAAGGCTTCGTCTCGGCCACACTGGGGGAATGGACCACGCGTCAGTCACCGCTGCGGGCGGATGCCGGGGGCTTTTCCAAGCTCGCGGCTGTATGGCATTCGGGTACCGCAGGCGGGCCGCGACCGTGAAATAGTTAGGCGTCCTCGCGTGGTGGTCGCCCGTCATTCTGATCATTGCCGAGGTCGCGCTGACCTCGGTATCTCCCGTGGATGAGTATCGACCAGATGGCCCCGAGGGCATGCCTCTTCGTGGAGCCCTTGATGATCGACTTGACTTGCGTTCCGGCGACCCAGGACCCGAGCAGCCCGATGATGGTCTGCACGACGAAGATGGTGGTCGTGACAGCAGCAACTGATGGAGGGTTACTGAGCCCGCTGAGGGAATGCGCGATGAGAGCGCCAACGCCCAGAACGGCACGATCCACAAGCAGGATGAGAAACACGCCCACCCGTAGACGCAACGGGGACATGCCAGCTGCCTTCGCGTCCTCGGTTGACGATGCATCGCGCATGTATGTTCCCGGCTCCATTAACTGGGTCCTGGGCTCGATGCTCTCGCACTCCACCGTGGCGGCGCCACCCCTGTTGCCAAGCGCATACGACCACCTGGTGTTGATCACGGCTTGCGCAGCGTGGCGCACCTCGCCCCGGACAGTGCCCGGACGCCGGGTGGGAGGAATCTCCCCTCCGTCAAGCCCGGGTGGACTCAGCTCATGTTTCCAGCCTGGGTCTCATGGTGAGCGTCGTGATTCTCTTTGCACTCGGCTCCTAGGGCCCGGTGACGGCGAGACGGCGTGCTCCGAGTCGGCCACTGCCGCAGGGACGCGGAAGGTTGACCTGGGTGCTACCTGCCGTCGGGTGATGCGATGCAGGAGCCCAGGGTGCAAGAAGATCCTGAGCAGGGGACCGGCCGTGACTTGGCGGCGAGGTGTGGTCGCAGCTGTCCGCTTTGACTCAAAATAGGGAATGTCTCATGCCGCTGGGGTCGAGCCACAACGCGGACGAAGTCGATGATGTTGCCGAGCTTGGGCCGGTCGATTAGGACACCGAGCAGCTAGCCGCAACAGAAGGAGAGATCTCGCATGCCCTTAGCCGCACGACGTGTGGGCCGCGCCGGGTTATCGAGGCTCAGACCAATCGCCCGCACCGCCGCCACTGCCGGTACCGTCGCGGTGGTAGCGCACGGCGTCAACCGCCGCTCAGACCGGCGAGAAGACAGACGTGACGACCGGGAGACCGGCGAGACGAGCGCAGGGACGGCCGCTGAGCCAACCAGCGCCAGCCATCTCCTAGGTAGGTGCGCTTACAGCAACTCAGAGCGGCACCCCTGTTCAACTGTCGGCCAATCAACCTGCACAGTGGCACAGATAAGCCAGCCGGCACACGCTCGAGCGTCGCACCTGACACTTTTCGCCGTGCCTACCCGGTTGTTGCGATGCCTGGTTGGCGGGTTCTTCCGTGGTCGTTATCGACTGCGGAAGGAGCTGGGATGCTTCTCCGGAAGACTGAGTCTCGCCGATCATCGCCGGCGCCAGAATCATCCGGAACGGATCAGGATCCCAGCCGCGAAATATGATCGAATGAGTACGCATGCTGAGCGGGGTTGCGTACGCCAAGGATCTTCGCAGGTCCGACCTGGGGCGCCTCGTCAGCACCAACCCCACACTGGAGGCAGTCAGATGTTCAACGACAACGGGTCGTTCCTGCTCGCATTGTTCGAGTTCTTCATCTTCTTCGCATGGATCATGTGCGTGTTCTATGTCTTCGCGGACATCTTCCGTAGCCACGACATGGGCGGCGGAGCGAAGACTGTCTGGTGCCTGTTCGTCATCTTCGTGCCATTCCTCGGCGTCTTGGTCTACCTCATCGCCCGCGGCGGCGGCATGACGGAGCGCGCCATGGAGCAGCAGCAGGAGATGCAGCGACAGCAGGATGAGTATGTGCGTTCAGTCGTCGCCACGAGCGGTGGCGGCTCGAGCGCCGATCAGATCGCGTCGGCCAAACAACTCCTCGACGCGGGAACGATCACCCAGGCCGAGTTCGACCAGCTGAAGGCGAAGGCTCTCGCCACCACCTGAAGCGAAAACCGGGCAAACGCAGAACCGGCAAGTAGAAAAAGGCCCTTCACGCTCGGCCCTGTTTCCAAGATCACTTTTGGAACCTCACGCGACAATGAATAGGACCTTCTCCGGGCCCTCCATCCGATCCAAATGGGACAGACCTCACGGAGGACGCCGAGAAAGCACCTGTCCGGCAGAGTGGGATCTGCTAGCTGGAACGCGGTATTCGGCTGGCGCGGCGCGTGTCTCACTTTTGGTCGCAGCGTGACGCCGACGCAGTAACATCCGCCGCCATCCACATACCACTGCTGCGTCTTCGCGAGCCCACGAACGCCCGCTACGACGTCCTCGCTGGCTTCTCTTAGTCAGCGGGTTGGGGTTTCGGACCTTGATATCCCTGCTCGACGGGCATTGGCGGGCATCGCCGCAGCCCATGGTGATCACGACGTCGGCGGCGCGGACGGTTTCGTCGGTCCAGGGTTTGGGGAACTCGTTGGAGATGTCGATGCCTCGTTCAGCCATGGCCGCGATTGCGGCGGGGTTGACCTCGTGTCCGGGTTCGACCCCGACCAGGCGACGGCATGGTCGCCGGTCAGAGCCTCAAAGAATCCGAGGGCCATCTGAGACCGGCCGGCGTTGTGGGTGCACAAGAACAGGACGGTCGGCTTGCCGTCGCGATGTAGGCCTTACAGTGTTGGCGACAACTTGGCGGCGTTTGGTAGCCGACATCGGCGACGTGCGCCGCTGAGTGTTCAGCTTTCCGACGACGGCTGCCAGCGCCAAACTGACCACCATGGCGGAGACCTTGCTGCATCGCCGGGCGCGTCCGCATGCCGTCGCCGGCACGGCTGCTGATCTTGCCGGCGAGGCGGTCAGGACTGCTGTCTAGCGGCGTCGAGCGACGCGCCGCGACGTGCGCCGCGCGACCCTGCGGGAACCAAGCATCTTTTACCTCCAGTCGTCTTGACAGTACGTCATCGTGTGGTGGTCGCTGCGGCGGCCGTCTCCATGGCGTGCAGTTCCTTGGCCTCCTCGGCCTCTATCAGCCCTAGCTCGACCAGATCCAGCGGACTGATGAACCCGTCGCTGAGGCGAAAACCTCCGGCCCGCGCGACCGCGTCACGCAGCGGGACGGCCCAGTGATGCTCCAAGAGGATGAGCGCGGCGGCCGAGTCGTTCGGGATGTCCTCGAGGACATCCCAGGCTTCCTGGTCGTTGAACACATTCACGCCGTCGGCTGCTGCCTCGGCGCCGGCGGCGGCGCCGGCTTCCATTCCTTCCTCACCCTCGATACCCAGCCCGATGAGGGCGCCGACCTTGCTGCCAAGCTCGATCGCCTCGTCTTTGGTGAGGTTGCTGAGGTGCGCCACCTCGATCTCTCCGTCGGCGTCCTTGTGGACGGCCAGGGCGTCGATCACCCGGATGGTGTCGCCCTCACGAAGCCGTTCCAGTTCGTCGATGATCTCACCGTGGAAGTTGGGGTGGTTGAAGCCCAACACGATGAGCTGTACTGGTCCGATAGCCATGTCTTCTCCCTTTCTTCGACCGCTTGGCCCGTTCCAGGCCTTCCCGTGTGCTCGTTGGTCGGGCCTAGCAAGATTCAACGCTGTCGACAGCTTAGGCGCCTCACCTCTTTGGGGTGAACCTGCCCCGGTGTACTACCAGGAGAGATCGCTCTCCGGCCCTGCAATCACCGAGAGGCTCACTGACGCGCCGTCGCGATGTGGAACCGCTCCTCCGCGCTGCTGAAGTGATCCGCGTCTGCCGCGCCGACGTCGATCTGCACCCAGCCCACCGTCCCGGTGAAGACGCTTGTTGCCGGCGTGTAGTCGTCGCTGACCGGAGAACCGGTATCGCGTCCCAGGTCGACCGTTTCATCCGCGGAGAAGATCAGTGGCACAGTCGCCGAGAGCTTCCCTCGCCGACCTGGTTGCCGTCGATGTAGAGGCGGACCCGGCCGCCTTTGCCGGGGCCACCGCCCTCGTAGTCGAATTCCATCCGTACCTGGTGGGCGCGCTGGCGGGACTGGGTTGTCGACTTTCACCTTCGAGCGCTGTAGGCCGACCAGGTTGTGGCAGTAGGTCGGCTTGCCGTCTTTGGTGCACAGAGCCCAGCCGCCGAAGGCCCCGCCCTGCGCGATGATCACCCCGTCGGCTCCCGAGGCGGGACCTCGACTTGGGCCGTCACCGTATGCGGCTTGTTCTTCACCTTGATCATCGAGGCCTCTGTCAGGCGACCCATGCCGCCCAGACAGCAGCTGTGAGCTGGCCAGCGACATCACCTGCGTGTCGGGCCGGTTGATGCTGCAGCCTTCCCCGCCAGTGGGACGCGGCGTTCCGGCGGCATCCCGTTGATCGATCGCGACTAGCAGCTCCGGCGACCATTTCCGGAGCGCCAGACCCACCGCAAACGGCAGCAACTGCAAGACGGCCACCGTCAGGACCAGTTGTCCAACGGGAAGCGAGATCCTCCGCCGAGCTTCGCCGCGGCGAAGATGGCATTAGCCGTCGGTGCGAACGTCAAGCTGCCAATTGGCGGCCAAGAAGACCTGCAGCGACGCTCCAGTGACTACATCTCCGCGCTGGATCATGGCCAGCTTCGCGGCAAACGGAGCGCCCGGTGAGCATGCCAGCAGTGACGAGCGCAACATAGGCCGGGGTGTCGAGGAGAGGACTGCTGCCGTACCCCAACCAATCAATGGCACCAGAAAGGTTCGCCACAAGAACGAGGAGAACAAGCTTCACATTACGAAACGTTGCCCCTAGCGCCCCGAGCGTGGTGCCAAGGCCGCCCCGAGCATGGTGGACACGATGAGCACCACGACGGGCGGCCGGTCCGCGGAAGTTAGCTGGCTTCGAGCGCCAAACCGCTCCGCACGTGGCTCAATTGGCATGTTCCTTCAGGTTGGTCCTGAGCTGGTTGGGCAAGTTGATGTCTTACGCGACGCTTTGCGGAGCGGGGTTAGATAGATAACGCCTCCTCGAAACTTCCAAAACTGATCAACCGGCGCTTCGTACGACGTTCCGGTGGTTGGCCGGATGTACGTGCGTCCTGTCGTGCACTAGTTCGACAAAGTCTGAGCTATCCAGCAGCGTGATGATCGGCCCTGCTACCGGTGTGGTGGATCGGCCGCATCGCATTGAACAGGCGACTGGCGACCCGCGCGCCGGCTGGAGATGGCAGCCCGAGTCTGGTCGTGGCCGGCATCGGTATGTCCGACTGCTGCGACAGCACAATGATCAACAGCGATCTCTGAATCCCAGCGACTCGATATGCCGAGGTTCGCAGCGCCGATAGAGACATCCCTGGAGCATGGAGTTCGGCTTCGGTACGACTTTCTTAGTGTTCCGGGATCGATCCAGCGGCCGTGATCGAGACCAATCCCTGCTGAGGCGCAGCACTTGAAGTTGAATGGCGGCTATAGCGCGCGAATGCGACGGGCGTCCTCGACAGCGACGCCGCCAAGGACTGGCTGGCCACGAGCTTGATGCCCGGGCCGTACAGCAACACAATCGTCGGTACCAGCAGCTCGCCACCTGCGACACCCGTCGGCGCCGCGGGGCAAATGATCTGCGTGGGGCGGTGCATCCGGCGGGCGCTCCGGCTTCGGGACGGGCAAACCGAGCAGACCACGGCCCGAAGGCCGCGAATGCTGAGCGCCTGTCAGCGTCTGCTTGACGTCGCGCCATGGGCGGCGCCTCTCCCTAGAAGACGGGCGGAGGGCAGACGGGATAGCTGGGCGCCGCGGCTCGTTACCGACAGGCCAGGACATCGAAGGCTCGTCTCGGCCACACTGGGGGATGGATCAGACGTCAGTCACCGCTGCGGGTGTGATCGACACGTTCTTGGTGTTGTTGATCGGCATAGGGCCCAAGCTCGCGCTGGTCCCGTTCGTGGAGATCACAGCTCCGCTTGACGCGGCAGCCAAGCGGCGTGTGCAACGCACGATGCTGGTCACCGCGGGCACGGTGGCCCTGATCCTGATCGTGCTCGGCGAGTTGCTGCGTGCCTTGCTGCACTTCTCGATCGGCTCCTTGTCGATCGCGGGTGGCGTGATCTTGCTGGTCCTGGCGGTGTGGATGGTGCTCGGCGCCGCCCGGTGGCGGCGCACCATTCCACTGCCGAGAAGGACCCGATGCAGCTCGCGCGGTTCCCGCTGGCGGTGCCGTACCTGCTGAACCCGGTGGGCATCGTCGGCCTGGTGACGATCTCCGCTGAGGCGACGTCTCTCCGCGTGTTGGCGGTTGCGATCGCCATCCTGCTATTGGTCTTACTGATAGATATTGCGGTCTTCCGCTGGGCAAACCAGGTCAGTGCCAAGCTCGACGAAAGCCGCATGTTGGTCACCGAGAAGGTGTTTGGCTTCCTCATTGCCGCCATCGCCGTGCAACTCATCCTCGACGGCCTGGCCTTGGCCGGGGTGATCGGACCTGTCAAGTACTAAGCCAGGCTGTACTTGTCATCGGTGCGGCGAGGGCGAAGCAGCGGTGTGGATGGGCTCGAATCACGCCGCTACCGCTCAGTGCTTCGTTGTGAGTTACGCAGCTTGGTGGTCGTGATGCACGGCATGCAGTGATCAGACTCCATCGGCCAGCCACCGTTAATGCCGCGAGCTAGATCAGCTCTGGTGGCTCAGGTCGCGGCTAGGGTGATGCGTCCGGAAAGCCGAGGATGGTTTTGATGTCGTCCGGTCTGCGGGTGTAGGCGTCGCTCCACTGGTCGAGCGGCACCTGGCGGGTGATGAGGTCGGCGAGCCAGCCTGGATCGGCTTGGGCGAGAGCTTTGGCGGCGAGTTCGTAGTGGTGCCGGTTGGCGTTGACGGAGCCGAATATGACGGAGTTCTGCAAGACGATGTTGCGGTTGAGGAGTCCCGGGTCGACGGTGGCCTCGGCGCCGGCCGGAGAGACTCCGGTGAGGCAGGTTATGCGGTGGCGGACGTGCTGCGGGCCTGCTTCGAGCAGCATCTGCACGAAGCCGGTGCACTCGATGACGATGTCTGCCTCCGCCGCCCGCTTCTCCAAGGTCTCCGACGTGGAAATAGGTTGCCCCGAGGCGCCGTACCATCTCTGGTTTGCGGCCTTCGGTGACCCGGTCAAGCACGTAGGTCTGGTAACCCCGCTGGGTGGCCAGCAGCGCGGCGAGAAGCCCGATCGGCCCGGCGCCGGTGATAAGTACCTTCTCCGGTGCCCACGACGGCCCGGTGGCCGATCTTTTCAATGTGGTCCCAGGCCTTGGCCACGACGGTGGTGGGCTCGAGCAGCACGCCGAGAATCCCGAGGACGGGATCCACCGCGACCAGGTATTCAGGGTGGATACGGTAGCGCTCGGACGCATAGCCGTGACGGCCCTTGATGCCCCGCTCGGTGTACCGGCCGTTCATGCACATATCCCAGTCCCCGCTGCGCACGCCGGACACGGAACAGGGTCGCGCCGTCGGACGATGCCGACCACAAGGTCTCCGGCACCGAAACCGGTCCCCGGGGCTGCCTCGACCACTCGGCCCAGCGATTCGTGCCCGATGATGAGGCGGTCCTGGCCCGACGGCGCTGACCCGTAGTCGCCGTTGATGATCTCCAGATCGGTGCCGCAGATGCCAATCGCCTGCGTCTGGACCAGAATCGGCCCGTCGTCATCCGGGGGCTCCGGCATCTCGGTCAGTGTCGACGGAGCCTTGCTGTGCGGGAATGACGGTGATGGCCCGCATGGCCTCACCATAGCAACCGAGCTGCTAGCTGCTTCGGCTACCTGCGGGACGCTGGCTAGCGCTAGCCCCTCACGGCCGCCGAGGCCTTGGATTGTTGAGAAGGAGTAAACGCCGCGGTGACAGTGACCGACCGCGCAAGATAGCATCCGAAGGAAAACGGCCCGGATCATACCGAGGCCAGCGCAGGCTACCCGTCACCCGTCGCCGCTTCGCGAGGGCGCTCGTTCGTGGGGCGCGCTCACGAGGGCGAGCGTGGTCGGAACCGGGACGGCGGGCTCTGCGCGGTGGCGGGCTCGAACCATGTCGCGGAGGGCATCGTGGCGCCTGAGATGACCGATTGGATAGACGTCTCGGTAACCGTCAGGCATGGCATGCCGCATTGGCCCGACAATCCGCCGATCGTGTTGGAGCGGGTGATGGACCTGGGCCGCGGTGACGACTGCAACGTTTCCCGGCTGGCCATGGGGGTGCACACCGGCACCCACATGGACGGACCGACGCACTTCATTCACGGGGCGGCCGGGATCGACGAGATGCCGCTGACCGCCACGATGGGCGAGGCCCGGGTAATCGAGATCGAGCATCCCCGCGAGGTCACCGTCGGCGAAATCCGCAAGCACGGGTTGCAGGCTGGGGAACGCGTTTTGTTCCGGACCTTGAACTCGCCTCGGTGCTGGCGCAGCGACAGCTTTGTCGAAGATTTCGTGTACATCTCCGAGCAGGCCGCTATGCATCTGGCGGAGACAAGGGTGCGGACTGTCGGGATCGATTATCTGTCCGTTGGCGGGTACCGCGCAGACGGAGCCAAGATCCACCAGATCTTGCTCCAAGCCGGTATCTGGATCATCGAGGGCCTCGACCTGTCACCGGTCACTGGCGGCCGATACGAGATGATCTGCCTGCCAGTCAAACTGCATGGCAGTGACGGGGCACCAGCGCGGGCCATTCTCAGGCCCATCGGCAGGCACAGCCCCGGCCAGGCCATTTCCGCCGAGACGTCGCAATGAGGCTGCTCCTGGTGGGCCGAGGGCCAGCGGGCGCCGCGACCGCAATGCAGGCACGGAGCCGGGCGCCGACGTCACGCTGGCGCCTGAAGCCCAGCAGGTCGGGGAACAGGCCTGAACAGCGGACCGGCGCCGCTCCGATCCCGTCCCGGGCCGCCCGGGTGGCCGGGGACCGCTCCGCGTGGGAGCGCTTTGGCCTGGACGGCCGCTCCAAGCTGGTCCACCCGGCCAGGCACCCGCCTGGAGTTACCTCGGCCCCCTGGAATCAATTGCCCGGACGCCGATCATCTGGCCAAGGAAGGCTGATCTTGTGACAGCGTCAACTGCGCCAGAACGGACCGCGAAGGCTGCGGGCGGAGTGTTGATCACGCTGGCTTCGGCGCAATTTCTTATGACGCTGGACAGTTCGGTGATGAATGTGTCGATCGCGACGGTCGCGAAAGACGTGGGCACGACGGTCACCGGCATCCAAACCGCGATCACGCTGTACACCCTGGTGATGGCCTCGTTGATGATCACCGGCGGGAAGATCGGTCAGATCTGGGGCCGCAAGCGGGCGTTCGCGATCGGATGCGTGATCTACGGGTGCGGCTCGCTGCTCACCGCGCTCTCTCAGAACCTGACCATGCTGTTGATCGGCTGGTCGCTGCTGGAGGAATTGGGCGCCGCGCTCATCATGCCCGCGGTGGTCGCGCTGGTCGCCTCAAACTTTGGTCAGGCCGATCGTCCCCGCGCCTACGGCCTGGTCGCTTCCGCCGGCGCGATCGCGGTGGCTGCCGGGCCGCTGATCGGCGGCCTGTTCACCACCTACGCCTCATGGCGGTGGGTGTTCGTCGGTGAGGTGCTGGTCGTTTTGATCATTCTTGCGCTTGGCCCGGCGGATGGCCGACACACCCGCCGATAAGGACGCGCGACTGGACATCGTGGGAACCGTGCTATCGGCGCTGGGCCTCGCCCTGGTGGTGTTCGGCGTGCTCAGCTCGGGCACGTGGGGCTTCGTCCTCCCCAAGCCCGGCGCCCCGGAACTGGCTGGGCCTCTCCCGGTGATCTGGCTCATCCTCGCTCGGAGGTTGCGTGCTGGCTGGCTTCCTTGGCTGGGAGCGGCGGCGGCTCGGTCGTGGTCAGGGTGTGTTGGTCGACCCGGCCATGCTGGACAACAAGCTGCTGCGCGGCGGCCTGGTCTCCTTCTTCTTCCAGTACCTCCTGCAGGCGGGCCTGTTCTTCGTGGTGCCGCTGTTCTTGTCGGTCGCGCTCGGGCTGTCGGCCATCGCCACCGGCGTCCAGCTGCTGCCGCTGTCCATCACGCTGTTGCTCGCCGCGGCCGGAGTGCCGAAGGTGTTCCCGAACGCATACCCTCGCCGCGTGGTGCGGATCGGCTTCCTGCTCTGTTCGCCAGCATCGTCATCCTGATTGCGCTGCTCGACCTGGGCGCCGGACCGGAGATCATCACCTGGCCGATGCTGCTGGCCGGGCTCGGTGTCGGGGCGCTCGCCTCGCAACTCGGCGCCGTCACCGTCTCCGCCGTGCCCGACGAGCAAAGCGGTGAGGTCGGCGGGTTGCAGAACACCGTCACCAACCTCGGCGCCTCCATCGGTGTTGCACTCGCCGGTGCGGTCCTGATCTCAGCGCTCTCCGCATCCTTCTTCGCCGGTATCGAAGACAATCCCGCAGTTCCAGAGGAGCTGACGTCAACCGCGCAGGTCGAACTGGCCAGTGGCATTCCGTTCATCTCCGACGACGGACCTGCGCAAAGCGCTCGAGGATGCAGGGGTGCCACCTGAAACCGCTGACGCCATCGTGGAGCAGAACCAACAGTCCCGGCTCGACGGACTACGTGCCTCGCTCGCGGTCTTGGCAATCGGTCGCCTTACTCGCATTCGTTTTCGCCAGCGGAATACCAACCCGTCAGCCCGGCGCGACCCCACCGACTGGCAGCGACGCCTGAGCGATGACAGCTGACGTGTCAGGGTAACCGCCCTCATGGTGTGGGCCGCGATTTCGATGCGCCCAGGCAGGCCTAACGGGCCTGCCCGCCCGGGCGATTGGTGCGACCTGCTTGATCGGCAGCTCGCAGGCCCTCGCGGGAATCCGTAGACGAGGAACTGGCCATCGCGTGCCAGGCGCAGCGATCCCGGACGGCGGCGGGCTTGACGCTTCGCCGCGTGCCTGGCGTCCCAGTTCCGCGGCCTGGATGATGAGTCACCATGCCCGCGCTCGGCGAAATCGAAGATCGTCGCGATCGGCGCGAAGGTTCCGCCCGCCGAGAGTGACCAGCTTGGGCCTGGTCGGGACCGGCCGCCGAAGCCAACTGGACCAGGGTCAACGCGAGGCCCGCGCCGATCGCCAAAAGGGCGACGGTATTCAGTCCTCGCTGATGTCGGAGCTCTCGACTTATTGAGGAGGCTGCAGGACTCAGGGCGTTGGCTGGCCGAACGGGTCCGCGCGAGCAGGTTGGTGGCGAAGGCAGCCCGCTCACCATCATGTATCGGATCGATGGTTCTAGCACTTGAGCGAAGCAGATCCTTCCTGATTGGGAGGGATATCGGGGATCCAGTCCGGTGCGGATCGGGAACGGTGCGGCGGACCAGTTGCAGCTCGACACTTACGGCGAGGCGATCGACAGCCGCTACTTCGGCGACCAGCACGGACTTGAAGCCGGCCATCGGGGGATGGCGTCATATTCTGCGACATCCTGAACTGGCTTATTGACAACTGGAACCAGCCAGAGCAAGGCATCTGGGAGACGCGAGGAGGCCGGCAGGATTTCACGTACGGCCGGCTGATGAGCTGGGTCGCTTTCGATCGCTGCATCCGCCTGGCTGATCGTCACGGGCGTCCTGCCACCGCTGGACCGCTGGCGTGCCGAACGGGACGCAATCTACGACCAGATCATGGATTCTGGATGGAGCGATAAGCGCAAGGCGTTCGTCCAGCACTCGAAGACCGAAGTGCTCGACTCCTCATTGCTACGTATGTCATCGGTCGGCTTCATCTCACCGAAGGATCCGATGTGGCTCTCGACTCTGGACGCGATGGATGGCGAGCTCGTTACAGACAGCCTGGTATACCGCTACGATCCGGAGGCCTCACCTGACGGACTGCGTGGTTCGGAAGGGACGTTCTCGTTGTGCACATTCATGTACGTCGACTCACTCGCGGCGCGCTGGCCAGCTCGAGAAGGCCCGTAACACCTTCGAGAAAATGCTGACCTACGCCAACCACCTAGGGCTCTTCTCAGAAGAAATCGCACTTCACCGGTGAGCAGATCGGCAACTTCCCTCAGGCCTTCACACACCTCGCGCTGATCGACGCTGCCCTCACACGGGACCGGCAACTCGATCGCCGCGGGATCGGCAGCGCCCGTAGCGCAGGCGTAGTTGGCTTCCACGCCCTAAAGAATGCTGATCTTGAGAGAGCGGGTGTGATCACGTGGATTCGGCGCCGTTTCTTATGGCGCTGGACAGATCCCGGTGACTAAAGTTCCTTAGTGGCTGGCACCCCAATTCACCGTGACGGCCATCCCGCCCAGGGTGTCCAGTGCACTGGAAATCCTCGATGGAGCAGTCATGACCACACGCACCGCCAGCAGCCACCCCAGCGTCCAGGACCGCCAGGCGATCGGCGAACGGGTGCGTGAGCATACGCCGCTGTCATCTCAGGCCGAATGGGAACCGACGGCCGGGTCGGCCCGACCCGGTCGAGCTGCTGATCGAAGCAGAACGCGACCCGGGAGGCCGATCTGGTGCCGGTGAGGCACGGCCGGATGACGGTGTCACCGTTCACCTTCTACCGCGGCGCGGCGAAGGTGATGGCGACCGATCTCGCCACCACGCCTACGGCCGGGCTGGTGGTGCAGCTGTGCGGCGACGCCCACCTGTCCAACTTCGGCGGCTTCGCCTCACCGGAGCGGCAGCTGCTGTTCGGCCTCAACGACTTCGACGAGACCCTGCCCGGACCGTTCGAGTACGACCTGAAGCGGATGGCCGCCAGCTTCACGATCGCAGCCCGCAACAACGGCTTCACCCCGCCGACGCGCGCGCGGTGACCGTCGAGTCGGTCAAGGCCTACCGATTGGGGATGGCCGAGTTCGCCGCGATGCGCACCACTGGACATCTGGTACGCGCACATGGACCGAACACGACATCGCAAGACGCCATGCGGGCCGTCAAAGAAGCCTCGGCCGCCGGCGCGAAACCGCGCAAAGGCAAGACCGGCAAGAAGAAGAGGAGGCACAGGGCACCTCGAAGGACGGAGGCCGCCCAGATCGCGAAAGCGTACAAGACCGCGAACAAGACGATCCGCAAGGCCCACACCCGCGACAGCCTCGGCGCGTTGCCCAAGTTCGCCGAAGTCGTCGATGGTCGCCATCGCATCGTCAGCCGACCACCCGTCATCATCCCGCTGCGAGACCTGGCGGCCAGCTACGAGATGACACCCGACCAGGCCCGGAACGCGGTCGAGGAGCAGTTCCGCGTCTACAAGGCCACCCTCAGCAACGACCGCCGGCAACTGCTGGACAGATTCACCATCGTCGACGTGGCACGCAAGGTGGTCGGCGTCGGCAGCGTCGGCACCCGAGCGTTCATGGTGCTTCTGCAAGGCCGCGACAACGCCGACCCCCTGTTCCTCCAGGTCAAGGAGGCCACCGCCTCCGTCCTCGAGGACCACCTGCCCAAGAGCCGCTACAACACTCCCGGCCAGCGCGTGGTGGAAGGTCAGCGGTTGATGCAGGCCGTCCTCCGACATCTTCCTGGGCTGGACCAGAGCGGTCCAAGCCGACCAGTACTTCTACTGGCGCCAGCTACGCGACATGAAGGCCTCCGCGCTGGTCGAGCTCATGTCGCCGCTCGCGATGACGTTCTACGCCCGGATGTGCGGCTGGACCCTCGCCCGCGCCCACGCCCGATCCGGCGACCCCATCGCCATCGCCGAATACCTCGGCACCGACGACACCATCGATAACGCCATCGCCGACTTCTCCACCCGCTACGCCGACCAGAACCAACGCGACTACAACACCTTCGTCAAAGCCATCGCCGACGGCCGAATCCAAGCCATCACCGGGATCTGAGCCAATGCCTTGACTGCACAGCTATCTTCCACGATCGGGAAAGGTCTTCAGTCGGCGACGAAGGACCCCGCTCGTCCGGTCGGCCTTCATCTCGGCCCGCACATTTGCTTGGACTCCTCAGCTTCGGAGTGTTTGTCGCCTTATCCGACCGATCTGAACGAGAGGCTGCGTCTGATGGTTGACGCGAACAGTCCCAGGAGTGGCGCGCTCCCTGAAGCAAGCCAGCATGCCGCTACGGCGCCAGCCGGGGACCGCCTGCGACGGACCCGGTCGCATTGATCCGTTCCAGGCAATACATCACCGCGCTTGTCCTTGCAGCGGTCCTCGGCATTCCCATCTCGGCCATCGCCTATGGCTTCCTCGCGCTGGTCACCGTGATCCAGCGGTTGCTGTTTTTTGATCTGCCCAATCAGATCGTCGGGAGCCCTACGCCGGCCTGGTGGCCGCTGCCCTGGCTGGTGCTGTGCGGGTTGCTGACCGCGTTGGCCATCCGATACCTGCCTGGCAACGGGGGCCACTCCCCGCATTCGGCTTCACAGCAGGCGCAGGCCCCGCCGCCGGACGTGAGCTCCCCGGCATCGCCTTGGCGGCCTTGGCCACGCTCAGCCTCGGCGCGGTGGTCGGACCCGAAGCACCTCTGATCGCGATTGGTGGCGGGCTGGCGGCGCTGACCGTACGCCTAGCGAAGAAGGATGCGCCACCAACGGCGCAGATGATCATGGCATCGGCCGGCAGCTTTGCGGCCATCAGCACCCTGCTCGGCTCCCCGGTGCTCGGCGCCTTCCTGATCATGGAGGTGGCAGGGATCGGCGGTATGACGCTGAGCTTGGTGACGCTGCCGGGCTTGCTGGCCTCGGGCATCGGGGCGCTGGTCTTCGTCGGTTTGGACGACTGGACCGGTCTCGGCACTTTTTCGCTTGCGCTGCCGGTGCCGCCCGCAGTGGCGCCCACGTTGGCCACCCTGGCATGGGCGGTGGTGTTGGGGGCAGCAGGCGCACTTCTCGGGTGGTTGATCCGCTCCCTTGCACTCTGGCTCCGTCCGATCGTCCACCTGAACCGAGTGTTGGTCACCACCGCGTTCGGTCTGCTGATCGGCCTTACAGCCATGGCATACCAGCTGATCTCCGGACGCAGTTTCACCCAGGTGCTGTTCTCCGGACAGGACGCACTTCCTGAGCTCATCGCCGACGCCACCGATTATTCGCTCACGGTAATAACCCTCCTCATCGTCTGCAAGGCAATCGTCTACGGGCTGTCGCTGAGCGCTTTCCGAGGTGGCCCGGTCTTTCCCGGAATGTTCATCGGCGCAGCGGCCGGTATCGCGGCAAGTGCGTTGCCCGGCATGGATTTGGCGGCAGGGATCGCCATAGGCATCGGTGCCATGTCCGCAGCCATGCTGCGGCTGCCACTAACCTCGACGCTGCTCGCCGTCCTCCTCATGGGAACCGACGGCGTGGCAGTGACACCTCAGGTCGTCGTCGCAGTGGCCGTCGCCTTTGTCATCAGCAATGTGCTCCCCGCTCCAGGTCCTAAGACGCCAGAGCCCGCTTAGTTGCCCTCAACGCTGACGACCGCGACCGAAGATCTTCGCCCAGTCTGCGTCGCTAGAGGTTCACCGGCGATGTGGGCCTCGATCAGCTCGGCGATCAGCTGCGGATCGCTGAAGTTGAGCGCGTGGGCGCCCGGGACGGTGACCGCGTCGATATGCGGCACCACGCCCAGGCGCGGGGCATTGGCAATCTTGACAAGTGGATCACGCAAACCGGCAATCACGAGTGTCGAAACCGCAAGATGCGGAAGACGTTCCAGCGTCGGGTAGCGAGTCATCGCCCGGAACAACGACAGACTTCGAATTACCCCAAACCTGAGATAGTCGCGCGAAGCGATGGGCAACATCGATGGCGGTTCACGCAACCCGTCCATCGCCATCTGTGCAATAGCTCGGCCGAGAGGCTGATTGTTAGGGCCACCTGCCGGAGAGACCATCACGGCACGCTTGATTCGGTCGGGGAAGGCCGTCGCGACCTCGAGAATGATCGGGCAGCCGAGGGAATTCCCGATCAGTATCGGCCGCTCGACCCCGACCGCGTCGCAGTAGGACATCAGTGCCTTGGCGAGTCCCGGTAAGTCGAGTCCTCCCTCGGGCCTGATGCTGCGTCCCATCCCGGGTAGATCAGGTACGAACGTCCGGTAGTGCGGTGCGAGCAGAGCCGCAGTGGGCTCCAGATAGGTGCCAGAGATTCCAAATCCGTGCACGTGCACCATCGCATCCGCATCGGAGCCTGCATCGAGGCAGAAACGATGGAACACCGGCAGACCATCAACGATGACCCATCCGGGTGTGAGTGGAGCTACCGGCTTCCGAGACACGGTCAGGCTCCCGCTTCGAACTCGTCAACAACGCAGTCAGTCATCGGTGACAATTGTCCTCCTATTTCGAGGTCGACGACGAGGCCGAGGTCCCGAGCGATGTCCATGCCTAATAGTTCCAGAACGTGATCAGCACCGTCCTGGGCACGTAGCCGTCGCCGGTTTGGCTGTTAGGTCCTGCGGGTGGCCGGCTCCGGGGCGTCCCAGAAGCCGGGCACGTCGAGTTGGCGGGCGGCATCGATAGCTGCCCGTTCCAAGACGTTGGTGTAGGTGGGGAAGGAAATCGGGATCCGGACGAACTGCTCCACTGGCATATCGGCGGCGACGGCGACCGCGGCCACCTGGGCGATCTCGACCGCCCGCTCGCCGACGACGTGGCAGCCGAGGATTCGGTGCGTGCCGCGATCGACGATGAGCTTGCAGAACCCATCGGTGCGCCCGTCGATGATCGGCCGCGCCGTCACCGCGAACGGGACCGTGGCCACCACCACCTCATGGTCGCGACGGGCCTGGGCCTCGGTCGGACCGACCTGCGCGTATTCGGGATCGGTGAAGCTGCCGATCGGGGTGGCCGGCGGACTCAGCGTGGCCCCGCGATCCTGCACCGCGTTGGTTGCGGCCAGGTAGCCGTCCTGCACCGCGTGCGGCACGAGCATGATGCCGGCCGGTGATGTCGCCGGCGGCGAACACGTGCGGGGCGGTGGTGCGCAGATGCTCATCGACCTGCACGTAGCCGCGGTCGGTGGTCGCCACCCCGGCGGCGGCCAGGTTCAATCCGGCGGTGTCGGCCAGCCAGCCGATCGCGGCGACCGCCAGGGCCGCCTCGACACTGTCGACCGCGTCGTCCTTGGCGAAGATCATGCGCACTCCGGCTGCCGTCTTCTCGAACCCGCGGATCCGGCCGAAGTCCTCGCGTACCTCGATGCCGGCGGCCCGAAACGACGCCGCCATGATCCGCGAGACGTCCTCGTCCTCGGTGCCAAGAATCCGCGGTCCGGCCTCGAACAGCATCACCTGGGAGCCGAGCTCGGCGAACACCGACGCAACCTGGACGCCGGTCGCGCCGGCGCCGATCACCAGCAGCGACTCTGGCACGGTGGCCAGCGTCCACGCGTCCCGGTGCGAGCCCACCAGCTCCGCTCCCGGCACCGGCAGGGCTCGGTTCGTGCCGCCCGCGCACAGGATGAACTTGTCGGCTGTGAGGCGGATGCCCTGATCGGCCTCGACGGTATGCGGGTCGACGAACCGCACGGTCCCGGCACGCTCGTGCAGCACCACGCCGGCGTCCTGCAGCTCGGTGCGCGGCACGGAGTGTTCGGCCACGTTGGCGACCACCTCGCGGACCCGCGCGAGCAGCCGACGGTAGTCCAGGGTGGTGTCGCCGCATCTCGATGCCGTACCGGTGCAGGTGCCGCGCCTCGCGGAGTAGCCGGGCCGCCTGCGCCAGCGTGCGCACCGGAACCGGGCCATCCGCGGCGGCCATCCCGCCCAGTGCATCGCGAGTGACCAGGGTGGTCCGGGCACCCAGCCGGGCGGCCCTCAGTGCCGCAAACACCCCGGCGGGGCCGGCACCGATGACGGTGACATCGGCCCGTTCCCTGGTCGTCACGATCCCGCCGGGTGACGAGGCTGCTGAACCAGTCGAGGGCGCTGTGGATTGGCGCGCGAAAGGCCAAATACGAACATGGGATCCTCGCCCTCGGTCCGAAACAATCGGCGTGGCGTGTGGATTATACGTGGCGTAGAGCGTCGGCCTCCGGAGTGCCCAGCCGCTGCCTGTCAATCGTGCGCATCCGTTTCGACATGGCTCAGCCCGGCCGACGCTACGATGTGACGCCAGTAACGCGGGCCGGAGCGTATCTCGTTTCAAACAGACGTTGCATCGGGGGTCGGGGTGTGCAAGAGAGCTGAATCCGGCGGCAGGTTTGGAACGCTGGTCATGAAAATGGCTGGCTTTGCTGTGGCGATCGCGGTGCTCACGTCATGCGCTGGCGGTGGGAACATCGAAGGGCCGGCATCGCCATCACGCTCAGCAAGCCAACTACCCACGCCGACGGTGTCCCTGCCGACCTCCACGAGGTCGGCTCAGCGCCCGGAGATTCCCAGTCCGACGCCGACGAAACCGAGTCCCGCACTCTCATCGAGCCGGCCAACAGAGGAGCTGACATCCGCTCAAGAACCGACACCGACGCCATCGGCGACGAAGAATCCCTCGCGGTCGCCGATCCGCGTGGAGACCACCACGACCCAGACAGTCACTGCAGCGCCGAGTCCGTCGACTGTTACCCGGTCGGTGACTATCAGCCCATCGCCGACTGCCAGCCTGTCGCCGACCGCCAGCCCATCGCCGTCCTCGTCCGCGGCGGGCGAGTCTGCCGAGACAGGCGCAGTTTCCTGGTTCTGGTGGGCGCTGGCGGGTTTGTTGCTTGCAGCCGCGGTAGCGACTCCCTTCTCGTGCGGGCACACCGTCGACGAGTCTGGAGGGCTGATTTTGCGACGGCCGAGCAAGAGGTGGCGTGGTTTGCTCGCGTGCTCGTCCCTGAGCTGGGGCAATCGGGCTCTCTTGATCAGGTCGAGGGCGGCTGGACCGTCGAGGCGAATCGCATAGCCGCTGTCGAGGATCGGCTGACCGCGCTCGAGGCTTCGGCCCCGGACGACGCCACTCGAACTGGGACGCGCACCCTGCGAGATGCAGTACGAGCGTCACGTGGACGCGTGGAGGAACTGCTCCAATCTGGGGACCCAGAGGCCATCTCTCCCAACCCTGAACGAGGTTGCCGCCGAACTCGAGGCTGCACTCGGTTCTTTGGACCAGGCAGGTTAAAAGAGCCGCACGCGTAGCCGTCCCTGGAACGTCGAACCGCCAGATCCGGAGGTCGACGCCGATGATCCCGGCCTAGCTGCCGGACGCTCGCCTCCGACGGCGAACCCGACCAGCTGATGCGCCACCGCCGCCTGCTCCCCCACCGAAGGCGGCGGCCACTCCCACCATGAAGCCGAAGTCGTACCAGTTGCCGTTATTCTGGACCTCGTAGATATTGACTTCGGAAGTGAACAGGAAATCAGAAACGTAATCGGGCTGATAAATCCTTGCCACAGGCCCAGCCAGAAGCCGGCCGGATCCGGGCCGGTATCCACCAGCTCGTTCGGCCCCGCGGCGCACGCTGACAACATCAAGACCAGGATTATGCCGAGCCCGAGATACGTGCGTGTTCGTCGCATCGTGATCACCTCCGATGCCGTGCCGGTGAAGCCAACCCCAGAAGTCTCGCATCAGTTCGAGTGCTGCGAGATCTCCCTCCCCAGCAAGCCCGGCCGTTCGGCAGATAGAGGGACGAAGCGACGGGCATCGGGTCGCACGATCCCGCGCGCCTCGCGACACCTCTGATGCGGCTGGGGCGCCCATTCTGGCGCCGCCTGCCGTCTATCTATCACAGTCGACCGTCCAGCCGGGTCGTCCCAGCCGTCGATCGATTCGGTCGGGCCTCAGGCGACGGGCGCTGGAACCGCGGTCAGCCGCCACCAGGTGCCCGATTCGTCAGCGGGTACGAGCTGCGGGTTGCTGAGCAGGTCCTCGCGCAGCAAACTGGGCAGCACGCGGTAGTGGATGGACCCTGGAACGCTGACCAGAGCCAGGACTCGCCAAAGGGCGCGCGCGTAGTGCTCCGCTTGCCCAGCTCCGTCCCATTGGTAGAGCCCGCGATAAAGACCATGCTCGTCGTTGGCCAACCACAGCTTGGAGATGAAGCCTGGAAAGCCAACGAAGAGTGGGGTGTTGAGCAAGCTCTCGTACCGGAACAGGTCGTGGCCACGCCCGCGCACAAGGCGGAGTCGGAAGCCCACGACAAGAACGGCTGGGTCGGAGGGCGGAGGCCGGTCGACCACCGTCTCTCGGTACACGCGCGACACCGCACCGTCGGCGAAGCGCAAGTACCGCCCGACATACCTACGCGACAAGCGCACCCGGCGCTTAGCCAGGAGCCGTGCCGACGCCACTACACACCGGGCAACCGACGCCCAGGCTGTGATTACGGGCAGTGGAGTTTGGTCTGCCATGGGTCACCTCCGAACCTCTGCTAGCAACTCATGCTCTGACGTGATCGACCGCCTGCGCCACAGGGCCACGGCAAGCACCGACAACCACAGGAAGTAGCCGCTGAAGGCGATGCGCTCGTATAGCCCGATCCACGGTGTTGGGTCCCCTGCGTCCACTTCAGGTGCGTAGGCAATGGCTAGGGCATTGAACGTGACGACAGCTGCCAGGCTTATGAGTGAGTAGAGCCTGAACCCTCTGCCGAACGCCGCGGCGCCGAGGCCCATCGATCCTAGCCACGTCAAGATGCCCACAACAACGAGGACAAGGTGGGCGGCGAGGCTCGCTTCGCCGAAGAGCAGCCACAGCGGGAAGATGGCCCCGGAGAGGATCTGGAGACCACCGATCGCGCGCAGCGCGCGGCTGCCATGGGCCGATCGCCAGACACCGATCCCGAACGCTATGACAAGTGCGTTGTAGACGAGCCCTTGCCACGGGTCCAACATCCATTTCGATGGCGCACCGGTCAGATGCAACTCGCTGATGGCGTTGGAGATCCGGCTGTAGCCCTCCCACTGAAGCGCTGCCAGCTCATGCCAGCCGATGTACACCAACGCCGACAGCGGACCGCAAGCGAGGAGGACCTTGCGTAGCCAGTCCCCGGTCACTTCAGCCGACCCCGCTCCCGGACCGACGGCCGACCAGCATCACCGGACAGCGCGACAGACGCATCAACTCCTCGGCGACCGGTCCGAGGCGAATACTCCAGGACTGCTCACTGTGATGCGCGCCTAAGACGAGCAGAGCCGCCCTATCCAATGACTGTTCCAACTCCGCAACCACGTCGCCACTTCTGTGGGTGACATCGATCGGAAGGCCCGGGTGAGTGCTCTCGATTCGACGAATCGAATCGATGAGCGCTTGCTCAACGCTCTCTTGCTCGGAAGAAACTGCCGGTGCGTACCCGGCCGTCGGTGAAACAGTGACGACGCTGAGTAGCGATCCTCGTAGCGCCGCCTCGTCCGCTGCAGCTTCCAACGCCCGGCGTCCGGTAGCTCCCTCGGTCCAGCCCAGAACGATCTTGTCGTAGCCCTGGCCGACGATCGGGCCCGGTCCGTTCACAGTAACCACAGGGCAGTGAGCGTGCACCACAACGCGATCCTCCACAGGTCCGAGTAACCCATGGTCGGCACGAGGCCTCGCCGAAGCTACGCCCAGGACCAGCAAAGCGGCGGCACCACTGAGCTCGATCAGTTGCTCGCTGATAGACCCGGATTCATAAAGCCTTGGTGTGATTGTCATCCCCGGCTCGAGCTCGGAGGCCTCGGCTGCCCTGACTGTGAGAAGCGTTTCAGCATCGTTCTCGGTGTCGTCGCCGGCAACTCGTCCGTCACTCATCGAGGACCTGACGTGGACCAGCGTCAAAGTGGCACTGCGCAGGCGGGCCTCCCGTACCGCCCAGAGGACAGCCCAGCGGGACTCGGGCGACTCATCAACGCCGACGACAATGTCGCCGCTATTCATGAGGTGCCAGCCACGATGGGTCTCCTCCTGGTTGTCGCACCACAACCTTGCAGAGAATCACGACCGCGCGTTAGGCCGAAGAGTCACTCATTTCCGTGACTTGAGTCCTATCCACGAGGTGCCATCCTGATCTGCGACACCGGCCACGAGCCGCCGGCCGCCCGGCGGCCGCGGTGAGCCTGCACGGCATGATCAACGTCGTCGTGACGGTTCAGGCGCTCGAGTCAGAAGTGCACTCTGGCATGCTCGGCGGCCCCGCCCCCGACAGCAGCGGCATCCGCAGCCGGGGCACCGATCGGTAGGCGGTACGGGTCGTAACTGTCAAGGCGGTGCAGCGGGTTTCCACCGCGCGCTGACACGACCCGCGCGCGCTGTGCCGGTCCGCGAGCCGTTCCTCTACTGGCTGCTGCGCACGCGAGCTGGTCATCGTGTCTCCACCGGACGACCCGACGCCGTAGCGCAGAGTTCAGGCGCGGAAAGATGGCGGTTTCGGTCACCATTTGAGTTCGACCTCGAGCTCGCGCTCATCGTCCTCGAACTCGATCTCGAGCTTGAAGTCGACCTCGTCGGGCACGTGCACCTTGAAGGTGATCCCGCCGCGGTCGAACTCGACTTCGTTGTGCCGCGCGAGAGCGTCGGCGAGAGCGTGCAGGCGAGCGGCAGCCTCCTCCCGGCTCAGCCGCTCCTTCTCGGTGATCTCCATTTGGTTGTTCATGCTGTCCTCTCAGGTGTTGAGCCTGCCGGCTTCTTGTCTTGGCCGAATGCGATCCGCGCCAACTCGACAATGCTGGCCCACATACCTTCGGGAGCTATGGCCGAGGGCGAGGCGCCTGGGTGCTTGCGGGCGATGCGCACCGAGAGGACGAGCGGCCGAATGCGGAAGCGCAGCGGCGCATCGAGGACGAGCGCTTCGCCGTCGATGCCGGCGGGCACGGGCTGGTCCGCGTCGATCTCGAAGGTCGGGGCGGACCATTGGCGCATCGGGCGCTGCGGCGAACCACCATTCTCGCCGCGTCCGGAGGGCGCACCGACCACAATGATCCCGAGCAGGCCATCGTCGATGCGCGGGCGGGTGCCCGAGCCGACCGCGTGGCCGAACCGGTATTGGTTGTTGGAGACGAGCACCACCGCGCCGGCGTGATGTTCGTGTCCGCCCGGCCCGGTCCAGCGCATATCGATGTCGCTGCCGCCGGGGCCGACCACGTCAGGCATGGTGTCCAGCAGGGTGCGGATCTTGGCGTCGCGGTAGCCGCCGCGCTGGACCGCCTCGGCGTAGAGGCCGAGCGCGACGTTGTTGACGAATACCCGACCGTTGACCTCGGCGAGGTCCACCCGACGCTCACCGCCATCAACGAACGCGTCCAGTGCACCGACGACGTCGTCCCGGTCAACGCCGAGATCGAGCGCGAAGTGGTTGCGGGTGCCGGCAGGCACGCATGCGTATGGCAGCCCGACTTCGGCAGCGACCTTGGCAACGATCGCCTGCGAACCGTCCCCGCCGGCCATCGCGAGCCCGTCCGCGCCTCGCTCGACGGCGCCGCGTACCAGCACCTCAAGGTCGTCGCCGGGCTTCAGCTCGATCGGCTCGATGCCGCGCTGACGAGCCTCCTTGGCGAGCTGGAAGCGTTCGGCCTTCCCGCCGCCGGAGCGCGTATTGAAGAAAAGCACCGGTCGGTGCGGCGCCGGGGCGCTCGGCAGATCCACGTGGATGGTAAAGGCGGCACTCGCTGCCGCCAGCGACACGAGGAGGCCTACCACGACCAACAGATCGACGAACCGCGCCCCACCCACAACAATCAAGGCGATCGCGCCGACAAGCGCGACGGCAGCCACGATCACGCCTACTACGCGCGCAATGCCCCGCCGGCGCAAGCCGTACCAAGCGGACACGCCGGCGATCAAGCGCACAGGCCAACAGGACCAGGCCACGCGGGAACTGGTTTATCGCGACCGCGATGGCGAGCACGAGCGTGGCAGCTGCCACCACTAGCGCGAAGATCGCCGTCAGTCGTCTCATAGCGTTGGACCTCCGTGAGCAGCGATCTCGCCGATGTGCTGTTCGGTACCGCGCATGTGCCTCTCCTCCAGCCGATCCCTCTTGACGGAAACCATAGGGATAACTAGCGTCCCGGGTCATCACGCTAATTGGGTGAGGTACGGGAAGGCCGTTGGTCCGTGGAACCCGGCTCCGAGACCGTCGATTGTTGTTGCGTCCGCGGAAACCGTGCGTTGCCGCGCGTTGCCGTGTGTCGTCATCGTCGATCTTGAACCCCGATTGGTGATTCACCTGATGTGTGTGATGCCGGTCGGTCTGCTCTGACGCTAAATGGATTCAGCAGGGTTCCCAGGAAGTTCAAGCGCCCGGCGCCTGTCTGCCAGACAGCGTCCCGGTGAACTCGTCGGACACTACGGGCGCGGAAGGATGGTTGGCCGTGGACTACACCGACCGGCTGCGCCGTCTTGCCATCAATGACGCACGCTTTGCCGAAGACTGCCTCTGCGGAGCCACGCGTTGACTCAGGAGAGCTCGATCCGAAGGCACTGGCGCTGGTACGGCTCGCAGCGTTGATCGCGGCCGGTGGCTCTGTTCCGTTCTACGGAGCTCAGGCCGATGCCGCGGTGAACGCGGGTGCGACGGCCGCTGAGATCGTCGACGTGCTGGTTGGGGTCACTCCCATCGTCGGGATGCCCTGCGCGTGTTGCGGCGGCGCCGAAGCTCGCGCTGGCGCTGGGGTATGACATCGACGATGCCTTGGAACGCCAATCCGATGAGTGATTTCGGCTACCGCCAAGCAGACCGTCGCCTGCTGCACCGCGTCCCGAGCGACGAGACGCTTAGCTTTCGATAAATCGAGGCGAGAAGACGTCGTCGTCGATCTCACGGAGCAGGTGGCGGCGGCTACTACGTATCGATCTTTGCCCTCGGGCTTGCTCCTGCACTGTGGCCGACAAGTTGCCTGTGATGTGTCGGTCGGGTTCTCATCCGTCCGGGTTGGCGGGGATTGTTGTCCTGGTTGGTGGGACCAGGAGGATCGCGACGCTGACCAACAGGACCCATGCCGGGAACAGCAGCTGGAACCATTTGTGTTCCCCCGGCTGCCAAGAGCAGGGTGAGCGCGACCAGGTAGCCGAGGTAGGAGACCCAGCGCGGCAGCCCGGAGGTGCGCAGCCCGACGGTGCTGACCGAGAGGGTGAAGACTGCGGCCATCCGCATGGCGTAGACCGAGATCAGGGTCTGGGTGGTGTTGCGTCCGTAGGCGAACAGGTCGGGGTTGGGGTCGGATCCGGCGAGCATCCCGAGCAGGCTGGTTGAGGTGACGGCGCCGATGAACAGCATCGCCAAGAACAGCAGCCCGCTGCCCAAGAAGACGGTGGAGAACAGCCGATCCTCCACATTGCCGAGCTGCTCGCGGACGACGCCGATGAACCACAAGAAGGCAATCCCGGCAAACGGCACCAGGTGGAGGCTCAACCGGATGAGGCTGCGCCGCTGCGCATCTGTGTGGAGTGCCTGCAGGCTGCCCTCCGACAAGGCAATACGGATCATCGTCAGCGCTGTGATGAGCAGCACGGCGAAGATGATCCCGCAATCGCTGCCGATCGCCGGCTGCGCCACCGACGGGCAGTCAGCACCGGCGCATCTGTGGTCACATCCCTTACCTCCTCAGATTTCATGCGGGTGTGGGCCGAGTTTGCTCAGCCTCAGCCGGTATGCGCTTGGACCCCTGTGAGTGGTCGGCGCCTCGCTCGCCACGCAGATCAGATATCTATCGGGAAGGTCGCGAGAATCACCGTGGCCGCGACCAGAAAGGTCATCGCCAGGCCGAGCAAGATCCACTGAGCGCGCGGACTGCCCAGCCGAGCTCGATGCAGCGGCGAAGAACAGCACCAACGCGAAGAGCACGGTGAGGATGGTGTAGTTGTCTCCGCGCTGGTTGAACACGAGCGCATCAGCGAAGCGGCTGTCAGCGCGCTGATCGGCCGCCATCGCCTCGGTCGTTCCAGGTGGGACGTACTCCTTCATCTTGAACGGACCCTGCGTCGGCTCGCCCTCAGCGATCCATGCCTTGTAGGCCACCCGGAAATGGTCGGCGAATGCGCTGCTCCACGTAGGAAGCGAGCGCGGTGTCGCGCTGAGCACGCGCCTGCACGTACAGGCCCCAGATGGTGAGGTCGGCCTGGCGGGCGGCATTGGCGACACCAGCCTGGCGGGCCGCCTCGATCCTGGCGCTAGACGCCGTGCTGAACGCGATGGACATCTCGCCACCCCATTGCGACGACTCGAAGCCGCACCACGCCGTCAGCACCGCCGTGATCGAAAGCACGATGAGGACAACCGTCTCCCTGACACTGACCCGGCGGCCGCTTCTCCGGCTCTTCCTCCGTGCTCTTCTCCGGTGCTTCCGATGCGCTGATCTCGCTTCCTTTCCGCTGGCCGGGGCGTGGAGGTGGGTGAGAAGAGCCGGTCCCGTCTTGGGTGTGGAGACTTGGCAACGCGGCTTGGGCTGGCGACCTCAGGCGTTCTCGGCTGTGATCTTTCCGGAGTCGACGGCAAGTTTGAGCGTCGCGTAGTCCCGCTCGTTCTGGTCGGCGTAGGTTTCCGCAAACCTCGACATGGCTTTGTCGAAACCGTCACTTGTGCCGAGGTAGCTCGCAATTACCGCCGCGTCACCGGAACGTGCGTGGGCCCGTGCAAGGGGTCAGCCGCAGAGGCCGGCGTAGGCGGACAGGGCAGATGGGTTCATGGCCTCTACGACCGCCGATCCCTTGCCGTCCCAGAGTTGGCGGATGTAGAAGTCACGGGTGACGCCGTCGATCCCGTTGGTCCGGATCCAGCCGAGCATGATGTCGCTGGCAGACTGCATGAGCCGCTGACCTTCGACGACCCGCTGCCCGTGGTTCCGCATATCTGCTCTTGCCCAGGAAAGCCTCCAGCACCGACGCCTCGGCCTCCTTGGCCTGCAGGAACAACGGGTCGCTGTCCTCGTTGCCCAGCATCAACACAATCCACGCGCGAGTGCCGACACTGCCCACGCCGACCACCTTCCGCGCGGCGTCCGCGTAGCGGAAGCCTTCCAGGAGGTGTCGATGATCGCCTGACGAGCGTGCGGCGATAGGAGCGCAGCATAGTCGTGGATTGCTTCGTCGACCTGGTGGTACTGCTGGTCGGGAAACAGCTCGTCGATCGGGACGATCAGTGGCGGATCGCCGACGAGCCGTTGGCGACCGTCGACGACCTGGACGAGTTTGTTGAAGGCTTTGATGCTGTCCTTGGACCGGGCCTTGGCTATGTTCTTCTCGAACTGCTTCACCTGGCCCGTCTTCATGCTCGCCCTCACCTGAGTATCGATCTCGTCTACGTTCAGGCGGGCATACCAGACGTCGAGCTTTTTCATCTGCGCCAGGCTGCAGCATCGCCTCGCGATAGGACCGGGCCGTGGCCTGGTTGATCGACTTGCGCTGCTTGGTGTCGAAGCCACGATCGCGTCCGGCAACGGCGAAGCTGGCCACCAACCTCTTGACGTCCCACTCGAACGGGCCGGGCAGCGTCTCATCGAAGTCGTTGACGCTGAAGACCAGCTGCCGGTCCGGGGCGGCGAAGCACACCGAAGTTGGACAGATGCGCGTCGCCGCACAGTTGCACCGACAGGTCTGTGCGGGGCGCGCTCGCCAGATCGGAGGCCATCAGGTAGGCGGCACCGCGGTAGAACGTGAATGGCGACGACCAACATTCGGCCGTAACGGATCAGGACCAGCTCCGGCACGCGACTTACGGCCTGCTCCTCAAGGAGGCGTACGGGGTCCGGCCGATCCGAGGACGGCTGCCACTCCCGTGCACCGACAGCGGAACCAGTCTTCGCGCCGCCTCCCGCGGGCGGCCCGCTCCGCCATTGTCGGGTGTTCGACTTGACCCGCCTGCCCGGGCGCGCGCTCATCTTCGTTGACTGCCACCTTTGTGGAACTCATGATGCTCCGATCTGTTGTCACCACACCATGGTCACGGCATCGGTGCTTCTGCGGCATCACACGATTGAGGTGAAACACGTACGAACGAGCGCCGGCCTAATCCCTCACTCGCAAAACCGCGCTAGAGCAGCGCGCCGGACTTCACACGATAAGAGTGATTCGGCGCCCGTCGATCAGCAGTTGGATTAATCCAACTGAGTTTCGGGCCAGTTGCGACTTGAATCCGCCTCGGCTTGATGCAGCTCATCTTGATCGACAGGAGAATCAGATGACCAGCGTGCTTACCGTCGGCCCGCAAGGCCCTCGCTGGAGGCCTGGCCGCTCGCCGCCAGCATCCTGGTGGGCGGCGCCGCGATCGTCATTGTGCTGGCCGGGGTCAGAACAGTCGCCGACATCATCGGGCCGGTTTTCCTGGCACTGGTCATCACGATCAGCTTGCACCCGATACGTCTCTGGCTCGAACGGCATCGACTTCCGGAGTGGGCAGCCTCAGTCGTGCTGCTGCTCGCCGCCTACCTGGTGCTGTGTCTTCCTCAGCCCTCGCCCTGATCGTCTCCGTCGCGCGACTGGCCGACCTGCTCCCCCAGTACACCGACCAGCTCAATCAGGTGGTGGTGGACGCGGGGAACACGCTGGAGAGCCTCGGAGTCTCGCAGGAGCAGATCACCGCCGTCGCGAAGGCGATCGACCCCGGACAACTCGTCGGGGTCGGCGTCTGCGGTGCTGGCCAGCACGCTTGCCGTTCTCAGCAATGTCTTCTTCCTGATAGTCCTGCTGTTCTTCATGGCCTTCGACACCAACTCAACCCGCCGCAGCCTGGCCGTGCTGGGCGAGCATACTCCCAACCTCGCGACCTCGTTTTCCAGCTTCGCGCGCGGCGCCCGCAGCTACATGGCCGTCACAACAGGGTTCGGATTCATCGTTGCGATCCTCGACGGCATAGCCCTGGTGATTATGGGCGTGCCGGGCGCGTTCGTGTGGGCTGTGCTGGCCTTCGTCACCAACTTCATCCCCAACATCGGCTTCGTCATCGGGGTAATCCCGCCGGCCTTCATCGCGCTGCTAGAAGGCGGCCCAGGACTGATGATCGCCGTCATCATCACCTACAGCGTCATCAACTTCCTGATCCAGTCCGTCATCCAGCCCCGCGTCGTGGGCGATAAGGTCGGATTGACCGCCCTGTTCACCTTCATGTCACTAGCGTTCTGGACCTGGCTCATCGGCCCACTCGGCGCGCTGCTCGCCGTACCACTAACCCTGCTCGCCAGGGCACTGCTGATCGAAACCAACCCCCGCCTGCAATGGGCACTGCCGCTGATCGCAGGCAAAGCCAAGCCGACCGAGCAACCGAAGCCGGAACAACCCCAGAAAGAAGCGGCCGGGACGAGCTCGAAATGAAATCCGACTATTTCACACGCTCCGGGCCTGACGGAATCGCGCGAAGACGATTTGGGAGCGGACGACGAGGAAATTGGCTGCACCTGGCGTGACCGCGGAGTTGGATGCGATCGATGTCAGCAGACGCCACTTACCGCTCGGCGTTTATCACGACTCATCGTGAACTTCTCAGATGCTTGCGCAGACGTGACGGCAGAGAGTCAGGCGGCCCGCTCTCGCGGTGATGTCCCCAGAGCGATCACGAGGTCGGCGACGTTTGCTGACCAGATACCACCGACGGCGCGAGCACCCACAGAATGGCCCGCCCGGTCAACGGGGTCGTTGCGATCAGCGTCAGGTAGAGCTCGGCGATCGAGCCGTTACCGTTGCTGAAATCGAACGGGTTGATGTGCTGTATCACCACGACCACGAGATCGACGATCAGCCACGACACGAGGTTGGCAGCGATCCACCACGCCCACCTCGGGGTGTACGCACGCAGCACGACCGCTTGCGACAGTCCCAGCAATGGACCGAGCGCCAGCGTCTGACTAACCGCGAGCATGTACGCCACGCCTGACGTCTTGGTGCGCATCCTGCGCCTGGATCACCGCAGGCATGATCACCAGCACCCAGCCCAGCAGCGCCGGACCGACGTTGGCCACGACCCATCGCCGTCTCGGAACTGGCACGCGCTCACGAACCACGAGCCATTGCAGCGACCCGAGCACTCCGCCGAACAACAGGGCACCGAAGGTCGCCACCAACAGTGCACCCAGCAGGTTCCGGTTCCCGACGGCCAGATCGAGCACGTCCACGCCGAGCCACACCATCACCGCCACCGCCGTCAACAAGGCGATGAAGGCGATCGAGTTATAGAGGATCCAATGCCAATAAAGGCGCGTATTCCACCCGGTCGGCGACACCGCCTGAGCGTCCTCACTACCCGCCACGACGCCTGCCCTCCGATCACGTCGCGAGCAATAGCCCGACGCCCACCGCGTAGACGGCGCCGCGGGCTAGCTCGCCGCTGATCGCGTACCTTGCGGTGCAGGTTGGCGATGGTAATTCGCGAGCGCCCAGATCACGAGGATGTCAATGCCAATGATCAGGAGCGCCCACCAGGGCGAGTACGGCAACCAGACGAAGTTGAGGACCGCCGATATCCCCACGAGGATCATGCCTACGACCCGAGCCCAGGTCTGGCCCCTGATCAGGAAGATGCCGACTGCCAGTACCGCCAGGCCGACCAGCAGGTGAAGCCAGCCCCCAAACGGTGAGGTCAAAGGCGTAGATGTAGTTCGGCAGGACGACGAGCTGCTTGTCGTGCACAATCGCCGCCAGACCTTCGAAGGCCTGGAAGGCCCCGCCGACGATCATGATGACGCCGGCAAAAACGGCGATGCCATGAGCCCAGGGACTGCCACTCTGGGTGTCTGTCGTTGGGGTCTGGATGTCTGCCACTGGGTCGTGCCTCCGATTCTGGTTGAGTCTGAGCCAACTACATCTGTACGGTATGTATCGGCAGGCGTCATTTGATCACCCGTTATGGGTGAATGGATTACGCCGATGAGCGAGAATCGCGTTCTCGAAGCATTCCAGAAGAGCAGCCCAGCTGATGCGTTCCACATCTTGGCCAGGATCAGAGACAGATCACCCGCAGCGTGTGAAGTGCCAGCCACGCCTCGACCGTACAACACTCGACAGCAGCGCAGACCGAACCGATCAGTCGGCGGCCGACTAGTCCCAGGTCGAAGTAGCTAGTTGCCATCAACACTGACGGCAGCGACGACGGATCTCGTCCCGGTCTCGGTCACCAGCGGCTCACCAGCGAGGTACGCCTCGATGAGCTCGGCGATCAGCTCTGGATCGCTGTAGTTGAGGGCATGTGCACCGGGGACTCGGACTGCTTCGACGTGAGGCAGGACGGCCAGGCGAGGGGCATTGGCAATCTTGACAAGTGGATCACGCACACCGGCGATTACGAGTGTAGGAACAACAAGGTGCGGCAGACGTTCCAGCGTCGGGTAACGAGTCATTGCCCGGAACAACGACAAGCTTTGAAGTACCCCGAATCGGAGGTAGTCGCGTGTTGCGATTGGCAACATGGACGGCGGCTCACGCAGCCCGTCCATGGCCATCTGTCCAATTGCGCGGCCTAGTGGCTGGTTGTTAGGGCCGCCGGCCGGCGAGACGAGCACCGCGCGCTGGATTCGGTCGGGAAAGGTCGTCGCAACCTCGACGATGATTGGGCAGCCGAGCGAATTGCCGACCAGTATCGGCCGCTCGACTCCGACGGCGTCGCCAGTAAGACATCAGCGCCTTCGCCAGACCCGGTAGGTCGAGTCCTCCCTCGGGCCTAATACTGCGTCCCATCCCCGGTAGATCGGGTACGAACGTACGGTAATGCGGCGCAAGAAGAGCCGCCGTGGGCTCCAGATAGGTCCCCGAGATTCCAAATCCGTGCACGTGCACCATCGCATCCGCAGCAGGGCCCGCGTCGAGATAGAAACGATGGAACACCGGCAGACCATCAACGATGACCCATCCGGGTGTCAGCGGAGGTACGGGCTTCCGGGGCACGGTCAGCCTCCCGTTTCGATCTCGTCCATAAAGCGGTCAGTCATCGATGATGCGAGGACGGCAGCTGTCGCAACCGTGATGGCAGTCGTTGCGACCGGCCGCGGGACCGTTAACGGACGCGCGAGCCATCCTGCGCGTGGCGAGCGGCATGTCAGACTCCTTCCTCTTCAAGCTCCATTGCGGCAGCTTTGGCCTCGACTTAGGCGAGCAGGGCTTGTAGATCAAGTCCGGCATGGGCAAAATGCTCCCCTCGTTCTCGCTGCCTGGCCTTTCGGACGAGCCTGACGGAGTGCGCGCCGAATAGCATCACCCACAGCGAGTGAAGAAATACGGTGGTCGAAGTCGTTAGAGCCATCTGCGTCGAGCGCGGTGTCGCTCACCTTACGGATGGCAAATTCCAGGCACTCGCGACAGCGCCGGCGGATTCCGGCCCGAATCTGCCTGGTGGGCAATCGGTGACGCCGGGCGACTAACCGCTCATCCATGGGCTGAGGAGCACGACGCGCTCAATTCGCGCCATGCGTACGACCAAGTCATCGTCATCCTCATTCCCCGGTGCTTTGCCGACGGAGTGCGCACACTTTCACACACGCTGGGTGATGCGTGCATACCAGCGTCGCGCCGACACTGCTGAACAGCTTTGAGGACAGTAAGGCAGCCCAACGAACAAAGGAGATGAGATGGCGGTCGACACGTACATCGCGTATGTCGGGGTGTACCTCCAGCGTCGAGGACGCGGAGTCGGATTATCAGTTGGTCAAGGATCTGCATACCCAGGCCGGCATGCTCGATGCCTACGACGCTGCGGTGATCGAGAAGCGAGACAACGGAAAGGTGCGCATCACCAAGAAGCATGAAACGCCGACCCGGGCCGGTGGCGCGATGGGCGGAGGTGTTGGCCTGGCTACTGGACTTGTCGTTGCGCTGTTTCCGGGCGCGGCGATCGGAGCTGGCCTGCTCGCGGCTACGACCGCCGGTGGTGCCGCGCTCGGTGCGGTCGCCGGACACGCGGCGGCTGGGATGAGCCGTAGTGACCTCAAAGATCTGGGCGAGTACCTCGATGAGGGCCAGGCGGGGCTTGTCGTTGTCGGGGTCACTGAGATGGAAGACGACGTCAAGCAGGCGATGGGCCACGCGGAGAAGGTCGAGACCAGGGAGCTGCAGGCCGATACCGACGAGATCGAACAAGACGCCAAGGCCGCTGGAGGCGAGCAGGCCGCCGAGGACGCCGACGCCAAAGACTGACGGCTTCTTCCAGGTTCACTCGATTTGGGTGATGACCGCCGTTTATCACGATGGTCGACGGTGCCATTGTGGCGGTGAATAGGACGGTAGCGCTGTGCCGGACGATGTAGCGCTGAGCGCAGACGAGCGGGCCGAGCTCGAGCGGCTTCGGGCCGAGGTGGCCGACCTGCGCTCACAGGCCGCTGCGGCGCCCGATGTGGTCGCGCCGACCGCTGTTGCGCCGACCCCCGCCGACGGCAGCGCTGGCGTTCGGTGGTGGCCACCTTGCTGATCGTGATCGGCTGCATTCTGGCGCCGCTGTCGGTTGTGGCCGTCTGGGCGAAGAACCAGGTCACCGATACCGATCGTTACGTGGCCACGGTGACCCCGCTCGCCAGCGATCCTGCCATCCAAAGTGCAGTCGCGGACAAGATCACTGCCGAGATTTTCGCGCGTCTCGATGTAGCAGGAATCACCAATCAGGCAGTTGGACGCGCTCGCCGAGCGCGGCTTGCCGCCGCTCATCGCAACCCAACTGCACGCGCTCTCCGGACCGATGTCCAGCGGGGTTCAGAGCTACGTCCGAACCGAGGTCGGAAAGGTGGTGGCCAGCGACGCCTTCGCCGACGCCTGGATCAGCGCCAACCGGGCGGCTCATGCCGCGCTGGTCGCCGCGCTGACTGGGCAAACCGGGGAAGGCATCACGATTGAGAACGACACGGTCAGCATCAACCTTGGCCCCTTCATCCAGGTGGTCAAACAGCGGCTGATCGACAGAGGATTTGAGCTGGCGAGTCGTATTCCTGACGTCAATCCCTCATTCGTGCTGGTTCAATCCGATGCCATCGCCAAAGCCCGCGATGCCTTCAACCTTCTCAATACCATCGGAAACTGGCTCCCATCATCGCTTTGATCTTTCTGGCGCTCGGTGTCTACGTGGCCAAGGGCCATCGCCGCGCGCTGGTGGGCGCTGGCCTAGGACTGGCCGGCGGCATGCTGGCGCTGGGACTCGGGATTGCCTTGTTCCGGTCGATCTACCTCAATGCCATTCCCGCCGAGGTGCTGCCCCACGACGCCGCAGCCGCCTTCTACGACACCCTCGTGCGCTTCCTGCGACTCGGCCTGCGTACGGTGCTGGTCCTCGGCCTGGTCGTCGCTCTGGCCGGCTTCCTCACCGGCCGCTCAATCACCGCGGTACGGGCTCGGGCAGGGCTGAGCAAGGGTATCGGCTGGCTACGTGGCGGTGCCGAAAAGGCTGGCTTCCGCACCGGTCCCGTTGGGGCCTGGGTCTACACCTACAAGCGAGTGCTGCTGGATCGTTGTGATCGCGATAGCTGCCCTGGTGCTGGTCTTCTGGGACCACCCGACAGGGAAGGTGATCATCGGCATAACCCTCGCGGTGTGTGGTTGTGCTGGTGATCATCGAGTTCCTTGGTCGACCTCCCAGTCCAGCTGCTCCTGAGCCGCCGGAGGCGGAGACCCCCGCCGCCACTCCTGAGGTCAGCGACGCACCACTAACAGGTTCAGTCGCGGTCGGCAGCTCACAAGCCAATGACACATCGGAAACCGATGTGCGTGGTTGAGCTGTACAACCACTGAGGCGATCGCGCCGCAGAGCAGTATCGCAGGCAGTACTGGAAAGCCGTCGCACCATCGACAGTGGGTGAATCGGGCGCATTTTCCGACTGTGGCATCGTCTGGGCATGCTCGTATCGAGGCCAGGTCGTGGTTGAGCGCCCCACACGTCGAATCCCTAGGATTCGACTGTGACCGAGGATCGGCGCGAGGCGCCGCGGGCGGTTGTTGACCTCGACGCGTTGTTGCTGGATGCCAAGCTTTCGGTTCCGCGACTCTCGCCGCAGGTTTGGTGAGTCGCGCCAGGCTCATCGGAGGCGGCTCGCGCCAGCGATTGCCATGTGGTCGCGGTCACCGCGCCGGCGGGTTATGGCAAGTCGACCTTGCTGGCTGAGTGGGCTCGGCGCGGAGGATCGTCGCGTCGCGTGGGTGAGTCTCTGGACCGTTTCGACGATGACCCCACGATTCTGCTCACGCTGTTGGCGTCCGCGTACGCTGCGGATCTCGCCGGACAACGCCGACCTGGTCGCCGACGATGAGCGGTGCTCGGGGTGTCGCGCGCTGGGCCGCGCCGCGCCGCGGCTGGCCTCGGCGCTCCGGACGAGCCCGGCTCCGTTCGTTCTCATGCTCGACGACCTGCACGAGCTACAGCTCGCCGGCCTGTCACGATGTGCTCAGCGTGGTGATCTCGGGGATTCCTGCGGGCTCTCAACTGGTCGCGGCGAGTCGTTCTGAGCAGCCTCACCTGCCGCGGCTGCGGGCGTGCCGGTGACGCGCTGGAGCTCACGGCGGACGATCTGGCCCTGGACGCGGCTGGTGCCGAGCAGATCTTCGCGGCGGCACACGTCAGCCTGCACTCGTGAGCGGGCAGCGGCCGTGACCGAACGGACCGAAGGCTGGCCGGTCGGCACTCTACCTCGCTGCGGTGATCGCGCGCGACAGCAACGGTCGAGGCGTTGACGGTCTCCGGTGACGATCGGTATGTGGCCGACTACCTCTACCGCGAGTCGTTGATGCAGCTGCCCGAGAGTCTTCAGCGATTCCTGCGGCGCACCGGCGGTGCTCGATCAACTGTGTGCTCCGCTGTGTGATGCCGTCCTCGAAGAATCGGGCGGGCAGGAGCGGCTGCGCGGCCTCGAGGCCTCGAGTTTGTTCGTGATCCCGCTCGACCGTCGGCGAGAGTGGTACCGCTACCACGCACTGTTCCGGGAGTTCCTGCTTGGTGAGCTTCGTCGAGTCGAGCCCGAGGTCATCATGAAGCTGCACCTGCGAGCCGCCGATTGGTATGAGTCCAATGGATCCCCGGCGATGGCCATCGAGCACCTGTTGAACACGACCGAGCGGGACCGATGCGTCCAATTGGTGACGGAGTTGATCCTGCCGACCTACCAGGCCGGCCAGATATCGACCGTGCAGCGGTGGCTGTCGGCGCTCGGCGACGCCGCGATCGAGGACTATCCCCGCTCGCCGTGCTGGCCGGCTGGATCACGGCGTTGACCGGGCAGACCGCCGAAGCGCAACGGTGGGCGGCGATCGTCGACGCCGCCTCGTTCGACCTGGTACCGGCGGATGGCACGGCGTCGTTCGACTCGGCGCGGGCGATGCTGCGGGCCATCATGTGTCCCGCCGGTCCAGAGCAGGCGATGACCGACGCGAGCTTCGCGCGTCGCCCAGGAGCCGCCGTGGAGCCCATGGCGCGACACGGCGCTCTGCTTGTGCGCCGAGGCGCATCTGCTCACCGGCGACCTCGACCAGGCGCGCGCCCTGTTCGCCGAGTCCGCCACCCTGGCAGCCACAGCTGGGCAACACCGATACGGTTCGTGCGTCGAGCGAGTCCGAGCTCGCATTGTTGGCGATGGATCGCGGGCAATGGGCGGAGGCCGCCGAGCACGTGGAACGGGCACTCGCCGCCATCGATGAGCATCGGATGTACGACTACGTCATTTGCGTCGCTCGCCTTCGCCGCCGCGGCCCGGCTCGCTGTGCACCGCGGCGACCTGAAGCGAGGCGGACCGCCAGCTCACGCGGGCGATGCGCGCCCGTCCGTCCTGCACGTTTGTGCTGCCATGTCTCGCCGTGCGCGTACGACTGCAACTTGCCAAGGTGTACTGGGCCCTGGGCGACCATGCCGACCGCTCGACACCTGCTGCGTGAGATCGACGACATCTTGCTCCACCGGCCGGCTCTTGGCGTCCTGGTCGACGAGGTCGTCGGAGTTTCGCCGAGATCGTCACATCGAGCACAGCAGCGGGGAGCGACCGGCGCGTCGCCCTCATCGCCCGGCGGAACTTCGGCTGCTCCCGTACCTGCAGACGCACCTCACGTTTCGCGAGATCGGGGAGCGGCTGTTCGTCTCCCGCAACACCGTCAGCACCGAGGTCGCCTCGATCTATCGAAAGCTGGGCGTCTCGTCACGCAGAGACGCGGTGCAGCATGCGACGGCTGATCGGTCTGCTCGGCGTTAGCAGGAACAGCGGGCGCGGTGGCAGCGAGGCCTTCGACCGCCTTTCAGCGGCCGGATATCGCGCCTCGAATGACCGCCCTCACCTGGAATGGCTGCGGACGGCGACCAATGCCAGCAGTCCGGGGCGCGAGCGTTCAGCCCCATCGGGACGGAAGCTAGGCGCTCTCCATCAATGCTGACAGAGCGATTCGTTAGTTCCTCAGCGATGCACGAATCTCCGCCGCGCGATTCAGCTCGTTGGCCATCAAGACCCCGTAGGTGAACGCGCTCCCGGCCTCAATGTCCTCATCAGCACTCGTCGTGGCGAGGAACGTGGCGGTGACAACGGCATCTTGATGCTCGCCAAGAAGGGTTTGCATCTCCTGGGCGTCCCGCGCGATGGATTTCATCTGACTGTCGGCCGGTTCGACGAGTTCAGCGGCGTACCGCGCCCGTTTGAACGCCTTCCGGGCTCGATGCAGCTGTTCGATGTCGTCGTCGGCCTTCCGTAGCCGTTTGTCCGCTTTTCGCTGGGCCTTCTCCACATACTTGACCGCTGCCGCGCCGGTCCTGACTGGCCGCGTCCGTGAGCGGCGGTGCGGCCCGCCAGCCGCGCAGCAACAGCATGCAGGTGCTTATAGCGCTGGGTGCGCATCGCCCTGTCCAACCGGCGTACGGCGTCCTCCCGTTCCGCATCGAGAGTCTTCGTGATCTCGGCTTCAACCGGCCCGCGCACCTGCTCCGGCGGCAGGTCGGCGATTTGCTTGACCAATCGGCTGCTGAGAATGTCCCGGTCGCGCACCTGGCCGAGCAGGTCGGCGTACCACTGTCAACTCGTTGTCCAGCTCCTCAGCTGGTGCGGCGTCGACGACATCGGCAAAGATCCGCAGCGTGCTGCGTAGCCGACGCGCCGCCACCCGGGTCTTGTGCACCTCCGGCGTACCGGTGCGCATTCCGACGTCGTTGCTGGCGAGCACATCGCACTGCGCTCGCCAGGTACGCGGCCAACCAGCTCACCAACCGTGCCCGACTCGACCGTGGATGCCTGCCCGATCCGGCAACGCGGTGCCGAGAGCGCGGTCGAGCTTGTTCCTGCGTGGTGCTCGGGGACGCGCCGGCATCCTGCAGCAGCTTCCCGTGCCCGCTTCAGATCCTTCTTCTTGCCGGCGGGCCCCAACTCGACTTCCACCTCACGCCACGAGTGCAGCATTGACTCACCATCGGGCGGACCCGACTGCACCTGGTCATCGGCTATCTCCAACACCAGCTCACCGTCGGCATTGAGCAGCCGGTACGCCGTTCGAGTCGTCACGATCCGTGCGACCGGGTCCAGACTCTCGCCGGCCAGCAAACCCTCCACGCCCTTCGCCAGTGCGGGCGGCAGCGTCTTGGCTCGCGAGCCGCTCTGCAGTTCCGGTCCGTGCGCGTGCCACTGGGAACCTTCAGCTGCCAGCCCGTCTCTGAGCCCCCGACTCGACGCCGCAGCGTGATTCCAAACAACCGCAGACCAGCACCTGGTGTGTCGAAATAGGTGTTGTCGAGCTTGCGCACCTCTTGATCAAGACGGCCGCCGTCCGGCACAAGATCCGTGAGCTGGGGCATCACCCAATCCGAGTCGACCTCGAACTTGTCCTCTTGCTCCTCGATCATTCGCACCCGGACCGACCTCCTCGCAAAACTATGATCGGGATCGGCTGGAGCAGGCGATCACCGAGTTGGAGGAGGCATCCGCCTGCAGTCTGGTGCCGTCCGACGCCAACAGTCCCCATCCGCACCTCTTCTTACCGGCAAGTCGTTTGCAGGCTTCAGGCCGGAGCTACGCGGCGGCCTGCCGAGTTGGCTGCGACGGTGTCACCGGTCGCCATGACGCGAGAGCCCAGGATGACGAGAATGTCGACGGCGATGAGCAACAGTGCCCACCAAGGTGCTTGGGGCAGCCAGAAGAAGTTGAGGAGCGCCGAGATCCCCGCAAGGACCATGCCAACAACCCGGGCCCAAGTCTGGCCTCGCAGCACGAAGATGCCGGTCACCGCCAACCCCAGGCCGACCAGGAGGTGTATCCAGCCCCACGCGGTCAGGTCGAAGGCGTAGATGTAGTTCGGCAGAACGAGGATGTACTGATCATGAACGATCGCCGCGAGTCCCTGGATCGCCTGGAAACCGCCGCCGATGATCAATATCACACCGGCGAAAACGGAGACGCCGTGAGCAAAAGGGCTTCCATCACTTTGGGTCTGTGCCATTGCGGGTCTGCCTTCCGAATCGTCGAGCTGTCAATGCTCCGCAGTGGAATGCTATGCAGCAAGTGCCCGGACGACGGATCACGCGGAATGTGTGAATTGGCTGACAACACTCTAGTCCTGGTGAAGCTCGTCCACCAGGTGCCTGAGTGGGAGGTGCCGTGGAATGCGAGCAGATCTGGCTCAGCGACTGAATGCCTGCAACGGAACGTGAGGTACTCCCGTGATTGAGTGAAGAACGTCCGCGCTGCTGAAGCCGCACGCCTCAACCGACGGCTCGCTGCACGCCGGTCATCACGCTCATTGGGTGAGGTGCGGGGCTCAGGATCGGGTACCGGCTTCGAGATCGTCGATTGTTGTTGCGGTCCGCCGAAGCCGCGCACTCGTGCGCATCGTAGATGTTGCCGCGGTTGGCTTTTCACCAGATCTGCGTGATGCCTGCGGTGTCGCTCTGATGCTGAATGGATTGAGCACGCGTTCACTCAGATCCCCGCTGATCCGGTGATCTTGTCGGACGCTACCGGCGTGGAAGGGACAGTGTGGCCTTGGACTCACATGGAGCTGCTGCGCCGTATGGCCGTCAATGACGCACGCGTTGCCGAGGACCGTGCCTCGGCGGAGGCAGCGTCGATTCCCCAGGGTTGGATGCAAAGACGCTGGAGCTGGTGCGGCTCGCCGCGTTGGTCGCGGTCGGGTGGTGCTGTGCCGTCCTACGGAGCCCAGGCCGATGCCGCGGTGAGTGCGGGGCGCGACGGACGCGGAGATTGTCGACGTGCTCGCTGGCGTGGTTCCCATCGTCGGGCATGCCCTGCGCTGTCGCGGCGGCCCCGAAGCTCGCGCTGGCGCTGGGGTATGACACCGACGGATGGGTGAACGAGCGCCGGATCACCCACACTTGCGGCGAGGGCATCTGGACAAGCGCGCACGCCGCGGAACCAAAGGGTAAGCAATTCAACGGCTAGATGCTCACGCCTTGCCGGACATGTGGCGATCCGTCGATCTGAGCGCCACGATCTTCGTGTGAACGGCCGACCCGGTTCACGCCGTTTCACACGATCTAGATGATGCGGCGGCTTCCTTCTCCGAGTGGAATCAGAACAGGAAGAGCGCGGACGCAGCGACCGAGCGATCGAGGTCGCGATCTAGAACAATCCGACGTCCGCCTCTCCGGTATAGCAAACTCTCAACCGAAGGGAAGAACACCATGACCGAACAGACCACTGAGAGGCCCCGGTCCTCGACCTGCTCAAGAGCATGACCGCGGAGTCGATTGCCGCGTCGAGCCTTGATCTAGAGACACTTGTTCGTATCGCGGCGCTTGTCGCGGTCGATGCGCCGGCGGTCTCGTATCTGCTGAACCTCGAAGCGGCAAGCGAGGTCGGAATCGACGCCGAGCAGGTCCGCGGGTGCTCGCCGCGATCGCACCGATCGTCGGCACAGTTGGTCGCGTCCGCGACGGGCAAGATCGTCGATGCCCTCGACGTCGCGATCGAGGTCGCAGAGCTCGATGCGCAAAGCGAGGAGTAACCGCTGCCGCCGGGAGCCGTCCGAGCGCGTGCCCGGCGCGCACCCGCCGCATCCGTCAACCGGACCCTGGCGAACGCCCGCAATCGGTTGATCAACGACGATCTGCCGCAAACGTGGGGTAGACGTGCTTGGTCCGGTCCGGCCTCTTAGGAGAAACACCTGATGCGACTCCACCATGCCCGTCGATCCGCATCCGCCGCGGCTTGCGGCCGTTGCCCTGCTTTGCGTACTGACGAGTTGCGGCACAAGCTCCGCGCCGAGCCAGACCAGTCCACCCGAGACAACTGCCGCACCGGCGAGCGCCGCGCCAACGACGGTCGACCGACGACGGCTTGTGCCGGACGTCGCGGCGCTGAAGTCGTCGCTCGAGGCGCTTACGAAGGTAAAGCCTGCCGAGGACGGCCTCACGGCGCTGACCACCGCGATCGCCAACGTCAAGACCAACCTGGACAAAGCGGAGGCCTCGGCCTCGCCGGTCCTCCAGCCCAGCGTGCAGCAGGTGAAAACAGCATTCGCCGAGTTGCAGACGGCAGCAAGCGGCACAACCGCCGACAATCTCAGACAGAAGGCCCCCGCCATCGCCACGGCGCTGAAGCAAGTCGAGACAGCGACGCAGGCGCTCTCCTCGACGCTGACCCAGAGCTGCCCGGGAGCTAACGCCAACTCCTGCCCGAGGACAAAAGGATGGATGAGCCCTCGAAGGACGGCCTTCCCACCTCGTCGGCGGAGCCGGGATGAGCCCGGGATGAATAGCTGCTGCGACGAAACTCGCCTGGACCGGTGACGGTGGGTCGCGGTCAGAGCGCACCTCCTGCTGACGGTTGGCGATAGCGCGTGCCGACTCGGTGCGGCGCGAACTGACCGTAGCGTGATGTACTCCCTATTCACCTCTTTCGTGTGATGCCCAGCCAACCAGGCGCGTGACACGCTATCGGCGATAGGAGCGCGCAAGGCGGTGTCGCTCAGAGGGCTCGCCAGAGCACTCGAGCTCCAACCAAGATTCGAGAGGTGGTATCCGGTGAACGCGATTGCTTGGGCTCCTTTGATCTTGTATCTCGTCGAGTTGACCATCAAGATTGTGGCGCTGGGTACGGTACCGAACAATCGTCGACCG
>ERZ1370068.8022-contig-6905_pt1 | contig 42479 bp, 72 predicted proteins | sample MGYA00561227_ERZ1370068 | MGnify/ENA primary metagenome ERZ1370068 (study PRJEB38410, sample SAMEA6850437) | metagenome | study: Metagenomic assessment of the ecological functions of the soil: analysis of the soil microbiota associated with the... | reverse complement strand
ATGGCAGCTGTTTCAGTTACACATATTGCTGGGGTGGTAATCCACCGATGGCTTATAACAATGTTACTAATCAAGCGGTCCTTGGTCATGCTAAGCTCGGCAACCCGTTTGTCCTCCCGGAAAGATTGCCACGGTCGATCTTGTCAGTGGCAACTTCGTCAAGTTTACCGGGGCTGGCCTGGGTGACGTGAACGGGATTGCCGTGGATCCGGTGACCAACACCGCCTGCACCACGACCGAAATCGATTTCAGCGTTGAGTTTTATGACCTCACGAACCAAACCGGCTTTGCGCAGCCATTGCCGGGGGCGCAAAACCAGTTCTTTAGCGGCGCCGATGTGCAATTCGACCCGGTGAACCGGCTCTTCCTCGTCCCAGCCTAACTCCAGCACGTCGCCGAGCGGAAGCAGTGTTCATGTCTATAGATGTCTCTGGCAACCTCATCGAGTCGATTAATGGTTTGAACTTCTCCAATGCCTTTAATGTCGTCCCCGCGCACATCGCCCTTAACCCCGCAAGCCGCCTCGCATTTGTCGACGGTCCGGATGATGGCGTCACCCAGATCCAGTCCTTCACTTATTAGAATGTGGGAGTGGCCTTGGTGTCGCGATCATCAGGGCGCCAAGGCCCTTCCCGCCTTGCTCCAGCTGGCGCTGTGCGCCTTCCTTTGCCGTAGCGCTCGATAGAGCGACCGGGCTTTTGCCGTAACGCGGGTGAGCCGAGGCCGGGCTTCCAAAGCCCGGCCCGCCCGCTCGCCGAATTCGGTTGTAGCCGTTACGGCCAAGCCCAGACTCGCTCCGCGTTTGCGGAGCTGCGTTACGGCCCTCAGGGAGAGTATGTGTTTGACGCCGAAGGCGCCACCTTAATCACTCTCCGTCGGGGGAGAGTATGTGTTGGCGCCGAAGGCTCCTCAATCATATCTAGCCTGGGGCAACGCCCCAGGACCTCTGCCCAAGAAGATCATGAGCGCTGAAGGCGCGTCTCATCGCCGGCTTTAGGCTAGTCCAAATGGTGAGTCCGCCCGAGACACGCCGCGATGAATCGCGCCTTCAGCGCTTTGACCTCCGGGGATCATATGCTCGGGGCGGTGCCCCAAGCTAGTTATGAATCCGCGTCCTCGATGCTAAACACGTGCCAGGGACAAGGATTAAGGTGAGAGGTTATAAGAGGAGATATCCGGGTTTCTCGGTCTTTGTGAGACCGTTTCTAGAATTGTAGCCGGAATCGCTGGATCCCGGCCGGGTTAAAGACCTCAAAGTCTAACCCGTATTCGCAATTCTTGAGGACCCCAACCCACGCCATAAAAAATCGCGTTGCAAATCGATCGCTTCCAGAGAACGGATGAGCGTCGATTATGGCGAAGAAAACTCGCGCGCGCGTCAGTGTGGTCATGGGCAGCGGTTCGGACTGGGAGACGATGCGCAACGCCGTCGAGATGCTCGACCAGCTCGGGGTGCCTAACGAACATCGGATCGTCCCGGCTCATCGCACCCGGATTTGATGGCCAGGGTTTGCCCACGAAGCCGCCGAGCGTGGAATCGAAGTGATCATCGCCGGGGCAGGGGGAGCAGCGCATTCGCCAGGAATGATCGCCGCTCAAACCTGGCTGCCAGTGCTCGGCATGCCCGGTGGAATCGCGGCGCGTTAAAGGGCCTGGATTCATTGCTCGATCGCGCAAATGCCCGCCGGAGTGGCGGTCGGCACCCTCGCCATCGGCGTCGCTGGGGCGAAGAACGCCGTGGCTTCGCGGCCAGCATCGTTGGCTTGCGAGACGCGAAAGTGCGGGGTGCGGTGCAGAAATTTCGTCAGCGCCAAACGCAAGAAGGTGCTCGACAAAAGCTGCCATGAAGGCGAGCAACCGATTCTTCCCGGAGCGACCATCGGGGTCATGGGCGGCGGCCAGTTGGGGCGAATGTTTGCCCTCGCCGCGCGCCGGATGGGTTACCGTGTTCACACTTTTTCGCCGGAGAAAAATGGACCCGCGGCTCAGGTGTCTGATCGGGCGACCGCGGCCAGCTATCACGATGAAGCGCGCGGTGCGAAGGTTTGCCCGGGCGATCGATGTTCTAACCTTCTGAGTTTGAGAACATTCCAGCGCCAACGCGATCGGCTGGGCTTCGCTCGATCGGATCGTTAGGCCAAGAGGTGAGGTCTTGCTGATCGCGCAGAATCGGCTTCGGGAGAAAGAATTCCTTGCCGCCGCCGGTTTTCCGGTGGCGCCATTTCAAAGTCGCGGATCTGGCCGGCCTAACGAAGGCGGTGGGGAGATCGGACGGCCGGCGATCTTGAAGGGCGCGGCCTTTGGTTACGACGGCAAAGGCCAGCAGCGCATCGATCCCGGAACAAATCTCGAGGGAATCTGGACGGAGCGTGGCGACGCGGTCTGCGTTCTCGAGCAGGTGATCGATTTCGAAAAAGAGATATCCGTCATTGTCGCCCGCGCGCCTAACGAATCGACGGCGGTCTTCCCGGTCTGCGAAAACCTGCATCGCGATCACATTCTCGACCTCACGATCGCGCCGGCCCGAGTGGAGGAACAGGTCGCACGAAGGCGGCGCGGGAGTTGGCCTGCGAAGTGGCGATCAGCTTTGCAGCGTCGTCGGCTTGCTCGCGGTTGAAATGTTTTGTCGAACAAACGCGGCGAGTTGATCATCAACGAGCTGGCGCCGCGACCGCATAACTCAGGGCACTGGACAATCGAGGGCTGCGTCACCAGCCAGTTCGCGGCAACAGGTGCGCGCGGTCTGCGGTCTGCCGCTGGGCGGGACGGAATTGCTGCGACCGACGGCGATGGCCAATCTTCTCGGCAACGTTTGGGCGGGCGGCGAACCAAACTGGGCTGGCGCGCTCCGAGCAACCGGACGTGCATCTCCATCTTTACGGGAAAGATCAGCCGCGTCCGGGAAGAAAATGGGGCACCTGACCGCGGTCGGCGAGACAGCGGAGGCGGCGGCGGCGAGGTGCAACAGGCGCGCGAACAGCTAATCGCGGTAGGGACCTGCTTCTGCATCTCCTGGACGCAAAAAGCGCGTTCCTTCGGAAATTGGATCGACAGACTGAAATCGTCCCGTCCGGTTCGCCTAACGAGCAAAGGACGGCGGTCAATCGCGCGGTCGCCCTCTTGCGCATGGGCGAGATCGTCGGCCTTGCCAACCGAGACGGTCTACGGGCTCGCCGCCGACGCGCTTTCGGCGGAAGCGGTGGCAAAAATCTTCGAGCCAAGGAGCGGCCGAAGTTTGATCCGCTGATTGTTCACTTGCCGGACCGGAGCATGGCTCGAGCGCGTCGTCCAGGTTGAACCCGAGATTCGAGAACTGACGCAAAGATTGGCGTGATTCTTTCTGGCCCGGTCCCTAACGATCGTTCTCCGCCGCGCCGAAATCGTTCCGCGCGCTCGTGGCCGCCGGCCCTAACGACGGTGGCCGTGCGCATGTGAGCGCCCATCCGATTTTCGCCGAAATCGTTGCCGCCTTTGGGCAACCGCTCGCTGCTCCGAGTGCCAATCGCATTCGGCCGGATCAGCCCGACGAGCGCCGCGGTATGTGATGGAGGAATTGTCCGGGCGTATTCCGCGCTGATTGTCGATGGCGGTTTCGACCCAACATGGGCTGAATCGACCGTCATCGCGCCGCGCGCGGACAGGATTGAAATCCTGCGCGTCGGTCCGATCACGCGCGAGGAGCCTAACGAAGTTTCTGGCCAGTTGAGCTTCGCCGTTCAGGAATGACGGAATCACCCGGGCAACTTCCATCGCATTATCGACCGGAGACACAACTGATGGTGGCGCAGGAAATCTCGGCTGCTATTTCGGTGCCGCATGGGAAACGCTACGGCGCACTGCTCTGGGCGACGCGCCGTTTTCGGGCTTTCGTCGAGTCGCGTCGCCTCAGCCGACGGGAGACTTGCGGGAAGCGGCGTCGAATCTTTTTCGCTACCTGCGCGGAGCTCGATCAGTGCGGGACTGGACGGCATCGTGGCCGAGGCGCTTCCGGAGAAGGTCTTGGCCTGGCGATCATGGATCGCTTGCGCGCGCGCTGCGCATCGTTAGGCGGGAAGGGGAATGGGCTGGTTTACCTAACAATCGAAGATTCTTGTCCGCATGCGCTCCGCCTGACAGAGTCGGCCAACCAGGAGAAAGATGTAAGCGATCGTTGCCATGATGCTGCGGACTCTCTACCTCGGTAGCGCAGGCGCAGAGCAGCTCCCCTCTCGCGCACAACATTTCACCGAGTATGTTGTTCCGTTTGGAGCAAATTCCTCGCACCGATCACCGCCGGGCCGGACGGCGCGCTCTGTGTCGGTCGAGGCCAATCACGTCGGTCGAATGACGACAGATGGGGTGATCACTGCAGAGTACCTAATTCCCGCGCGGGCGGCGGCGTGACCAGCATCACTCGCGGGCCTGGGCGGACTCTTTGGTGGACGGACTTTTTCGAGCAACTACATCGGGCGAGTAACGACCGCGGGCGATGGCGGTTTATCCTTTGCCTCGAGCGATGGTCAGCCAGTTCGGAGTCGCCCTCGGACCAGGACGGGGCGCTCTGGTTTCCGAGTTTCAGTCCGGCGCCGGATTTATTAATTATATTGGCCGGATTACCAATCGCAGGAGTGATTACGGAATACCCGATCCCGACGACCCGGTATTTCCGCAAGCGATCGCGGCAGGGGCCGGGATGGCGCGCCTTTGGTTCACTGAGTCGGGCGCAGGGGGCCGGCATCGGCCGCATCACGACGGATGGTTCAGTCGCCGAGTCCGATCACCAGATGGCAATCAGTTCACCAGCATCGCGACCGGACCAGATGGTGCGCTTTGGCCCCGACAATCAACGCAACACGATCTGTCGGATGACGACCAGCGGAACAATAACAAAGTTCCAGCCTGAATCCGAACAGTGGACCGCTTTACATCATCCGTGGGCAGGGCCAGACACTTTGGTTTACCGAACCGGGAAGCATCATGGCGCTTCGGCAACCGTCATCGGCAAGATCGCGGCCAGATGGGGCCATTTACCGAGTGCACCATTCCGAGCGAGCCGCCGGTTATCCCAGTCGAGCTCTGCCCCTCGGCCGGATCGCGGGCCATTTGCAGTTTACGAGGCGCGCCGGGGAAATATCGGTCGGGTTTGAGGCCCCTGAGGAGACTGTTGAAACACTGGAGACGGGTCGCGCGTAGAGGCAGAGGGGCGGATGACGCAGGAGCGAGGGGGCGCGTCCCGCAGTGGGCATGGCGACCGGCGCGCCGCGCGTTGCCACTGCCACCTCGCGCCGTCTGACGGTTGCGTTGATTTTGGCGCTGGCCTGCGTTGCTCAAAGCTTGGCCGAGGATCGCCAGGTCAGGATATCGGCGCTGCGCTTCGCAGCCGCAGCCCGCGCCGGCATAAAATCTGCAGCGACGCGACCGCTCCGGATATTTCCGGCGAGTCTCTACAGCTGCGGAATCGCCAGACCTTTGTCCGTTAGGCGCTAACTCTGATGCGCGAGGACAGGCGCGGATGAAGCCGCTGAAAAGCGGGTGTGGCTTGTTCGGCTTGCTCTGGAATTCCGGATGATATTGGCAGGCGAGGAAGAACGGGTGATCGCGCAGTTCAATCAACTCCGCGAGCGCGCCATCCGGCGAAGTGCCGCTGATCATGAAATCCCTTTCTTCCATCTGCTGGCGGTATTTCATGTTGAACTCGTAACGGTGGCGATGGCGCTCGAGCACTTCGTCGTGCTTGTAGATTTTTCCGCGAGCGTGCCGGGAACGATCTTTGGTCGGCCAGGTGCCGAGGCGCATGCTTCCGCCTTTTTTGCGATCTTCGCGCTGCTCGTCGAGCAGACAGATGACCGGTTCGGCTGAGTCCTGGTCGAACTCGCTGCTGTTGGCCGGCTTTGATTCCGCAAACATTGCGCGCGAACTCAATCGTCGCGACCTGCATTCCGAGGCAAAGGCCGAGATAGGGAACATTGTTTTCGCGCGCAAATTGGGCCGCGCGGATTTTCCCTTCCACGCCGCGCTCGCCGAAGCCGCCGGGAATAAGAACGCCAGCGACATCGGTGAGCTGGCCGTCTAAGGCCATTCTCGAGCGACTCGGCGTCGATCAATCGCAAATCGATCCCGCAATCGTGACTCGCGGCGGCATGAGTGAGCGATTCGTAAATGCTTTTGTAGGCGTCCTGGAGATCGATGTATTTGCCGACGACCGCGATCTTGACCTGCTTCTTCGGGTTGATCACGCGACTAACGAACTTGCGCCAGTCGCGTCAGGTCGGGTTGCGGCGCGTCGATCCGGAGCAACTGGCAAACCAGCTCGTCGAGACCCTCCTCGTGCAGCATCAGCGGCATCTCGTAAATCGTGTGCGGCACGTCGCGAGCCTCGATGACCGCGTTTACCGGAACGTTGCCGAACATGGAAAGCTTTTGCCGGACTTCCGCATCGAGCGGGCGCTCGGAGCGGCAGATCAAGACCTGGGGTTGCAGACCGATCTCGCGTAATTTGGCGATGCTTTGCTGGGTCGGTTTGGTTTTGAGTTCGCCGGCGGCACTGAATGTAAGGCACGAGCGTGACGTGCATGTCGACGACATTCTGGTGTCCCGACTTCGAGGATGAATTGTCGGATCGCTTCGAGGAACGGCAGACCTTCGATGTCGCCAACGGTTGCCGCCGATTTCCGTGATCACGACGTCGACTTTTTCCGGATCGGCGACCTGGCGGATGCGGGCCTTGATCTCGTCGGTCACGTGCGGAATCACCTGGACAGTTTTGCCGAGATAATCGCCGCGGCGTTCTTTCAGGATCACGCTCTCGTAGACCTGGCCGCTCGTCAGGTTGTTGTTGCGGGAGAGAACGCAGTTGGTGAAGCGCTCGTAATGGCCAAGGTCGAGATCGGTCTCGGCGCCATCGTTTCAAAACATAAACTTCGCCGTGCTGGAACGGGTTCATCGTTCCGGGATCGACGTTTAGGTAAGGATCGAACTTTTGCAGCAGGACCGCGCTGTTTGCGCAGCTCGAGGAGGGTGCCGAGCGAAGCCGCGGCGAGTCCCTTGCCTAACGAACTCACAACACCGCCGGTTACAAAAATATATTTCATCGGAAGGAGAGGCCTGGCGCGATCGCCGCCGCGGCCGCGAGCAGCTCGGCGCTCGATCTGCCGCGACGTCGTCCGGCGTATCCACCCCGGGCGAGCCGCTGCTTGGTGACGACCACGTGAATGTTTACGCCATTCTCCAGCGCGCGCAATTGCTCGAGCGCTTCGAGTTTTCCAGCGGGGTCGGTTGCCAGCGAATAAAGCGGAGGAGGAACTCGCGCCGATAACCGTAAATTCCCTGGTGACGAAAATATTGCGGAGCGGTGGCTGCGCATTCCGCCGGTAGGGATCGGGCTGCGGGAGAAATAAAGCGCGCGCCGCTGGCGATCGAGGACGGCTTTGACCTGGTGCGGCGAATGCGCCGTCGGCGGGGTCGGCAAACGGATGGACCGCGGTGATCATTTCGATTTTCGGATCGCGGCGCATTTGCCTGACGAGTTGGTTGAGCAGCTTCGGGGATCGACCAGCGGTTCGTCGCCCTGGATGTTGATGCACGAGGCAACGCCGCGCAAGTTTCGCCGCGACCTCGCCGATCCGGTCGGTCCCGCTGGCGTGTTTCGGATTCGTTAGGCTAACCTCCGCGCCCCAGTCGAAAGCGGCTTCGGCAATTCGCATGTCGTCGGTCGCGATGATTACGGAATCGAGCGCGCGCGCGCGGCGCGATCGTTCCCAGACGTGCCAGAGCAACGGGCGGCCGGCGATGAGATGCAACGATTTTCCGGGAAAGCGAGTCGAACCCCAGCGCGCGGGAATAATACCAACCACTTTCATTTTCGCCGGAGCCTAGCAGGCAGTTGGCTGAGTTTACAACCGTGCGAAAGCCCGGAAGCGCGTCCCTCCCACTCAGTGATTCGCGGCCTTGATGATAATCTCGGCCGCGGCCAGAAAATCATCGGCAATCCAGTCCGGGTTCGCGTGCGCTTCGTTCGCGCCGTAACCGGTCTTTACGAGAATGGTTCGCACGCCGGCATTTCGTCCGCACTCGACGTCGATCGCTTTGTCGCCAATAAACCAGGAGCGGGAAAGATCGAGCTGGTGTTCGCGTTGCGCTTCCAAGACCATTCCCGGCGCGGGTTTCCGTCGGCTGGTCGCGCGTTCGGGGTGATCGGGGCAAAAATAAACCGCATCGAACTTTGCCGGAAGAATCTGCCGTTCGACTTCGGCTTCGACCAAGCGGTATTGCGCTTCGGTAAAGTAGCCGCGGCCAATCCCGGCCTGGTTGGAAATTACCACCAGTTTGTAGCCGGCCTCCTTGAGCCGAAGCAATGCTTCCGGGACGCCGGGGAAAATTTCCACCTGGCGGGGATCGGAACAGTAATTCACCTCCCGCATGAGGGTGCCGTCGCGATCGAGAAAAACGGCGGGGACGGCGTCGTTAGGCACCGTGATCCTCCTCGAAACTCGCAATCAACTCCGCCGGCGTCAGCGTGGCGGTGCCCGAGCTTCGCGACCACGACCGCGCTGGCGTGATTGGCGATTTCGGCTGCTTCGATCGGCGTCGCGTCGCGAGCGAGTGCGAGGGTGAAACAGCGCGATCGCAGTATCGCCCGCGCCGGAGACGTCGAAGACCTGTCGCGCCCTGGTCGGGATATGATGCGGCGGCTGGTTCGCGCTCCAGCAGCATCATTCCTTGTTCGCCGAGGGTGATGAGGAGCATTTGCGTGTCCCAGGCCGTGAGCAAATCGCAGACCCGCCGTGAGCAACGGCTTGTCTTCCATTGGCGGATCGATCGGATCCGTCACCGGGAGACCGGCGGACTGAAAGCGCCTCGCTCCGATTTGGTTTCACCGCCGTGACCTGGCCCCATTTCACAGCGTGATGCGGATTTGGGATCGGCGGTGACAATTTTTCCCGCCGCCTTCACATCGGCGGAAATTTGCCTAACGAGTTCGGGATTGAGAAAGCCTTTGCCGTAATCTTCAAAAATGAAAGCGTCGAGCTGCGGCAACATGGCGCGGACGCGCGCGGTCACCTCGCCAACCTGCTTTTCGCCCGGGGCGCGGATTTCTTCGCGATCCACGCGCACGACCTGTTGGTGGCGGGCAATGATCCGTGTCTTCACAATCGTCCGGAAATCGGGATCGATCACGACCTGGTCGACAGCGCGATCTCTTGTTCGCGGAGCAATTCGAGGAGCTGCCGGCCACGGGTGTCGTTGCCGACGGTGCCGATGACCGACACATTCTCAATGAACGCGCGCAGATTCCGCCCGACGTTGGCCGCGCCGCCAGGATAAAAGATTCGCCCGTTACTTCCACCACCGGCACGGGCGCTTCCGGCGAAATCCGTCCGCACTTTTCCCCGAGACGAATTCGTCGAGCATGAGATCGCCGGCCACGGCAATCCGCTTTCCGGAGGCTCGGTCGAGGATTTGGCGCAAACGTTCCAACTTCATCGCGAGAATCTTTGCCTAACGGTTGCGGGATGCCTCCACCCGGAGAAGCTGTTGCGATTCAGGGAGACGGTGAGAGATCGCGATTTGTGCCGTTGTCGCGGTTCTGCATAAAGTGCCCAACTAATCCTGAATACCACCTCGAATCAACAGTCGAAGCCGCGGATGAGATATCTAATTAAGTTAGTGGCAGTGAGTTTGCTGGCCCGGGTTGCCGCGATCGCGTTGCGCGGCGGCCGAAGCGCCGCGCAAGATCGACGTGCATCGTTACTCGGAAAATATCAACGAGGTGATGGTGCCCTTGCCTAACGAAATCTTTCAGCGCGCTGGGCAAGCTCGATAGCGTGAACTGGAAGGAATTTGTCCGGCACGAACAAGGGCGACGAATTTCACCGGAGCGGCCGCGGATCGCCCTCCTTCTTGGGGACGGTAATTGCCGACGGCTTCATCGCGGTGCAGGCGGAGGACGCGCCGAGTGTGAAGGAGATTGGGCAGCGAGTCGTTAGTCTGGCGAAGGGCATTGGCGTGGGTAATTCGATCGTGCCGCATGCCAAGGCGATCACCGAAGCGGCCGATCGCCGAAACTGGACCGGCGGTCCGCCAGGAACTCGATCGCACTCAGAACAGCGTGCAGCAGGCGATGAACGAAGTGCACGACGAGAAGCTCTCCCAGCTCGGTGAGCCTCGGGGGCTGGCTCCGCGGTACCAGATCTTGACCTCGGTCGTCGATCGACATTTCTCGGCGGACAGGTGCTGGAGTTGCTGCATCAACCGGATCTGCTTGACTACTTTCCAGCGCAAGCTCGCGACCATGCCGGAGTTTGATCTTCCCGTGCTCGCCCAGATCAAGAAATCTCTCGACGAAGTGAGACCCTTGGTCGATACCGACGAATCAGATCCCGCCGAAGTCGGTGAAGAGAATCAACGAAATCACCACGCGCCTCGACGGTGCGATTGTCACCCGCACGCCCTAGCCCTCCGATGCGCCCTCCGATTTTCACCGCTCGTCGCACCGCTCTTGGCTTGCTCGGCGCGGTCATCGCTCTTGCAGGTCGCCGCATCGCGCCTCGGTCGATGACGCGCATTCGTTCGCCCTGCAAGCGGCCGAGCCTACGTGAAACAAGGCTTTCAGGTCCGCGAAGATTATTGGGGCGGCGACCTCGGAGTGGGGGAGAAGAAGGCGGTCAGGCAACAACTTTTCAAAGGCAACGAGTACTGGTTCTGGATGGGCACGGAAGTCGAGCAGGCGAAAGTTTCGGTCCATATTTATGACGCTGACGGCAAGCTTGTGCGAGCAGCCCGACAGCTGGCAGAAGGGCCATTTCGCCGCTGCGCACCTCATCCCGAAGACTACGCGGAAGCTATTTTGTCATCGTGGCGGTGGAGAGTTCGCCGGAAGAGCGAACACACTGGGCGTTGGTCTACGGCTTTAGATAAGGCTCTGCCATCTCGGGCACGGTTTGACACTCTTCCTGCAGAAGTCGTATCATCGCCGCTGACGTTGTTCCGGCCGGCGAGATGACTGAAACGCGAACGCTTGCAGTTTGAGAATGCGCGGGCTGTGCAGTCGCTCTACGCCGAACGATCTCGAAACTGATCAAAAACCTCGAAGAATCGCTCGGCGTGAAAGTCACGACCCGCGAGGGCTGGATCAAAGTGGAAGGCGAACCGGCCCAGGTCGCCAAGGCCGAGCAGCGTCTTCGATCAACTCGAAAAGGCGCGACAACGCGGGCGTCGACATCCAGCGGCACGAATTCAACTACGCCCTGAACTCCGTGAACGAAGCCCGCGCCGACAACCTCGGACGACCTCGTGGACGCAAGATCGTGACCTCGGCACGCAAGCCGGCGATCGTCGCCCGCACGTCTTGGCCAGCGCAATTATCATCGAGGCGATCCAGAAACACGACGTCGTCTTTGGCATCGGCCCGGCGGGCACAGGTAAGACTTACCTCGCCGTGGCGATGGCGGTCGCGGCTCTGAAGAAGGAACAGGTCGATCGCATTATCCTGACCCGACCGGCGGTCGAAGCGGGCGAGGCGCTTGGATTTCTGCCGGGTGATTTGCAGCAAAGATCACCCCTATCTGCGGCCGCTTTACGATGCGCTTGCACGACATGCTCGAGCCGGAAGAACTGGAGCGATACGTCGCGCGCGAGACGATCGAGATTGCGCCGCTCGCCTACATGCGCGGCCGAACGCTTGAGCAACGCGTTCGTCATTCTCGACGAAGCGCAGAACACCACGACCGAGCAAATGTTCATGCTCCTGACCCGGATCGGACCGCGCTCGAAATGCGTCGTGACCGGTGACGGCACCCAGATCGATCTGCCCGCCGAACAAGCGCTCCGGCTTGCTGCGAGGCGCTGCAGGCGCTCAAGAATGTCGCCCGGCATCGGCTTCGTTTATTTCAACGACAAAGACGTCGTTAGGCACGAGCTTGTTCGCGCGATCATCAACGCCTACCAACAACACCGTTCGCCGGCCAACACCGGCGGCTCGGCCGGAAATAACGCCATGTTCAAATTCCTGCACACGCACCAGCCTCGATCAAACGCGGGCTCGCCTCTGGCAAGACCCGCCGGCGCCGCGCTCCGAACGAGATGCTGCGCAATCTCGAGCACGCGCCCTGGATGAAAGTCGACGATCTTCGCCGCGTTCGTCGCCGGGCTCGCGCTCCTCATCTTCAGCGGGCAGCAACAGGAGCCGACGAAAAATTTTGTCATCGCGCTGCTCTTCTTCGCCACCGCGATGGGCGCAGCTCTGGATCAATCAGCCGAAGACATTTCATGCGCAACTCCCGCGTCTTTCTCGTCTTCGGCATCGATCTACGTGCAGCTCGCCGCGCACGAAGATCCTGCTCGTTCTCTGCAACAGCGGCGTCTTCTCATTCCTCAAACCGGAGACTGCCTGGCTGATCGCGCCCTACGCCTTCGCGCCGCTCGTCCTCTGCGTTCTGCTCGGGCGCAATCACGGCCTCTACGGCGGCTGTGTTCGTTAGTCTGTGGAGCAGCATCCTCGTCAGCAAGATCGACGCGCCGATGCTCGTCATGCGGATTGATCAGCGGCTTCACCGCGGTCTATACTGACTTTGCAAGTTGCGGCGACGAAGCCGGTTGATTCGCGCCGGGCTTTGCGTCGGGCTGGCGATCTGGTTTGCTCTCGCTCACCTTTGGGTTAATCGGCCCGATCGATCTCTTCAGCCCGGGCGCAACCGATTGGAAGATGATCGGCATCCAAAGCGCGTTCGCCATCGGCAACGGCATCGTCACCGCGATGATCGTCGGCGGCGCGCTCGCCGATCCTCGAGCAGCTCTTCCAGATCACGACCGATATCTCCTGGCTCGAAGCCTCGGATCTGAATCACCCGCTTCTGCGCCGGATGACGATTGAAGCGCCCGGCACCTATCATCATAGCCTGATGGTCGCGAATCTGGCTGAGTCCGCCGCCGAAGCGATCGGCGCGAACGCCACTCTTTGCCGCGTCTGTTCTTATTTCCACGATGTCGGCGAAACTGGTGAAGCCGGATTATTTCACCGAGAACATGAACTTCGAGCGCAACCCGCACGACGACCTCGCCCCGACGATGAGCGCGCTGATCATCATCGCGCATGTGAAGGAAGGCGTAGATCTCGCGCTCAAGCATGGACTCAATCAGCAGGTCATCGACGTCATCCAACAACATCACGGCACCTCGCTCGTCTACTACTTTCTACAAGCGCGCTCTCCAGCAGCTCGAGGACGCGCGGGCCGGCGGCAAGATCATGAAGATGCGCGAGGAAGACATTCCGGAAGTGGCGGAGGAGAATTTCCGCTACAGCGGTCCGAAACCGCAGACCCGCGAGAGCGCGATCATCAGTCTGGCGGACATGGTGGAGAGCGCTTCGCGTTCCCTGGAAAAGCCGACCCCACAAAGATCGAGCAACTGGTGACCGAGCTGATCGATCAGCGACCTGGCGGATCATCAACTCGATGAGTGCGATCTGACGCTGCGGGAACTGAAGACTATTGCCGAACGTTTCCGCTTCACCCTCATGAACATGCTGCACACCCGGATCGCGTATCCGAAGGAAGGCAAAGCTGCGACTACTCAAGAGACGACGGCGCGCGGCCAGATGTGATGGCGGTAACAAGGCGACCAGAGTCCGCACCCCCAGTCTCTGCTGCCTAACGAGTGAAGAACTTCGCGATTGAACGGGTCCAGGAATATGGCGCGCAAAGCTCGCGATCGTGCTCGGTTCTGGGCTTAATTCGTTAGTCCAAGAGCCGCCGCGCGGCAGGACCATCTCCTATACCGAAATCGATGGTTTGCCGCCTTCCACGGTTAAGGGCACCCGGGCCGGTTTCGTGCTTACCACCATTGGCGGCGTTCGCGTGGTCGTCTTGCCCAGGGCCGAGTGCACCTCTACGAAGGCTATAGCGCAGTGGAAGTTACCGCCGGTGTCCGCTTTCTCGCTCGCGCTGGGATCGAACGATTGATCCTGACGCAATGCCGCCGGTTCGGCCAATCCGAATTTCGCTCCCGGTTCCTGGATGATGATTAGCCGATCATCTGAACCTTACCGGAAACACACCGTTGTCTGGTCAGGACAGGCTTTCGTTGACCTGACTGACGCCTATTCGCCTCCATGGCGCGAGCGCTTCGCGAATGCAGCCAAGTCTAACCAGACTCACCCTGCACCAGGGTATTTATGCCGGGGTCATGGGCCCGCAATACGAGACCCCGGCAGAAGTAAAAATGCTTCGGTCGTCAGGCGCGGACGCCATCGGGATGTCCACCGTTTGCGAAACCATCCAGGCGCGGGCACTTGGCCTGGAGGTTGCCGCTTTTTCCTGCCTAACGAACTGGGCCGCGGGCTTGAATCCGGTGACGCTCTCCCACGCAGAGGTGCTGGCCGCGGGAAAGGAAAACGGCGGAGACTTTCTGAGGCTGCTGGAGGCGCACGCTTGCCGGGGAACTGAAACCGGTGGCCTGAGGACCAATCGTAATCAATCAATCCGGCGGTCGCGCGCGTGGTTCGCGATCCTTGGTCGTGAGCCGTGCTCGGCACGGTGACAAAGGGCCCGCCTTCCATTGGCGCCACGGAAGTAAACCCGACATCCGGCATGTCGCTTGGTTTGCCTTCGAGGGGAACTCCTTGCGCAGCGGAAAGTAAGGATAACCTTCCACATCAGGATCGGCGCAGATCCGGATGCCCGTTGAGCCGCAGACCCATCATGTCCTAGATCTTCGCGCTCGTGCCAGTTGGCCGTCGGCCAGATATCCGAAACCGTATCGACCGCGGGATTATCTTCCGAAACCTTCACCTTCAACCGCAGATGGACGGAGAGAGGTCATGGAGTAAAGCTCGTAGACGACTTCGAAACGCGGCTCATTTCCGAAATGATCGACGCTGCTAATATCAAGCCAGGTAATCGAAAGATAATTCGTCCCGGCAGAATTGGGCGACTTCCCGGAAATCGCTGGCATCGACGACAAGGTCGTTTCACCGCGAAACTCGACTGCGGTCGCGAATCTTTGCGCCGAGAACCTTGCCTAACGAACCTAAGAGCTCAGGGCCGGTCATGCGCAGTTAGAGTCGGGTCAAATGGAAGCGACGGAGGAACTTCAGACCAGTGATTCAATTTTTTCCACAGGCCTGTCTTTTGCGTGGTGAAGGAACGCTCGCCGTCAATCTTGGCCTGCAGTTTCATCAGGCCTTCAAGGAGTGCTTCCGGCCGGGGCGGACAACCAGAAACATAGACATCCACGGGAAGGAGTTGGTCGATGCCCTGAAGGACAGCGTAGGAGCGATACATTCCGCCGCTGGAAGCGCAGGCGCCCATGGCGATGACCCATTTGGGTTCCGGGCATTTGCTCATAAATCCGCTTCACGGCGAGCGCCATCTTGTAAGTCACAGTGCCGGCAACAATCATGACGTCGCACTGACGCGGCGAAGAAACGCATCACCTCGGCGCCAAAGCGCGCGATATCGAACCGGGCGGAGGCTGTCGCCATCAATCTCAATCGCGCAACACGCCAGGCCCATCGGCATTGGCCAGAGAGAATTCTTCCGCATCCAGTTCATGGCCGCGTCGAGCCGGGTGAAAATGACGTTGCCCTCGACCTTGGAATCGTAGGCCGCCGGCAGCATCTGCGGCTTCTGGTCCGTGGCCGCGTCTTTCATCCAACGGCAACCTAAAGGCGGAGGGAAGGGGCTGCAAGGTTGCGCCCGTCTACGAAAGGGAGATAAACGCCTAACGAATCAGGCGTGCTGCAATTCGTGGTCGGGAACCGCGTTTGCCCGATTGGCCTCGATCAAGGCGTGGACCTTCCGCCCGAGTTCCGCTGCCTCGTAGGGTTTCGGGATCATTCCGCGGAAACCAAAATCTTCGTAGCGGCTCATGGTCGCGTCGGTTGCATAACCGCTGGAAACAACCGCGTTTACCATCGGGTCGATCTCGATCAATTTTTTGAGCGCTTCTTTTCCGCCCATTCCTCCAGGGAGCGTGAGGTCGAGGATCACCAGGTCAAAGCGCCGTCCCGCTTCCAATTCCTGGCGATAAATCTCGATTCCGCGTAGCGAATTGTCCGCTGCCTTCACTTCGTAGCCGAGGCGGGTGAGGAAAAAATCAACCAGCATTCGGATGGCTTCCTCGTCGTCTACGATGAGGACTCGTCCGGAACCGCTTGTCGGTTCAGCCAAATGCACGGTTGGCTCCGGGTGCGGCAGCAATAATGGGGCGTCGGGAAGCGGGCAGAAAAACGGTAAAGGTGGAGCCGTAATGCACCTCCGAGTCGACGATGATCAGGCCGTTATGGTTCTTCGATGACTGAATAAACAGTCGCCAGATCCGAGGCCGCTGCCTTTGGCCTTGGTTGTAAAATAAGGATCGAAGATTCGCTTCAGGCACGTTTCGGGAATTCCAACCCCTTCGTCTCGATGCGCGGATGCGAATGTAATCACCCGGCGCAAGATCGAGGTTGTTCGCCGTGTCGCTTGCTTCGAATAGGAGAAATTGTCGCAGGTGACGTCGCATGGTTCCGCCGTTAGGCATCGCCTGATTCGCGTTCACGACCAGATTTGCAATCACCTGGCTGATCTGTCCCGGATCGAACTCCGCCGAACAGAGATCCGGCGCCAATGACGACATTGCTGCGACTCTGCGCACCACGTAGCGAGAAGCTCACCGTTTCCTGCACCAAATCCGCGATCGAAGCGCTTTGCTTAATCGGCGCGCCGCCGCGAGCGAAAGTAAGGAGCTGCTGCGCGAGATCGCGAGCGCGGAGGAAGCATTCCTGGCGTCCTCAGTCGGCTGATCGTCTCGTGATTCGGCGGAAGGAGCGTGGTAACGAGCGAGATGTTTCCGAGGATCGCGGTTAGGAGGTTGTTGAAATCGTGGGCGATGCCGCCGGCGAGGAGACCGAGTTGGTCGAGGGCTTCAACCTTGCGCCGTTCCTCTTCATCGCGTTGACGTTGGCTGATGTCGCGGAAAACCACGACCACGCCGGAGAGCTCATTCTTGGCATCACGGATTGGTGAAGCGACCTGTTCAATTACGCGTTCGGTCCCATCGCGTGAAGTCAGGGTCGCCCGTTCCGGCGTGCTTACCAGGATCATGTGTGCCTCCGTTCGACGCCCCAACAATGGCGTTCCGCTTCGGAGGATTACTGGCGTCGGCCGAGGATCGAAAGACGGTTCGAAACGATTGGCCAAGCGCTTCGCTCGCGCTCCAACCCGTCATGGTTTCGCTCGCCCGGTTTACACATGACGATTCGCCCATCGAGGTCGGTCGTGATCACGCCATCACCAATGGAAGAGAGAGTGACCGCGAGGCTGTTCCTTTTCCGCCGCGAGCTGTTCTTCGAAACGATTGCGCTCTTCGACGTCGCGAATCATCGCGATGTAAAATCGCTTTTGATCAACCGGCATTTCGGTGAGTGCCAGCTCGACCGCGAATGTTTTCCTTGCCCGGTTGCAGGCGCGCGCACAAGTGATCTTCCCAGTGCGCTGGGCGAGCTGATCCCAAGTCGAATTTAGAGGAGCGCCATCAAATTCACGTTCGAAATAGAGAGGGAACAAGGGTCGCAAACGGAAGGCCGACAAATTCGTTGCCATTGCAGCCAAACATTCGCTGGCCGGCCGGATTCATCGAATAGATCCCACCTTCCTGATCGATCGTGACCATGCCATCAAGGATATGATTGACGACTGAGCGAATGCGAGCATCGGCACCAGCCAGCTTTTTCAATTGCCGGCGGTAGAGAACAAAATTGTAGCTGCCCGAGGCAATCATTAGTCCCGCGGCGAGAATGCAAAACAGATTGATCCCGTAGATGGTCAGCCGCCGCTCGCGTGCGGCCGCGGCGAGAGCGAACCTGGTAGATGTCGACCTGTTCTTTATCAAATTGTTCAAGGTTCGCCGGAGATTGATTAGCAAGCTGTCGTTTTTGATTCGACCGCAATCTGCGGCCGGAACGCTTTGCCTCGATTTCCGGAATCGCGCATTGCGTCATCCAGCTCTCGAGCGCGCGGCCCGCATGGTTTGGAGCTCGACGAGCGCGGCGGGTTCGCTTGCGACCAGGACGGAGAGGTAGCCGTGAAAGGTGTAGAAATCCGACGCGGCGCGCTGGTACGGCGTCGATAAAGGCGGGGTCGCCCGTCAGGATGTCAGCCCGCGCATTTCTTCTGCACGCCATAAACAGTGCGCTCGATTTTTGGGATGAAATTGAGGATTTGGGTGGACTGAATCGCCCATTCGCGTTCACCGACCCGATGATTGAGCTGGATTTGCTCCTCCCGGAACAAGGCCTGCAAGGTTTCATGGGCCTGGTCAGGGCGGGTGAATTCAAGGCGGCCCGAAGATCGAATTCCTTGCCGGCAATATCGACCAGTTGATCAATCTTTAAAGATTTGGAGATAAACCAGTTTTCAATCTTTTTACGTATTGGTAAGAACTCAGGCTTTGCCTGTTCCTCGCTGTCGGCGACGAGGTTCGCCAATTCGGCATTAATGCTTGCGGAATTGAACCAGAAACCTCTTGAACCTCTCATTTGAACCCACGCTTGGGAGCAGGAGGTTCGCGCGATAGAGCGTTCTCCATCGCTGCGATGTCGTTTTCGACCACGTTACTGAGCCGCATCCGCTTCAATGGTGTGCGCCCGCATTTCTTCGCGCTTCTGATCTCCTGAGGTGACGACCATGCGAAGCGACCCCAGAACTCCAATCACGACCACTCCAATCAGAAGTCCCAACGAGCAATTTGAAATAGTGGAAGTGGTTGAGGATTGAGCAGCCACTCAAGTGCGCGGCGCGAGGGAACCTGTCTTTCCTTCTCGAAATGCCTGAAGCGGGGGGCAGCGGTCGGCGGCGGCATAATTGAGAAGTGTGCACAAGCAATTCCACTCGCCATCACGCACAACAGCCAGCTTCTTTTCCGAATCAGTTCAATAGTTTTTGGATAGAGAACGCGGAGCAGGGTCAATCCCAGGCGGGTGCGAGTAATCGCTGCCTTGCTGGGACGGCGCGGGTGAGCTGATCTTTGATTTCGCTCCGGGCCGATTCTTCCGAGCGCGCAGCGGGCCATCGCTCCCACCAGCATCGAACCATTTTGTAGAGAAACCGTCGCCTTCAAATTCGATCGTCGTTAGGGCTGTGCTCTGCCGTAGCTCTACTCTTCACGCAGCGTCCGGACGGACGAATCAACCGGCGTCCCGCGATTCGCCGCGAAGGCCGCGAAATCATGCTGGCCCTGAAATGTCTTCGCACATTCCTGGAGCAGCCGCTCATCCAGCGGCCCCTGCAAATGCCAAGCGCGATTGATTTCAAACGGCGAAAACACCGGGGTGGTGACGATGCGATAACGATAAACTTTTCCCGTGTGCGGAAAAGCGGGCGTAGTTCTCGGCAACGAATCGGCTTTAGCAGGATTCGGATTTGCGACGAGGAGCGCAGCATTGAGCGCGGTTAACAGCTTCGCCGGCTCGAGGCGCGTGATTACATCGGCGTGCGCACATTGTCCGAGCGCATGCACGCCGGCATCGGTTCGTCCGGCGCTATGCACTCGGCTCGCAGTTACCTGCCGTCACCTGTCCGAGGGCAGCTTCAAGGTGGTCCTGAATGGTGTTCTTCTGCGTCTGACTTTGCCAGCCGGCGAAAGGCGTTGCCGTCGTAGGCGACAATCAGTTTGAGTCGCCGGCTTTGCGTCGGGTCCCACGGTCGCCGTGTCGTTAGGCAAGGACTCCAGCGCGCGTCTTCACTGCGCTGGAACTGGAGGCGGTCGAGATAACTTTGTAAAAGATTTGCGCCGCGACCTGGTCGACATAGCTGCGGCTTTCGCCGGATTGATTTTCCCGCTCTCTCAATGAGGCGCTGCGCGGCGACGGTGGAAAGCCGTTCGTCCCAGGTTTGAACTTCGCAGCTGACAACGCGGCGAAGTTTTTCAGCAAACTCCTGCGCCTTGCTCGCCGACTCACTTAACCTCCCGTCGAGATGCCGCGGCAGCCCGACAATGATTCGCTCGACAGTTTTCTCCTGGGCGAGCGCCGCAATGCGCGCGAGCGCGTCCGTCAGCTTAGTCATGGCGATGGTTTCGGCCGGATGTGCAAAGCAGTTGCAGTTCGTCGGACAAAGCGATTCCAAGTCGCACCGTTCCGTGATCGATCCCCATGATCCGCTTCATTCGTTAGGCAGAATCATTGCAGTTCCGGGGGCAGCTTGCTGACCAAGTCTTTGATTCGCTCGGCGTCGCGTCGGTTGCAAACGAGGGCGAATCGCCTGTGCGGACAACGATGAGGTTGTGCACGCCGAGGAGCGCAATCCGCGAGGGTGAATTGCTGAAAACGATGTTGTCGCTCGCATGCAACGTCGTGAGGTCAGCAGTTGGCGGCGTTTTGGATGTTCGTCCTTCGGCCAGATACGGCGGCGACCGCGCGCCAGCCTGCCGACATCATCCCAGTCGAAGCTCGCTTCCACCATCAAGACGCGATCGGCTTTTTCCATGATCGCGTAATCGAAAGAGATGACTGGCAGCTCGGCGAAGCGACTGCTTGAACGACGTGCTCCCAGTTGCCCGGGTCGCGCGGATTTGCGGAAATGAAATCCGCCAGCTCCGGCGCGTGGCGATTGAATTCGCTCAGAACCGTCGGCACCGACCAGACAAACATCCCGGCGTTCCAGCGGAAATTATCCTTCCGGACGAAAGTGGTCGGCCAATTCGGCAGTTCGGCTTTTCGCGGAAAGCGAACGACGCGAAAGATGTCGTTCGGTGCAGGACCGCCCTGCAGCGGCTGCCGGCGCGCCTTCTTCCGATGTAGCCGAATCCGGGACAAGGCCCAGGTCGGCTTGATCCCAATCGTGACCAGTGCGCCGGTCTCTTCCGCCAGCGCGGGCTCGCCGTCTGCATCGTCTTTTGAAACGCCGCCCGATCCTTGATCACGTGATCGGCCGGCAGGACCAGCATGGTCGCGCGATGATCGCGCGTCAGCCACCCAGGCAGTCGCGAGGCGCCACCGCCGCGGCCGGTATCGCGCTTTCGCCGGCTCGGCGACGATGTTCTCTTCGGGGCACAGTCGGGAAGCAATCGACGCAGCGGCCGCTTCCTGGTCGACGTTGGTCAGGACCAGGATCCGCTCGCTCCGGCACCAAGCCCATCAAGTCGATGCGACTGCGTCTCTTCGAGCAGCGTCTTGCTCCGAGACCAGTTTCAACAATTGCTTGCGGCGTGCGCGCCGGCTGAGCGGCCAGAAACGCTCGCCGCTTCCGCCGGCCAGGATGAGTGCGTAAAGCTGGATTGTTCATCGGGAAATGACGAGTGCAAAGAGGTTCGGCCGGATTTTCCCGTTTCCTTTTTCAGCCGCGAGAAGTATAAGGTTAGGCGATGTCAATTTCGTTATCCATTCCAAAAACGGCGGAAGCTCTGCCGTTGGATGGATTGTGGGCGCTGACCCGGAGCCGCCTTTGGCCTCGGGGTCGGTCTGCTCATGGCTGAACGTCTGAACCGCCCTGCGCGGCAGGCCACGGCGATCGCTCTGGTCTCGGTCGGGACGCTCGCGGTAATTCCGCTGCTCGTGAAGATGGCCTTGGAACGAATCAACCGGCCTGAATCCGAACGCGGCATGCGCCGGCGCCTGCGCTCGATCCGCGGCGATTCCGGCTATCGGGTCCGAGCACGACATCTATTAGGCGTTCCAACGAGCGTTTGGCCGAGGACGTGGCGTCCCTCCAAACTTCGAGGCCGGACCACTCTCCGCGCTGCTTGGCCGACGTTTCGATCTCCGCGAAGTAAGAGCCACGCGGATGACTTCACGCGCCGATTCCGCTTCCCGCAGCGCCCTTCCTGCAAAGATGCGAAGCAATCCTCCGCGAAGAGGAACATCCTGCGCGAGGGCGGGGGCAAAGATCGGCCAGGACCGCCAACGCAAGATGGGCGTCTCCCGGCGCGCGAGCGCATCGCAACACCTGCTCGATCGCAGGCTCGGAGTTTTTCGAGCTCGGCTTGTGGGCCGCCTACAAAATGTACGAGCAATGGGGCAGCGTCCCGGCCGCCGGCGCTGTCGCCGGCATCGGCGAGGTCGCCGGCGTTCCGTGCATGATCATCGCCAACGATGCGACCGTGAAAGCGGGCGCGTTCTTTCCCCAGACCGCCAAGAAGCTGATCCGCGCCCAGCGCATCGCCTTTGAATGCGCACTGCCGATCATTTACCTGGTCGATTCCTCCGGCGTTTTCCTGCCGATGCAGGACGAAATTTTTCCCGACGAGGACGACTTCGGCCGGATCTTTCGCAACAACTCCGTTATCTCCGCCGCGGGCATTCCGCAGTTCGCCGCGATCATGGGCAACTGCGTCGCCGGTGGCGCCTATCTTCCGGTGCTTTGCGACAAGGTGCTGATGACCGAGGGCAGCGGCCTCTATCTCGCCGGGCCGTCGCTGGTCAAAGCCGCCATCGGCCAGGTCGTCGAAGCCGAGGAGCTGGGCGGCGCGCACATGCACGCGGAGATCAGCGGCACGGTCGACTTTTACGAAAAGGATGACCTCGCCTGTCTGAAGCGTCTTCGTTCGCTCGTCGCGCATTTGCCGGAAGCCGAGGCGGCGAAAGACGATGGCGCAGCGAAAAAGGCGACCGCGCCGGCCAAGGATCCCGACGCAGTTTACGACCTGATCGGCCTCGACGGCCAAAAGCAATACGACGCCCGCGACCTGCTCGCGCTCGATTATCGATGCGGATTCGCTCGACGAATACAAGGCCGACTACGGAAAGACGCTCGTCACCGCCTACGCGCGCATCGGCGGGCATTCAGTCGGGATCGTGGCCAATCAACGCCATCAGGTCCGGACGAAAAAGGCGGGCATCCAGATGGGCGGCGTCATCTACTCCGACAGCGCCGACAAGGCCGCGCGCTTTGTCATGGATTGCAATCAAACCGGGTTGCCGATCATTTTCTTCCAGGACGTAACCGGCTTCATGGTCGGGCGGGACGCGGAACAGAGCGGCATCATTCGCAGCGGCGCCGAAGCTGGTCAACGCGGTCAGCAATTCGATCGTGCCCAAGATCACGGTCGTGGTCGGCGGTTCGTTTGGCGCGGGCAACTATGCGCTCTGCGGCAAGGCTTATGATCCGCGCTTTATTCTCGCCTGGCCGAACGCGCGCTACGCCGTGATGGGCGCGGCCCAGGCCTCCGACACCGTCTTCTCGGTTCTCGCGCGCGTCCCGCGAGCGCGGCGACAAAAAGGCGACGCCCGGAAGAACTCGAGCAATTGCGCGCCAAAGTGAAGGAGACCTACGAAGAGCAGACCGACATCCGATACGGCGCGGCCCGCGGCTGGCTCGACGCGATCATTCAGCCGCACGAGACGCGCGACGTGCTTGTGCGATTGTTAGGCTACGTCGCCCGGCCAGATGCCGCAGGCGCGCTTTCACATGGGCGTGGTGCAAACCTGGGACATGCGGAAGCCTTCTCTCGTAGGCGGAAATGTCTATCGTCCTGGATCCTCGACTCGTTGAACTGCTGGCCGATTCTACGTTCAGTCGCACGACTTCATCGAGATCGCCTGCGACGGGCGAGGCACGCCGCGCTGCGTCGATGGCGTGAACGACTTCTTCGGTCGGGATGTTTCCCACCAACTCGATCCTGGGCAAAAGGACAGCCGCCGAGCCCGCCGAGGGCGGCATCGAAACGGCGGCAGCCGGCGTCGAAGGCGGCCAGGACTTTCGCGCTCCGCTCCCGCGCGGGTGCTGTGCAGGTGGACGCCGATCTCAGCCGGTTGCCAGCTCCTCGATCACTGCGGTCACGACCTTCGTGATCAAATCCGGCGTCGGCGATGCCAACCGTGTCCGCGAGCGAAATCGAGCTGACTTCGAGCGCGGCGATCGCCTCGCACCGCTTCGACCAGCTGCTCGTTGCTCCAAGGGTCCTGGTACGGATTTCCGAAGGCCATCGAAATGTAAACCACCATCCTGAGACCGCTGCGCGCTCGGCCTGCTCGCGAATCCTGGTCAGGACTCGCGAGATTCTCTTCCGGCGACTGATTCTGATTTCGCCGCAGAAACGTCGCCGAGATCGAACAGGGAAAACCGAGGGTCGTGACCGCTCCGGTCGCGATCGCGCGCTCCGCGCCTTTCTCATTCACAACAATACCGATGATCTCGACGTCGTTCGGCGGGGCCAACTGCGCGAGAACCGCTTCGCTGTCGGCCATCTGCGGCACCGCTTTGGGAGAAACAAAGCTGACCGCGTCGAGATGGGTGAAGCCGGCTTCGATCAACGCCCGAAGATATTGCACTTTTCGCTCGGTCGGAATCTGCTCCGGCAAACCCTGCCAGGCGTCGCGCGGACATTCGATCAACTTCACAGTTCTGTTCCTTCATACCGGCCGGGTAACTTGGTCGAGAGAGCGCCTCTTTCCAAAATAGAAAATCATTCACCATGCCTAACGTCCTTGTTGAAGAGAAGGATCGCACCACGATCGTCACCCTGAACCGGCCCGAACGGCGCAATGCCCTAACGATCGAGCTGATGAGCGAGCTGGCGGACGCGCTCGACAACGACCAGCGCCGATCCGCAAAAAGCGCGTCCTTATTCTGCGCGGGGCGGGCAAGGCATTCTGCGCCGGACTCGATCTGCAGGAAACCACCGTGGTCGAAAAAGCGCATCGCTCCGCGGAAATGGTGGCGAAGACCTTGCTCGCGCATCAGCCAGACGCGCCTGATCACGATCGCGCAAGTCCACGGCGCCGCCGTCGCCGGCGGCGCAGGTCTGATGTCGGCCTGTGATTTCGTCGTCGCGGCGGAGCGAACCAAGATCGGTTACCCGGAGACGAAGCGCGGACTGGTCGCCGGCCTGGTCATGACTTTCCTCCGGCGGCAACTGCGCGAGCGCGATATTCGCGAACTGCTTTTCACCGGCGACCTGATCAGCGCCGAGCGAGCACGGGAGATCGGTCTTGTTAACCGGGTCGTTCCGCGTGAGGAACTGGAAAACGAAACGACAAAGATCGTCGCGTCGATCCGGCAAAATGCCCCAGACGGCGCTCGCGAACACCAAGACGACTAATCGAGGAACTCTGGTCGTCCTCAGTCCAGCAAGATATCGAGCGCGCTTTGCGTCATCACATGGAAGCGCGCGAGTCGGTCGAAGCGAAGGAGGGAATCAACGCCTTTCTGGAAAAGCGCCCACCGAATTGGGCGTAAGAGCTGAATTGGTGCGTAACGCGTTTCCGGGCTGCATCGCGATTTTGAACGTAAGACTAAAGTAGCGGCGGGATGGCCGGCTTTTTCGAAGAACTAAAGCATCGGCGCGTTTATCAGCGTTGCCTTGGCCTATGGCGTGGCCGCCGGGGCCCTGGTGCAAGTCGGCGGGACGGTTCTCCCAAATCTTTCACGCACCGGAATGGACGCAGCAGCTATTTGTGGCGACTGCCTCGCACTGGGGTTTCCCATCGCGCTCGTCCTCGCCTGGGCGCTTTGACATTCGAGCACGGAATTCGGCGCACAGATCAGTCCAGTCGCCCAGCTCAATCAGTCGCCGGGTCTGGGCGCAGCGCTCGCCGGGACCTTTGATCGCCGGAGTAGCACTGACCGGTTACTGGTTTTGGCAGCCGTGGAAAGCATCGGGACCTCGCCTAACGAATGCTCCGCTCGGCGAAAAAAGCATCGCCATGTGCTGCCTTTCGAAAACCTGAGCGTGGACTAAAGAATGCCATTCTTTTGCCGATGGCGTGCAGGACCGGATTCTGACCGACCTCGCCAAAGTAGCCGACTATGAAAGTGATCCGGCCGCACCGGCGGCGGGATACAAAAGCGGACTCGCGCGCGACTCTGCACAAGATCGGCGAACAACTCGGAGTCGAAACTTATCTTCTCCAGGGCTCGGTGCAGCGTTCCGCGGAAACAAGCTCCGCATTAGCGCACCAGCTAGCTTCGATTCCCGCAACGCGCAACAACTCTGGGCCGATACTTATGACCCGCGATCTTTCAGACGTTTTGCGATTCAAAGTGAGATCGCTCAACGGATCGTCAGGTCAGCTGAGCGCTGCCATCTCGCCGCAGGAAATCGCGCGCATCGAAGAAAAGCCAGCCCAGGACATGGCCGCGTTCGATCTCTATCTCCGGGCAAAGAGTTAGTCGAAGGTTATCTCAGCGCCCAGGATCCAAAGGGAATCGTTTTTGGAAGCGATTCGTCTTTTGGAAAAAGCGACCGCGCGCGATCCCGGATTCGTCCTGCGCCTACTGTTACACCGCGCGCGCATGTACCGACCTGCTCTACTTTCTCGACCTTGATCCAACTTCTGACCGTGTGACCCGCGGATTGGTGGCCGCGGAAACGGCTCTCCGGCTTTCTCCTGGCTTGCCTGGCTCATCTCTCGATGGCTGACTTTTATTTCCGCTGTCGTCGCGATTACGATCGCGCCAATGAGCATGGTGGCACTCGCTGCCCCCGGGCTGCCAAACAGTGTCGCCTTTCTCACTCTTGCCGGTTACATCAATCGCCGCCAGGCGCAGTGGATGGAAGCGGAACGCAATTTTCGCCGCGCGGTTACCCTCGAGCCGCGCAGCGCCAGTGCCGTCGAATCTGCTGGTTGATACTTCATCCTTCTGCGCCGGTTTGATAACGCGACGGCGGAGTCCGATCGCGCGATTGCGGTCGGCGAATCCTCGATCATCCGCCTGCGTCGCGAACTCATTCAGTTTGCCAAGACCGGTGACCTGGAGGTGCTGCGGAAGGCAATCGCCGAAATTCCCGCGGGTCTGGATGTCGGCGGCGGTGAAACGCCGCTGCGGATCATGCTCGCGATGATCGAACATGATTACGCAAGAGGCGACACGGGAGTTAGCCGCGTCGCCGCGGGAAAATTTCCAGGAAGTGGACTTCAGTTTCTATTATCCCCGGGTTTGGTATGAGGCGATCATCGCCCGCGCCGCCGGCGACACGGCCAAGGCAAAGAGCAGTTTCGCCGCCGCCCGCGCCATCTTCGAACAGCGCCTAACAACTAAACCTAACGACCCAAGGACGCTGGCGGTGCTTGCCCAAACCGAAGCCGGGTTAGCGCGAAACCGAAAAAGGCGATCGTTGACGGTCGTAAAGGCGCTTCAGCTTATGTCCGCAGTTCGCGACGCCTACGACCTTGCGCTCGTGAAACAAGGTCTGGCCCAGGTTTATGACCTGGAGCGGGCAAGCCGACGCCGCCCTTCCTCTGCTGGAGGAATTGATGAAGACGCCTGGATATTTGACCTATGGATATCTGCGCGTCGATCCGAGCTGGGATCCGTTGCGAGGCAACCCAAAATTCGAGCAATTTCTCGCCTCCCTCGCACCAAAGTGAAGGCGCAGACCCGAGCAACTGCGTCTAAAAAGCCCAAGCTGAGTCGCGTCCGGCCGCTCGACCTCGGCAAAGCGCACCCCGACTCCCATCAGGCGGACGCTCTTGCCGGTGCGGCCAAGCGCTTCGTCAGCAGCTGGCTGAAATTGCCTAACGACGGCAGTAATCCCCGCGCGTTCCACGGTCGTGCGGGTGAAATCGCCGAACTTGCAGTTTGATGAAGATTTTCGTCACCGCGCGCGATGCAGTCTTCTTTCTGTGCCAGTTCCGCCATGAGATCCGCATAAAGCTCTTCGAGTTTTTCTTCACAGGCCTCGCGGGTTTCCAGATTCGAAAGCAAAAGTCTCCTCGGTGCTGAGCGATTTTCGGTTCGCGATGCGGCTCTACCGGGCGATCGTCGATTCCGCGGCAAAGATCGAAAAGCTCGAGCCCGAATTTTCCGAATTGATGCTGCAATTCGAACCGGAGATAGCGCTGCAATTCGCCACAGGTCTGGATCCCAAGCTGGCGCGAGTTTCCTTTCGGTCACAGCGCCAATGCCCCAGAGTTTACGGACCGGAAGCGCGGCCATGAATTCCGGGACTTCATCAGGCGTCACTTCGAATTGGCCATTCGGTTTGCGCAGGACGCTGGCAATCTTGGCGACGAGTTTGTTTGGGCCAATGCCAGCCGAAGCGGTGAGCTTTGTTTTCCGAAAAATGAGTTTCCGGATGACCTCGGCGAGCGGGCCGGGAGCGCCGGGGTGCGCGCTGACGTCGAGATACGCCTCGTCGAGTGAGAGCGGCTCGATCAACGGCGTGAAGCGATGAAGGATTCCGCGGATCACGGCCGATTCGCGGCGATAAACGTCGAAACGAGTTGGCAATACGATCAGTTTCGGGCAGCGCTGCAAAGCCATGAAGGTCGGCATCGCCGAACGCACGCCGAACTTGCGCGCTTCATAATTGCAGGTTGTGAGCACGCCCCGCCGGTCGCGTGCACCGCCAACTCCGACTGGCTTCCCGCGCAGCTCCGGCCGATCGCGGACTTCGATCGCGGCATAGAAGCAATCCATGTCGAGATGAATGATCGCGCGCTGCGGCGGCTCTCGAGAGATTCACGTCGCAACCAACTACGGCCACGGCATGCGAATCAAAGACATGGAGGAAGGACGCACGGAAGATCTCGAGATTTATCTGCGCGATCACTATGCCGGCGGCGTGGTGCGCTCGAAGCTGCTCAGAGCACCTGGCCAAGCGAGCACGCGGATGATTCGCTTGGCCGATTTTTCCGCGAGTTGCGCGCGGATATTGCCGCCGATCATGATCAACTGCTCAATCTGATGAAAGCGCTCGGGTTCTGAGGAGAGCAGTGTTCGCAATGCCGGCGCCTGGATCGCCGGAGAAATTATCGCAGGCCAAAGATTGGTTCACGACCGCCGAGGATTCTGGTCGGCGGCTTCTCCAATCGCTGGAAACGTTGCTCCTCGGAGTGACGGGAAAGAAACTTCTTTGGCGCGCTCTTGATGCGGTCAAAGAAGGATCGCCAATTTTGGCGCGCACCGATTTCGAACAACTGACCGCGCGCGCGAACGAGCAGGCCCAACGAATCGAGAACGAGCGTCTGAAAGTTGCGCGCGCAGCCTTCGGCGCCGCTTGATTTTCGCGTCGATTATTCTACTGGCGAGACGATGGAATCAACGCCGCCCCATCCAATTCGTTATGCCGTGGTCGGCGATTCCTATTCGATTGGCGAAGGCGCGAGCGAAAGGGAATCGTGGCCGCGACTCCTGGCACAACAACTGACCGCGACCGGCTGCCCGGTCGAGCTGGTCTCAATCCTTCCCGGACCGGCTGGACGACCGCGGACGCGATCGCGAACGAGCTGCCGTCGTTTCGTGGCGCGCGGCCGGAATTCGGAACCCTGATGATCGGCGTAAACGACTGGGTGCAAGGCGTCGAGCCGGACGTTTTCCAGTGCCCGTTTCACACAGTTGCTGGATGAGATGCGGGCGATTTTGCCTAACGAGAAGCGGTTGCTGGTAATCAACATTCCCGACTTTTCCGGTCACGCCCAAGGGCGGCGAAGTATGCGCGCGGGCGCGACATCAGCGCTGGCCTAACGAGTTTCAACCAGATCATCGCCGAGGAGACCCGGCGGCGAAAGTTGCCGCTGGTCGATATTTTCCCGTTGAGCCAACAGATGCGCGGCTGCCCGGAGTTGATCGCGGCCGACGAATTGCATCCGTCGGCGAAGACTTACGCGCGCTGGGCCGGGCTCATCTTTCCGACAGCCCAGGAATTGTTAGGCGCAGGAGCCGTCATCCGCGCGCTAATCAGATGCGACAACGTCCGGCAAGCGTTCGATTACGCTGCTACAGGGACTTTGAAGTTTTCGATCAATTCCTTGATTTCGTGGACAAAACTGGCGGCACCGGCGCCGTTCACCACCCGGTGATCGAAAGTCAGGGAAAGAGTGATCACCTCGACGGAATGAGTCCGCTTTCCGTTAGGCGATAACTCCAGGTGCGCGCTCCCGACGAAGAGAGTGCCGACCGAGGGCGGGACGACAATCGGGGCCGCCGCTTTCACGCCAAAGGCGCCGAGGCTGCTGATGACAATCGGCGCGTTCATGCGCGTCGACCCGGCCGCCGCGAGTTGCTTCCACGGTCTCGTGGTAACGCTGCACGAACTGCGGCCAATCCAAACGATTGGCGCTTCGCTGATGACCGCGGTCGCGAGTCGGTCGCCCTCGAGCGCCACCGCCATCACCGAGATCGAAATCTTCGCTTTCAACGATCTGATCGTCGTCGAGCATCAAACTGCGAAAAGCCGGATGCTTTTCCATTGCCCTAACGACCGACCAGGCAACCATCGACTGAAGGCGAGGGAGCGTTGTCACCGTCGCGTTTCTTTGCCGCGGCGCGCGCTCGCGAATCGCGTCCCAGCGGGCGTCGATTTGCAGATTCGCCGGAACCACGCGCCCAAGCTTGCGCGTGATCGTGGCCGAAAGCGCGGGTTCACGCGAAGTCGCTCGGCTGATTGCGGCTGGAGTACGGCCGGTGTCGCTCGCGCGCGCGGTGACTTCCGAATGCGGCCTCCATCTGTTGATCGACCAGTTCGCCTCGCTTCGGTCAGAATCGTTCCGAGCTCCTGCCCGATCTCGACCGTATGCATCGACCTTGGTTTACCATTCGCCCATCGTGCCGGCAAACGGACGATTCGATCGGGTAAACCGCCTTGTCGGTTTCGACTTCGCAAAGTGCGTCATCAAGCTCGATGCGGTCTCCGGCGTTGTTTCAGTAACGCCACCACTTTGGCCGAACGAATCCCTTCGCCCATGATCGGGACAACGATCTTTTGCCGCGCTGCGCGCTCGGTTTGAGCCGGGGTTCGTGACTCCGGTTCAGCTGCGACCAGTGGCTGGACCTTCGAGCTTTCAGCCGGCCGGGATCAGCGCTCCCGGCGACAATGCGTTCTTTCCGCATCGGAAACCGAACGTTCGATCGCCCTAACGATCCGCTCAACATCGGGCAGCGCCGCGTATTCGTAGATCGGGTTGTAGCCGATCATGACGTTGCCTTTGCTGACCAAGATCGGCGGGCTGATCATCGCGTCCCAAAGCTCCGGCTGGCCGGTGACGTGCGAGATGATCATCTGGCCGACGCTGCAATTCTCGGTGTCTTCCTGCACGACGACGAGCCGGCCGGTCTTGCGCACCGATTCCTCGATCGTCTCGCGTGTCCCAGGGCGCAGATCGAGCGGAGATCGATCAACTCAACGCTGGCGCTGATCGCCCAGTTTGCGCGAGCGCTTCGATCGATTTTTCCATCGTGTTGCCCCATGCGACCACCGGTGCACGTCCGAACCCGGCTGGTGAACGCGCGCTTTGCCTAACGACACCGCGCGGATTGGTTTGTGCGATTCGTGTTCCGCCCAGAGCAGGTGTTTCGGGATGAGAACAAAGGTCGGATCTTCACAATGCATCGCCGTCCAAAGCAAACCGGCGGCGTCCTCCGGGTTGCTTGGGATCGGCGACGTTGATCCCGGGATAATGGGCGAGGGGAGCTTCATTCGCCTGGCTATGCCAGAGACTGCCGCCGGGCAGATAGGCGCCATAGGGCGCGTAGATCACGAGCGGGCAGGTCCAGCTCCCGAACGAGCGCCAGCGCAGGTTGCAAAGATTCGTCACGACCTGGTTCCAGGCCGGCCCGATGAAGTCGATGAACTGCAATTCGAAAACCGGCCGCTTGCCGTAGGACGCCAGACCGCAGGCGACGCCCACGATGGTCGATTCCGCGAGCGGCGAATTGAAAACCTGCGTCGGGAAATTCGGTCGAGAGTTTTTGCGTGAGACGGAAAACGCCGCCCTTCGGGATCCTCCACATCCTCGCCGAAAGATCAATGCGCCGCGAGTCTTTCGTTAGGCCAAGCGCGCAACGTCTGATTGACGACGTCGCCGATGCGATATTTTCCGGCCGGCAAGATTTCATCGTCGAGCTGCGGAAGTTTGCCGGTGACCTCGAGTTCCAACTCATCTGCCGAAGGGTCCTGGTCGCGCTCCGCCGCGATGAATTCCTGGCGAATGCGCTCTTTGATTTCCTGGTCGAGCTTCGGGTGAATTCCTCCTCCGTCAGATCGCCGTCGGCGATCGAGGCAGTCCCGCCATTTCGTCAGGGGGTCGCTCAGCGCCGAGATTGGCGATCTCCTCCGGCGCTGCGATAAAGCTTGTGATCGTCCGAGCTGGTGTGGCTCGAGAGCCGCTCCATTGTCACCCAGAAAAAGACCGGTCCATTGCCCGCGCGCGAGATGCTTGATCGCGTTCCCGGCCGGCTTCGTGGACCGCGGCCACGTCCGAGCCCATCAACCTGCTCCCAGTCGTTAGGCTGAAGGACGTCGATCGCGAGCGGATTGATCTTGCGCGTCGGGCTGCTGATTCCGTAGCCGTTGTCTTCGACCACGAAAAGCACCGGCAACTGCTTCTCTTTGCGCAAAGCAGACCGCTTCGAAAAAGTCGCCCTGGCGCGTGGCGGCATCGCCGACGGTGGCGATGACGAAAGTTCGGTTTGCGATCGAGCTTGATACCCCAGGCGATCCCGCAGGCGGGAAGGAGCTGCGAGCCGGTCGGGGTCGGCACGCTCCAGATATTGCGCGTCGCATAACTGTAGTGCGACGGCATTTGCCGGCCATGGCTTTGGCCCTTTGCGCTTCGCGAAATAATCGAGCGCCAGCTCGCGCCGAAGTCACGCCGCGGCCGAGGACGAGGGCGCGATCGCGATAGTAGCCGCAGATGTAATCGCCCGGCTCGGTCGCAATCGAAATCGCCGCCAGCGCCTCGTGCCCCATTCCGGAAACGTGGAAATGGCCTTTGCCCTGACGGTTGAGACTTTGCTCCCGCAAATCGCCATGCCGGCTTTCGAGGAGAATGGTGAGAAGACGAAGTTTGTCTTTTTTGCTGAGAGCCATTTGAAAATGAATTGAATTATCGCGAGTCGAACGGGAGACGGGGCAGTCTCCGGCCTGCACTTCAACCCCGAACTCTTTCGGGGTCAAATCGCAAGAAAGCTCGCAGCCGAATGAGCTGTCGCCCTTTGACGGAGGGGACCTCCGATTTGGTTGGAGTGGTAATATGAACAGAACGATTTCGCGGGAGTCTCCTGCTTCTAGGAGCGATAGCAGGCTTTGGCCTTGGAACCGGTGAGGTTAATGCAACCGATTGGTCAATGTGATGGGTTCAATCTGCAAAGAACCGGCGAGGAATCCATTCCGAGACGGATGTTAACTCCTGCGACGGTCGGGGGTCTTCAGCTTCTCATGGAGCTTTTGATTTGGGGCGCGGTGACGATCATGCAACCGGTGGTCGCTACCGGTGTAATCGTCGATGGCAATGCTGCAAGGACATTGGTTTATACATGGGGCCGAGCATGGCGATCTCTACGCGATCGACATCGCAACCGGGACTCAGGTCCTGGCAGCGAAACCTTGGCTCGCAGGATACCAACTGCGGCGATATTCCTGACACGATCTTCGGCGTCAGTGGCTCTCCATTTGTCAGAGCGGACCATCAGCAATCGAATGTTGTCGTCGGCGGCGACGGCAACAATATGCGCAGCTCGATCTTTCCCACCGGTGAGACAGCTCTCCGGTTGGCCGGTCCCAGTGACGATCTGATCGGCACACGAGACACACCTATGGCGCGGTCAATGTAAGTAATGACGTACGCTATGCAGAGATAGCGAGTTACTGCGATTTCACTCCACTATCAGCTGGAAGAGTGGTGGCAATTAATCTTGTCACCACATCAATCGCGAGCCTTTCTCCCGGCAGGATCAAGCAGTTAGCGGCGGTGGAATCTGGGGTCCGGGCGGTGTTTCGATCGATCCGGCAAACCCGCCATGTTTTTGCTGCTACGGGGAATGCCCTAACGAATCCGGAAAGTTATCGTTACAGTGAGAACGTGGTTGAGACTCTCCGCTACACTGCATGTCCTCGGCGCTAACTATCCTGGCCTGACTGGCGGAGGATGTTGATTTTGGTGCAACCGCCCATCCTTTACCAGCCACCTGGATGCGCGCCAATGGTCGCGGCGAAGAATAGAGACCGGTGTCCTGGTTACTCTATGAACGAGGCAACGTTTCCGCTGGTCCCTTGCAGCGCTTGCAGGTCGCTGCCGTCACGGGTTGGCAATTCAATGGGATACCCGCCTGGTCGGACACTACTCACATGCTTTACATTGGTAACTCTTCCGACTCGAACAACGGGGACGCCAAACATGGGATGGTGGCTTACTCCGGTCGATCACAGATTGTCAGCTAACTCGCCATGGTAAAATACCATTGGACCTACTGATATCTCAGTCTCGCCGCCAACCGTTGCTGGTGGCGTGGTCTATTGCGGGGATGGACCGGCGATCGCCTGATCGCTTTTGATGCGCAACCACCGGCACGCCCTGTTGGTCGAGGGGGAAGATCATTCAAAGAGCGATATCTATGGCGCACCGACGAGTCGTCAACGGGAAAGGTCTTCGTCGGTTCGTGGGATCACAAGCTCTATGCCTTTGGGTTATAGCGCTACCTTTGGGCGGTGACCCGAAAATGCCGCCGGGTAAGCATAGATAAGCGGCACCAGGGCCGTTTCTGACGTCCGCCCAGTGCAGCGCTGGCGCCAATCGGTGGTGATCGACGTCGCTCCGCGAGCGCGATGGAACGGGCAAGGAACGCCGATTTGCCGTAACCCGTAACGCAGCCCGGAAGGGCGAGGCCGGGCTTGGAAAGCCCGGTCGCTCTGTCGAGCGCTACGGCAAATGCGAACCAACTCCGAAGATCTCGCGAGCAGGCGGGCCGGGCTTTTCAAACCGCCGCGGCGTCTCATAAAGCGCCGTTCCAGAGTCAATGGCGACATCGTGGATAGACGAACTCAAAAAGCTGGCAGTGTTCCATCGCCGCCCCAACGGCACGCTCGCTTGGACGCGGGTCGGTCGGAATAGCAAGCCTGTTATACAGAAGCGTCAAAGCGTGCATTTGACGCGCCTGCGGGATGCGTTCACGTGCTAGAAGTGTTGATCGACCAGGCGCCGAAAGAGGCGTTGCAGGCTTGCCCAGGCAGGCGCGTCGTCCGCCGCCTGAAATGGTGGGTTTGGTTCAAGGAGGTCATTCATCCGAGCGACCGTGGCAAATCACCCCTGGCCTGGGCTGGAGTAATCAGTTCGGCGGTGCCCTGACCTCGATTGCCTTCCGCGGCGCGCAACCAGCGGCCTCCACTAAATTATTGACCGGAAGTAAGGCTCCTGGTCTGGTCGAAAGTTTCGTTGCCCTCTCGTGGTGGGAACGGCTGACCGTTCCTGCGATCGGCGGATTGTTTGCCGGCCTGGTGCTCTACTTTGGCGCTCGTTGGCGCGGTGGAGTTACGACCTCGGACTACATGGAAGCGGTAGTTCTGGGCGACGGAAAAATTTCGGGCCGGCGGAGCGCCGTGAAATGTCTTTCCGCGATGTTCACGATTGCTTCCGGCGGTTCAAGTCGGGCGTAAGGACCATTGGTCCAACTCTCGTCCATCGCCCGTTGCGTCTCTGATTGGACGGGCGCGAAACTGGTCAACCCCCGCGACTGCGCCTGCTCGTCGGTTGTGGCGCAGCGGCCAGAGTATGGCGCGTCAGCGCCCATAACGCTCCGATTCCGGCGCGCGCTTTTCGTCGCGGAAATCATTCTCGGTTCGTGCGATGGAAATCGTGGGCCGCTTGTTTCGCCTCGGTGATTTCGACCCTGACGGTGCGCGATTCGCCGGAGCGATCCGATCTATGCGATCACGCGCTTCCACGCTGAATTCCAACTGGGAAATCGTTCCCTATCTTCTCCTGGACTTTTCGCCCGGGTTGATCGCACCCTGGTTCCTCCGGCTCTTGAATGCGACGAATGGCTCGCGAGCGCATCCGGGTGCCGGTCTTCTGAAGATGTTCGCCGGTGGAATCATCGTCGGCGGGCTGGCCGTTTTCATCCGGAAGTTTGCGGCAACGGCTACAGCGCGGTGAACATGATTCTCGCTGGGAAATGGGTCTGGCAGATCGTCGCTCCTGATCCTCCTGAGCAAAGTGCTCGCGACCGCCGCGACCTTTGGTTCCGGGCGCGGTCGATGGCGGTTTTCACTCCCACGCTCTTTGTCGGGGCGAGCCTGGGTTATCTGTTCGGGATTGCCACCGGGCATCTGCCGCTCGGCTCTAACGAGTGCCACGTGCCTTCGCCCTCGTCGGTATGGGTGCGTTTCTCGCTGCCGCCACCACGCACCGATCATGGCCATCATCATGATCTTTGAGCTCACGCTTGATTATCGAATCATCCTGCCGCTCATGCCTGGCGTGCGTCGTCGGCGTTACACTTCGGTGAGTTTGAGAAGCGCTCGATCTACGATTGAAGCGTTGAAACGCAGCGAGCGGGGGATTATCGGCATCAACTCGCAGAGCTACATGTCCGCGACCTGATGAAACCAGATCCGCTCACGGTCTTGCCGACGGCGCGGTTTCGCCGAGATTGCGCAAAGTTTGTCGCGAACAAGTTCAACTATCTCTACCGTGAACCGAGAACGGGCGCTTCATCGGCGCCATTCCGCTTCACGACATCAAAAACTATCTCAATGCCCCGGAACTGGCTGAAGCTGGTCATCGCCGGCGACATTCTCCGCGAGGTTTCCCTTCATCCAGCCGAGCGCGACCTTGAATGAAGCGCTCGATCGTTTGCTCCAGCACTCGGGGAACGACTGCCGGTGGTCTCAAATCACGGCGCCTAACTGCTCGTCGGCAGCGCGGCCCAAGACGCGGTGATGCGATTCCGCTCTGGCCGGAGCGGGCGCCGGGCAATCCCGCCGGCGGCTCTCAGCCTAACTATGCCTAACGAATATAAGACTGAAAAGGCGGGGGGTACTTATCGCTATCGCGCCAGATTGCCGGTGACGGATCGAACACCGATCGTTTCGCTGGGCGAAGGCGACACCCGCTGGTGCATGCCACTCGCCTGAGCGAGGAAATCGGGCGCGGCTGCGAAGTCTTCATTAAATGCAGGCCTCAATCCCGCGGGCTCGTTCAAGGACCGGGGGCCGTAATGACAGGCGCAGTCTCGAAGAAGGCGCTGGAACGCGGCAGGCGAACCCTGATCTCGCTGCGCTTCGACCGGCAATACTTCAGCCGCCGCGGCGCTACGCCGCGCAGGCGGGATCATGTGCCGTCATCCTCTCCCGCCGAGCAGGATTGCCAGCGGCAAAATGCGAGCCCCGCGCCTGCGGCGCACAAATTATCCTGATTGAAGGAAACTTTGACGACGCACTTAGACTCGTTAGGGCACTGGGCCAGCGCCGAAGATTTCGCGATTGCGAATTCGATCAATCCCGATCGAATCCGAAGGCAAAAAAGCCGCCGCCGCTGAAATCGGTAGACGAGCTTGGCGGTGCGCCCGATTTTCATCTTCTCCCGGTCGGAAACGGCGGCAACATCACCGCGAACTGGGCTGGTTATCGTCGAATTATAAGCTTGCGAAGCAAATTGATCGGTCGCCGCAGATGATTGGTTTCCAGGCCGAAGGAGCGGCTCCGATCTTTCGCCACGAAGTGGTTACCCAGCCAGAAACAATTGCGACCGCGATTCGAGATCGGTAACCCCGCCAACTGGTCGAACGCGGAGCGCGCAATCGCAGAAATCGGGCAGGGGCGATTGACCTTGTTAGTGATGAGGAAATTCTCCAGGCGCAGCTTTGGCTGGCGCCAAGTGGAAGGCATTTTTGTCGAGCCGGCGAGCGCCGCGCCGATTGCCGGATTGCGCCGCGCTGATCACCGGGCACGCCTCATCATTGGCCCGGCGGACCAATTCCTGAAGGCGGTCGAATTGTCTGCACCGTCACTGGACACGGGTTAAAGGACCCGGAAATCATCGCCGCCGAACGTGAAGATACCGGCGGTAATTGCGCCTAACGAGACCGAGGTTTTGCGCGTGCTCGATCGTTCCCAGGGTTGACACCGCCGCGAAAATAATAGAAAACAGGGCGCGCTCCTTCTTCATGGCTTTAATCGTTCAAAAATATGGCGGCACCTCGGTGCGGGACCGGAACGCATCCGGCGCGTCGCCGAGCGTCTGATCGCAACCAAGAAGGCGGGCCACGATGTGGTCGCGGTCATTTCGGCGATGGCGGGGTGACCGACAACCTGATCAAGCTCGCGCGCGAAATCTCGCGCCTCAGCCGAGCGCACGTGAGATGGATGCGCTCCTCGCAACCGGCGAGCAAGGCGCAAGCGCGCTGACCGGCGATGGCCGTGGACGCGCTCGGCGGCAAAGCCGTTTCGCTCGACCGGGGCAATGGCGGGATCGTCACCGACGGCGTGCATACCAAGGCGAAGATCTCGCACATTTCGCCGCGCCGAATCCACGAACTGCTTGTCGGAGGATTTCATCGTGCATCGTTGCCGGCTTTCAGGGACAAAGCACTGATGGGTCAACTACGACGTCTGGGCCGCGGGGGTTCGGACTTGACCGCGATCGCGCTCGCCGCGGCTTTGAAAGCGGATGACTGCCAGATTTTCACCGACGTCGATGGTGTTTACACCTGCGATCCGCGGGTAGTTCCGGACGCGAGCAAGATCGACGAGATCGCCAACGATGAGCTGCTCGAAATGGCGGGCGCCGGTTCCAAGGTGATGCAGTCGCGCGCGGTCGAGTTCGCGAAAAATTCGGAGTCGATTTGAAGTTCGCTCGAGCCTGAAAGCGGTCGAGGGGACCAAAGTGCGAACCGGCAGCTGGCGCAGCATGGAAGAAGTCGTGGTGCGCGGCGTAAGTCTGGAGCGAAAGCAGGCGAAAGTAACCATCTGCGGCGTGCCCGACGAACCAGGTTGCGCGGGAGAGAATCTTCTCTGCGATCTCAGCCGCAAACGTGAGCGTCGGATGTGATTGCGCAGAGCGCTTCCGAGACCGGCACGACGGATCTCTCGTTTACACTTCACGAGGACGATCTACCGGCCGCGGAGAAGATTCTGGGCTCGTTGGCCACGGGCTGGGCGTCAGCGGCCTGACCGCCACTGGCGGGGTCGCGAAGCTCAGCGTCGTCGGCATCGGGATGCGCTCCCCACGCCGGAGTCGCTTCGAGGCTTCTCTGCCTGTCTCGGCGAGGCCGGAGTCAACATTCATCTCATCTCGACCTCAGAGATAAAGATCACCGTAGTCGTAAAGAAGAAGAACTGGACCGCGCCGCACCAGGCGACGCATGACAGCTTTGGTTTGGCGCGGCCGAAAGGGGCCATCGCAAGTTAGGACACGCTCGCCGCGCCCTACGGAATTACTTCACGGGATTGACGTAAAACTCCGCGATCTGGCTCACCCGCATCTTCCAGCCGAAGATTCCGGCCTTAGCTAGACGGCGATCGCCGGATGATCGGCACGCCCGCCATAATGTTCGTCCTTGTTCGCGAGCCTCCATTTTGAGCCGTCCTCGAGCTCAATAGCATTTCGCCGGGAACAACGCCGGTCCAGACGCCATTATACCGGCTCACAATCAGCTGCAGCTTTGAACGTTTCTCGTGCTCAGAGGCTTTCTTTCCACCTTCTGTTCGACTTTCTCGCGATAACCGTTCAGCCAGTTGTTTAGCGCAGCCAGCTCGCCCGGGGACAATTTGTCCAGACCGGCAGCCTTGAATTCTTCGGGCGTCATTTCTTCCTGGATCGCCCCCGGTGGCTCTTCGTTGCGGGCGAACGCGAGTTTGCCTAACGAGATTAAGACTGTTGCGGTAAGCAAAAAGGTAAACGATCAGAGAACGTTTCAGTTTCATCGGTTTGTAGTGGTCAAGATGCGCCGCAGGCTGGCAATCGTCTCCCGAACCGTCAATTGTCCGGAACGAAAGACGCCCGAAATCAGGAGCGAAGCTGTTTCGCCATCCGCACGTGTTTGACCGCGGAGAGTATGGTCGGGGCCGGCCCGGTGACGACGTAGCCATTTTTCTCATAGAATCGCCGGGCGTCTTCACGAGCGTTAGGAGCACGACTCGAGCGGCGCCTGCCTTTCGGGCAAGAGCTTCCGAGTTCCTGAAGGCGCGCCGCCCAGTGCCGAGCCCGCGCGCCGGCTCCGCCACGGCCATAAAGCGAACCTGCGCTTCGAGGGCGGATTGAGGTGGAGACGCGTCCGACCGCGAGCACCTGTCGCTCACGATCAATCGCCATCAAGTGAATGCTCTCGGCTTCGCGGTCATCTTTTTCCGAGCCCCGGCGGCTGCTCCCACGGCGCGCGCCAAACTCGCCAGCGCAGATCGAAATACCGCTCCCAATCTTCCAGGCGGCAGAGCGGCGAGTGAAAACAGGCGTCAGTCATGCCGTAATCTGGAGGGAAGAACGCGCTTTGCAGGGGAAAATTCGGCCGCCGCCAGCCTACTTCAATAACATCAGACAATATATGTCATATAAAGTAGCGTGGTGTTGATGTGCTTTCAGTCTACTGAGTAATTATATAAGAAAACGGAGCGTGCTTTCCCTCCTTGGGCCGGTCATGGTTCCCGCGGGAATGGACGATTTCTCGAAAAATGGCTTGAGCCAGGCCTCAAAAATTCGCCTTGGCGGAGGCGTCGTGAGCACGGTTTCCAAGGTGCTGATCTGCACACTCCTTCGTCTAAGCTTTCATTGCTTGGACGGCGCACCTCTGGTGGGTGTCGCTGATAATCGCCGTATTTGTATTTGTTCTGTGCTTTGTGTTGCTGTGGCGATTGGTCGATTTTGCTAACCAGAATCCCAAGGCCGCATTATTCAGAAGGTGCTGAATTTTTGGAGCACGAGCGGATGCGTCTTGGGACTAAAAAAGAAAACCTGTTTTGCCCACTGCTCCGCTGCAATCACCTGATGCTCGGCTAGAAGATAAGAGCGATCCTGGGCCCTTAGAGCAGTCTGGGGGCGGATAACGGAGCCATAAAAATGGCGAATCTGTATCACTTTTTCATTCAGCGAAAAGCGACTGCCACTCGAGAGAGAATGTGGAGGCAATTCTGCACTCCGCGCCCGACTGGTTTCGTTATCATGACACCTGTTACGTTGTCCAAACCTCGCTAAGTCGAAAGAATGGGAAAAAGCACTTGAACCAGTGATCATTAGCGATGGTTATCTGTTTATCTGCAAACTCGACAAATCGAAATACTGGGGCTGGATGCAGGAAACATTCCTGGACGTGGTATCAAGCCAAAATCAAATCAGACTAAAAGCCGCTTTAAAAACAGCATCTCTTTGGCCCGCAGATAATCTTGCGTCATTTCCACTACCTGTTCTAAACCCCAGCGGTTTTCCTCTATCCCGGCTGCAACCGCTGGCGTGGTTCAAAGGGTCTTGTGAAAGCGCACGAAGTTATATACATAAAGTGAAGCGCGATCCCGGCCTTGTGCATTCCAAAGGTCTTTCGAGTAGCCAGTCCCTTACGTTGAAACCGCTTTAGCTCTTGGCGCACAGTAAGGAAAGCGCTCAATATGGCTCGTAGTGAGGCTTTCTAAGTCCGGCAGGCCGAATACCGGCTTGCGCTCCGCTGTCACTAGTTTTCGGACGCCTTCGTTCCGATCCCATCGCGCCAGCGTGCCGTCCAGCATTTGTGGCTCGCCGAAAATTTTGGTTTCTGTTCCATCGGCAAATAAGTGTAGCCGTGAGAACCTGAATGTGCCTCACCATGGAGCCAATTATCAGTTGCGATTTGCACCAGGCCTCTAACCCTCGCCGCTACATCTTGAACGAAGGTCTCGCCCGTCCACCAGTCGCGCTTCCCGACCGTGTGCAGAAAAATCAGCTTAGTGTCAGATCCGATATGAGCCCGCGTAGAAATCGCCCTAAAAGAAATCAGCACGCTTAAAAAGGTGCTTCCGCTTGGGCATTCGGCTCCTGATGACAGCCGACATATTGCCACTGTTCGTCCATCGATCCTTGAGCATGGGAATCCGCGAAAATTACGATCCATGAAGTATCCCGATGAACGCTTCGCCGGTCTCGCGAATAATGCCAGCACGGTGCGATTGTTCACCTTGAAAACACGGGTAACGCGTTGGTGCGGCGTCCGCCGCCCAGAGCGCGGCCAGGATGTAAGCTTGCTTCTGTTTGTTCAGTCGGTTGTTTGGCATATCAGCTATTGACATCGATATTGCATACATAATCATTCCGGAGTCAATAAATCTTGCATACTCAATCAAAAAATAATCGGGGCGGCAAACGAGGAGGAGCAGGCCGAAAACCGATGGGCAAACGGAGATATACCGTGAGCCTTACGGAAAAGAATGTTGCGCTCGCTCAGGAGCGGAAACGAATTTCTCCGGCTTCTTGCCAAAGATGGCGCTAGCCCGGTAAGGGCATCGGCCGACGCCCAAGCAGCTGCGCAGTCTCGGCGTATTCACGCTTGTTATCTGGCGATTCAGAAGATCTTCGCCGGAAACAGGATCCGGAGTCGGTAGCCTTTTCAGACTTGCCTTAGAGCCTCTTGATTTTCGTCTGGAGCCACCATGACCCTTGGAGAATAGTCTCCACGCTGCATGGATGCAACACCAGACGAGCCAAAAAATTACGCCTTATTGTGCGAGTCAATAAGACTGAGGCCGCAATGGCCCAACTCGATTCAGCGATATGGCTTTGGTTCCATTGGGAGACTGGATTTCAATTCACCTTGGCCGCAGCCCTTTCGACTGCTTTGCAGCCCTTGTCTCTCATCATAAGGGAAAACAAGTGCTCAAGCTAGTTCCTGGTATGAGCAATACGTAACTGA
>ERZ1370068.1701-contig-11624_pt1 | contig 42481 bp, 44 predicted proteins | sample MGYA00561227_ERZ1370068 | MGnify/ENA primary metagenome ERZ1370068 (study PRJEB38410, sample SAMEA6850437) | metagenome | study: Metagenomic assessment of the ecological functions of the soil: analysis of the soil microbiota associated with the... | reverse complement strand
AGTTACGTATTGCTACCAATCCGCCGCGCTCAAGAAGGAAATGATCGAAGTCTATGGCGGCAGGCGGTCTGAGGATCCGCTGCTCGACGCGGAGCGGCGGATGCCGTGGCGACGGTGGCCGACAAGCCCAAGGAATTCCCAAGGTCGCGCCGCGCGCTCCCGGCAGACGACGATCCGGCTCGGGGTCTATTCGGCCTCGGAGGCGCTGGCGTTCACGCCGGCATCCCCCCTGCCGCGCGCCGACCCCGCGATGGCGTCGGATCGCGGCAGCGCGGGCCCGGCATGGCATCCGACTCGTTCGGCTAGCCAGCGCGTCTACACGGCGATCGCCGAGGGACGCTTCGACCCGCAAATTCGGCGATACCACGATCGAGCGGAAGCTCCCGGGTCCCGAAGGGACGCCACCTCCTATCCCGGCGCGAGCAAAGATCGTCGTGCGACCCCGGAACCCGCGTCGGCGTCCAGGTCGAGCGCACCGTACGCGACTGGCTGTCCGTACTCAGCTTGTCGGGACGGCGCGGACCGGCCCGTCGCCAAGGCCGCGCTTCTGACCTGGCACGAGGGGGGCGCCTCCGCGACCTCGCTCGATGCGACCGACGCTAACGTCGTGCCGCTGACCGGGTCGCTGGCGCGTGACAGCGCGACGGCCGCTGGCTCGCCGCCGACGGCGACGGCGTCTTCCGCTACGAGGTGCTCGACGACAAGATCCAGTACCCGACGACGCTCGTCGCCGGGCGACGTCGCGCCCTGCTCGTGACACGCACGGCACTCTCCGCGCTCGTGCGAGCCGGCGCGCCGGTGAAGAGGTCGTCGCTCGTCGTCGGCTGCGGCGACAGCGGATGGACGAAGATGAAGGCCGGCGTTCGACCTGCGCGCAGCGCGGCGTCGACGTGTGGTTCCCCTGCGACCGCTTCGCGGGCGACGTCGTCGGGCTACGACGCTGCCCGGCGTGCTGCATCGGCTCCGCCGCCCGTGCGCCGCGAGGGCGACCACGCCGTCATCGGCGACCGCCCGGTCTCGTTCGAGATCGACGAGACGATCGTGCGTCGAAGATTTCCAGCGAGTGTCCGCTGCGCTACTACGACGCCGCCGCCCGGTACTTCCGCGCCCTGTCGGCGCTCACCGTCTCTGACACGGTGGACTATCGTCTCGGTCGACGGCCGCGGGCGAGTCCGTCGCGCGTCGTCCGCGCGCCGAAGCGCTCGGGGCCGTTGGCGATCGGCGTGCGCGTGCAGACTGCTCGACGGACGCCGCTCCCGTGCGTGCGTGGCTCGCGGCCTCGCCATCGCCATCGCGCCGTGCTCTTCCACACGGCGCGCGTACCCGGCGGGATACGCCCTCTTCGACGAGTTTCCCGAGGCAGACCACCTTCGGCGACGCTGCGGCCGGTCGTTTCGGTAGCCTGAGCTGGGCGTCTCCGTCTTGCGTTCGCTGGAACCCGCGGCGCGGCATCTGCCCCTAGCGCGCGGCGGCGGCGGATCGTGTCCCAGAACGCCTTGACCTTCATCGCGCGACAGGAGCTGCCGGTAGCCGAAGTTCTCGAGGACGCTGTAGGCGAGGAGCTTCGTGAGATCGATCCAGCCGGGGTAGCGCCGGAACGAGATCTCCTCGAGGAGGATCGCCGCGATCGAGAGGAACATCCCGTAGAGGATCGCCATCGGCGAAGAACATCAGGAAGAACTGCACGTCGAGGATCCCGAGCAGGTACGACAGCGATCGACCACGACGGTAGCCGAAGCGTCTCGATGAACGGGCCCAGCAGCTCGAAGATCGCGAAGTACGGGAACGCGAACAGGCCGACGCTTCCGTAGCGTCGGGTTGAAGAGCATCCGCTTGTGCAGCCAGAGCGTCTGCAGGAGGCCGCGGTGCCAGCGGTTTCGCTGGCGGGCGAGCACGCGCGAGCGTCTCGGGCGCTTCGGTCCAGCAGACGGGGTCGGGGACGAAGACGACGCGGTACTTGCTGCTTCTGCCGGCGCATGTGCTCGTGCAGGCGCACCACCAGCTCGAGGTCCTCGGTGTCGGTGTCGTGCGCGTAGCCGCCGATCTCGATGACCTCCTGCTTCTTGTAGATGCCGAAGGCGCCCGAGATGATCAGCGAGCGACTGCAGGCTCGACCAGCCGACGCGGCCGGTCAGGAACGCGCGCAGGTACTCGACGACCTGGAGGATCGGCAGCGCGCGGTCGGAGAGCGCGATCCGCGTCACGCGACCGTCCTTCACCTCGCAGCCGTTCGCGATGCGGACGATGCCGCCCGCCGCGATCGTCTCGATCGGCTTCTCCATGAACGGCTTCACGACGCGCAGGCAGCGCGTTGTCCTCGATGATCGAATCGGCGTCGATCGAGCAGAACAGCGGGTAGCGCGCGAGGTTGATGCCCGCGTTCAGCGCGTCCGCCTTCCCGCCCTTCTCCTTGTCGACCACCGTCAGGTTCGGGTGCGCCGAGCGAGCCGTACACCGCGCGGACGTCGTCGGTCGGGATCGTGCGCCTGTAGAGGCGGTCCATCCGCCGAGGCTCGTAGGCCTCGATCAGGCTGCGGCAGCGTCCCGTCCGTCGAGCCGTCGTTGATCACGATGATCTCGAACTCGCCGTAGTTGATCATCAGCAGCGAGCGGACGGTCTCGACGATCGTCTTCTCCTCGTTGTGCGCCGGGATCGAGGACCGAGATCGGCCAGGTCATGTCCGGACTGCATGATCTGGCGGTAGTCGGAGAAGAACGTCCTGCGGACGAACGCGCACACCTCAGTGAGCGAGATCACGAACAGGACGAGGTAGATCGATGTTCAAGCGCGATGAAATAGAAGAGGACGAAGGCGTTGAAGCCGACGATGAGATCCTGGAGGATCGCCGGCAGCGATCATCGCGCCGCTCTCCGCTCCGCCTCGGGCGGCAGGAGGCGCCGCCAGGCCTCGCGCACCGCCGCGACTCGGCGTGGCGATGCGGCGAGCTCGCGCAGGCGGCGCATCTGCCCCGCCGCGCACGAACCGCGACGACGATCGACTCGGCCGTCGTCCGCGGCGGCCCGCTTCGAGGCGCAGCTGGTCGACGCGGCGATCGAGGATCCGGAGTCCTCGAGCATCGAGGCACGCCTGATGCTTCTGCATAGAGGTCGGCGTCCTCGAGCATCCGCTTCGAGCGCCTCGATGCCCGGCGGTCCTGCGAGCTCAAGCGCCTCCGCCGCGTTCGCCCGCGACCCACCACTCGCGGTCCCGAAGCGCCGCGCACAGAGCGCGGGATCGCGTCGAGCGTCGTGAATGCGGCCCAAGCGCCTTCGCGCCATCGCGCGCACGGGCCAATCGGGATCGGTCAACGCGCGCACGCAGGGCGGGCGCCGGCGTCGACGACGCCGATCGCCCCCAGAGCGTGCGCCACGCGCGCGCGCGACGTCGCTCCGGGGATCATCGAGGCGGGCCAGGAGCCAAGGAACGGCGGGGAGCGCGTGGATCCGCCCCAGGATGTCGAGGGCCGCGAGCTGGCGTGCGCGTTCAGCTCGGGGAACGCCTCCATCGAGCTCCTCGACGCGGCTCGCCCTTCATGCCGGTCAAGATGTCGGCGATGCGGATCGTCGACCACCGGTTCGGCTCGGCCAGCGCCTTCACGAGCGGAAGGACGGCCGCCCGTCCGCCGACGAGCCCCAGCGCCTTCGCCGCGCGGAGCCGAACCTCCGAGACCTCGTCATGAGCGCGGCCGCGCAGCCTGCGGCGGTCGCGCGCTTGGCCCCCGACAAGGCCGAGCTTCTCGCGCCGATGCCGCGCGCCCCACCAGCTGCGCGCCTGCGTAGCAACGCCAGAAAATCGTCCGACGAACCCCAGCTCGTCCAGCGCCCGCGCACAGCCGCTCGTGCTCGATGCCGCGCACGCGCGCCACGTGGTCGAGGAGGATGGTCTCGACCACGACGCGGTCGCGGCTCGCGACGACGCCTCCCAGCACGGGACAGGAGCGACGCGTCGGCGCCGTGCGCGTAGCGCGAGAACGACCGGCTCCAGCACGCGACGCCGCGCGCGCCGCCAGCCGTCCCGCACTTCGCGCCAAGCCTTTCCCAGCGATGATCAGCAGCGTCAACGCCGGAGAACGACGGCGGCGATCGCAAGAACGGTGACGAACGAGCGCGCCGTGCATCAGGCCCTCCTCGGCTCGAGCAGCTTGCGCACGCGCGCGACGAGCTCGCGGGCGTTGAACGGCTTCACGACGTACTCGTCGGCGCCCTGCTCGAATCCGCGGACGATGTCCTCCTCCCGGTCACGCATCGAGAAGGATCAGAACGGGCGTCTCGCTTCAGACGGTCGTCGTTGCCGATCGCTCGCAGCACCTCGATAGCCGTCCCGGTACGGCATGACGAGATCGCTGACGATCAGATCGGGCTCGCGCGGTCGGTGGCCGTCGCCACGCGCGTGCTCGCCGTCTCCGGCGACGAGGACCTCGTAGCCGCTGCTCCTCGAGCAGCGAGACGACGAACCGCCGCGTCACCGGGTCGTCCTCGGCGACGAGAATCCGCTTGGCGACGCCCACGCTAGCCCCCGATCGTCGCAGCGCAGTCGCATCCCGCCGGAGATCGAGTGGAACCCAGGGCCGGACGCTGTGGACGAGTTCGCTGAACTCCGCGAAGAACTGGAGTGCGAGACCCGCGCGGCAGAGGCCAGGCGACCGAGTCCGAAGACGTTCCAACAGCGGTTCGCCGGAGGCTCGCGCCGTGCTGCGTGAACGACTGACGCGCCCGCTTCCACGGCCGTCTCGTACGATCCAGCGCGACACCGCCGATCGTAGCCGTCCGACAACGGAGACGAAGCCACCGCGGCGATCAGGTCCTGCGGATCGAAGTAGCCGTTGTCGAGATCCTCCGAGAAATCGAGATATGCGGGCGATCTCCGCCCAGCGAGAGCGAGCGCTGCGGCCATCTCCACACGTACCAGAGGCCGGCGCCGGCGCTGAGAGCCGCGTATTCGTCGTCCGAGAAGTCTCCGTAGCCGCGCCGTTCGTCTCGACGCGCAGATGGGCGAGACCATTCCCGACGCGGCGAAGGTCAGCGACGTGACGTCGATCTCGTTGTCGCAGGATGCGCGGCGAGTAGAGGAAGGATCGCGCGCGACCGCCGCCCGGCCGGTCCACGATGCCATGGGGAACTGGTAGCTGATCCCCCGATCGCCCATCGTGCGCTCGTTGCCCGCATCGTCGGTCAGACGCGCCGCACCGAGCCGCAGCTCGCCACGGTGCCCGGCGCGAGGCTGGCCACCCGAGGACCCCGTACAGGAGGTCGGCTTCGGCCGTCCCGGCGTCCGGTTCGCTGGCCGCCGGGGGCCGTCGAGATCGCGTATGCGCGATACCGAAGCGGAGATCGCATGCGCGCCGGGAGCGCCAGAGCCGCCCTCGGCGCGGTAGGTGCTACATCCGGTTCTCGTCCGGAGTCGTCCGCGCCCTCCCAGACCCACCTGCACCCAGTGGCGGCCCGCGCGCGCGGACCTGCTTGCCGGTACCTCGACGACTTCGGGGTCGGTCGGGATCGCCGCGCTCGACGCGTCGACCGCTCCAGCGCTCTTCGCGGTGTCGCCGTCGGCGAGATCGAGGTACGCGAGGCCCAGGAGCGCCTCCTTCATGCCCGGTCGCGCCGCGAGCGCCCGCTCGTAGAAACGGACGCGCCTCGTTCCGCGCCCGCGCCAGGCGTAGGCCTGCGCGGTCCCGCACAAGGCCCACGGCTCCTTCGGATCGATCGCGAAGCACCATGTCGAACGCCGCGACCGCCTCGTCGTAGCCGCCCGCTCCAGAGCAACGACCTTCCCGCGCTCCAGGAGAACCTCGGTGTTGTTCAGGCTCCTCCGTCGAGCGCGCGGTCGCAGCGGGCGAGCGCCTCGTCGTACATTCGCGTTCCCAGGAGCAGCAGCTTTCCGAGCGGAGCAGCGCGTGGACGTCGCTCGGATCGGCGCGTCGAGGATCTCGTCGTCGTAGAGCGCCAGTGCCTGCGGATGTCGCTCCGGCATCGAACGCCGGCGTCGGCGGCACGCGCGGGTCCGGCGCGCGGCGTGGATCGCGACGGGCACCGCGAGCAGCACGGCGGACGCGAAGCCGATGACGTCAGTACGGCGTCCAGTGCGCAGGTCGCGTCCATCCGATCGGGAAGTGCGCCAGCACGCGGCGCGAATCGCGTCGAGCCCGGCCTTCGGCTCCATGCGTGAACGCGGCGGCGTTCCCACCGGGCCCACGTGAACAGCGGCGCTCGCCGACGCCGGCCGCGGGAGGCCGGAGAGCGGGCAGCGCTTCGGGCGCGATGGATCGACGGCGAACGCGTAGATGCGAGAACCCTCGGTTCGCGACCGTGTCGAGCGGCGGCTCGTGCATCGTCTCCTGGTGGAGGACGCGGCGCGATGGGGATCGGTGACGTTCGAAGAAGCGCCCACGGGTGACGCAGCTCGATCGTCCCGGTCGCCGCGCCGACGGCGCACGTCCGGTGCGCGTGTCGAAGCGTCGGCGCGCTCGGGTCGAGCGAGAGACCGTAGCCGCAACGATCCCGCGATCGATCGTGATCGCCGGATAGCGCGTCTGCCGTCGCGGCCGATCCGCTCCCGGTTGGTCTCGAACAGTCAAGCGGGACGAACCGCGCCGCTTCGCCGCGACCGCCGCGGCGAGGCCACGGGACCGCTCGGTCGATCGCGGCGTACGGCTCGTAGGGCGCTACGACGGTGACGAAGCTGCTGTCCGGGCCGGCGAGGCTCACGAGGAACTCCGCCCCGCTCGCGATCGTCGCCGCGCCGGGCGGCGGAGGCGCGTGTCGCCCTCGCTTCGGGATCGTAGGTGTCGATCGCCAAGCGGAGCGACGTCGCCGCCCAGTCCGGGCCCGGCGGCCGCCCTCCGGTGCGGATGCAGCACGTAGAGGTATCCTCTCGTCGGAGCGTCGGCGCGCAGCCTCGCGAAGATCGGACCACGCGCGTGCGCAGCGCCGACGCCGCGTCTCGCGAGGACAGGAATCCACTGCCCACGGACGGATCGCCGTCCACGCGCACCGGTGACGACGTGCGATTGGCCATCAGGCCGTAGGACTGCTCGGGGCTCTCGGCGTTGAACCAGAGGCGGCGGCGCTCCGGCCGGATCTCGAGCGGCGCGGCCGACCAGGTGCCCTTGAACCACTCGTCCATGAACTCGAACACGATCCCGCCGGCATAACCCGTCTCGTGGATCGTGGTCAGCATCGACGGCACGAGTCTCGCCTTGGCGCCGCTCGTCGTGCTCCGCCGTGGTTCCAACCGTCCGGTTGGACGTGCGCGATGCCGCGGCGGTCGAGATGCCGAACTCGGCGACGAGCAGCGGCTGGTGCCCGTGGTACCGCTTCAGGTCGGCGAGGTAGGCGGCGCCAGCGCGTTTCTGACGTTCGAGGAAATCGGGATAGTTCGGATAGATGTGATAGGCGGCGAAGAAGCCGGCGGGCATCTCCGCCGTGCGGCGCGATCTTGGTCGCATCGAGGGAGACACGGCGTCGTTCTCCCACGGCGTCTCGCGGAGCGCCTCCGGAAACGGGATGCCGTACCTCGCCTTCCAGGCGTCCTCCTCGTCGCGATTGGACTCGCTTCGTGGCGCAGCGGGTCGAGCGTCGGCCAGTTCGCGAACGTGAGCGGGTGAAGCATGCGGTAGCGCTTCGCCTCGTAGCCCGCCGTGTAATCGCACATCCGCGCGATCCACGGCTTCCATCGCGGCGGCGTGCTCCACGAGGAAGTACGTTCCGCTCCACCGCATCGGCTCGGGCTGCATCGCTGTCGAACGCCCGACACGGCGAAGGGCCCCACTCGCGCCCGACGATCAGGGCGAGAAGCGCCCGGATGCGTCGGTTGCGTAGATGCCCGGAGGCGTGTCCCGGACGAGGCGGCATGACGAGGTCGCCGTGCACCGCGTCGATCGCCGCGGCCAACTCGCGCTCGAACTCGGCGATGAAATCGGCGTCACCGAAGATTGTTGCCGTTCAGGAAGCTCGGCCCACACCCCCTGATCAGCCAGAGCTTCCGGCTCGCCGCAGCAGCGCGTTGTGCGTGGCGAGCGCCTCGGTAGAACTCCGGTGGGAGCAGCGTGTAGACGCGCGGACGGTGTTGGCACCGAGGCCAGCGATCGTGTCGAGCCACTCGAGGTAGACGGACACCTCACGCGGGAACTCGGTCGGGATACCGCCCCGGAAGCGCCGCGCCGATGTTGACGCCTCTTCACGAAGATCGGCGCATTACGCGCCGTCGGGCCCGCGAACCTCCAGAAAATCCGAGATCGCACGCGCGGGTACGGCGATCGGGCGAGCGGGATCGGCGTCGCGCTCGAAGCGGATCGCCTCGCCTGCGCGCGCATGCCGGCCAACGACAGTACCCGCTTCGCGTCGACGTTTCCCGGGTTTCTCGTAAGAACCGTGAGAAAAGAGATCGGGATTGTGCGATGTCCCCCAGCTGAAGCCGGGCGTAGCCCAGCCCAACCGCGGCGTCCGCGTCTCCCGGACGGAGTTTTAGCTCCCTTCGAAGATCGTCCGCGGCCTCGGCAAACGAGCCGGCCCTGTAGCTGCACCAACCGCTGTCGAGCGGGGTCGAGCCAGGCGCGGTCCAGAGCCGTCCCCGATCATCAGCGCGCAAAGAAGTGCTATCACGAATGAATGGTTCTCGGGGTGTCGCGTAGGACAACACCCGAAATGTGCTTTCCGCTGATCTTTTGCCGAAGCAACGCCGATAATCCCGACGCCTTCTCCTGAGGCCGAACCCGGTGCCACCGGAACGTTTGACCGGCCTGGCTCGCGCTTCATCTGCTCCCCGGGTGTCGGACCGTTGACCGCGCAGCGCGCGCTCGAGCGCACGGCGATCCTCGCGAGATCGCATCCCGCCTTCCTGCGTCCGCATGGCAGGAGACTCGCGGGAGTCGACGCGGCCACCGCGCAAGGAATCGTGGCAGCGCGACCGGCCCTGATGCGCCGGATCGCTGCCGAGTGGGACGCGGCCGTTCGAAGAGACGTGAGCATCCTAGCGCGAGACGACCCCTGAGTACCCGTCCTTGCTGGCTGCGCTTCCCGGACGCACCGGTCGTGCTGCTACCTCAAGGGCGCGCTCCACGAAGGACGGGTACGCATGGCGATGGTCGGCTCGCGGCGCGCCACGGCGTACGGACGCCAGGTCGCGCAGAAGCCTTGCAGCGGAGCCTCGCGGGGCTCGGCGTCGAGATCGTCTCCCGGGGCGCGCGCGGGATCGATACATGGGCTCACCGCGGGACTCGAAGCGGGAGGTCGCACCGCGGCCGTGCTCGGATGCGGATTCGGTCATATTTACCCACCGGAGAACAAAGAACTTTTCGCCGCGATTGCGGCATCGGGAGCCGTCGTGAGCGAGTTCCCCATCGAAACGCCGCCGCTTGGCGGAAAACTTTCCGAGGCGCAACAGGCTGATCAACGCGCGCTTGCGGCGGGGACCATCGTCGTCGAGGCCACACGGAAAGTCCGGCTCGCTCATCACCGCCGGCCACTCGCTGGAGCAGGGACGCGAGGTCATGGCGGTCCCAGGCCCGATCACTTCGGAGCAGTCGCGAGGGTGTCACCGGCTCATCCAGCAGGGCGCTAAGCTGGTGCGAAACCGCGGAGGACGTGCTGACGGAGCTCTTCGCCGATGTGCCAGGAGTGCGTTGGCGGAGCCGACCCGGCCGGCGGAACCGCCGGGAGCGGGGACCCGAGCGGGCCGTACCTTCGCCTCAGCCCTGACGAGGCCGCCGTTCTGGCACTTTTTGACGATCCGAGGCCCATTCACGTCGACCGGCTTGCCGAGCGTGCTACGTTCGGGATGGCGCGGCTCCAGACTTCGCGCTGTTCGGTCTCGCCCTCCGCGGTTGTATTGATCCGATGGCGGGTGGGTACTATGTTGCCCGCCCTCGAAAACGGGTCCCATTAAGAAGGAAGTCCGCATGGCACGATTCGCTGGTCATCGTCGAGTCCCCGGCCAAAGCCAAGACCATCAACAAGTTCTTGGGCAAGGGGTTCGTCGTGAAGGCGTCCATGGGCCACGTGCGCGACCTCCCCAAGAAAACCCTCGGCGTCGACGAGAAGAGCTTCGAACCCACCTACGTCAGCTCTGCCCGAGAAGAAGAAGACGCTGACCGAGCTACGGAAGGCCGCGAAGGAGGCCGGACGCGATCTTCCTCGCCGCCGACCCCGATCGCGAGGGCGAGGCGATCTGCTGGCATCTGCAAGAAGAGCTGTCGAAGGACACCGACGCGCACTTCCAGCAGCGTTATGTTCAACGAGATCACGAAGAAGGCGATCCTGGCGGCGTTCGAGCATCCGCGCGAAGATCGACGCGCACAAGGTCGACGCCCAGCAGGCGCGGCGCATCCTCGACCGATTCGTCGGCTACAAGATCAGCCCGCTGCTCTGGGACAAGGTGCGGCGCGGCTTGTCGGCGGGACGCGTTCAAAGCGTCGCGCTCCGGATCATCGTCGAGCGCGAGCGCGAGATCCAGGCGTTCGTCCCAAGTGAGTACTGGTCGCTGCACGGCCGGGCTCTGGGGGGCGAAGCGCCGCAATTCTGCCGCCAAGCTCTTCGCGCAAGGACGGCAAGAAGATCGAAGTCGTCTCACGCGACGAGATGACACGCGCCCTGGCGAAGCTCGGCTGGGACGTCAGCCGACGCCAGACCGGCCGGCGAGGACAGCGCCGCGCTTGATCCTCGAGGTCAGGCCGGCCGGTCGCGCACGCCGGTGCCGTTCAAGGTCGCCAAGCTTCAATCCGCAAGAGAAGAAGAAGAACCCGCCGCCGCCGTTCATCACGTCGAAGCTCCAGCAGGACGCCGCGCGGCAGCTCGGCTTCCCGGTCGCAAAGACGATGCGCCTGGCGCAGGGCCTCTACGAGGGACGCGAGCTCGGCGACGCCGGCACCGTCGGGCTTGATCACCTACATGCGAACGGACTCGACGCGGACGTCCGAGGAGGCGCTCGACGCGGTGCGCGCCTACATCGCGGACACCTATGGCAAGGCGTCGCTTCCCAAGGAGGCGCGCGCGGTTCAAGGTCGGCAAAGCAGCACAGGAGGCGCACGAAGCGATCCGTCCGACGCTGCTGTCGAGTTCGCGCCCGACCGAGTGCAAGGCGTTTCTCGGGCGTGACGAGTTCCGCCTCTACCAGCTCATTTGGAACCGATTCGTGGCTTCCCAGATGGAAACCGCGCTCTTCGACACGACGCGCGCCGACATCGAAGCCGGGGCCTATACGTTCCAGGCGACCGGGTCGGTCTTGAAGTTTCCCGGCTGGCTCGCCGTCTACCACGAAGGCAAGGACGAAGACGCGCCCGCCGACGACGCGCGCGCCGCGGACGCCGACGCCGGACGACGACGAAGACCGCCGGCTGCCGCCGCTGAAGGAAGGCCAGACGCTCGATCTCAAGTCGCTCGCTCCCGCGGCAGCACTTCACCCAGCCGCCGCCGCGTTTTCCGAAGCGACGCTCGTCAAGGAGCTCGAAGACAACGGCATCGGCAGACCTTCGACCTACGCGGCCATCATCGCGACGATCATGGACCGCAACTACGCCGAGAAGGACAAGGGCCGGTTCCTCCCGACCGAGCTCGGACTTCCTCGTCAACGATCCTGATCGTCGCGTCGTTCGGCGACATCGTCGACGTCGGCTACACGGCCCGCATGGAAGAAGAGCTCGACGAGATCGAGGAAGGCCGCCTGAACTGGGTCGATGCCCTGCGCGAGTTTCAGACGAAGTTCGAGGCCGATCTCGCGCGCGCGAAGACCGAGATGCGCGACGTGAAGCGCGAGGCGATCCCGACCGACCAGGTCTGCGACAAGTGCGGAAAGCCGATGGTCCTGAAGTGGGGCCGGCTTCGGCCAGTTCCTCGCCTGCTCCGGCTACCCCGAGTGCAAGACCACGCGCGAGATCGGGAGCGTCTCGACGGCCGACGCGTGGCCGGCGACGACCGCGCGATGCCCGCCGCGGCAAAGACGGCGAAGGTCAGGACCGCCGCCCCGATCCGATCGAGACGGAGGCCGAGCCGTGCCAGAAGTGCGGCCGTCCGATGGTTCTGAAGCGCGGCCGGTTCGGAGCTGTTCCTCGCGTGCTCCGGCTACCCCGAATGCAAGACCACACGTAAGATCGTGGTGGACAAGGAAGGCAAGGCCGACGCGAAGGTCGACGTCCTGCTCGACGAGCCGTGCCCCAAGTGCGGCAACAAGCTCGCGGTGAAGCACGGCCGCTTCGGCGAGTTCACCGCGTGCTCGAACTATCCCAAGTGCAAGTACATCAAGATGAAGGAAACCGGGGTCCCGTGCCCCGAGTGCGGCAAGGGACAGATCGTCGAGCGGAAGAGCAAGCGCGGCGAAGGTGTTCTACGGCTGCGATCGCTACCCCGACTGCCACGTTCGTCCTGTGGAACAAGCCCGTCGCGAGAGCATGCCCGAGCTGCAAGTCGCCCTATCTCGTCGAGAAGACCACCAAGAAGGACGGCCGGCGCCTGCTCTGCGAGCAGGAAGGGTGCGGCTACGTCCGAGCCCGTCGGCGAAGAAGGCCGGCGCGACCGCCTGAACGCGCGTCTACTCTCCAGGGCGGCGTGCTCGCCGGGCTGATCTTGTTCGACGCCATCCACGAGTCCATCACCTCGTGCAGCCGCTCGGAGCGGAAGAGGAACCAGCGGTCGCGCACGTCGGCGTGGTGGCGCAGCAGGTCCTTGAAGCCGTGCGGCGGACCTTCGGCAACGACGATCGGCGAGCGATTTCTTGAGATCCGCCGGAATCGTGGCGGTCGCGCTTCGATGAAGTCGTCCATCCAGTCCAGCTCGTCGTCGTCGGTGAAGGAGACGACGTACAGACGGGTCGTCTCGCCGGCGGGGCAGCCTCGCCGTCCACGGCGTCGTCCATCTCGGCGTCTTCGTCGAAGTGCGCGTCCTCGCCCTCGCCTTCGAGGACGACCTGCCCGGTCACGAGATCGAGGCGAGTAGGTGAGGTCCTCGTTCCGGTTTTCGAACGCGGTCTCGAGCTCATCCCAATCGATCTGGAGTGGCTTGTGCTTCATGCCGCCGGGAATGTAACGCCGTCTCCCTTCGGGAATCAAGCCGGATAGAATCCCCTCGGAGGCATCCATGGTCGGATTCGACGATCTCTACCGGCAGGGCGGCGCGGTCACCTGGCAGGCGGGGAAGGAGGACGTCGTCCGACAGGTCGTGGAGCCTCCTGATGGGGCTCGGTCCGAACGCCCGCATCCTCGACTTCGGCTGCGGGACCGGGTGGACGGCTCCCATCCTGACGGCGAGCGGCGCGCGCTACCTCGGCATCGATCCGTCGGCCGAGGGGATCGCCCAGGCCGAGAACGCGCCGGCGGGGTCCCCGCGAGCCGCGATTCCACCGGATCGAGATGGGCCAATCGCTCACCGACGCGCTGCCATGGTGCCCGAGTTCACGCACGTCTTCGCACTCGACGCGCTCTACTTCGCGCCCAACCTCGAATCGCACGCTCGAAGCGCTCCACTCGGCCCTCGAGCCCGACGGGATGCTGTGCTCGATCGCCCACCTCTACCGCGAGAGCCGCGTCGCCGACAGCCTGATCGACGACGTGACGCGCGAGCACGGCTACCCGCAGTTCCTCTCGGGGTGCAGTGGCAGCTCCTGCCTCGCCGGCGCGGGGTTCAAGGAGATCCGCAGGTACCGCTTCTACAACCGGCGGCCGTTCAACCCTGCGCGAGTTCCTCGGGCCAGCCTCCTCCGGTCGATTGCTCTCGCGCAGGAGCTCTACGAGCGCGAGGGCGCCCTCGTCGTCACCGCGCGTCGCTAACTAAAGGGGACCTCCTTCTTCAGTCCCAACTTTCCAGTGGGGACAGTCCTGTCTTTCTGCAGCAAAGCGGTATCCGGATACCGCTTTGTCAAGAAAGAGAGAACTGTCCCCTGCAACCGGCTCGGAGCGCAACTGACAGGGGAGCGTCCCCTCTTACTAACGACGACGCGGGGAAGAGTCGGGTGGATGCGGGAGACGATCTCGTACGATGATCGTGTTCGCACCAGGCGGCGAGCTGCTCGGCGGTGATGCGCTCGTCGCCCTGGCGGCCGAGCAGCGACCACCTCGTCCTCGAGGCGTGCGCCCGGGATGTCGGTGACGTCCACCATGCACATGTTCATGCAGATGCGACCGCGGACGGGCGCGCGCTTGCCGCGAACCAGCACGTGCGCCAAACCCGACAGCTCGCGGTCGTAGCCCTCGTAGTAGCCGACCGGGAGCACGGCGATGTCGGTCGGACGCGTCGCGCGCCAGCGAACAGCCGTAACCGACGTAACCGCCTTCCGGCACCTGCTTGACCTGCGCGATGCGCGTCTTCCAGCTCAGGACCGGGCTGCAGGTCCAGCGAGGGCTTTCCGCTCCGAGGCATGAGACGTACGTCTCCTTCGACGGCCAGAGGCCGTACAGCGCGATGCCGACCCGTGCGAGGTCGAGATGGGTCCGGTTGAACAGGAGCGCCGCCGCGGAGCACGCAGCGTGCCGGAGGAACGGCGAGGGCTCGATCGCGGCGAGCGCGCTCGGAGATCCTCGAACGTCGGCGATCTGCGACTCGGCGAAGTCGTGGTTCGTCGTGTCCTCGATGTTCGCGAAGTGGGTCGTGATCCCCGCGAGCGTGAGGGCGCGCTCTCCGCAGGCGCGACGACGAACGCCGGGCACGTCCTGCTCCAGAACCCCTGGCGATGGGTGCCGGTCTCGACCTTGACGTGCACGCCGACCTTGACGCCGAGCGCCGCGATGCGATCGCATCCAACCGGATCGAGCGTCTCGGGGTTGTAGACGACGCGGCTGCAGACGATCGCCGGGCGACCTCCTCGAGGGCGTCGAGCGCGACGTAGCCCATCACCACGGACCGGCTAAGGTCAGCCCGGCCTCCCGGAGCGCGACCCCTCGTGGACGTTGTTGACGCAGCAGCCAGTCGGCGAAGCGGCGGCGGCCGTGCGCGCGACGTCGATCATGCCGTGGCCGTAGGCGTTCGACTTCACGACCGCGCCGAGCGCGTTCCGGGCGTGAGCCGCCGCTTGAACTCGGCGATGTTGTTGCGGAGGGCACCGGCGTCGATCTCGACCCAGTTCAGCACCGGAGCGCCTACCAGAGAACGTACGCACCGTCGCGAATGACGGTGATCCGGCGGCCCGAGCCCTTGACGAGCTTCGCGCGCTGAAGATCAGCGATCGGGCTTCCCTTCGCGTAGACGATGTCGCTGTGCGACCACGTTCGCGGGCGAGCGAAAATCGGCGAGCCCGATCTTCCCGCCGAGATGGTCGCTGCGGCCGAAGCGCCCAGTGAAAGCCGGCCTTCTCGTCCTCGAGAACGTTGCCCGTCACCCGCGCGTCGTCGTTGCAGCCGAAGGCGACCTCGGCCACGTTGCCTCGGGCCGGATCGGCGCCGAAGAACTCGCGGTAGCGCTCCGCCAACGCCCCGCTCCCCGATCACGGAGACGATGCGATTGGCCTCGACGCGGAACACGACCGTCTGGCCGTCTTCGTGGACGGGAGCTCGCCGGACGTGCGCAGAGGGATCGCCCGCGATCTCGCCCTCGTAGCGGCGCTGAAACGTCTCGCCGCTCGGGAGATTGATGACCGGCAGATCGTCGTTCTTGTCGCGATGCAGGTAGCCGTCGTCGGCCTTCGCAGACGCGGTGGCGCAGGTCGAAGAAGGCACCGATGGCCGGTCGAGAACACGACCTCCGCCGCGGTCGACGTCGAGAAAGGCGCTCCTTCAGGAGGCGGCAGCGCCGGGCGACCTCGCGTGTAATCGGCGGCAAGCGAGGTCTCTTCCATCCACTTCTGGACCCCCGGCATGCTCGCCGCGCGGAAGACGTCCGCCCCGGGGCGTCTCTTGCAAACGTCGCACAGAGCCGCCGTCATCGAGAACTCCGGTCAGCACGAGCACGAGCTGGTCCCGTCGAGGACCATGGCCATCGCAATCGTGCGCTCGGCGGCCTCGCCTTCCGAGGGAAATCCGCGCCGCTGCGGCCGGTCGCCGGAAAGCTGACCAGGGGCAGCGTCTCGAAGCCCACCTTGGCTCCGAGCCCGCAGCCAGCCCTCCCGCCACGCTCCGGCCATCGCGCCGGCGCTCCCGCCAAGCGTCGTTGTCGGGCACGCCGGAACGGGGCGGTCCACGACGACGGCGACGCGCTCACCGCGCAACCGGGGCGAAGACGTCGACGAGGAACTTCTCGAGATCGAAAGGCTGGCTCACGAGGACCTCAGGGTGGCCCAGAGCAGTCTACAATGACGGCTCGCCGGGAGGCTCATGTGCGAGACCTGGCTGATTACCGGCGGAGCCGGCTTCATCGGTTGCAACTTCGTCCGCCTCGCCCTCAGCGAAACCGACGCCCACATCGTCGTCCTCGACAAGCTGACGTACGCAGGCAATCTCGACAACCTCGGCGAGGTGCTGGCGGACCCGCGGTGTCGCGTTCGTCGCCGGCGACATCGCCGACCCGTCGACCGTCGATTCGGCGTTCCGGCGACTACCGCCCGCTCGGCCGTCGTGAACTTCGCCGCGGAGAGCCACGTGGACCGCTCGATCGACGGCCCCAGCGCAACTTCGTGACCACGCAACACGGTGGGCGGCGTTCGAGCTGCTCGATGCCGCGCGCCGCTTCGTCGCGAGCGCTAGCGCCGAGACCAGCGGACGCGTTCCGGTTCCTCCAGCGTGTCGACCGACGAGGTGTACGGCGCCCTCGGCGAGACGGGAGCGTCTTCGAGAACGACGCCGTACGCGCCGAACTCTGCCGTACGCCGCGACCAAGGCCGCGGCCGACCACCTCGTGCGTGCCTACTACGAGACCTACGGCCTGCCGACACTGATCATCACGAACTGCAGCAACAACTACGGGCCCGTATCAGTTCCCGGAGAAGATGATGCCGCTGACGATCCTGAACGCCGTCGAGGGAAAGCCGCTGCCCATCTACGGCGACGGCCTGTACGTGCGCGATTGGCTGCACGTCGACGACCACGGCCGCGCGATCCTGCTGCGTCCTCGTCGCACGGGACGTCCCGGCGAGAAGTACAACATCGGCGGCGACAACGAGCTGACGAACCTCGGTGCTGGTCGACCCATCTTGCGCCGCGATCGAGGCGCTGCGTGCCGCGGCATCGAGCGATGCGCTGCGCCGCGCCGGCAAGGCGGCCTACCGCGACCTCGTCATCCACGTCCCCGACCGCCTCGGGCCACGACCGCCGCTACGCGGTCGACGCGTCGAAGATCAAGTCCGAGCTCGGGCTGGGCCCCGACGATCGACTTCGACAGCGGGCCTTCGCGAGACCGGTCCGCTGGTATCTCGACAACCGCGGGATGGGTGGAAGCCGTCCAGACCAAGGCGCGGTACGAGCGCGAGCGACTCGGCATCGGGGCCGGCAAGGAGCCGGCCGTGAAGGGCATCGTTCTGGCCGGCGGGGCGGGCACGCGCCTTCACCCGGTCACGCGCGCGGTCAGCAAGCAGCTGCTCTCCGGTCTACGACAAGCCGATGGTCTACTACCCGCTGTCGGCGCTCATGCTCGCGGGCATCAGGGATATCCTCCTCATCACGACGCCCGAGGACCGGCCGGCCTTCGAGCGTCTGCTCGAGGACGGCTCGTGGCTCGGCGTTCGGATCGCCTACGCCGTGCAGCCGCGACCCGAAGGGCTGGCGCAGGCGTTCCTCATCGGGCGCGAGTTCGTCGGCGCAGACCGCGTCGCGCTCGCGCTCGGCGACAACATCTTCTACGGCCAGGGCTTCGCGGCGCTCCTGCAGCGCGCGGCGGCGCGCGAGCCGGCGCGACGGTGTTCGCGTACCGCGTGCGCGATCCCGAGCGCTACGGCGTCGTCGACCTTCGACGCGTCCGGGCGCGCGATCGACATCGAAGAGAAGCCCAAGGCGTCGCGCTCGAACTACGCCGTCACGCGGCCTCTACTTCTACGACAACCGCGTGCTCGACATCGCAGCGTAGCCTGCAGCCCTCGCCGCGCGGCGAGCTCGAGATCACCGACGTCAACCTGCGCGTACCTCGCGCACGGGCGACCTGCACGTCGAGGTGCTTGACGCGCGGATTCGCGTGGCTGGACACCGGCACGCACGACTCGCTGCTGCAGGCGTCGAATTTCATCCAGACCCTCCAGGACCGGCAGGGGCTGCACGTCGCGTGCCTCGAGGAGATCGCCTACAAGATGGGCTTCCTCGATCGAGCGGCCGTCGCCCGCGCTGGCCGATCGGCTGGGCAAGAGCAGCTACGCGCGACTACCTGCGCCGCGTGCTGGACGAGGACGGCGCCTGAAGTCCCGTCACGCTGCTCCTCGCCGCCGTCTTCGTCATTCTCACGATCATCTGGGGCACGACCTGGGCGGCGATTCGCGTCGGCCTCGCCGGCATGCCGCCGTTCACGAGCGTCGCGCTGCGCTTCGCGATCGCGACGACGATCCTCCTCGCGATCGCCAGGATCGATGAAGGTGCCCTTGGGCGCCCAGCCCCACGAGAAGACGCTCTGGCTCGTTGAACGGTGCGCTTGTTCTTCTCCGGTCTCGTACGGGATCGTCTACTGGAGCGAAGCAGTACGTTCCGTCGGGGCTGACGTCGATCCTGTTCGCGACGTTTCCGCTTCTGGTCACGCTGCTGGCGCATCTGATGCTGCCCGGGCGAGCCGCTCCGGCGCCGGGCGGGCGTCGGCGCGCTGGTCGCGTTCCTCGGGGTCGTCGTCATCTTCTCGGAGGATCTGGCAGCGCTCGGCGGCCCAAGACGGAGATCGGCGGCGGCGGTGTTCATGCTGTCGCCTCTCGTCTCGGCGATGTCCGTCGTGTCCTCGTGAAGAAGTGGGGCGGGAGCATCCATCCGATCTCGCTCGCGGCCGATGCCCGATGGGGGTTGCGGCCGTCGTCATGGCGGTCGCTGGCGCTCGTGTTCGAGCGTCATCGTCCCATCGTCTGGAGTCCGGTCTCGATCGGCTCGTTGGCCTACCTCTCGGTCGTCGGCTCGGCGGTGACGTTCACGCTCTACTACTGGCTGCTTGCGGCGCGTCCGCGCCAGCCACGTCGCGCTGATCGCCTACGCGACGCCGGTCATCGCCGTCGCCACGGGCGTGCTCTTCCTCGACGAGCCGCTGACGTCCCGCTTCATGCTCGGCGGAGCGCTCGTGATCGCCGGCGTCGCCTTCACCGGCGAAGTCGCGCTACTGAGCCTCGTCGGGCCCGGGGACGATCGCCTGGTCGTGCTCGCCCGGGACGAGGCGGAGTCTTCGGTGGCGCGGGTGCGGTCCGCTCGCGCATGCCGCGCAGGCGCGCGAGGTGATCCTGGAAGACCTCGCCCATCTCGGCGATGTTCGCGTGAAGCCGCACGAGCGACTCCGCGCGTCGTCGATGCGCTCGCGGATCGTCGAGTGACGGCGGAACGCTTCGGTCCAGCGCGGCGGCGTACGGCTCGGAGCTGTCCTCGAGATCGATGCCGCGGCCGAGGAAGAGCGCGCGGACCTTCTCGACGAACGACGGCGAGGCCCCCGTTTCCGAGGCGAGCTTCACGATCGATTCCTCGAGCGTGATCTTGCGCGACCTCATGGCGTCTCCGCACCGTTCTCCCCGCGACCATCCTTCATGTACGGCGAATCGCGCGCCGGTCAAGGCGCGCGCCGTCGCGGTCGAAACCCGGAAAATACCGCAAGGCGCGGCAATGCCGCCCTCCTACGCCTCGGGTTCGAAGATGTACTCGCCGAGCGGCCGACGTCTAGCCCGCGAGCGGGAAGTGCCCGCCCGAGCTTGCGCGCGATGCCGGTCGGTGAGCCAGTGCGCGTCCCACCACTCGACCGGGCTGACCGGCAGGCCTTGAAGCAGGATCGCGAAGTGCAGGTGGTCTCCGCCGGCGAGCCCCGTATCGCCCGTGCGGCCGAGGATCTGGCCTCGCGGTCACCGTCTGCCCTTCCTTCACGTCGATGGCCGAGAGGTGGCCGTAGAGCGACATCAGTCCGTAGCCGTGGTCGACGACGATCGCGTTCCCGTAGATGCCGAAAAACTTCGCGAGCACGACCACGCCGTCGTTCGCGGCGGGCACCGGCGCGCGCGAGACGCCCGCCATGTCGAGACCCAGGTGGTCCTGCTGGTCGACGCTCTTCCGCGGTAGACGTAGCTTCGGCGATCGGCGAAATGGGCCATCACCTTCGTCGAGCCCATCGGTTGAAAAGGACGCGTCCAGAGGAACTTCGGCTGGCGAGCTCTTGGCGAGCGCGACGAGCTCCGCGTTGTCGATTTTCCTGAGGTCGCGATTGATCTGAAGGTAGTTCGCCAGGAGGTCGCCCTTGTCGGTCAGCTCGGGTGTCTGCGAGAGGATCGACGGGACACGACCTTGTGGAAGAACGCATCGTCGAGCGGAATCGTGTCGCGATGCAGCGGTCGCGGGAAGAACTTGTCGATCATCGAGACCGATGGCGGAGTTTCCGACCTCGTCGGTTGCGATCAGCTTCACTTGCGACGGCTCGCTCACGTCGTAGGGCACGGCAAACAGCGCGAACCGATCCTGCGGTCCGCCGCCGGGAGCGGGAATCCGGGGAAGAACCATGCTCCCGCCGCTGACGCCGTCCTTCACGGACGTCTCGCCGACGCGGTAGACGACGGCCTCGCAGCCGCCCTGGGTGACGTAGGTGAACGTCGACACGACCGCGAGCGAAGGCGGCGTGAGCCGCACGGGAGGGTCGAGCTCCTTGACCACCGGGGCCGGGTGTCGCAGCCAGCTTCCGGCGCGCGTCGCGGTGACGCGGATCGTCGCGGGCAGCTGCTTGAGATTCTTCTGAACGTCCCGGCCGAGCTCGAACCTGATGCGTGTCGCTGTTCGTGCTCGGTCCCCAGAACGCCCACGGGCTGCGGGGCGTACGTCTTTCGCCACGAGCGTCTCCGTGCGTCGCCCTGCACGAACTCGACCTTGACGCCCGTCAAGCCGCGCTTCGACTCGGCCACGGTGACCGTCACCGCCGTGCGCGCGCCGATCGCCTTGGCGGAAGGGTGCGATGGCCACGGCTGGGCGTGGACCCCGGCGCGGAACGCGCCCCGGACGGCGAGCACGAGGCCGGCGAGGAGCAGGAGCACGAGAATGACACGGGGCATGCCTCCCGGGCTCGACGGCGCCGGCCGTAGGACGACCGCCGGCTCATCGCGACCGCCTCGTTGTCGCTCAAGATCGTTTCCATCATGGGCGCGTAGAACCTCCAGTAGAACGCCGTCTCCGACGGGGCCATCTTGATGCCTTCGACGAAGTGGCGGAAGCCAAGGTATCCGAGAAACGGCACGGGCTCGGGATCGAGCGGATTGTCCGCGAAAGTCACCCGCGAAATACCAGGCGACGCCGCCCTCGGGCGGTCGACGCGGCGCGTCACCGCCGGGAAGCGGCAGGGAGAGCCCGCGAGCCTTCAGCCGCTCGCGACCGACCGGCGTGAGGTGCCAGGCGAACGGACGCCAACCGCGTCGCATCGGCCTGGTCTTCGACGACGTCGAACCAGTACGGGTAGGGACGCGGTCGGCCGCACCCGCGAGATGCGGGTCGATCGGGCGCTCGCGCTCGATCGTCAGCCCGATCGGCGTCGGACCTCGAACCCGACGCGGAGCACCTCGCAGTGCGCGTCGTCCTGCATGAGGACGTACCCGGGTCCCTCGAAGCGCCAGGGCTGATTCCACTCGCGCTCGTAGTCGTTGCGCATCCACTGCGGAACCTCGTCCGTACGTCCTCGAGCCGCGCGAAATAGCGGCCGATCCAACGCGTCCAGCGGACGCCGAGCGCGCCTCGAGCGTCGCCCGCGCGTCCGCCCCGGTGGGGCTCCCGAGCGTGTTGAACTCCGCGACCAGCGTCTTGCCGGCCGGAACGAGCTCCGACGGCCGCCGCGAGCCTCCGTCCGGCGTCAACCCGCCGTAGATCTTCGGGGCTGCGCTCGAGCGCGGCCTCCATGCGCTCCTTGCTCTTCGAGATCGTCGCCGGTAGACGCCGTACGTGTCGGCCAGGTAGATCAGGCGCGCGCCGGCGACGTCCTCGTCCGGCGAGGTCGCGCGTGCGCTCGCGGCGGGTCGCCCGGGACTGGGCGGCGGATAGGCTCCGAGGTAGTCGCGCTCGACGGCGTACGGTCGTGCCGTCGCGCCTTGACGACGTTCAGGTGGCCGAGCAGCCAGTAGAGCGGATCGGTGCTCGAACCAGTTCCTGAACGGCACCGTCTTGTCGAGGACGCAGAGGTCGATCCGGCGCGCCGGACGCGCGGCGTAGCAAGCCCAAGGCACGAGCGAGCGCCAGGCGTGGCCGCCAGAATCGGCCACGACCAGCGCAGCGACTTCATCGCGAGAGCGAGGGCTCGGCGACGAGCGTCGCGACGCGGGCGAGCTCGGCGGCGAGCGCCCGCGCTCCGGCTCGACGAGCGTGACGTGCCCGAGCTTGCGACCGGGCCGCGCGGGCTTGCCGTAGAGATGGAGGTGGGCGCCGGCGATCCCGAGAATCGCGGCTCGATCCGGAACGTCTCGCCGATCAGGTTGACCATCGCCGAGACGCCGCTGACCGCGGTCGGCGCCCAAGCGGCAGCCCGAGATCGCGCGCAGATGGTTCTCGAACTGGCTCGTCTCGGCGCCTTCGATCGTCCAGTGCCCCGAGTTGTGGACGCGCGGCGCCATCTCGTTGGCGAGCAGCTCGCCCTCGTGCTGGAACAGCTCGATCGCGAGCACGCCGACGTAGTCGAGCGCCTCGAGCGCCTTTGCGGCGATGGCGACCGCCTGCGTCGGCGAGCGCTGCGCGCAGCGTCGGGCGCCGGCGCGATCGACAGCGCGCAGGATGCCGTCGCGGTGCACGTTTTCGACGAGCGGCCAGTACGCGGTCTCGCCGGTGCGGCTGCGCGCGGCGAGGATCGACAGCTCGCGCTCGAACGGGACGAACGCCTTCGAGGATCGAGCGGACGTCCGCCGAGCGCCGCGAACGCGGAGTCGAGATCGTCGCCGCGCGACGCAGGACGCGCTGGCCCTTGCCGTCGTAGCCCTGCGTTCGCGTCTTGAGCACCGACGGCAAGGCCGATCGCGGCGACCGCGCGGTCGAGATCGTCTCGCGGGAATCGACGGCGGCAAACGTGCGCGGTGCCGATGCCAGAGTCGCGGAAGAGGCTCTTCTCCTTCAGCCGGTCCTGCGCCACGTCGAGCGCGCCGGCGGCGGGAAGCACCGGGACGTGCGGCGCCGAGCCGCTCGGCGACGGCGACCGGGACGTTCTCGAACTCGTACGTGACGAGGTCGACCGTGTCCGCGAACGCGTCGAGCGCGCGCACGATCGTCCCAGCGACGCGACGGTCAGGTCGCCGAGGTGGCCCGCCGGCGCGTCGGCGCTTTCGTCGAAGAACGCGAACGCGCAGTCCCAACGGATAGCCCGCCAAGGCCAGCATCCGTCCGAGCTGGCCCGCGCCGAGGACGCCGACGACCGTCATGACGTCGGCGGGCGTTCGCCGTGGCGCGCGGATCGGGCGACGCCAGGACCTTCTCGGTCTGAGCGGCGCGGAAGCGCTTCAGGGCCGGCGCGGATCTCGGGATGCTTGGCGCCGAGGATCGCCGGCGGCGAGCAGGGCCGCGTTGGTGGCGCCCGGCCTTGCCGATCGCGAGCGTGCCGACCGGGACGCCGGCGGGCATCTGGACGATCGACAGCAGGGAGTCCATGCCCTTGAGCGTCTTCGATTCGACCGGCACGCCGAGCACCGGGCAGCGCCGTCTTCGACGCCGCCATTCCCGGGCAGATGCGCCGCGCCCCCGGCGCCTGCGATCAAGACCTCGAGCCCGCGCGATTCCGCGCGTCGCGGCGTACTCGAACAGAGAGGTCGGGGGTGCGATGCGCCGACACGACTCGAACCTCGTGCGGGATCCCGAGTTGCTCCGAGGCGTCTGGGCCGCGGACTCGAGCGTCTCCCAGTCGGAGCGCGAACCCATGATGAGGCCCACCAGCGGTTTCATGGCGGGATTATAGGGAAGAAGGGAACGATCAGTCGAGGTGGAGCGCGAGCGGAGCCTCGGACGAACGGTTCGATTTCGCCGCCGCAAAGATCGACCGCCGGCCGGAGCGCGCGCGCAGGCCTTCTGAAGCGCGAGCTTCAGACCACATCGAGCCAGCCCTGCGGCCCCCGCGATCGCGAGCGTACGCACCGCGCTCGCATCCACGCGCCCAACCGGCGAGCCGCAGCAGCGGTGCCGACGCCGCCGCACCGATCACACGATAGGCCACGACGCGCGCCACGCTCCAGACGTTCCAGGACAGAAGCAGCACGCGCCCGGTGCGCTTGCCCGCGCGGAGAAGCGTGGCGACGTACGCGTTCATCTCGTTGAGGAGATACGCGCCCATCGCGATCGAGGCGAGGTTCGCGGTCGCCATCGCCGCCGCGGTGTACCAGATGGCCTCCCGCGCGCGTGCCGCAGTAAGATCGCGCGCGGATGCGCGTCGGGGCCTTCGCCCGATTCGAGCCACCGGAGCATCGACGCTCGATACGCGGCCGCACGGATCACACGCTCGTCGGCTTCGGCGGGGGTGGCCGAGAAAGACCGTACACCGAAGTGACCGTCGTTCCGAGCGCCCACGCGCTGACCGACGGCCGCCCAGCCGGTCCCGACCATGGCCCAGGCGAGCAGGAACGCCATCCAGCCGAAGGCGCTCTGGGCGGCGAGAAGCGCGACGCGGTGGTGAAACCGCCAACCGAGACGGAACCCGACGGCGCCGCACAGAAAGGCGAAAACGAGGAAGTAGGCCGGCGTCGTGGCCCAAGTGGCGGGCATCGTGGAGAACGCTACTTCGAGGCCGCCCGCTCGGCCGCTTCGTGCTCTTTCATGTGCTCGCCGATCCAGCGCGCCATCACGTCCGCCGGGCATCGGTGCGAGCGTCAGCCGTGATCTCGCGGTCGACCCCTTCGCGCTTGACGGTGTAGACGACCGATTGACCAGGCTTCCATTCCTGCGCGCGCCTTCGCCGAGCGCTTCCTTGCTGTTCTGTGCGATGCGCACGCCGTTCAGGGCGTAGAGAACGTCACCCGGCTGGAGGCCGGCTTTTTCCGCCGGGCTCCCTGGATGACCTTCGCGACCTTGTACCCGCCGTTCGTCGACGATGCGAGTCGTCGAACTCGATGCCGACCCACCCGGTGGTCTTCAGGCTCGCCGACATCCGGTCGATGCACTCCTGCAACGGCATCTTGCACTCATGGTGGCTTCTCCGGCGACTGACACGGCGCCGGCCGCGAGAGCCCCAACAGACCGAAGACGCTGGGAACAACGACGAATCATCGACGTTTCCTTCCTCACCTCGAGGACATCGTACGTCCGTAGGGCGATCCTGTCCCGCCTGCCCTGCCGTAAAAGATGTCTGATTTGTCAACGCGTTGTAAAGAGGCCGACTTAGCCTGTAGTCTCGACCGGTGGGTATTGGCGCCTCCCTCAGACGGCACTCGCTCATCGCGGGGCTTCTTGCCGTCATCGCACCGCTCTCGGTCCTCGTCATCGTCCAGTTCGTCTGGCTGCTCCGGCTCGAGAAGGCTCAAGCGATCGCCCACGGCGCGGCGCTCGACAGCTTCGTCGGCACGGTCGCGACGAAGGTCGGAGTACTTCTACCGCGAGAGCCGCCGAGCGAAGCCTGAACCTCTCCGCCAGCTACTTCACCAGAACCGAATCGACGAAGGCCGCCTACTACTGGAAGCAGCGTCCCGCCAACGAGTGCGAAGCGGTTGTTTCTCGTCGATCTCACGCAGAACGAGTACGGGAACTTCCTGGCGTTCGATCCCGGACAACGGCGAAGCTCTACACCCCGACGCTTCCGACGAATCGCTGGCGATGGTGCTCGCCGCGGACCCCCTTCACATGCTGAACCTGCAGGCAGCGCGGCATGGAGTCGGCGGCTCTGACCGTGGACGAGCGCAACCCCGACTACCGGATCATCCTGAATCCGATCCTGGACGACGGCGGTCGCGTGGTGGGCTTGGCGGGGATGATCCTCGACGAGGAGTTTCTGAAGAAGAAGCTCCTCCCGTCGATCATCGCCTCGACGCTCGCGAAGTTCCTGCCCTTCGGCCCCGGACGGCGAGCTCGCGGTCACCGTGACAGAACGGCGCGGGACACGACGGTCGTCGCCGTCGGGCGATGCCGGGCGGGCGCGGCGTCGCGGCGAAAGGCGCGCCTGGGGTTCGTGTTCACCGACTGGCAGATGGCGCTGTCGCAACCCGCGCGCGACGCCGCAGTCAGTGGGCGCGGGCGGGGTTCGTGTTCAACGCGTCGCTCGCCGGGCTCCTCGCGCTGCGCCTTGATCGGCGGCGTCTCGCTGGCGCCTTCGCGCACGCGGACCGCGCGGTGAAGCTGTCCCGGATGAAATCCGATTTCGTCTCGAACGTGTCGCACGAGCTGCGCACGCCCGTCGCGTCGATCCGCGTCTTCGGCGAGCTCCTGCGGCTGGGCCGCGCGCAGGACCCCGACAAGGTCAAGGAGTACGGCGAGCACATCGAGGGCGAGAGCCGGCGCCTCACGCGCTTGATCGACAACATCCTCGACTTCTCCCGGATCGAATCGGGGCGCAAGGAGTACCGCTTCCGAGACGGGCGATGTCCGTGAGGTCGTCGATGCGGTCATCCGCACGTTCGAGATGCGGCTCGGCGGCGCAGGGGATCACGATCGCGCCGCGCCCTCGCCGAGCGGCCCCGTGCCGCCGTGCGCATGGACCCCGACGCGATCGCCCAGGCCTTCCAGAACCTGCTCGACAACGCGCGTGAAGTACTCCGGACGGGTCCAAGGAGATCCGCGTCACGGTCTGCGGCCGAGGACGGCTTCGTCGACGTCGCCGTGCAGGATTCCGGCATCGGGATTCCGCGCGACGAGCAGCGGAAGATCTTCGAGCGATTCCACCGGGTGGGCACGGGCCTGGTCGCACGACGTCAAGGGAAGCGGCCTGGGACTGTCGATCGTCCATCACATCGTCGAGGCCCACGGCGGAACGCGTCGCCGTGGACAGCGAGCCGGGATGCGGGAAGCACCTTCACGATTCGGCTTCCCGATCGAAGGGAGGCCAGCCTGATGCCGAAGGTTGTCATCGTCGAAGACGACGCTGCGATGGCCGCGGCCCTCAAGGACGGGTTCACCTACGAGGGTACGAGGTCGAGCTCGCCCGGGACGGCGAGGCCGGGCTTGCGGCTCGCGCGCGAGGCGTCGCCCGACGTCGTCATCCTCGACGTGATGCTGCCGAAGATGAGCGGCCTCGACGTCTGCAAGCGCGCTCCGCGCGGAGGGCAGCGCCGTGCCGATCATCATGCTGACCGCGCGCGGCCAGGAGATCGACAAGGTCGCTCGGGCTGAAGCTCGGCGCCGACGACTACGTCACCAAGCCGTTCGGCTTCATGGAGCTGATCGCGCGGGTCGAGGCGCTGCTGCGCCGAACGCTCGGGCGCGCGCGCAGGCGCGCGGAGGTCGTACGGCTTCGGCGACGTCGTCGTCGATTTCAAGAAGGCCGAGGTCGAGAAGCGCGGGGAGCCGGTCGAGATCACGGCCCGCGAGCTGAAGCTGCTGCGAGTATCTTCATCGAGCACCGCGGCGAGGTCGATCCCGCGCGAGCGCCTGCTCGATCAGGTTTGGGAGTACGACGACGTGCCGCTGACGCGCACCGTGGACATGCACGTCGCGAAGCTCCGCAAGAAGATCGAGAACGGACCCCGCCGACCCGCAAGTTCATCGTCACCGTTCACCGCATGGGGTACAAATTTACGGCATAGAGGGACACTCCCCTTTTTCGTTCAGGGCTCGCGGATGGGAGTAAGCTTCGTCCTCTTTGCCCAAAGGAGGATTCCATGGTCCGTCGAACCATCAAGATCGTGTTCCGGAACCGCTGTCGCCACGGTGCTCGTCGCCGGAACTCTCGCGGTCTTTACTCCCGCGCAGGCCCGCATCGGCATCCGCATTTGCCCCGACGTCTACGCGCCGGTGAAAATGCTCGAACGGATAGGAGCTACTATTCCAACTCGTTGCGTGGCCAGTCGCGACCACGACGTCGACTGGGCTGCGTCCGACGGCCGTGCAACGACTAGTCCGACGGGATTCCCGACCAAAAACCGAGGCGGCCGCCCGGCATCCTGCGCCGGACGGCCGCCCGTGGTCGACTGCAGGAGGTCAGTTCTTGGCGGCGACGTCCACGTGCTCTTTCATGTGCTCGGTCACCATCGCCTGATAGACGTCCTCGGGCATCTTGCCGAGGGTCGCGGTGAGGTCCTTGGCCATGCCGTCGCGCTTCACGGTGTAGTTGACCGTCGAGCCGGGCTTGAGCGACTTCCATGCGGTCTTGACGCTGGGTCTTGTTCGCCTCGTTGATCTCGATGCCGTTCAACGCGACGAGCACGTCGCCGGAGCGGAAGCCGGCCTTCTCCGCGGGGCTTCCCTTGACGACGGACTCGATGACGCTGGTTCCGTCCTCCGTGCTGTCGTACTTGATGCCGAGCCAGCCGTTGTTCTTGGCTTCCTGCATGTGCTTCAAGCACTCTTCCTTGGTGGCGGAGCAGCCTTCCTTGTTCGAGGCGGCGTAGGCGGCGTTCTTCGCGTGCTTTTCGCAATCAGGGCCGCCGGCCAGGACCGCGGTCGCCAGCGCGAACATGGCGAGAGGGGCGACGAGGATCGTGGAGTGGCGCATAGGGGGTCTCGCTTCCTTCAGTGTTCGCGACCCGCGTTCTTGCGAGGCCGCGTCTTACGCGAGAGAGAGACTACCGAGCGGCCAGGTAAATGTCGGTCGGCGCGAACGTAAAGAATGGTCAAAGTTGTAAGCGAGACGTAAAACGCCGGTCTCGCCTCAGGCGGGCTCGTTCGCCACCGCCATGAGCTCTCTCAAGAGGTAGAGGATGATCGGGCCCAGGAACAGGCCGACGATGCCGAAGGCGATGAGCCCCCGAACATTCCGAGGACGAGCGCCATCCCGGGAAGCTTGACGCCGCTACGCGCGAACAGCGGCCGGAGGACGTTGTCGATCGTGCCGACCACCCCGCGCACCAGAGCGAAGAAGATTCCGCACGCCCAGGGCCGCCCGGTCGCCGCGAGCCAGATCGCCACGGGGACCCAGACCAGCGCCGTCCCGATGCCGGGGATGAGCGCGGAAGAAGAACACCGCCGTCAGCTGGAACGCGTTCGGAACGCCGAGAATCAGCAGCATGACGCCCGCCAGCAGGGCCTGCACCACCGCCGTCAGCCCGACGCTGAAAAACACGCTGCGCGTCAATCACGGTGAGATCGTGTAGGACGCGCTCGACGCTTATCGCGTGGGAGAGGAAGGACGCCGGCGACCGCGGAGGCGATCTTCGGACCGTCGCTGAAGAAGACGACCATCGTGATGATCGTGACCACGAACGAAAAAAGATGCCGAACGCGCTGCCGATGATCGCGGGACCCTTCGCTGCGGCTAAGTTCCCGATCTTCTTGACCGTCGTGACCGTGGCCGCCTGCAGATCGACGTTGGCCAGGCCGATCAGCTCCTTGGCGCGCTCGACGGCGTCGGTGAACCACGGCCAACGCTGCCTCAGCCCCAGATCGAACCCTTCCGCGGCGTAGTTGAGACTGGACCCACTGCATACCCCTCGATCGCTCCCTGGGTCACCTGGATGACCGCGACGGCCACCGGGACGACCACGAAGGCCGCGACGAGCAGGGTCAGAACCGACGACGCCAGCCAAGCCCGCCCGCCGAACCAGCCGGAGAGCTTCGTATGCAGCGGTCGGAATGCAGCAACGAGCACGGCCGCCCACACGAAGGCGGGGAGGAACGGCTTGACCACGAGCCAGGTGAGCCAGAAGACCGCCGCCAGGAGTGCGGTGTAAAGAAGGGCGCTCGTTTCGCGCATCACCGTCGCAGACTCGACCACCGGCGCGCCTGCTGTCAAGAGCGGACCTCGGGCATCGAAATTGCTCGGCACACTACGGCAGTCAGGCTCGACGCGTTTGCGTGGATTGGCGACTGGACTAAGTTATTGAAGCGGGATCCCGCGTTCGTGAGGCGGATGGCACCGTCCTCGGAAGGAGATCGGTCATGTCCTCCGGCGATTCCGATCCTGGCCAGGGCCAAGTCGACCATCGACACCACGGGGTTCCGCGAGCAGAGCTGGACGGGAACGTTCGCCCAGTACCTGGACGTCGTGCGCCGGGAGCCGCAGGTGACGCGGACGGCGTTCGAGCGGATCTACGACATGATCCTCGAGCGCGGCGTTCGCGAGTACGTCGACAACCGGAAGAAGATCGTCCACTACGATTTCTTCGACGACGTCGACGCACGCGGGCGAGGACGCGATCTACGGCCTCGACATCCCGCTGATGAAGCTGGTCAACATCTTCAAGAGCGCCGCGCAGCGCTACGGCACCGAGCGCCGCGTGATCCTCCTGCACGGTCCCGGTCGGATCGTCCAAGAGCACGATCGCGCGGCTGTTGAAGAAGGGACTCGAGGCGTACTCCCGGACGCACGCCGGCGCGCTCTACACCTTCGGGTGGATCCGCGACCTCGACAAGCGCGACGAGGTCGTCCCCTGCCCGATGCACGAAGAGCCGCTCCACCTCGTCCCGACCGAGCTGCGCGCACATCGTGCTGCAGGAGGTGAACTCGGGCGGCGCCGCCGACGGACTATCACGTCGGCATCGACGGCGATCTGTGCCCGTTCTGCCGCCAGGAGTTCCGCGAGCTGATGACCAAGTACAGCGGCGATTGGACCCGCGTGCTGAACCACGTCCAGGTGCGCCGTCTGCTCCTGTCGGCGCAGGACCGGATCGGCATCGGGACCTTCCAGCCGAAGGACGAGAAGAACCAGGACTCGACCGAGCTGACCGGCGACATCAACTACCGGAAGATCGCCGAGTACGGCTCGGACTCCGATCCGCGCGCGTTCAACTTCGACGGCGAGTTCAACATCGCCAACCGCGGCATGATCGAGTTCATCGAGGTGCTTGAAGCTCGACGTCGCGTTCCTCTACGAGCTGCTCGGCGCGTCGCAGGAGCACCTGATCAAGCCGAAGAAGTTCCCGCAGACCGTTCATCGACGAGGTGATCCTCGGCCACACGAACGAGCCGGAGTACCGCCGCCTGCAGAACAACGAGTACATGGAGGCGCTCCGCGACCGCACGGTGAAGGTCGACATCCCGTACATCACGCGGCTTTCGGAAGAGATCAAGATCTACAAGAAGGACTACAACTCCGGCAAGATCCGCGGCAAGCACATCGCCCCGCACACGATCGAGATGGCCGCGATGTGGGCGGTCCTCACCCGGCTCGAGGAGCCGAAGAAGCACAACCTGTCGGTGATGCAGAAGCTGAAGCTCTACAACGGCAAGTCGCTCCCGGGCTACACGGAGGACAACGTCAAGGAGCTGCGCAAGGAAGCCGCCCGCGAGGGGATGGACGGGATCTCGCCGCGCTACGTCCAGGACAAGATCTCGAACGCCTTGGTCGCCGAGCTCGACCAGCGCTGCGTCAACCCGTTCATGGTGCTGAACGAGCTCGAGGCGGGGCTCAAGGGGCACTCGCTGATCACCAGCGAGGAGCAGCGCCAGCGCTTCCGTGAGCTGCTCGACGACGTGCGGCGCGAGTACGAGGACATCGTCAAGAACGAGGTCCAGCGCGCGATCGCCGCCGACGAGGCCGCGATCTCCCGCCTGTGCGGCAACTACGTCGACAACATCAAGGCCTACACGCAGAAGGAGAAGGTCCGGAACCCGTACACCGGGCAGGACGAGGAGCCCGACGAGCGGCTGATGCGCTCGATCGAGGAGAAGATCGACATCCCCGACAACCGCAAGGACGACTTCCGCCGCGAGATCATGAACTACATCGGCGCGCTCGTCGCTCGACGGGACGGAAGTTCGACTACCGGACCAACGAGCGGCTGCACAAGGCGCTCGAGCTGAAGCTGTTCGAGGACCAGAAGGACTTCATCAAGCTCACGAGCCTGGTGTCGTCGCGTGATGGACAAGGAGACGCAGGAGAAGATCGACATCGTGCGCGGCCGGCTGGTGCGCGACTACGGCTACTGCGACTCGTGCGCCAACGACGTGCTGCACTTCGTCGCGAGCATCTTCGCGCGCGGCGACGTCAAGGAACGGTAGCGGGACGCGCCATGCCCCGCATCGAATCCGACGTGAACCGGTTCCGGCAGATCGTCCGCGGGCGAGGTTCGCGAGGAGCTGAAAAAGCACCTCGGGACGACCGGAGCTGTTCGGCAAGCAAGGCGGCCACGTCGTCTCGATCCCGATCCCCCACCTCGAGCTGCCGCACTTCGTCCACGACACCGGCGGGAAGGGCGTCGGCCAGGGCGAGGGCACGGCCGAGGACGGAGGGCAAGGCGGGCGATCAGCCGGGCGCGCACATCCTCGAGGCCGAGTTCACGGTCGAGGAGCTGGCGCACGATGCTGGGGGAGGCGCTCGAGCTCCCGCGCATCGCGCCGAAGGGGACCGACGAGATCCGTCTCGCCGGCGGGCCGCTACACGGGCATCGCGACGTCCGGGTCCGGAGTCGCTGCGCCACTTCAAGCGATCGTACCGCCAGGCGCTGCGGCGCCTGATCGTCTCCGGCAGCCTACGATCCGACGAACCCGCGGTGTCGCTCGTCAGCGCGGCGACCGGCGCTACCGGACGCTGGAAGGCCGCGGCCGCTTCCCAAGTCCAACGCCGCGATCGTCTACGTCATGGACGTCTCGGGGTCGATGGGCGACGAGCAGAAAGAGATCGTCCGCACCGAGAGCTTCTGGCTCGACGCGTGGATCCGCAGCCACTACCAGGGCGTCCGCACCGTCTACATCGTTCACGACGCCGCCGCGAAGGAGGTCGATCGCGAGACGTTCTTCACGCTGCGCGAGTCCGGCGGCACGGTGATCTCGTCGGCCTACGAGCTCGTGCTGCCGCGATCGTCGAGGAGCGTTTCCCGCCGCCGGACTGGAACCTCTACCTGTTCCATTTCACCGACGGCGAGAACTACAGCCGCCAGGATTCCGACAAGTCCGCGGACATGCTCGCGGACAAGCTCCTCCCCGCCGTCAACCTGTTCGGCTACGGCCAGGTCGAAGCGCTGGGCACGCGCGGGCGACTTCATCGACGTCCTGCGCGCCGCTTCGCGGGCGACGACGCGCGTCGCGCTTTCGCGGATCCCCGACCGCGACGCCATCGTCGTTTCGATCAAGGCGTTCCTCGGGCGCGGGAGTAGCGCGATGGCCGAGCACGCTGTCCGTCGAGCTGCAGCGCGAGCAGGAGCGCATCGAGCAGATCGCCCGCGAGATGGGGCTGACGTTCTTCCGGGTCGTCTTCGAGATGGTCGACTGGCGCGAGATGAACGCGCTCGCCGCCTACGGCGGCTTCCCCACGCGCTACCCGCACTGGCGCTGGGGCATGGAGTACGCCGAGCTGGCGAAGAGCTACGAGTACGGGCTCCACAAGATCTACGAGATGGTGATCAACAACGATCCCACCTACGCGTACCTCCTCGAGGGCAACGCGCTCGTCGATCAGAAGCTCGTGATGGCCCACGTCTACGGCCACGCCGACTTCTTCGTCAACAACGTCTACTTCTCGCACACGAACCGCAAGATGATCGACACGATGGCGAACCACGCGACGCGCGTGCGCCGCCACCAGGAGCGCCACGGCATCGAGCCCGTCGAGCGCTTCATGGACGCGTGCCTTTCGGTCGAGGACCTGATCGATCCGGGCGCCGTCTTCCGCGAGGCGCGTCGCGCCGACGCCGCCGAGCGTCGACGAGCCCGAGCCGCGGACCCCGGCCGCATGCCGGCCAAGGCGTACCTCGACCGCTACGTCAATCCGCCGGACTACCTCGAGGAGAAGCGGACAGCAGGTGCGAGCAAGGCGCGCGAGGAGGCCAAGCGCTTCCCGCCGTCGCCCGGACCGCGACGTGCTCGGGTTCCTCATGGCGGCGGCGCCGCTCGAGCCGTGGGAGCAGGACGTCCTCGAGATCGTGCGCGACGAGAGCTACTACTTCCTCCCCAGCGCCAGACGAAGGTGATGAACGAGGGCTGGGCCTCGTACTGGCACACGCACATGATGACGACGCGCATCCTCGACGACACCGAGATGATCGACTACGCCGACCATCACTCCGGAACGGTGGCGACCTGCCCGGCCGGCTGAACCCGTACAAGCTGGGCCTCGAGCTGTTCCGCGACATCGAGCGCCGGTGGAACATGGGGCAGTTCGGCGCCGAATGGGAAGCCTGCGACCGCATGTCCGAGCGCCTGCGCTGGGACCGCAAGCTCGGCCTCGGGCGCGAGAGAAGATCTCACGAGGTGCGCCGCCTGCACTGCGACGCGACGTTCCTCGACGAGTACCTCACGCAGGATTTCTGCGAGCGGCAGGGGCTGTTCATCTCGAAGAAGAACCCGCGCACCGGAAGGAAGAGATCGAGTCTCAGCTCGTTCGAGGACGTCAAGCAGGCGCTGCTGTTCCACTTCACGAACGGCGGCCGTCCCGTCATCGAGGTGCTCGACGCGAACCACGCGCAATCGCGGCGAGCTGCTCGCTCGTTCACCGCCACGCCGGTGTCGATCTCCGCACCGACTGGGCCAAGGGAGTCCTCGAGAACCTCACGCGCATCTGGAAGCGCCCCGTGCGCATCGAGACGCAGATCGGCAAGAAGCCCGTGCGCCTCGGCCACGACGGCGACAAGCCGATCCAGGAGGATCTCGACCAGGCCGCGCTGAAGTCGAAAACCCGCTAGCGCGCCGACGTCCGGCACCTCGCGCCACGGCCCCGGCGCGCAGCGCCCACACACCCAGCTTCCCCGCTTCGCTTCGGCCTCCGCCAGCCTTGAAGCGCGCCTTCGAGCGTGAAGTTGAACCGATGTCGTAGACGCGCGCATACCCCTTGCGCACCAACTGCTCTCGTTGACGTTCGTGCCGTCGTCCAGGATCGACGTAGCGCAGCAGCCGCCCGTACTCGGTCCCGGTCCGCCTTGTCGAGGCTCCGGCGTCGAGCGTGACCGTCTCACCGCCCAACAGCGACCGCGCGTAGTCCTTGGCGGCGTACGCCGACGTCGCGATAGTCCTGCCGCTCGTCGTGCAGCTCCGGCGAATCGATCCCGACCAAGCGGACCTTTCGGTGTGACCGTCGAGCTCTCACCGTGATCGTGTCGCCGTCGCTGACCGTCACATACGCGCGCGGTCTCAGGCGTGGCTGCGGCAGCAGCGACAAGAGCGCGGCGCAGAGCATCGGCGGAGTATAGCGAGCCGGGGAGTCGCTATTCGGCTGTTGCGTATGAGAAACGAGGTTATCGAGCCGGCAAGCCCGAAGGTCGTGGATAATCACATCGCGGGGTTAGCGGGAGAACACGCGTGGCTGACCGGATGCTGGTTGCCTTCGGCAAGTACCTGAAGATCCTGCGCGACCGCCGGAAGATGTCGCTCAGCGACGTCGTGTCACGCTGACCAAGTCGTATCCCGAGCCCGTGGGCAAAGGCTACCTGTCGCGCGTCGAGCGCGGCCTGCGCGCGTGGGCTTCTCGAAGATGGTTGCGCTGTCGCGCGCGTACGAAGTGTCTCGCTCGATGCGCTCGGGAGAAGCTCGCGCTCGATCTCGAGGTCGAGGCGCTGAAGAACGCGCCGAATACGAATGGGAAGACGTTTGGGGAGCTGACGGATGAGGGCGTTGCGTTCAGTCAGCGTGGCCTGAGATGGCATTGCTACGCGACGGTAAAGGGGATGCATTGCCGCGCGCGGCAACGGACGAGCTTCACACGGGATATGCGACTCAGCGAGAGCAAATAATGGGGGCAGCGCTTTTTTCGCCTGGGACGGCGGCGTCGGGGGGGACTGGGCGCTATTCACCGCAGCGCTTTCTGAATTTGACTTATGTTAGAGAGAATCTTGACGCCTTAAAGGACGGCTCGATGTCGGTAGTGCTTCAACAATCTGCCGTTGCGAAACGGCATCTTGGCGGCGTGCCGGGCGCACTGGCACTGTGGCACGATCGTTGCGATCGAGGTCGCAAGAACGTTGCCGACCGGAAACACCTAGGGCATGCACTTGAGACGTCTGCGCTGCTGGCGGGTCAGATTGGTGATCACGGCCGGTCGATCGCCGTGTTGCAGGAGGCATTTGCGGCGTACAGGGGAGTCGAACTCCCGAATCGATTGCGCCAGAACGCTGAACAACCTGGCCAATTCCTATCTCAACGTTCGTCGCTTGAAAGCGGCTCGACGGGCGGCCATCGCCGCCGACAAGATTGCAACGGAGCTGAGTGCCGACTCGATTCCGAGCACGATCAAGGATTCACCTCGGAGAGATCGAGGCGCGGGAAGGAAACGAAAGCTAGGCCTCGGTGCTCTGGCACTGATGCCTTGGAGATCGCTCGGCGGACGCGCAACAGCGTAATTCATTTCCAGGTCGAGTTTCAGCTCTTCAAACTCGCGATTGGGCAGGAAACTCGACCGCCGTGAATGCGCCTGGACGGCGCCTCAATCGCATGGCTCCGTGGATTTCACGAGGCGAGCCGAAGTTGCGAGGTTTCATCAGCTCTTTGCGATCCATCGCAAGCCGAAGCAAGCGTGGCGTTGCAAACCCGCAACACGGGCTTCCCGCCAGGCGCAACCCAGTCTGGGCCCCGTCTCGCCCGTGGTATCGTTCCGGCGACCGGCTGCCTTCCCTAGGTGGTCCCGATTCAATTTTCGGAGAACTGCCATGCGGAGTCGCCGATCACTGATTGACGCTCTCCCGGTGTCGCGCCTGTGCCTGCGCTCTGCAGAGCCGCTGGCGTCCACGGGACCCCACAGGCGCATCTCGAGGGAAACATTCGATGCGGGCTGACGACGCTGCTGCGGGGTTCCAATTTTGACGGTGATACTCGTTTGTTCCGTGAAGCGACGTTGAGGTCAATCGGTCGCTCGGGTCGCAGTACCCAAGTCGTTCAGCAAACACCGATGCGGAATTGGGTTCGCGGCACCGTCCAGGCCCTGTCACCGAAGCGCCTGTTGGCGCTCCATCGGTCGCGCCAGATGTCCGGCGCACCCGCCCTAGCCCCCGGGGAGCGTACGCGTCGCGTCAAGCCGGCCCCCGGCCGGCGTGCTACGCTCCCCGTCTCATGGCGTCGCCAGTACGATCTCGGCGACGATTCTCGCGCACCACCTCTACGACTTTGCGGAGTGTGATCATCGCGTCGCGCTGGATGCGGTGCTCGATCGCGGGGCAGCGGACGCCGCCCGACGAGGCGATGTCGCTCTTGTTCGAGCAGGGTCAACGCTTCGAGCGGGAGTTCGTCGAGCCCGCTGGGATATTCCGCCGTCGAGGTCGGCGCGGCAATTGGGAGCGCGCGGTCGGACGCACGCTCGAGCTGATGCGCGTTCGGGCGTCGCGGGGATCGATCAGGGCGTGCTGCTCGACGGCGCGCCGGCTGGCGCGGCCGGATCTCCTCGAGCGCGTGCCGGGCGCGTCGGCGCTCGGCGGGTTCACTACATCCCCGGCGACGTGGAGAGTCCGCGAGGACGACGCGGGCGATGCGGTGTTCAGGTCGGTTTCGCCGCCGTGTTGCCACCGCGGCCGCGCGGGGCGGCGGCCCAGAAATCAACTTCCTCATCCTCGGAGACGGCCGGCGTGAAGACGATCGACCTCGGCGCCATCCGCTGCACAATCGACGATGCGGTCGCGAGCGCGGCAGCCGTATCGCGGGGGTGAGGTCCGAGTCGTCGCCCTGCTTCTCCGTCCGCCTGCGCGCGCCAGTCGCTGGCGCGGCGCCTGATCTGCCGCGGCTCGAAGAGGCGCGCGACCCTGCCGTTCAGTTCACGGCGTCACGCGCGCGCGGCGCCGTGTGCTCGTGCGCCATGGAATCCGCACGATCGACGACTCCGCCCGTTCGCGGACGTCGCGGCACTGATCGCGGCGGGCGTTCCGTCCGACGGGCTCGATCGCCTGCGCACGCAGGCTGCAGGACGCTCTCGACGGGCGGTGTCTCAACGCTGCCGCGCCGTGGGGCTGCCTCGGCGGGCTAAGCGGGACGTCCGTACCTGCGCATCGAGACCGATCCGCTCGATCGCGGCGAGCCGTTCTCGGTCGCCTGGGGCGAGGCGGAGAGCCGGCCGGCTGGTCGGCGCCACGCGACGTCGCTGATCGTGTCGACGCCCGCGGCCCGCGGCGAAGCGCTGCGCCAGTTGATCGACGCGCTCAGATTCCCCTCCCGCTCGCGAGCGAGCCCGATCGTACACGTACGGAGGCGGCGACGGCGGCGGCGTTGCGGCGCCCTCGCCGAGGCGCGCGGAGAATCGAGCCGGCGCGCTCCGGCTGATTTGGCGGCCGGTTCGGTCGATCTCGGCGCCGTGGGCGGAGGCGGGCCGCGGCGCTGCCCGTGTCTTCCGCTACCGGTTCGACGGTGGCGGCCGTCGCGCTGGCTGTCCCGGCCACCGCGGCCTTCGCCCGGGACGGCTGGAGATGCGCTGTTCGTTCGTGCACGCGGGCATGGCCGCGGTCAGCCACGGATCCGGCCGCCGGTGCAGTCGTCAGTCTCGAAGACGCCGGACGCGCGACGCGTTGGCCGCCCTTCACGCGATACGCGCATGGTTCGCCTCGTGAGCGATTCGCCGCTTCTCGGAGTGCAAAACGGGTGTACCCCCGTCGTCCTCGACTGGAGAGGCTGCTTACCGTCGAGCACCACGCGATCCTTCTCGGGCACCAGTGACCTGATGACGCTTGCCGATCGACGAGCGGGTCGAGCGCGGGCGACAGCCTCGCCGACCTCGCCTATCGCGGCGAGGCACCGCCGGCGGCCGGGGCATCAGCTCTGCGATGCCTCGACAACCTCGCAGAAGTTCCGCACCGGGGACGTCGCTGCGGCTCTCGAACGGCGAGCGCGCCGAGGAGCGTGCGCGGACTCGGCGTCGATCTACGAGTCGTCTCGACGAGCCGGCGGGGACGATCGTCGTCGACTCGCTGACCCGCTCGGAACCGACGGCGCGTTCGATCTCGGCGCCAGCCGCTTCCAGCTCGACCCGGAGGTGCAGTCCGTTGACCGGGATGGCCCTCGAGGCGCTCGTCCCGACTGCGATGCCGAGCCGGAGCCCGGCCGCGCCGGCAGTTGTCGGACGGTCCTCGAGGGAGAGCGCCGTCCGCAGCCTCGATACGGCGGATCGTCGCCGACGCGGAGACGCGCGGCGGCGTCGTTCGATGCCTGGCCGCTCGATGCGTCGCAGCGCGACGGGCGTCTCGTGCGAGGCGACTTCGGCGAGCCCGCTCACGCTCGTCCAGGGGCCCCCAGGGCACGGGGAAGACCCGCACGATGCTGGCGCGCGATCGTAGCGGCGCTGGCCGGCGCGTGGGCTTCGTGCGCTCGATCACCAGGCGTACACGCACCGAGCCGTCAACAACGCGCCTGCGGATGGTCGCCGCCGCCGACGGTCGGGCTCGCGGTCGTCAAGGCGGGCAAGGCGAGCGGAAGCGACGATCTGCGCGGGCATGCGCAGTCTCCCGCCGTGTCCGTCCATCGGCAGGCTTCCCGCGCCAGTCGCGATCCCCGGCGGGTCGTCGGCGCGACGTTGCCCGGGCTCAAGGCGGCGTGGGAGCCGGACGCCTTCGACCTCGTGGTGATGGACGAGGCGGCCCAAGTCCCGGTCGCCTACGCGAGCCTGCGCCACTGCCCCGGCCACGCGCTTCGTGCTGGTCGGCGACCACCGGCAGTCGGGCCGATCGTTACAGGCCGGCATGCCGACGAGCCTCGCCGAGACGTCGCTGTTCGAGCACCTCGCGTCCGCCTGCCCGCCACTGCTCCTCCGCGCCACCTATCGCATGAACGACGGGATCCGGCGGCGACTTTCCCAGCCGCGTGTTCTACGAGGGGAGGCTCGCCTCGAGGCCGGACTTGGCGAGCCGTCGATTCTCACCGGTTCCCGGCGGCCGTACGACGCACTCTTCGATGCGAACGTCACGCCGGTACTTGCGTTGGTCGATCACGAGGGCTCGCGCGGCCGCATCCGTGCCTGCAGAAGTCGCGCGTCGTCGCCGGCATCGTTTTGGATCGCATCGTCCGCCAACACGGCGACCCGGAACGAGATTGCAGGTCGTCTCCCCTTTCCGCGCGCAGCTTCGGCTGATCCGGACGCTCATCAAGCCGGGGACTGGATGCGGCGGGCGTCACCGCTCCGCCTGCCCGTCATCGACACGGTGGAGCGCATCCAAGGCCAGGAGCGCCGAGATGGTGGTGGTCTCGCTCGTCGCCTCGGACCCCGACCACCTTGCCGGTGATGCGGCGGAGTTCTTCTATTCCGGAACCGGCTCAACGTCACGCATCACACGGGCACCGAACGAAGCTGATCGTCGTGGCGAGCCCCCTCGCGTTCGAGGCGTTTCAAGGACGGCTCGAAGGGCTCGCCGACGTCGAGCGATTCAGGTTGCTGCGACGAGCAGCTGCCGTCCGTGACGCTCTAGGGCTCGATCAGGACCTTCGGCGGCGGGTCGCCTTTCGTCTCGGCAATCGCGTAGCTCTGCAGGCCCGTGGGCGAATTGTTCTTCAGCGTGTACACAAAGCGACGTGCTCCCTGCGCAAGCTTGAAGCTCAGGTTGCCGCCCGGCGGGCGCTCCAGACGTTGGCCGGCAGCACGCTGTACGCATTGTCGCTCGCCTTCCATGTCGCTTGGTTGGCGTTCCCGTTGGCGCCCGACTCTCGAAAGGGACGGCCGGAATCCCGTTGGGATGCGGGCGTGTTGTTCGAGATGGTGATGTTGAGCGGATTGGCCACGTTCCCGTCGTCCCCTGCTCGGTCCTGAGTTACTTGGCCGGCGCCGCGATACGGCGCCACGAGGCCAACGACTCCGGACCTCGAAGCGCTGGGCTCGGCGATGGCCCAAGCCTGATACAAGTCCACCACACGTTCAGGAGCCTTGCGCTTCCGGTCCGACGGCGCGACGGGTTGTCTTTCATGCCGTTGTAGCCGTCCACGAGGAGCCGCTCGGCTTCGACGTATTGCTTCCTACCGGCGAGTGCGGCCTGAGGAGACGTCTTCATCTGGCTTCGCTGCCAGTCCCCGCAGGCAACGCCGCTGGTCGATGGCCAGCGCCTCACGGAGCGGCGGCTCGGCTTCCATTGAACTGGCCCTGGTCGGAGAGGATCGAGCCGAGCCCCGACATGATCGCCGCCAACGTCGGGTGATCGGCGGGAAGCGTACGGCGCATGATGTCGAGGCCTCCCCGCGCGACGGGCTCGGCCTCCAGCGGCTTTCCCTCGGATTGCGGGAGCTTGGCCAGGTTGTAGAGACTGCCGCCGAGCTGGTACTCGTCCTTTCCCCGCCCGGCGCTGGATGGCGACGGATTCTCTGAGCAGCGGCTCGGCCTCGGCCAGCTGCCCCTCGTTGCGGTACATCGCTCCCAAGGTCGAAAGGCTGCTTGCGAGGTACGGGTGGTCGTCACCGAGCACGCGGCGCCAGATCGCCACCGCTTCGCTCATCGAGCCGATCGCCCTCGACGTTCTTGCGTTCGTCCCTTTTGGAGGAGTGCCAGCTGATACAAGGTCGCTACGCGACGTCGGGATGATCGGGGCCTTCCTCCCGGCGCTTTTGCAGAGCTTCGTTGAACAAGCGCTCGGAGTCCTCGAGCTTGCCCGTCGCGTGGAGGAGGATCGCCAGGCTGTTTTGCGTCCGCGCCGACTCGGCGATGCCCGCCGCCGGATTTGTTCGCTCGGAGATCGAGCGCTTCGCGGAAGAGCGTCTCGGCTTCCTCGGACTTGCCCCGATCCTGCAACAGCTCGGCCAGCCCGTTCAGGCTTGCCACGAGCTGGGCGGGATCGTCGGCCCTTCGGCGAATCGCCAAGGCCTGGCGAAACAGCGGCTCGGCCTCATCCGGTTTCCCCCGCATGAAAGAAGCTGGGCCAACCCATCGAGACTTTCGGCCAGCTCGGGATCGGATTCATCGAGAAACCGCCGCCGGGCGTCCAGCGCCTTGCGGATGTTGGACTCGGCTGCGGCGTAATCACCGAGATCCCGGAAGGTTGCTCCCACCGTCTGTCGCACGGCGGCCTTCCGACGAAGGGGACTCTCTGCTGAGGCTCCCCGCATCGAGTTCTTCTCGGCCGCACCGAGTGCCTGAAGCACGGTGATGAGCCTGCGTGCCCCTCTCCGGCGCTTGACGTGACACCGAGCGCCGGATTGGCAGCACCGAGCATGTCCTCGACGAAGGCATTGACCGCTTGGGCCTTGTGGGCCTCGCGACGCGCGCGCGTCGCTTGCCACCCCGCCGCGAGAATTCCTCCCGCCAAGACGACGAAGACCGCCACGATCCCTCCAACCAGCGCCTTGTTGCGACGCGCGAACTTGGACAGCTGGTAGGCGGCGGAGGTCGGCCGGGCCAGGATGGGCTCGTCCTCGAGGAAACGCCGGAGGTCGGCGGCCAGCTCGGCGGCGGAGGCGTAGCGGCGGTCCCGGTTCCTTGGCGAGGCGCTTTCGACACGATCGTCTCGACGTTCTCCGCGATAGGCCCGATCGACGGCCCGGGCGGCGCCGGCTCTTCCTCCGCGATCGCTCGGACCGCGTCGCTCAGCGTCCGCCGCTCCACGTCATATGGGAGCTTCCCCGCCAGGAGCTGATA
>ERZ1370068.5447-contig-4474_pt1 | contig 42484 bp, 62 predicted proteins | sample MGYA00561227_ERZ1370068 | MGnify/ENA primary metagenome ERZ1370068 (study PRJEB38410, sample SAMEA6850437) | metagenome | study: Metagenomic assessment of the ecological functions of the soil: analysis of the soil microbiota associated with the... | reverse complement strand
CCCACCGCCCCGCCGCAAACCGCAGCCTGCCTCCCTCACCATCACCTCGGCGCCGCTTTTTCTCTTCCATATACCTGGTCAGCGCATGGCAGCGCAGTAAAAATAAGGCAGTAACAACGGTAATTGCTGGCATCATAGTGGCACACGCGGCATCATCATCGTGTACAGCTCCACAACCTCGCCGGCGATTTCCGCCAGATTGACGGTGCGGAACGCGCCCTTTCGCGCCTGGGTCTCGATTTGCGCGATCCGCGTGATGCGACGAGAATATCCGCAAGACGGCATCGAGGTCGGCGATGGTGTCGCCGATCAGCGCCTGGTCGTCCTCGCCGATTGCGCTGACCGTGATAGGCCTTCTCCAGCCGTCCGCGCATTCGCGTCAGCGGCGTCCGCAGGTCGTGCGCGACATTGTCGCTCACCTGCTTGACCTCTCCCATCAAGGTTTCGATGCGGTCCAGCATCAGGTTGAGGTTCTCCGCGACGCGATCCCATTCGTCATGGGTGCCGCGGAGCGGGATGCGCTTGATCGAGGCCGCTCTGCATGATGGCGCGGCTGGTGGCGTTGATCGATCTCAATCCGCCCCACGGTCCGGCGCGTCACCAGGATGCTCGCGACCCCGCAAGCACGAATATCAATGCGACGCCGAGATCACGGCCGTCTTGATCTGATCGGTAAAGCTGTCGAGGTCGCTGATATCCCTTCCCACCAGCAGACGATCGCCGCTCGGAAATGTGCCGAGCATGGCGCGCAGCAGCGGCCGGCTTGTCGCGTTGGGCAACGGCTCCGGCGCGCGAAACTCCGTCCATCCTCCGGCTGCCGTGGCCGTCGATGGCCATGCCCTGAGGTTGCCGGCCAGAGACGGCCGAGTGAAGGATCGGCCAGGAGATACACGTTGTCTGCAAAGACTCTTGTCGGCGATGCGCTGCTGAATCAGGGCGATCAGCCCATCGCGCCCCGATCGCTCGTAGGCGCCTTGCAGGCTCGAATACTCGGTCATGATGGCGCGATCCGACCGGCTGCGCACATAGGAGGAGGTGGACAGGTAGACGTAGCTGAAGATGGCCGACACGATCACGCCGAAGGTCCCGATCGCGATCAGCGCCAGCCTGAACGTCGATGACGTTAAGGTCTTAGCCAGGAGCACGGAGACAGTACCCGATACCGCGAACCGTATGGATCAGCGGATAGGCCTGCTGGCCGTCGACCTTGCGACGCACGCGCCCGACATAGACGTCGATGATATTGGTCGAGGGATCGAAATGAAGATCCCAGACGTGCTGCAGCAACATGGCCCGGGATACGACGCGGCCTTCGTTGCGAACCAGATACTCAGAAGCTGGAATTCCCGGGGAAGAAGCAAAATGTCCTTGCCGCGCCGGCTGGCGGTCCGCGACACCAGGTCGATCGCGAGATCGCCGACACGCAAGATGGTCTCCTTGACGATGGTGTCGCTGCGTCGGCCAAGCGCCTCGACGCGCGCCAGCAATTCGACGAAGGAAAACGGCTTGACCAGATAGTCATCGCCGCCGGCACGCAAGCCGCGCACCCGATCGTCGACTTCTCCGAGCGCGCTGATGATCAGGACGGGCGCGGCGATGCCGTCGTCGCGCAACTGACGCATGACCGCGATGCCATCGATGTCCGGAAGCATGCGGTCGATCGTGATCACGGCATAGTCGCTGGCGACGCCGCGGCTCAGCGCCTCGTTGCCGCTGGCGGCCAAATCCACCTGGTAACCGCTGGTCGTGAGCGACTCCACGAGCTGACCGGCGGTTTCCGGGTCGTCCTCGACGACCAGAATGCGGCGGTGACCTCCCGTCATGGTCTTCCGTCTCCGAACGACTGCGCCAGACAGCTGGAAGACATCGCTCATGCGTAATCTGAAGGTTGCGTGAAGCGAAGCGTGACGGTCAGCCATCGACGGGACCGGACCGCCTCGCGGATCATGCGCCGAGTGGCGACCATCACGATGTCCGGATCCTTGCGCACGGACGGCAGCCGAACGCGCTGGGACCCGGCACTCAGCCGGATCAATACGCGTCAGCGTCATCTGCCGCAATCGACGATGCAGCATCAGTAATAGCCGTAGTCGCTGCAGACGTTGACCCATTGCAGTCCGTACGGCGTCCACGTCCTGCGCCAGCAGCTGTCATCAGGCGGCGTAGGCGTAGGGCGCGCCAACGAACGCAAAGCGATGGAGGCGGTGATGGAAGAATCGGCCGTGATGGCAAACCCTGCATGCGCAAAACGCGCACCCGCGAAGCGGCTGCCCGCGAACTCGCGAGCCTGAAGCGACGCGGCTGCCTGCGAAACTCGCGCCGCCGGCACGCATGCCGCCGACCCATGCCGCCGAAATGCATTCCACCTCCATGCCATCCCGCCATGCATGCCGCCACCACGCCATGACCGCCACCGCCGCCACCGCCACCGCCACCGCGAGCGAGCACGCGGTGACGCAAGCGCAAGCGTCGCAGCTCAGCGCACCCGCGATGAGGCAATTAAGGAGCTTGTTGTTCATCCCAATTCCTCCGTGGTTGAATTGCAGCGACCGATACGGTCGCAAAAAGAAGACAACCAGCAGACCCAAATGATCCAGTGATTTCAAATGAATAATGCGACAGTTTCTGACACGGAAGTTAGTTTCGCCGCTTCGCTGTACGAAGCATGCCGCCGTTCCTGGCGGCGTTAGCGGCGAGCTTTGCGAATAGCCGGGTTATGCGGACCAGAAGGCTCAGGCGATCGCGCCCGCAGCGCATGGACGAACGGCATGCGGGTAAGGAAGAGCGACCTTCAGATGAGCCCCACGGAGTCTCCTTTTTCCATTGCAGCACGAACATACCATCCACGGTCGTCCTCGATCCAAGCGATCACCGTGGCCTTGTCCGGGATGAACTCACGCGGCCATGTGCGAGGGTCCGGGTGACCAGGCCGACCACGGGGAGCCTCGCGCCTCCACGGCAGACGGCTGCTCCAAACTGGGCACATCGATTTACCGCTGCCGGCGCTTAGCGGACATGGTGCAGCCGCTCCATTCTTGCGATCGGCCGGAAGGCGCGCCACCGCCGCGCTGAGCGTTACTCGGGGCGGGGCGGGCGAGCGGCTCATGGCAAGGCGCGCAAGATCCGGGCTGGAAAATCGACAGTCCGAAGCGCATATTCGCCGGGATGGCGACAATTGTGCAATGCAATTGCGGCGCCGAGTACAGACGCACTGAAGAGAAGTTCTTGGTACCGCATACGGGTGACGCGGTCTGCACGGTCTGCGGAGCTGCTCTGGAATCGTGGCTGGAAAGCACCCACGTTCCCACATACGAACTTATTGAACGTCCGGTGAGAGAGCCCGAATGACACTATAGCCAGTGCGCCGGCGCAGCCTGCACCATTACGATTAACCGGAAGGTGCTCCACCGGCCCCCAGCGGGAGACACCCTCTCGGGCATTCACTGGTGCAGGAGACGAGCATGACCCTCATATGGCTTGGTGTGCTCCTTGTTTTCGGCGGCGTGCTCCAGATGGCGTTTCAGCCAATCTGGCGAGGCCGATTAAGTGGTCGAACGCGGCTTCGCTCGCGACCCAGTGACACCCTGGAACCTGAAAGACCGGCCGGCGGCTTTGGGATCAAATCGAATTGGCCTGGACTTGTGCTGGTCGCGCTTGGCGCCGCTATGTTGCTGGCCGGGGCTGCCATCTGAGTTCGAGACTGACTTCGCTAACGCGCTCGGGGCGTTGTGCGGTATCCCTGGCAGGGGCTTTCGGTGTTCGAGCCATGTCTCTTCCTGGCAGGCACTTAGCTGACCAAGCGCGACCCGGCCGCGAATCGTCCGCTTCGCGCCCAACAGCGGCCATTGGTTTCGAGTTGCATTAGCGATCCGGCAGCCCACGCTCGGCCTGACGAAGCAGCACCGGCACGCCTATGGCCGACGACCTCTTGTTGGCTTCGTCATGTCAGCGGCAGCGCACATCCCAGAATTTGGTATTCAAGCCTCGCCGATCTCACGCCCCGGATCGATCCCTACTCCGTAGTAATCGGCTCGGCCCGCCGATCTGAATTTCAGAGTAAGCTCGCCTGCCCGCTGGAAGGCCTTCGTCGTATCACTCGCCGTGAGCGCCACGGTAGTGGTTATGTCCGAAAGGCTTCCGCCAGCCGCGGCGGCAAGCACCGCTGAAATCATCGTGGGCTCATCCGGTGCTTCCGCTATGATCAGCCAATCGTAGGGTCCCAAAGTCAGATACCAACTGATCAGTCGAGCACCGGCGGCCGCGAACAACTCCGCGACCGCCTCGGAACGGTCCTCCGGCTTCGCAGACATCCCCTTGATGGCCGCGGCGGTGTAACGACCTTGAGAAATGTAAATCGTCATGCTGGTCTCCTCTGCATTCGCTAGTGGTCCATTCTCCGAAGTAACGTCGTGTCGCGGTCATGTCCGCATTAACATTGCAATCGAACGTCCAAAATGGGTCCATTTGCCGACTTCGGCGATCGTCACCTCGAGGTCCGTCTTACCCCCGATACTGTTGCGAAGTCGAAAATCGAACAACCCTAAAAATCTCGCGAAAGTTGATCTTTGGACTTCTCTGCTGCTGCGTCGCTTTTCAACGCCACTACGGAGGTCCGTGATCGATTTTGGATGAAACGATATGGTCCCTCACGTCGCCGCGCGTAAAACGCATCAGCGGCTCTAAGAATTTTCGTTCGCCACCCCAAAAGACTTTTGCAACAATATCCCCGGCGAGCGGATATCGTCAGCTTAGCCACTCATGTCGGCTAAGCGCCAGGAGCCCGACCAGCAAGAATGGTCGTTAGATTGAGATCAGGAATGTATTTTATCGCTATCTTATTACGCTCGACATAGAGCGACGCGGCGGGCGGGTTGGCGGAGGATCCGCCATGCTCGTTCGTTTTGTCGGCCGCGACCATCCACGGCCTTGGAATAAGGGATTGCTCGTCGGCCAGAAAAAGCCCCTCCAACCCAAACACGTTTGGTCCATTCGCGTTCGGCTCGAGATCGCACGCATGTGGCGCGACCTTGCACTCTTCAATTTGGCGATAGATAGCAAGCTTCGCGCCTGCGATTTGGTCAAACTTCGTATCGACGAAGTATGCTCAGGTCCAATGGTCCGGGACCGAGCGACAGTCGTCCAAAAGAAGACGGGCCGACCAGTGCAGTTCGAGATTACGGAGCAGACGAGGGCCTCCCTCGAAGTCTGGTTACAAATTCTCCGCACGACTGGTTCTCGATATCTCTTCCCGAGCCGACTTCATGCACGCCCTCACCTATCCACCCGACAAGAATCATATCAAACTGGAGAGCACCGTCCGTTATCTCTGGATGGAGGTAGACGATGCTCTACACATCGCCGAGCAAATCGAGCTCTAGTCATCCAGATCCGCCTATCCCCGGCGGTCGCTTGCGCGCCAACAAACTGGAGTTCCCTGAAAATCAGGTGGATGGACCCAATCCGATGCCTGGCCGCATTTTGACCCGATTGGCTGTTTCTCCTCGCGTCTTCGACGCAAAGTGCTAGAATTTTGATCTGTCCTGAAAGACCGAATGACACCGCGCGAGCTCATCGCTTTCGTCGGCGCCTCGGCTTCAGTTCGCCGGAACGAGAAAAGAGCGCAGCTCTGCCATCGGCACAAGGGAGGACATCTATGCTCGACAAAGCCCCGGACGGAAAAATGTCCGATCTGCTCAACGCGCTCGACAAGGCGCTGTCCGCTGGCGAGGTGGAACGCGCCGTCGATCTCTTTCAGACGGACTGCTACTGGCGCGACCTCGTGACCTTCACCTGGAACATCAAGACCATGGAGGGCAAGGAACAGGTTCGCGACATGCTCAAGGCGCGGCTCGCCGATACGAAGCCGTCGAACTGGAAGATTGCGGACGGTGAGGACGCTTCTGAAGCAGATGGAATCATAGAGAGCTGGATACAATTCGAAACCGGAGGTCGCGCGCGGCTTTGGCCACATGCGCCTGAAGGACGGCCGGATCTGGACGTTGCTGACGACCATGAGCGAACTCAAGGGACACGAAGAGCCAGTGGGCTTCGACCGTCCGATGGGGGCGAAACACGGCGCCGAACGCAATCGAAAGACGTGGAAGGAAGAACGCGAGGCGGAAGCTGCCGAACTCGGCTACTCGCGTCAGCCCTATTGCGTCATCGTTGGTGGCGGTCAGGGCGGCATCGCACTCGGAGCCCGGCTGCGCCAGCTCAACGTGCCGACGATCATCATCGAGAAAAACGAAAGGCCTGGCGACAGCTGGCGCAAGCGTTACAAGTCACTCTGCCTGCATGATCCGGTTTGGTATGATCATCTGCCCTATCTGCCGTTTCCCGGAACTGGCCGGTCTTCTCACCGAAGGACAAGATCGGGGACTGGCTCGAAATGTATACAAAGGTGATGGAGCTCAACTACTGGGGCTCAACCGAATGCAAGAAGGCATCTTACGACGAGAAGAGCCGCGAATGGACCGTCGTCGTGCAGCGCGACGGCAAGGAAATCGTCGCTCAAGCCAAAACAGCTCGTACTTGCGACGGGAATGTCAGCCAAGGCCAACATGCCGAAATTCGAAGGCATGGATATTTTCAAGGGCGATCAGCACCATTCGTCGCAGCATCCGGGGCCGGACAAATACAAGAACAAGAAAGCCGTGGTGATCGGCTCGAACAATTCCGCCCACGATATTTGTGCCGCGCTTTGGGAAGCCGGAGCGGACGTTACCATGGTTCAGCGCTCGACGACCCATGTTGTGAAGTCGGACTCGCTGATGGAGCTCGGATTGGCCTCGCTTTACTCCGAACAGGCGGTCCAGTCTGGGATGACGACGGCCAAAGCCGACCTGATCTTTGCTTCACTGCCTTACAAGATTCTGCACGAGTTCCAGATCCCGGTTTATAACGCGATCAGGGAACGCGATGCCGATTACTACAAACGTCTCGAGAAGGCAGGCTTCCTGCTCGATTATGGTGACGACGATTCCGGTCTGTTCATGAAATACCTGCGGCGCGGATCCGGATACTACATCGACGTCGGTGCTTCGGAACTGGTAGCCAATGGCAGCATCAAGCTGAAGAGCGGCGTCGATGTCAAAAAGCTCACGGAACATTCCGTCATCTTGACCGACGGGACCGAGCTGCCGGCCGATCTCGTCGTTTACGCCACCGGCTACGGTTCGATGAACGGCTTCGCCGCGGACCTGATCTCCAGGGAAGTTGCCGACAAGGTAGGCAAGGTCTGGGGACTCGGCTCGAATACGACCAAGGACCCGGGCCCATGGGAAGGCGAACAGCGAAATATGTGGAAGCCGACGCAGCAGGAGGGCTTTGGTTCCATGGCGGTAACCTGCACCAGTCACGCCACTACTCGCAGTTTCTGTCCCTCCAGTTGAAGGCGCGAATGGAAGGCATTCCCACACCGGTTTACGGTCTCCAGAAGGCCCACCATCTAAGCTGATTGCCTATTCGATTGCTTTGAGCATGGTCCGGAGACGGCACCTAACTAAATTCGGCCTGATGTCTGCTTCGCGCCACCTTTGAGACATGCCCGCCTATCCTGGGAATGTCCGTTTACCGGGGCAGGCCGAACTCGCCGTGGTCCGATCAACCCGCGCGAAATGACCCTTGGGACGCGCCGACGGGCGCTGATGATATTTGCTAATTGGGGTGACCGGACTTCACCGTCGGGTAGTCGAACCGACGCGATTTGACCCGAAGGGGGCAGCTTGTTCGGTCCGGCGAGCTGGTCCTAACCATCGATAGCCGTTGCATCGCGTCGGTTGGCGACAAGAGTTAGTTCGTTGGAGGTATATTAAACGCCGACCCAAACATTGTATGCTCGCAAAAGTGAAGCGGCAATTCCCTAGTTTAAGATCGTTGGGCTGGCGGAAGTACCCAGCTTTGGCGATCTGAGAGAAGCCCCGGCGCGTCGCAGCGTCGGGGCTTTTCTGCTCAAACCATGGGAGGTGAAATTACCAAGACCTACCCAACCTGTGACGCTACCGCAGACTGCCACGGACCATATGCCCGACGTGGCGACTTCGTGCATCATCGTAGCCAGCGCGTAGACAACAAAAGAAATAGCGCCCGATTACCCCGGATACTTGGCCGCTGGTCGGGTGCTCTCAAACCCACCGATAATCGTGCGCCCCGTAGCGGTCACAGACCCGCCACTCCCACTTGGTTGAGCTTCGCTTAGTAACCAACACTTTCCAACACGGCCGCACCCCCTGCCATCCCCCAATTGCGTACATCAAGATACCAATGGGCTTCTGAAGGTGTCGGTTCGCTTTTAGACTCCTCAGATGTAGTTTGATGAAAGTGAATGTTTGAAACAGTGTTTGAAACACAGCGTCTAGCGATGACTTAGTTTGGCACGTTTGTCACTTAGTAGCAGGTGCCCTCAACTGCAAAATCTCGTCACCAGCTTCGAGTAGCGAAACAAGTTCGTTCCTCACCCAGCGTAGAATTATCCCCAAATTCACGGCGCGCTGTTTCGCGAAGCGGTTGGATCGGTGATCGATAAAGATGCCGACAGGGAAGTTGATTTGGCCTGAAATTTCATGATCGCGTTTGTCGACGGAGAGCCTGCAATGGAGCTTTCTACTCACAGTGGCGATTGACCAATACGCTGAAAGCCGCTGGGCAACCGCGACTACTTCCTCAACAAGCCATATAGCATCAGTGGTGGCAGGAGCGGTCACGTCCCCTGATTGTTCGAGATTTTCACGAAGTTGGTAGAATGCCCGCCGTTGCCCTCCAAGGTGCGGCGGGCTTTGTGAGTTTCGGTGAGTGTCAAAGCATATTCAGAGATAACCTGTTCCTGACCGGACCACTTTAGTCTTTCAAACGTTACATCAACGTTTAGCCCCTCCACAATTGAATTGCAGAAGGGGAAGCTTTCGCCGTCCATGCAGCGGTCCTTGAGAAGAATGAAGGTGTCCTGTGTATCAGGGTGATGTTGACGCACTTTATCATACGGCAACCTTGTGCCCCTTTGGAGTTGCGCATGACGCTCTTCGAGCGTGTCGTCAGGCAAATGACTGCTGCAGCGCCTTTGCCGGGATGGGGGCGCGCGCATCCAGACATCGTGAGCGCTCATCGCCTGCTTTTCCAAGGGTGGCAGCTTGTGTTTCACCTGCCTCGACAGATCGAGTTTTTGCTTCAGGCAATTTAGCTTTCTTCAACACTCCCGTCTGCGAGGGAGTTCACTTAGTTGGTTCTACACGCCTGTGCATGCGTGCGCATCGTTACCTACGGCGCGTGACTGCGCAACAAAACAAAGTTACGTCCGTCGTTTGAACCGCGCAAGCTTGCGCTGCCTCCCCGCTTGCAGACGCTGCGGCGCAAAGTGGAACGGCCGTGGGCGCGCGTTCCACAAAATTTGCTGCCGCGCGCCACAGGGTCGCGGCTATCCGCTCCGATATACGACGGTTGCCGTTTGACAATCGTAACCGCCGGCGCATTGATATCGCAGGTTCTTCAACGGCGGGCGGGGCGCCCGGTAGAATTGGGGCATCCCAGGGAGGCATCGATGAAACTTCATTTGCAAGCAACCGATGGCTACTACTGACGCTGGCCGCGTGGCCGGCTGCTGCGCAGCCGGCGCCGCCGGCGCCCAGCGCGCTCGAAACCTTGGGCGCGATGCATCACACGGGCAGCACGGCCGATTGGCCGGAGGTTCCGCAAACCGGCGCGAAAGCCGATCAGGTCAAGACAGAACCTTGACCAAGATCAAGCTGCCGCCAGGCTTCCATATCTCGCTCTACGCGCTGGTGCCGGACGCCCGCCATATCGCGGTCGGCCCGCAGGGCGTCGCGACGTTCGTCGGCACGCGCAAGTCGAAAGTCTGGGTGGTGACCGACCGCGCGCGCGGCGGCGTGGGCGACGAGGTGAAGGAGTTCGCCCCGACCTTGCCGAAGAAAATACCCAATGGCGGATGCTTCTCGAAGGACGGCTTCCTCTATATCGCCGAGCAGAATCGCGTGCTGGAATATCCGGCCGCCGAATTCTTCTATGAGAGCGCCGGACGTTGTTGCAGGCGTCGTCGTTCCCGAAGGCGAGCTGATCCCGAAATCCGAGGAGAGCTATAACCACACCGCGCGCACTTGCCGCGTCGGCCCGGACAACAAGCTCTATATTCAGCTTGGGTCAGCCCTACAACGTGCCGGCCAAGGAGAAGTTCGACATGTACCGCAAGCTCGGCATCGGCGGGATCATCCGCATGGACCGCGACGGCAAGAACCGCGAGGTCTACGCCGTCGGATTGCGCAACCCGGTCGGCATGGACTTCAACCCAAAGGACAAGTCGCTCTGGACCAACGACAACCAGGTCGACGGCATGGGCGACGACCAGCCCCCGGGCGAGATGAACCGCATCGCCAGTGCCGGTCAGGATTTCGGCTTTCCCTGGTATGGCGGCGGCAAGATCGCGCACCAACGAGTACAAGAACGATACCCCGCCCGCCAACGTGGTGTTTCCCGAGGTCGAGCAGGCCGCGCATGCGGCAGACCTCGGTCTCGATGTTCTACACCGGCAACATGTTTCCGAGAAAGTATCAGGGCGCGATCTTCTCGACCCAGCACGGCTCGTGGAATCGAACCGTGCCGGTCGGCGCTCGGGTGATGGTGACGTTCCTCAAGGATGACGGTCACGTCGCCGGCAAGTCCGAGCCGTTCGCCGAGGGCTGGAACGACAACGGCTACTATCTCGGTCGCCCCGTCGACGTGGCGCAGCTGCACGACGGTTCGCTGATCGTCTCGGACGATCTCGTCGGAGCGCTCTATCGCATCTCGGTACGACGGCAAGTAACATCTCTGATCAAGATGATGGCCCCCTGACGCGGGGCCATCATGCCTTTCCATGGCGCAAGATCGCGCGAGGGTTTAGGATGATTTCTGCGTATCTCACGGACGGCACTCCTGGCCGTCCACCTGTTCGCGTCAGCTTGTCTTCTCTTAGCCGGGCGGCAGCGTGGGCAATGCCGGCGACGTAAGAGCTGGTCGTGCGAAGGCGCTGATGTGCCAGGCGTGTCACGGTCTCGACGGACTTTCAAAGACCCCGGACGCACCGAACATCGCCGCGCAAATCGAGCCATACATCGTCGCACAGCTGCAGGCGTTCAAATCCGGTGAGCGAAAGAACGACGCGATGTCGGTGGTTGCTCCGTCTTTGTCTGACACGGACATCGAGGATCTTGCAGCTTATTTTTCGGCAATCGAGATCAGCGTCGGCAAGCTACCGAAGCAGTAGCACCAGCCATAGTTGAAGTCTGCTTTTGAGCCGCATGACCGCTTTGCGCCAGAAGCGGTGGGTTAGGAAGGACCGCATAGGCTGGAGGAGCGCGTCTTTTGATCGGCTTTTGCTCGCATGCTGCGTCACGCTGCCGTTCTCAACCGAGAACGGACCGCCGAAGCGGGATCGAGTTAAACCGGCAGTGCGGTCAAAAACAGCTCACTCTTGGCTTGCGCAGGACTGATCGCAAAACCAGCTTACGGACATGGACCTTTTTATCTTTACCACGCATTTACGATCACCGCAGCATTTCGCTGTGCCAGAGGCGGCGCGATGGTTGGCCCGCTCTGTTCCGGCGTTTCGTGCTCTTAGTCAACCGAGTCAGGCAACGGAAACATGGGCCTCGGAATGATGAAGATTGATGTCAGGTGCGGCGGCTCGCAACGATGAAGCGCATTTTGATTTCAGCGAGGTCAGCTTTTCACCAAGGTCGGCTTCCGGAATCACGCCTCGGTGATCTGGAACTGCGCGTCCACGTTACGTTTCACTCGCTAACCGGCGCTGTCCGCTTCTTCCTAATTGCGCTTCCTCTAGTCCAACCGCTTGATTGAAGGCAGCCGGTATGAGCCATCGAGAATCGGCCAGAGCCTGTACAGGCGCAGGTGAGATCAAAGTTTCCGGCCGGGGCTTTGCGCCAACCGGTGCGGCGGACGCCGCGGTTGCGCTGTTTCGCGCCTGCCCCATTGCGCTTGCCGCGCCTTGGCTCATACTGACGCGTGGCCAACAGGACCACCCGTCATGTCGACTGCCGCCTTGGGCCCCCTGGACGAGACGATCACGATCGCGGACCTCACGCGCGATCCCTATCCGATCTACAAGCGCCTGAGGCGCGAAGCGCCCGTATTGCGCGTCAAATCCGTGGGCCGCACGTTCCTCACCAAGGCCGCCGACACCAAATACGTGAAGGACAACGCGGCGTTGTTCAGCTCCAACGATCCGAACACGCCCATGAAGCGCGCCTTTCTCGCGCATACGCTGATGCGCAAGGACCACGACGAGCATCGGACCGAACGCATGGCGATGATGCCGGCCCTGATGCCGAAGACGATCGAATCCGTCTGGGCGCCGCTGTATGCGAAACTGGCGGCGGCGTATCTCGACCGGCTGCCGCGCGGCGAGGTTGTCGATCTCTTTCCCGCTCTCGCGGGACCGCTTGCCGCGCGGATGCTGGCGCATGCGATGGGCGTTCCGGACGCGAGCGATGAGGACATGCAACGATGGTCGCAGACGCTGATCGACGGCGCCGGCAATTTCGGCTGGACACCGGGGCCTTTCCAAGCGACCGACATCGCCAATGCGGAAATGGACAAATGTATCCGCGCCAACGCCGAACGCGTGCGGGCCGAGCCGGATTCCTCAGCGCTCTCCTTCATGGTGAACGCGAAGACTCCTATTCTGGAAAGCCAGATGATCGCCAATGTAAAAATCGCGATCGGCGGCGGCATCAACGAGCCGCGCGACGCCCTGCTGACGATCCTCTACGGCCTGCTCACCAATCCCGATCAGCTCGACGCGCGTGCGCGCAGGCGGCAAATGGCGCGCCGCCTTCGAGGAAGGGGTGCGGTGGGTGGCGCCGATCCAGGCGAGTTCACGGCTCGTTATGGAGGACACGGAGATCCGCGGCTGCTTCATCCCGAAGGGCGACACCGTGATGACGATCCAGGCCTCCGCCAACCGAGACGAGGACGTCTTCGAAGATGGCGAGAACTACAACGCGCTTCGCGAGCCCAATCCTCACCAGGCCTTTGGCAACGGCCCGCATCATTGCGCGGGCGCGCACCTGTCGCGGCGAACTGTCGGCGACATCCTGATGCCGATGCTGTTCGAGCGCTTCCCCAACATGACCTTGCCTGATCCCGCGAGCGTGCGCTGGCACGGATTCGGGTTCCGCGGCCCGCTCAATCTGCCGCTTCAACTGCAATAGGGTCGGCGCGAGGGAGAAGCGTTTATTTTGTCTCACCAAGCGATGACACAGAATTCTTCGACGCTTGTGAGCGGACTCTGATTGGTCTGTCGGAGGCCCCGAACAGGGAAAGAAGACGCAACTCTAAAACCTTCGCTCTCAACTTGTAAAACGGAGCGAGAAGGTAGAGAATAAACTTCATCAGCTCGGTATTACACTATGCCGATTCAGGTGCGCAGGTCGACGCCATCACCTCAGCGAGGTCGCTGTTACCTCGCCGCGCCACCCTCATCTGCTCAACGCGCAAATGGTCACCACGTCGGCCTGGTAAACTACTTATCGCAGGTAGCCGAGCGGGGATTCCATGGGCAATACCTTTAGACTGGAGCCAACCTAGGGAGGAAGGCCATGTCGCAACGCGCACTCTCAAATCCTGAGCTGCCGAAGCGGGCACTATCTTGGGTGATATGGACGGGTATAACCGCGCTGGGCGCATTCGCACTTGCTGGCATCGCGCTCAATCGCAATGAGCCGGTTAGTGCGGCCTGGCTGGTGACCGCGGCTATCTGCGTCTACCTCATCTCCTATCGGTTTTACAGCAAGTTCATCGCCGAGAAGGTCTTGCAGCTGGACGACACGCGCATGACGCCGGCCGAACGCCATAATGATGGCCTCGACTACGTTCCTACCAACAGATACGTCGTCTTCGGTCATCACTTCGCGGCCATCGCGGGGGCCGGTCCACTGGTCGGGCCGGTGCTCGCTGCACAGATGGGCTATCTGCCGGGAACTCTCTGGATCCTCGTAGGAGTGGTGTTTGCGGGCGCGGTGCAGGATTTCGTTATTCTGTTCTGCTCGATGCGACGCGACGGCCGCTCGCTCGGCGAAATGGTGAGAATGGAAATGGGCCCAATCGCGGGCGGCGTCGCCCTCGTTGGCACCCTCGGGATTATGATCATAATCCTCGCCGCGCTCGGCCTGGTCGTCGTGAAGGCATTGGGCGAAAGCCCGTGGGGCACGTTCACGGTTGCCGTCACGATCCCGACCGCCATGGTCATGGGTGTCTACATGCGGAGCATCCGGCCAGGCAAAGTGGGAGAAGCCTCTGCATTCGGCGTGATCGTTCTCTTGCTCGCCATCTGGTATGGCCAGTACGTGGCCCAGGACGCAACGCTCGGGCCAGCTTTCACCTACAGCGCGCCTGCTCTGGCTTTGGCAATCATCGTTTATGGCGCCATCGCCTCTATGCTGCCAGTGTGGCTCCTCCTCGCTCCTCGCGATTACCTCAGCACGTTCCTCAAGATCGGCGTCATTGTCGCTCTCGCGATCGGCATTTATCTGGTCCAGCCCGATCTAAAGATGGAGGCGGTGACCCGTTTCACCGACGGTAGCGGACCAGTGTTTTCCGGCCCGCTATTCCCGTTCCTTTTCATCACCATCGCGTGCGGCGCAGTGTCGGGCTTTCACGCGTTGATCTCGTCCGGCACGACGCCAAAGATGATCGAGCGGGAGTCGGACGCCCGTTTTGTCGGTTACGGCGGCATGCTGATGGAGTCTTTCGTCGCCATAATGGCACTTTCCGCTGCATGTGTGCTCGATCCTGGCATCTACTTCGCCATGAACAGTCCGGCGGCGGTAATCGGCGACACGCCTCAAAAGGCAGCCGAGGTAATTAGCAATTGGGGTTGGGTGATCACCCCCGAAGCGATCAACCAGACCGCAACCGACGTGGGCGAACACACTATCCTCAACCGAGCCGGCGGCGCCCCGACTTTGGCGGTGGGCATGGCGCAAATCATGGCACAGGCCTTTGGAGGCAAGGCGCTCGAAGCCTTTTGGTACCACTTCGCCATCCTGTTCGAGGCACTGTTCATCCTCACGGCGGTTGATGCCGGCACCCGCGCAGGCCGATTTATGATTCAGGATCTGCTCGGCAACATCTATGCCCCGCTCGGCCGCACTGAGTCCCTGTTTTCCAATGTGGTTGCTACACTGCTCTGTGTCGCCGCGTGGGGCTACTTCGTCTATCAGGGCACGATCGACCCGCTTGGCGGAGTGAATACGATCTGGCCGCTATTCGGCATCTCGAACCAGATGCTCGCCGGCATTGCTCTTCTGTTGGCCACTACCGTGCTGATCAAGCTTAAGCGCGAGCGCTACGCCTGGGTGACGCTTGCGCCCACGGCATGGCTTCTGGTTTGCACCCTCACGGCAGGGTGGATGAAGGCATTCTCGTCCGATCCGCGCATTGGATTCTACGCGTTGGCCAACAAGTACAGCGAGGCGGCTTCGGCTGGCACTGTCCTCGCTCCGGCCAAGAGCATTGCCGAGATGGAGCGTGTGGCTTTCAACAACTACATATGCGGCACGCTCACAGTGCTGTTCGTTGCTCTCGTGCTAGTCATGGCTTATTTCACGCTGCGAATGTCGCTGAAAGCGTTCCGCAACGCCATGCCGAGTGCGGCTGAGACGCCGCCAGCAATTCGTGAGGGAGGATTGTCCGGTGCTCCTGCGTAATGTTCGGAAACCGGTCCTGTCGTGCCGGGAAGTCACTGGGGCGACGGTAGAAGAGTGCTTTGCGTGCGCGCGGGACGCGGCCACACAACTGCGCCAGGGTTGGCTTAGGGTCATTGGTGCGCCCGACTATAAGGCCTACTTGATCCACCATGCGGCGCGGCATCCCGGCACGGCACCGATGGCTGAGCGTGAATACGTCAACATGTTCATCGAGCGGCGCTTCGATGGACGGAGTGCTGGGCGCTGCTGCTGCGAACCGCGAAACTATGGTGACGGGAGGTAGTGTCGGATTTATGGTTCCAGCTGATAATTTGATGAATTATCACGCCGCTGGAGCCAGCAAATTCTTGACGTCAAGCTGCCCAATGACAGACCTGAAGATGGGGAGGCCGTGCCAGGAACTGCTTGACGTTTGGCGGCAGCCCGCGGTATCTGCCCCGACCTGCGCGGCGCCACCGCTGCGCCCTGTCAGATTTTGTTTGCCTGTTCTGCTACGTGACCCCTTTAAACTACTGTTATGGATAATTGGCTGGGCGCGCTGACTTTTTCCCAGGTGAACTAAGATTAAAACACAAGTGGTCGTCGCCCAGTTTGTTCTCGCCTTCCGCGACCAGACTTACATCGTGAATTTTAATTGTTTGTTTTTATCACGGCGATGTTTTACTTCAGCGCAGTCCCCTCGCCGTTCTGCCGTGGCTTACCAGCTCGGCAACACCGCACCCTGAATCCTGCAAAGACGAATCTCCTTCACCTCCGGCGGTGGTAGCTCACCAGCAAGTCTTGACCTACGGCATGACCCCGAGCTGGCCGCAGCGGACCGCGATCGATTGACGTACGGTCCTGGATGCGGCGGATCGATCCTTGACGGGATCCAATCCGGCCAGTGGTGTGCGTGCAGTTGGAAAGATCGCCGCAGCATCGATTGCCGTCGAGCGCACGCGGAGACTGATGCGCCGCATCGATTTCAATGAATTTCAGCTTCCTGGGATTATCGGTGATGTCAGAGAGCTTCGGCTTGAAACCAACTCCTTCCTTCAGCTTGATGATCTCCTTGTCGCGCAGCAGAAGCAAAACCCGCCCGCCATTGGTGGGACTGTTCGGTATCGAAACCAGGCCGCCAGTTCAGGATATCCGACCAGCTCTTGTGCTTCTTCGAATAGACCCCGATCGTAGGGCCTGACCGTCAGCCCACCGGACTCGATCTTGTAACCGCGATCAGACGCCAATCTTGATGGCTTCGCTGCGGCGCTCTCTCCAGGAGATTCGTTATTTTTGGGCGAAAGCCCTCGGCGTCATCAGGCCGCAATGGATGATCCTGATGGCTCTGGCCGATCATGGATCGAGGGCGAGGGCGTGGCCGTGAAGGTGGTCGTGTCGAAGATGCTCCACGTTGACCCCCTCCCTTCGTCCCGACCCGAGTCGAAAATGCTTGAGAAGAAGGGCTTCATGCGCCGAAAGACCTCGGGCGGACGACGCCCGGGTCGCGCAGATGTCCTTGACGGACAAGACCTACAAGCACATCGCGGGCTTGGTTCCCAGCAGGGAGGAGCTCAGCCGCTTCATCTTTGCCGAGTCCAGCGATCTGCGGGCACCGGCGAGTTCACCGGCAAGTCTCGCGGCATTGAGAGGCCCGCCTCGAAAGGAAGGCCAGCCAGAAGGTCGCGATGGGCATATCGACCATTTGCGGCGGCGTCAGGCCCGGTAGCGATCTCGTCGAGGCGATCGGCAGCCCAGTCGAAGAGATGAACTCGTTGGCCAGCGACCAGGGTTGTCGCGGTGGCCCCTTCGCGCGGCGGCCGTCTTCCGAGCTTTCGAAAATCTTCCAGTGAAATATCGGCCCGATGGGACTTAAGCCGTTCGAACAGATCGGTAACAACGTCGCTTTCAGCCGGCCCTTTCGCCCACGGTGATCAGGACCGGGCAGTGGAATCTCCGACCGAGCCAGCTTCGTTCAAATCCCCCGCTTCCGATGCCATCCCGCGAGAGACGATCTCATCAAGAAGGCGCGCTCGTGCATATCCCAGATCCCGCCGTCGCAAACCACGGCGGCGAAGCGATTGTCGAGAGTCGCCACGCGCGCCACAAAGTGACGACCCCGCGCCGTCGCCGAGAACGGCTATCCGACGTTCGTCAATACTATCAACCCGCGCCGTCAGGTAATCCATCACGCAGCCTTACCGACAACAATTCAAGGTCGGGACGGCCGACCACCTCATCGAATTTTGGCGCCGGGCGCCGGAAACCGAGGAGATCCACGGCCAGCAACGACATCTCCAGCTCGCGCGCGCAACGCGCCACCTTGAAGAGGATATTCTCTCCTTCCGATGTCCGGGTGCCGCCCATGCACACGACGACAGGCGTTCGATGAGAAAGCCGGCAGGCCTGGCAAAAATAGCCCTCCAACGCATGGCCTTCCAACCAGGTAATCTCGACGACCTCGCCGGCGGGGGTCAAATGCGCGATGTAGCTGCGGGCGCAGTCTCGCATGGTTCGGAGGCGCACGCTCCTGATCCGGTGTCGGCGGCGTCGAAACCGAACGCTGAGGCTTGATAGTAGCTGATGGCGCCGAAGCCAGTTACTTTGTGCAGGTCAGCACATGACCGCGCGTGAAGGCAGCATTGGCGCGCTCATTGCTGAGGTCGGCCATCCCTCATCCATTCGCGATACCAGTGGAATCGCCGCCATCCTTTGGGTCTATCCGGCTTGCGGCAAGAGAAGCTATTCGGGAGATCATCGAACCTGCCTTCCCTGCGCTGCGCCGAGCAGCCTGCATGAACCTCGATCGAGAACTCTTCGCTGTCAGGCCATTGGACCCAGCCTCCTGGGCCAAAATGAACGTTCATATCGGGAAACACAGATTCGAGCCAGCTCAGGTGACAAAATTAGTTATATATATAATATAATCATAAGTGACCTTGCGCGTAAGGATGCAGCGTAAGCCCTATCGACAGTGCGGCAGTCCACTTTGAAGGCTGTCCCGGCGGAAATCCGTAGGCCTTATGCATCGTGGCCGCACTCACCTGCTTCGGTCGTGCAACTTGCCGCGCTCTAGACGCGCATTCATCCGTAGGGTTTATTTTCATGGCTCAAAACTAGTCAAATTGATCTGCCGCACGGTCCGGGGCTGGGCCCGGTTCTGAGGGCTATTCACCGAGTGGCCTGGCGTGTCCTGTCCAACCGGCCAACCCCGCCGCCGCGCCCTGCCTCCCTTCCCAGCCGGAACCACCCCTCCTCTTGCGCGTTTTCCTCGCATGAGAATTCGCGAAGAAAACTGCAACGTGGTTCTGCTTGCTGTCGTCACGTCTGTTCAGCCGTGGCGATCGCAGGCGGCGCCACGCTGGTCGGAGCCGACCGACAATAGAGCTGGTCGCAGCTCGCTGATCGGACGACGCGCTCGCGCGCTGCAGCCGCCATCCGCCTGACAAGCGAATCATCTACGTCGGCGACCAGCCGCCGGTTCGCGCGTGGTCGGCGCGCCATTCGTGCCCAACACCAATCCGCGCGAGCGCTAGTTCTGCTTCCGCTCGGATCGCGCGCCAGCACTCGGTCGTCGCACGACGCGCCATGTGCACGTTGCCGGTCACGAACTGTCACCGTTTTGTCACCTCGCGCGCAAAAGCGTGGCAGTTATCCCCAGCTCACCTCCCCACCAGCTTGATTCCACAAAAGCCGTTTGATGGAGTGACTTGGGCCGAGGTGTTTCATGAAATGGATGAGGGAACGCGATCTCCTGATCGCGCAAACGATGGCGTTCGTTCAATCGGTGACCGGCAAGACGCCGGAGGCCGAGAAGACGGTCACGACGTCGGTTGCCCTGTCTCCGTCGAGACATCCGAAACCATCCACGGCCGCAGCCGCCCCGACGCAGCTCTTCCGACATTAATCGCTGCTGGCGGTGACGCCGCACCGCGGCCCATGGTAGCTCGAAGCGGACGTATCGAAGGAAGAAATGCCACGGGCGATATCGAGGCGGCTCATCTTGCGCGTCCTGACCTGCGGGAGGATTTCCAGTCCGAGATCAGGGCGCGGGTCGCCAATTTCCGCGCCCATCGAGAGCGGTTCAACCGCGAGCGCGAGGCCCTATTGCAGCGCGACCATGGCGAAGGTCCACGCTCGCTCAGGGAAAGCGAGCCGCCGACGCGGCCCGGGAAGAAGTAGACCCAGGACGCAAAACCGCACTCCCCAGCATCCGCGCACGACCTTCAGCCCAAATTCAGAGCCAGGCATAGACCAGCGCCACGTTGGCCGCGCAGGCGACCAGCAGGGCAGACGGTCAGCGTGAGTTGGACACGCTCGCAGGAGGTCTGGAGGATCGTTCTCATGGCCGGAAACATCCGGCGATTCTGGCGGTCGAGTCTCGGGGATTCTTTTTCCCGGGATTTGCTGACTCGTTACAGACTCAGGGACTCCACGAAAATGGGCCGAAACGAGCCGATTTTCGGCTCCCGAAACGGCCGGTGGAATGAGCCGCCATGGCAGCCGAGCCTGAAACCCGGACCCCGCTTCCGCGTTGACCGCTTTTACCGGAGCCGACGATGCCCTACGCGCTGTTCTCCAACGATGCCAAGCTGAGCAAGGCCTATCCGACCGCAGCCGATGTCTGGAAGATTGCCCAGAAGAGCGGCCTGGTGGTCGATGTCGTCTCCGAGGAGGACGACAGGCCGCCGCGTCCCGGTGCTGGACCATGATTACGAGATCAGGCCGTGCCAGCCGGAGCCGCATGAAGATCCCGCCCGAAACAAGGCCGAGGCCGAGCGCGAGGCCGCAGACGGAATTGCAGTTGGCGTCGTGAGGCGGCAGTCCGTACGGGCGAACGACGGCCGTGGCGGACAACCGACGGCCCTACGGCATATGGGTCCCGTTCACCGGGACGACATCCGAGGCGGAAAATCGGTCTCTCACGGCGTCGCCGATGCCAGCGATGCCTGTTCCGACAGCCAGAGTGACGCAGGCCTTGCGCCGCTGCAGTCCCCTGATCGCGCCGGTCACCTTGAGCACCTTGCCGGCCGCGACAGGACGGGATCCTGCACGAAGGCGATTTCGTAGGGAGCAAGGATGAGCGGTTCGGATTTCAGGACGGTTTGGGCAAGGCACGGAAACGCCGCTGCGGAAAGATCAGCCCTAACGCAAAAGCACGCATGTTTTGATGTCCAACCCAGCCGGCTGAACCATAATAGCGCATCGATGACGAAAAGTTGCGTGCAGCGCGAAAATATTTCTGACGCACTCGAAAATGCTGCAGCGGCACGCACGGCGTAAGCCGCCGGCGCGTCTCGCAACAAAAAGGCCGGCGGCAAGCCGGCCTTTTCTCGTCCGATACGACGCGTCCGTATCAATATCTGGAGGCAGCCGGTCCACCCCAGCCGAACCGGTAGTTCACGCCGACCTTGGCGGTGTGTTCGTCGTTGCGGAAGCTGCGGCCGGCGATATCGGCAGGAGCCTGCCGTGAAGCTGGGTGTTGCCGAAATTGTAATACTGGTACTCGGCCTTGGCCGACCAGTTCGGGCGCGAACATGTATTCGAGGCCGCCGCCGACGGTGTAGCCGTCCTTGTGGTTGCCGTTGGTGGTGAAGGCCGCCGGCACGCCGGCCACCGACGACGCCGAGATTGTTGCCGTCGCGCCAGGCGTAACCGCCCTTGGCGTAGAGCAGCGCCGGACCCCAGGTGTAGCCGAGCCGGCCGGTCACCGAGCCGAGCTGGTCGGTATTGGAGGTCACGAGCGTGCCGCCCGGAAACAGCACGCCGTTATTGTTGCCGCTGGGCAGCCAGCTGTACTGGGCTTCGGCGCCGAGCACCCAGTTCGGCGCGAACTGATAGTCGAAGCCGCCCTGCACGCCGCCGAGGAAGCGGGCGTCGCTGCCCTGCAGGGAGTTGTTACCCGCAAAGGCGCCGCCGACATGGCCGCCGATATAGAAGCCGGTCCAGTTATAGACGACCTGGGGCGCGGTATAGGCCGGCGCCTTGGTGTAAGGGTCGGGCCGGCATATCGGCCGCAAAGGCTGGAGCCGCCAATGGCGGCCAGCGCGGCAGCGCCGAGCAGAACCTTCTTCATTCGTCGTATCCCCGTTACGAACGTTGCAGATACCAATCCAAACAACGTGACCTCATTTAGGTTGCTTTGCGGCAACTGCCCGCGACACCGATGGCGCGCAACTGTGACGGCACAGCAACAAAGCGATTTGGTTCCCTCGCATGTAAGGTTTTTTCCTCCGTTAATCGAGGTGGTCTCCCGCTTAGTTGATGTCCGACATGACTAAGGCAAGGTTCAAACCTCGCCGAAAAGTGATCCGATTTCGTTCATCGGTTCCGTCCCGGGAACACTCAGGCGCCCCGAGCCGCACTGTGACGCCTGATTCAGGCGTCGCAGCCGGCTTCGCAGGTCAGTAGGCGGCGACGTCGATCACGGCGTCGGCAAAGGCCTGCGGCGCTTCCTGCGGCAGGTTGTGGCCGATGCCGCCGGTGATCAGGCGGTGGGCGTATTTGCCGGAGAACTTCTTGGCGTAGGCGCTGGGGTCCGGATGCGGCGCGCCGTTGGCGTCGCCTTCGAGCGTGATGGTCGGCACCGTGATGACGGGAAGCTCGGCGAGCCGCTTCTCCAGATCGTCGTACTTCGCCTCGCCCTCGGCGAGGCCGAGCCGCCAGCGGTAGTTGTGGATCACGATGGCGACATGGTCCGGGTTGTCGAAGCGACGCCGCGCTGCGATCGAACGTGGCGTCGTCGAAATTCCACTTCGGCGAGGCGAGCTGCCAGATCAGCTTCGAGAACTCGCGCCGGTATTTGTCGTAGCCGGCCCGGCCGCGTTCGGTGGCGAAGTAATACTGGTACCACCACTGCGAGCTCGGCCTCTGGCGGCAGCGGCATCTTGTTGGCTTCCTGGCTGCCGATCAGGTAGCCGCTCACCGAGACCAGCGCCTTGCACGCGCTCCGGCCAGAGCGCCGCGACGATGTCGGCGGTCCGCGCGCCCCAGTCGAAGCCGGCGACGACCGCCTTGTCGATCTCGAGCGCATCCATCAGGGCGATGACGTCGATGGCGAGCGCGCCCGGCTGGCCGTTGCGCGAGCGTGTCGCCCGAGAGAAAGCGCGTCGTGCCGTAGCCGCGCAGGTAGGGCACGATCACCCGGAAGCCGCGCCGACGCCAGCATCGGGGCGACATCGACAAAGCTGTAGATGTCGTAGGGCCAGCCGTGCAGCAGAATGACCGGCGGGACCATCGGCGGGCCCGGCTTCGGCGTAACCGACATTGAGGACGCCGGCATCGATCTGTTTCAGCGCCGGCAAACGAAGTGTGCGTGCCCGGCCTGATCGCGCCCGCGCCGCCGGCTTTGCGTCGCCGGACTGCGCAAGGAGGGCACCGCTCATGGCGAACGGTGCCGCCGCAAGCGCCACGGCGGCGGTGCCAAGGAAGCGGCGGCGGTCTGGGGTTGGTGGGCTGGGACATGGATCTCACTCCGGTCTATATCTCGATACGATTAGATCGTATGCGATCTAAATAACGCACGACCTTGATGTCAACCCTTCCGATTAATCGCATCGATATATGGCGCGGCATCACACTCTTCGTGTGGAGGCCTGATGAAATCCGATAAGGCGAGATCTGACCGCCCAGCCATGCTGGGCCACTACAAGCTCTGCGCGCTTTCAATGAAACGCGCGCGAAATCAGCGCGTCATCTTCTCCAGTTCCGCGGAATGGCGCGTACGCCGCCCCGGCACAGGGCTCGACTGGCGTTTTCGATGATGCGGTCGAGGCCGGCCGTCGACGTAAGAGGATGGCGCGTTCGCGCGGCTCGCGGTAGCCGCCGTCGAGTTCGCGCGGGCTGAACCGGAGGCAGGCTGACGATAGCGCAGCCGTCCGCCGACGACGCGCTGCGACCGGCTCGGCCATCGACGGCGTCGCGCACGCCGACGGGATTGTTGAGATAGGTCTTCATGAAACGCCAGCACTTCGGTGCGGTAATTGTTGGGAAACGGCTGGCTGGAGACGCCGCGATCGTCGGTAAAGGTGATCGGCTTGCCGTCATCGCTGGCGGCACAGGCCGCGAGCACGATCGGCAGCAACATCACCGCCGCGAATTTTGCTGAACGTCTCAAGCGCAACTCTTCCCACTGCTCCTTCGCCGATCTCTTAGACCGCCCGGCGGCGAGAATGGAATTCGCAACTCGGTTATCAGCTCACTTTCGCTCTCGAAAAGTTGAGCGCGCGCCAGCCCACGGCCATTGGCGAAGCAAATGGCGCGTGGGCTGGTCTGACATCCGCGAGGCGCGCGCGGGGCAATGGGGCGAAACGCGCGCCGGCGGATCAGGTTCAGCCGCGTTTGGCGGCCGGCGTCGACGGTGCTTGACCGCGATGTGCTTCGGCATGCGTCTTGTGCAAGCCGATGTGCTTGTGGTGGCGATGATGCCGATAGTGCTTGTGATGGCCGTCCATCCTGGCATTGGCGTTCAGCGCCTTCGATTTGCCTGCTCGGCCTTGATGACCGGCGCCTGCGTGGTCTTGTTCACCGGAGCCTGGCGGTCTTGTTCACGGAGCCTGCGCGGTCTTGCCGGGGCGCCGGCAAGCGCAGGCGCGGCGAGAACGGAAACGGCAACGAGCGCTGCGGAAATGGTCTTGAGCATGGTTGTCTCCTCTTCCATGGGATCGGCGGGCATCTCCGGTCGGATGGCCGGGCTCGCCGATCATGCAGGCGACGCTAGCGGCCGCGCGCTGAACCCCTCCTGAAGCGCGGACTGTATCGGACTTCGTTCATCTGAATGACATCTTCGTCATGTCCGGTGACGACGCGGCCGCCGATGAAAATTGGCGGAATCGAGGTGAAGCGGCGCGGGAATGTTCTCGAGCCGTCGGGTGTTCAAATCAGCAGGCTTCGGTGTAGGATTGCCGAACCGGCCATCAGGAGAGATGCATGAACAAACTTGCGATCAGGCTTTTGACTCTCGCAATGTTGTCGCTGACGCTCGCGGCAGCCCCTGTCGTTAGCGTCGTCTACGCAGCGCCCGACAACGATCCGCCGCCGCCGGACAAGAAGAAAAGAAATCCAGCGAAGCCCGCCCGGGCATCGAGCAGACCGCATTCGCCGACGGCTATCGCGCCGCCTACGCCGCGATCTACGACCGCCACGACTACGCCTCGGCGATCGACGCAGCTGAAGGCGCTCGGCCGTGACGACCAGCGCCGCCGTCGCCAACCTGATCGGCTACTCCTATCGCAAGCTCGGCGACTACAAGGTCTCGCAGATCTGGTACGAGCGCGCGCTCAAGGCCGATCCGAACCACGTCAAGACCTGGCAGTATTACGGCCTGTGGCAGGTCGAACAGGGCAACCGCGATCAGGCGCAGTATCATCTGAACCGGATCGCGCAGCTCACCGGCACCGACAAGCGAGGAATATCGCTCGCTCGCCGCCGCGCTGGAAAAGCCGCCGGGCACCGGGTTGGTTTACTGATGCTCAGCGGCGCAAGCATCCTCGACCTGCGACCTTGCGCTCGAACCGCACAGAGCTTCGCGGTCGCAGGATGCGAGAACCGGAGCAATCCTGCGCCGGCTTTTGTGTTGTTCACTTCATCAGCGCCTTCGACCTCCGACGCGGAACGCCTGGCGCGCGCCGTCGCGCGAATAGAACATGTGGCCGCCGGGATAGACGACGAGCTTCACCCGGTCCGGACCGCGCATAGGCCGGCAACTGGTCGAGGATGATCTTCGAGGCGAAATAGGGCGTGGCGAGATCGAACAGGCCGTGGCCGACCAGCAGTTTCATCTTTCGGATCGAGCGCGAGAATCTGCCGCAGCTGGGAAACCGACTCGGCCGGTCCGCGGCCGAAATCCCAGGCCTTGTTCACGGCTGTCGCTGAGCAGTTGATACGAGCCATCCGGGCCGCCAGTTCAGCTTGCGCGTGGTGAGGTCGACCGCGGCGCTCGTCAGCGGCGCCATCAGCGGATCGCCGGAGGGATCGCCGAAATGGAAGTAGCTCAGATCCGGATAGGGATCGAAGCCCGACACCGAGGCGTCGTAGCGTCCGGTCACCCGGCCGTTGCGGCGGTCGAACTCCCGGCGGAATTCGCCGACCTCGAAACGCCCGGCGAGCCTGCGGCTCACCGCCTGATCGATGCCGGTCAGCGCCGCCACCTTGTCGGCGAGCCGCGTCGGTGGCCTCGGTGTCGGCCTGCCCCTTGATGCAGGTCGAGCGAGAAATTCGCCTCGCGCGTAGCGTTCGACGTCGGCGAGATCGGCGCGCGTCACCGGCCCCTTGGCTTCGCGCGCCACCGCCGCCATGCGTCGGCAGGCTGTACGACATATTGCAGCAGGCTCGAGCCGGAATAGTCGCGGAAGTCGAGCAAGGGCGAGACCAGGATCAGCCCGCGCACGCCGACGCCCTGCTGGGTCTGCAGATTGCGCACGATCTTCGGTCCGCGGATGCCGCCATAGCTCTCGCCGGCGACGAATTTCGGCGACAGCAGGCGGTCGTATTTTTCCAGCCAGCGCCGGATCACCAGCGCGATCGACGTTGACGTCGCCGTCGACCGAGAAGAACCGCTTGCGCACATCCTCGCCCGGACGCGACGAAGCGGCTGTAGCCGGTGCCGACGGGATCGATGAAGACGAGATCGGTGAAGTCGAGCCAGGTCTCGGCGTTGGGCAACGAGATCGGGCGAGGCGGAAGACACCGCGCCGTCGCCGGCGATCGACAGCCGCCACGGGCCGGCGTCGCCGAACTGCAGCCAGGCCGACGACGCGCCCGGCCCGCCGTTGAACAGAAACGTCACCGGCCGGCTGTGCGCGATCGGCGCCGTCGAGCTGGTAGGAGGTATAGGCGATATCGGCCTGCGGCTCGCCCTTGTCGTCGAACAGCCGGATCGAGCCCGCGGTGGCGGTGAAGTCGAGCGTGCGCCCGGGCAGCGCCAGCGTCTGCCTGGTCGGTGGAATCCGGCGGCAGGCGATGCTGCTTCGGCCGCGGGCGGCGGCGCTGCGGCGCTGCCGCGCCCTGCTCCGCCCTTCTGGCCGGATGGCGACGGCGACGGCGTCGCCGCAGGCTGCTGCTGCGGACGCCGGCGCGCTCGCGTCCTCGGCGCGCGCACCGGCTCACGCAGCACAGGACCAGAAGCGTGGCGGCAAGACGCATGTGACGCGCCGCCGTGAAACGAAAAGCCATGCCGTTTGCTCCCTGCGTCGCCCCGCGATCCAGCCGTGGCCCGCGGATTCTGGCTCGAACAGTGCGACAATCGAGGCCGTGGTACACAACAGGAAGAAACTTGCCGAAAATCACAATCCCGACAGCATCGCGTGAAGCACATGCCGCGTCAGCGCGTGCGCGGTCGGTTGTCCTCGCCGACCGTTAGGTGATATCGGTCGGTTCCGCTGGCCCGACCGGCCAGGTATTTTGATCCATCCATGAAACCATACCGGCGCTGGCGCGACTAACGAACCTGCGCTTTTCAATGGGGTCCTAAAATGAAACGATTCGATTGCTGTTTGTCTCGGCCTGCTGGCGCTGGCTTCTCCCGCCGCGGCAGAGTCGCCGGTCGCGGTGGTCGAGGACGTTCAGGGCAAGGTCACCGGCGCCGAATTCATGGACTATGTGACGCCCAAAGCCGTCATCAAGATCGGCGACGGCGGCTCCGTCGTTCTCAGCTACCTGAAGTCCTGCCGGCGCGAGACGATCAGCGGTGTCGGCACCGTCGATCGTCGGCACCGAGGAGAGCGCCGTCCATCTCGCCGACGTCAAGGCCGAGAAGACCGAATTGCGATCCCAGCCAGGCGAATGCGACCACGCGGCGAGACCAGCGGCGTCGCCGCCACCGTGCTGCGCAGCGTCGACAGAGCAAGACGCTCCTTGCCGCGAGCCGCAGCTCACGCTTTACGGCGCATCGCCGCTGGTGGAGGCCAAAGGACGCGGCAAGCTGATCATTGCGGCGCCTCGACGTTGCCGGGCGAGCGTCAGGAGATCAATCTGGGCGGCACCCAGCTCAAGGGACGGTTCTTCGATTTCGCCAGCGAGAACGTCGCGCTGGCTCCCGGCGGCCTCTACGCCGCCACGTTCAAGTCGTCGCAGATCGTGTTCCGGGTAGATCCGCAGGCCAAGCCCGGCGCGACGCCGATCGTCGGCCGGCTGCTGCGGATGGAATAGGCGTGTCGGGCCATCCCGCTTGAGAATCAGGCGCAGCACGCGCGACAGGATGGTGGTCGCCGCCATCGCGCTGGTCTGCGCGGCGGCTTCGGTTTCTCCCGTCGGCCAGACCGATCCGCGGGCTCTCCATCGACATCCCTCACCGCGCTGCGCTGGGAGGTGTTCGGCCGCAGGCATGATCCGGCCGCTTCGCCGGCGGTCGTCGTCGCGATCGACGAGGAGAGCCTGCGCACCGCGCCGTTCAAGGGCTCGCCGATGCTGACCTGGACCGGCGAGATCGGCCGCGTGCTGGCAGCGACACTCGAAGGCGGCGCCAAGGTGGCCGGCTTCGACATGGTGATCCCGACACTCGATCGAGCAGTCCGAGATTCCGTTTGGCGAAGGCATGCTGGGCGAGAAGGTCCGCGGTTTCGACCGCGACTTTCTTCGTGCGCTGGCCGGCGCGTCGGCGAACGGCAAGGTGGTGCTGGGCGAAATCCTGGGCGGCGACCAGCCGATCAGGCCATCGCCGGGACAGCGCATCGCGGTACGCCAGCAGCAGAACATCCGCCCGCTCAACGTCCACACCGACAGCGACGATATCGTGCGCCGGCTGCCGCTGAGCTTCCCCGTCAACGGCGCGAAGGTGCCCTCGATGGCGGTCGAACTGGCGTCGCGGGCGCTGGGCGCGGCGCCCGAATTCGACGAGCGCGGACGGCTGACGCTTGCCGGCTACCGGGTCCCCGGCCGGGTGCCGAACACGATGACGCTGAATTTCGAGGGCGGCGCCGACGACATTCCGACTTTCTCGTTTGCCGACCTGCGCGCGTGCGCCGTCAAGAACGACAAGGATTACTTTCGGCGCTGGTTCGACGGAAAGGTCGTCATCTTCGGCACCGTTCTCGATATCGAGGACCGCCGGCATGACCTCGAAGCGCTTTGCGACCGGCATCGAGGGCGCGCGCGCACCGCGCTGCGCGGCCGAGAGCACGCCGGTCACCGCCGGCTTCAGGATCAGCACGATCGCGGGCGTCTATATCCATGCAACCGCGGTCAACAACCTGATCTCGCGCAACGCGGTGGTCGAACCCGGCCCGCTGGCGCGCTTCCTGATCTCGGCCCTGTTTGCGGCGCTGGCCGCCGCCGCCGCGTGGCTGCTTCAGGCCGCTCAGCGCGGCACTGGCCTGGACGGCCATGATCGCGCCTGGCATGGCCGGCGCCACGATCGCCTTCAACCACGCGCTGGCGCTGCCGATCGCCGAACCGTTCCTGGCGAGCCTGTTCGCGCTCGCCGCCACGATCGGCTTCCGCTTCGTCGTCGCCGACAAGGACCGCCGCCTGCTGCAGAAGAGCTTTGCGCTCTACCTCGCCCCGCACGTCATCAACCGCATGCTGTCGTCGAACAAATTGCCGGAACTCGGCGGCGAAACCCGCAACGTGACGGTGTTCTTCTCCGACATCGAGGGATTTTCGCTGATCGCGGAAAAGATGTCGCCCGACAGCCTGATGGCGCTGATGAACGAATATCTTTCCGCGATGACCGACGTCATCGAAGCGTCACGGCGGATATGTCGACAAATATATCGGCGACTCCATCGTGGCGGTGTTCGGCGCGCCGGCCGACGATCCCGACCATGCCGCCAATGCGGCGCGCGCCGCGCTGGACTGCTGCACGCAGCTGGCGGAACTCAACGCTTCCTCGGCCGCTCTTCCAGCGAATACAAGCTGGCGCAGCGGATCGGCATCAATTCCGGCGAGGCGCTGGTCGGCAATTTCGGATCGCGGCGGCGCTTCAACTACTCGGTGATGAGCGACGCGGTGAACCTGGCTTCGCGGCTGGAGGGCGCCAACAAATTCTACGGCACCACCATCATCGCTTCCGAGACCACCGTCGCCCTCGCCGGCGAGGCCTTCGCCTGGCGCGAACTCGACGCCATCAGGGTCAAGGGGCGAACCCAGGCGCTGAAAATCTACGAATTGCTGGCGCTGTCGGCCGGGCTGACGTCCTCGCAGCAGGCATTGATCGCCAACTACGCCGACGGGCTTGCGCACTGGCGCGCCCGCGAATTCGAGCGCTCGCCGCGCAATGTTTCGGCCGTTCGGCCGACATCGACCGGCCGGCATCGCTGTTTGCCGCACGGGCCCGGAATTGGCCCAAAACCCGCCGGGCGAGGATTGGGACCCGATCCGGACGCTGCAGGAAAAATGACGCCCCGACGACCACCGGTTTACGTTACCGGCGCGAAAGAGCCGCCCGGCCATCTCGACAAGCCCTGGCAAGGTGTATAGACGAGCGCGGCGCAATCCGGCGCCACCAATCTGAGCTTCCAGAGTTCGTCGTCCGATGGCCAGCCCCAAGCGATATGACCGGATCGCCTTCGTCGCGAGCGCAAGCGCCGAGGCGCAGGCGGCGCTGGCGCAGCTGACCGAGCTCTACGGCAATCACGATGCCGACGATGCCGATGTCGTGGTGGCGCTCGGCGGCGACGGATTGATGCTGCAGACGCTGCACCGGCACATGCGCTCGGGCAAGCCGATCTACGGCATGCATCGCGGCACCGTCGGCTTCCTGATGAACGAATTCTCCACGCACGATCTGCATACGCGGCTGGCGGCGGCGCGCGAATCCCTGATCAACCCGCTCCTGATGCGCGCCACCGACGTGCACGGCGCGGTGCATCTGCATCACGCCATCAACGAGGTCGCGCTGTTTCGCCAGACCAATCAGGCCGCGCGTCTGCGCATCCTGATCGACGAGCACGAGCGCATGGCGGAATTGATCGCCGACGGCATCCTGGTGGCGACGCCGGCCGGCTCCACCGCCTATAATCTCTCGGCGCAGGGACCGATCCTGCCGATCAACGCGGCGCTGCTGGCGCTGACCCCGATCAGCGCGTTCCGCCCGCGGCGCTGGCGCGGCGCCCTGCTCCCCAACACCGCCTTCGTCGTCATCGAGGTGCTCGAGGGCGACAAGCGTCCGGTCGCGGCGGTCGCCGACCACGACGAGGTGCGCGACGTCCGCCGCGTCGAGGTGCTGTCCGACAAGACGATCTCGATGCGGATGCTGTTCGACCCCGGCCACAGCCTCGAAGAACGCATCCTGCGCGAGCAGTTCGGGTCACTGAACGTCCGGCGCCCTGATCCGGCCCTGCCGAAGTGCGCCGGTTTCGGCAACCCATTCGGCTTAACCTCCGGCGCCGCGATATGGTTAACGCCAGGTATACCGTTTTGCCGGTATGCGCTCGGGCCGGACCATGTATCGCATCGACTTCAACAAGCTGCGATTTCTGATTTGCGACGACAATCCGCACATGCGCCGCATCCTGCGGACGCTGCTGCATTCGTTCGGCGCGCGCGAGGCCTATGAGGCCGAGGACGGCGCCACCGCGCTCGAAATGTACAGCCACTACGTGCCCGATATCGTCATCACCGACTGGTCGATGCCGATCTTCGACGGCCTCGAACTGGCGCAGATGATCCGGCAGCCGGAATCCAAGGGCAATCCCTACGCGCCGATCATCATGCTGACCGGGCATTCGGAGAAACGCCGCGTGACGGTCGCGCGCGACGCCGGCGTCACCGAGTTTCTGGCGAAGCCGATCTCGGCCAAGGGACTCTACCAGCGCATCCTCAACGTCGTCGCCAACCCGCGCCCGTTCATCAAGACCAAGACCTATTTCGGCCCGGACCGCCGGCGCAACACCAACAACGCCTATATCGGCCCCGAGCGCCGCGTCGGCGGCGAGGTGGAAGTCATGCAGCAGCCGTCGCTGCTCGACAAGGCGCGATCAGCGTCTAGCGCCGGCCTGGAGAGACCATCATGGCGAAAGAAAAGCCCGGGACGCTGCAGGTCAAGTCGTTTGCCGATCACCACGTGATCACGCAGCCCAATCCGCTGCGCAAGGTATTGCTGCGCGTTCCCGAATCCGACCTCGACGATCCCGTCGGGCGCGCGGAAAAGGCGCTCGCCGGACTGTCCGGCGAATTCAAGAACTGGATGACGATCGAGGCCGACCGGCTCTCGGCGGCGCATGCGGCCGTTCTCCGCGACGGCTTCACCGACGACAACCGCGAAGAGCTGTTTCGCGCCGCCCATGACATCAAGGGCGACGCCGCCACGTTCGGCTTCCCTTCCGCAGGCGCCGCCGCCGAAAGCCTGTGCCGCATCATCGAACACGCGCCCGACCTCGATCTGGTCCCGGCGGAGCTGATCACCCACCACATCAACGCCATTCAGGCGATCGTGCGCGAACGCACCAAGCTCGACACCGCCGTGATGGCGAGCAAGCTGAGCAAGCAGCTCCGCGGGGTCGCGGACGAATTCCTGGTCAAGGTCAACCGCGACCGCCCCGAACATCTCGAAGCGATCCTGGCGCCGAGCATCGTTCCGGCGGAGTGAGACGCGACGCGTCTCTACGCGTCGTCCCTGCGAACGCAGGGACCCAAACGCGCAGCTTGCGCCGTTGACAGCATCGCTGGTCGACGACTCTGCGTAAGCACGACCTGGTGGTGCATGGCTCTCGCTTTGCCGGGACGACAGCGATGTGCTGCGAAGCAGCTTACGCCGCGATCAGATCGCGCACGGGCGGCACGAACGCTTCGTCGGCCACCAGTTCCTCGCAGAACATGCGGGCTTCTTCGCGCGCCGACTCGGTCGCGAAGCGCCGCAGCAGGATCAATAGCGGCTCGGCGGCCTTGCGGTCGGTCGCGCAATGGGTCAGCACGCGCTCGACCATGCGGCGGCGCAGTCTGCGCCGCACCGCCGAGCGTATCGACATAGCCGGTTTCATGGCTGACCTCGAGCGCCACGCGGAAGGCCGCGAAGGTCGATTCCGGAAGGCCCGCGCGGATCAGCAGCGCCTGCAGGCTGGCGCCGCCGCGGTCGTGCAGCAGCGCCGTCGACGCGGGCCAGCGGCAGATCGGCCAATTCGGCCAGCGCGGCATCGAACAGTTCGAGATTGCCCGACAACAGCGCGCGCAGGATCAGGCCGGCGGTCAGTTGGCCGGTGGCGCGCAGATGCCGCACCAGGCCACGCATGTCGTCGCCGCGCGAACGCGCCGCGATGTTCACGGTCGAGCGCTCGCGCGCTTCGCTCGCAAGCCGCCCTGCCCGGTCGGCGCTCAGCCAGTTCCGCGCGACGACGAATTGCGCCAGCGTATCGGAGAGTTTGGCGACCAGCGCCACGCGCGTCGCGGCGGGCAGACCTTCCAGCACCAGCATCGATTCCCGGATCGCGGCGAGATGGCCGTGGCGTTCGACGATGCGGTCCCAGGAAAACGGCGCCAGTTCAGCGTAGGCGTTTTCGATCAGTTCGAGCGCTGCGGCCGCCGAGCCGACTTCGGCAATCGCGGCGCAAACCGAGGGCGGCAGGTTGATGCGGCGGGCGATGGCGCATTGCATCTCGCTGTTGCCGGTCGCGACGATGTCGACGAGGTCGGCGTCGATCAGAAGCGGTGAATGTTCGAGCACCGGCAGCGCGATCGACGGCTGGTCGAGCGAGAGCGCCTGCACGATCGCGGCCGGCGCGTCCGCGCTGCGCGCAAACACTTCCGCCATGGCCTGGCGGACCAGCGGCGACGGATCGTCGAGCAGCATCAGCAGCGCGCCTTCGGCGGCGATGCGATCGTCCTCGGTAAGATCTGAAATCAACCAGGCCCGCGCCAAAGCCCGCGTCGCCTCTGCCCGCTCGCCTGCCGGAGCGGTACGTATCCAACTGATGAACTGCCGAACGATCATGGTCCTGCCGCTTACGCAACCTGTAGACGACACCGTGACGCGATGCCACTGTCAGACAAAATAAACCATGACGCTTAACAAAGGGTTCACCATAAACGGCTGGTTTTATTGACGTTTTGTTAAGAGTGGCCTGGGGCGGTCCGTACTTTTGCGGGGCAGCGGCTCACTCCTGCACCCGGCGTGCATCGCCTTCCAACCGGCATGATCGCGCTCGGACATCTCGACAACGCGAGCCAATCCTTGGCTTAGTATCCGGCGCATTCGTCATTGCTTCGGAGCGCGCCGGATATGCGCTTAACTTTTGTTTTGTCGATAGTGCTGCTGACCTTTTCGACGATGGCTGCCAGAGCCGACAAGCGCATTGCGCTCGTCGTTGGAAACTCAAACTACCAAAGCGTGGCTCCGCTCAACAATCCGACGAAACGATGCCGCACTGATCGCCGAGACGTTGCGGAAAGTCGGCTTCGTCCTCACCGGCAACCGGGCTCAACTCGACCTCGACAAGCAGGCTTTCGACAAGGCAATCCAGACATTCGGCAACGAGCTTACCGGAGCCGATGTCGCACTCTTCTATTACGCCGGGCACGGCGTGCAGGTCCGCAACGTCAATTATCTCGTTCCGGTTTCCGCAAACCCGGTCAAGGAAGCGGACGTCGACTTCCAGATGGTCGATGTCAGCTTGATCCTGCGGCAGATGGAGGGATCAGGGACGAAGCTGAATCTCGTCATCCTCGACGCCTGCCGAAATCAATCCGTTTGGAGGGCGCGGGCTGCGCGGAACGAGAGCGGCCTCGCGCAACTCCGGGCGCCCGAGGGAACGCTGCTGTCTTACGCCACCCAACCCGGCAATGTTGCGCTCGACGGCACCGGCAACAACAGTCCCTATAGCGCAGCGCTGGCCCGAGACCATGCTGAAGCCGGGTCTCGACATCTTTCAGACCTTCAATCAGGTCGGCTTGCAGGTTAAGCGCGCGACCGGCGGATCGCAGCAGCCCTGGGTTTCGTCCTCTCCGATCGATGGCTCGATTCTACTTCATGGGGCAGACGCCGAACGAACCGGCAGCTCGCCGCGCCGCAGGCGCCTCGACACCAAACTCCGCCGCACTGGCTCCTTCAACGAGACCCGCCGCGGCAGCGTCGTTGCTGGCGCAGCGTGCCACCGCTTTTGTCATCGAGGACATGAACCAGTCCCAGGGCAGCACGGCGGATTTTCTGAACTATGCGCGACGGCGCTCGACGACCGAATAGATTACTACGGCAAATCGACCATTCGCGCCGAGGTCCTCAAGGACAAGAGAGATACGTCAAGAGCTGGCCTGTTCGAGCCTATCGGCTGCGGACCGAGACGATGCGAACGTCATGCAATCGAGAGCCAATCAAGCTGTCAGGTGAGCGGCCTGCTCGAATTCAGCCTTTCAAATCCAGCCAACCGGCCAAGACATCCGCGGGCACGTCCTCATTCGAATATGGCATTCGGTTTGGACCTGAAGGCGGCAGGATATTTTCCGAGAACGGAAAGCTTCAATCGGCGCGTAAGTAGCCGGGATCGCCCTGCAGCGCGGCCTGTTCGCAGCCTAGCTGCTGAACGTGCCGTTGCGGTCGCTGAAGAGATCGAGCCGGCCGGGCGCGCGGACTTCGGGCTTGTGTCCCGACAATGGTGCTCGACGGTGCAGAGCTGGCGCAACCGGGTTGCTGGCGCAACCGAGGTTGCTGCGCAACCGAGGTCAGCGACGAATTGCTGCCCCACAATTCCTGAACCGCCGGCGAAATCGGCTGCGTGCGTTCGCCGGCCTGGAACAGCGAGCGGAAGATCGGCTCGGACTGCTGCTGAGGCGGTTTGCGACGTCGCCGCGACCGGCGTCACGCTGCGCTGATCCGGAAAGCTCGAGAGATAGGCGGCGTTGTCGATCGCCGTCGTCGCCGGTGCAGCGCTCGCGACCGTGCACGCGCCTCGGCAGATCGCCGCCGACAGCCGCCATCGCGGTGCGCGTCGCCGGCGAGTTGGCGGCGCCGGCGTAGCGCGTGTTCAGCACCGAATAGACCTGCGGAGACGCTGCGCGCCTGCCCCGAGCGGTCGTAGAAGATCGACTGGTTGGCCGCGGCCGCGTTCGGAAACATCCGCGCGGCGGACGCGTTCGGATTGTCCTCGGCGTTCGAGATCAGCTTGCCGGCGCCGCCGACGCCCATGAAATGCGCCATATAGAGTTCGGCGTCGGTCGGGCGGCGGCCGATCTTGCCGGTCAGTTTGAAACTGTTGGACTGGGTCAGCACCGCCGCCATCGACGAGGCGGCATCCGGATCGTCGCGCAGCTTCATGATCGCCGCGCGCGCGTCGGGATCGCTGACCGAATAGCTGCCGGAGGGATTCTTGGTGATGGCGTCGGCATATTTGCCGTAGCCGAGCTGGGCGCCCGCTTCCTTCACGGTGCCGAGCCAGGTCTGGTCGATGAATTGAAACAGCCCGCGCGCCGACGAGGTCGTGGCGGCGGCCTTCGGATTGAAGTTGGATTCCATCTTCGCGGTGGCGAGCAGATATTCGAAGCTGGCGCCGGTGGTCGAGGCGGCCTGCTTGATCGAGCCCGCGATCTTCGCGCGCGCGGGATCGACACCTGCCGCAGCCGTGGCGTTTGATGTGTCGACCGACATGTCTCTGGTGCCCCGCTCCTCGCGAAACGACCGCGCGGCCTCTCAGGCCCTGGCAATCAGCGCCTATACGCGGTCGAGACTGCCGCAATTATGGTTAATGGCGTACAGCCGGAGACGGGCGCCTCGCCTCAAAAAAGCCGCATCGTGCGTTGAACATTTCGGTCGATCGACCGACCTAATATTATAGCGGTCGGACAACCGCGGAATGACGGGAAATGCCGGGCGACGGTTTTCCCGAACGACGAACGTTGAAAGGGCATCCGCCTTCAGCTTTCCAGAAACAGGATCAGCTCATGAGTGACTCACGCCATCAATCCTCCCTCTGCAAAGACCACCGCCGGCGGCCTGGTTTGCGATGCTCTACGGCATCGACCAGCTTACTTGTTGTTTCTCGGCCACCTTCCTCTATGCGATTGCCTTTGTGGGCAACCTGCCGGTGCCCAAGACCATCGACAGCGGCGCGGCCGGGCCCGCTCGTTCGCGTCGCTGATCATCAACGCCCTGCTGCTCGGCCTGTTCGCCGATCCAGCACAGCGTGATGGCGCGGCCCGGCGTTCAAGCGCTGGTGGACGCGCTTCGTGCCGCCGCCGGTCGAGCGCACGCACCTACGTGCTGTTCGCGAGCCTGGCGCTCGCTGCTGCTGCTACTGGCAGTGGCGGCCGATGCCGGACGATCGATCTGGTCGGTGACCGATCCGCTCGGCGTGCAGCGCTCTGCAGGCGATCTTCTGGCTCGGCTGGGGCGTGCGTGCTCGCTCAGCACCTTCCTGATCAACCATTTCGAGCTGTTCGGCCTGCGCCAGGTGCTATGCGCGGCTGCTCGGGCAGCGAGTCGCCGGCGCCGGTATTCCAGCACGCCGTTGCTCTACAAGCGGGTGCGCCATCCGATCTATCTCGGCTTCCTGCTCGCCTTCTGGGCGACGCCGTCGATGACGGCCGGCCATCTGCTGTTCGCGATCGCGACCACCGGCTACATCCTGATCGGCATCTAGCTCGAGGAGCGCGATCTGATCGCGCTGTTCGGCGACCAATACCGCCGCTATCGCGAGCAGGTGTCGATGCTGATCCCGCTGCCGCGCCGCAAGCGCGGAGCGAGATCGCGCCAGCACGGCCTGGCGCCGGGCATCGCGCAGCGACATGCGACAGCAGGCGACGACGCGCGCCTAGCATGCGCGAACGATGTGATTGCGCAGATCAGCGGATCGCGAGCATGGCGCGCGCGTCGGCGAAGAAGTCGAGACCAGCACGACCTGCTCGAGGCGGCCAAGAAGGTGCTGCGCCAGAACGGCTATGCCGGCCTGTCGACCCGCGACGTCGCCGCGGCAGCCGGCGTGCCGCTTGAGCCAGATCCACTATCACTTCGGCTCCAAGCAGGGGCTGGTGCTGGCGCTGTTCGAGTATCTCAACGCCCAGCTGCTCGACCGCCAGAACGCGCTGTTCGACGACCCGACGCTCAAGCTGTCCGAGCAATGGGACCGCGCCTGCGACTATCTCGATGACGACATCGCCTCGGGCTACGTGCGCGTGCTGCAGGAGCTGATCGCCGCGAGCTGGGCACGACGCCGAGGTCGCCAAGGTCGATCCGCGCCGGCCTGCATGGGCTGGATCGATCTCATCATCGGCGTCGCGCGCGAGGCCGAACGCGAGCTCGGGCGGCTCGGGCCCGTTCTCGCCCGGAGGAGGTCGGCGCGCTCGCCGCCAACAGCGTTCATCGGCGCGGAAAGCCTGTATCCTGCTCGGCCTCGAGAAGAAGGGCTCGCCGGTGCGCGCATGCGCTGCGGCGCGTCGGCGATCTCATCCGCATCGCGGAAGGCCGCGTCACGACCAGAGGTGATGCTCATGCGTGCGAAGCTGCCTGAGCAAGGACGGCTTCGTCGAGCGCGACGGCGTGAAGCTCGCACTACGAGATCTATGGCGACGGCCCGGAGACCATGCTGTTCATGCCGCCCTGGAGCATCGTCCACTCGCGCATCTACAAGGCGCAGCTGCCCTATTTCAGCGAGCGCTTCCGCTGCATCACCTATGACGGCCGCGGCAACGGCAAGTCCGACCGGCCGGACGATGTCGGCCGCCTACTCGCTCGACAACTACGTGGCCGACGCGCTCGCGGTGATGGACGCCACCGATGCCGAGCAGGCGATCCTGGTCGGCCTCTCGTTTGGCGGCCTGCTCGCCTCGCATCCTGGCCGCGCACCATCCCGAGCGCGTCAAGGCCGCCATCCTGGCCGGCACGGTCGCGACCATCGGGCCCGCACTATCGCCTACATGGCGCCGCAGCATTTCTACGCCAAGCGCGAGCAGTTCGAAGGCTGGGACAAGTACAACCGCGACTACTGGCTGGCGAACTATCCCGACTTCGCCGAGCACTTCATCCGCAACATCTTCTCCGAGCCGCATTCGACCAAGCAGATCGAGGACGGCATCGCATGGGCCAGCGAGACCACCGGCCCGATGCTGGTCAAGACGGTGGAGGCGCGCGCGATCCCGCCGGCGTTCGACGTCAGCGAGGCGATGTATCGCAAGATCCGCTGCCCGGTGCTGTTCATCCACGGCGACAACGACCAGATCCAGCCCCACGGGCGCGCGCGAGGCCGCGCAGCCGAGGTGACCGGCGCCGAGCTCGTGACGATCGCAGGCGGCGGCCACAACCCGCTCGGCCGCTATCCGGCCAAGTGCAACACGCTGATCATCGATTTCCTCGATCGCAGGCTCGGCATTCGCGCGCCGGCGCAGCGGCGAACGCCGGCAGCCCGACAGGCCAGAAGCGCGCGCTCTATCTCTCCTCGCCGATCGGCCTCGGGCACGGCCGGCGCGACATCGCCATCGCGCGCGAGCTGCGCAAGCTGCATCCCGACCTGCAGGTCGACTGGCTGGCGCAGGACCCGGTCACGCGCCTGCTCGAGGCCAGCGGCGAGCGCGTCCATCCGCTGAGCGCGCGGCTTGCCAGCGAGACGCGGCACATCGAGCTCGAATCCGGCGAGCACGAGCTGCACTGCTTCCAGGCGATCCGCCGCATGGACGAGGTGCTGATCGCCAACTTCATGATCTTCCAGGACGCCGTCGACGAGGGCGGCTACGACCTCGTGATCGCCGACGAGGCCTGGGACATCGACCACTACTGGCACGAGCATCCCGAGCTGAAGAAGGCGAAGCTCGCCTGGTTCACCGACTTCGTCGGCTACGTGCCGATGCCGGCCGGCGGCGAGCACGAGGCGTTCCTGACGGCCGACTACAATGCCGAGATGATCGAGCACATCGAGCGGCATCCGGGCGTGCGCGACCGCGCGATCTTCGTCGGCACACCCGAGGACATCGTGCCGCTGTCGTTCGGCAAGGACCTGCCGCTGATGCGCGACTGGATGCCGAAGCATTTCGATTTTGCCGGCTACATCATCGGCGAGCATCCCCGAGACGTTCGGCAGCCGCGCCGAGCTTGCGCGCAGAGGCTGGGCTATCGCGCCGACGAGCGGGTGTGCATCGTCACCGTCGGCGGCTCGGGCGTCGGCGCGCATCTGATCACGGCGCATCCTGCAGAGCTATCCGATCGTGCAGGCGCAAGCTGCCCGAGCTGCGCATGATCGTGGTCGCCGGCCCGCGCATCGATCCGGCGTCGCTCGACGCGCCGCGCGGCGTCGAGGTGCGGGCTTTCGTCGCCAATCTCGACCGCCATCTCGCGGCCTGCGATCTGGCGCTGGTGCAGGGCGGGCTCACCACCTGCATGGAACTTGCTGCCGCCGGCACGCCGTTCCTCTACTTTCCGCTGCAAGAACCATTTCGAGCAGAACTTCCACGTCGCTCATCGCCTCCGATCGCTATGGCGCGGGCAGCTGAAATGGATTTCGCCACCTCGACGCCGGACATGATTGCCGATGCGATGATGCTGGCTTTGTCGGGGTCGGGTAAGCCGAATCCAGTCGAGGCCGATGGGGCAAGGCGTGCAGCCCGCATGATCGCCGAGCTGCTGGAATCGATCCGGGCCTTCGGCCGGACGAACCGAAACTATTCGCGGTAAACCGCCTTTGGATCGAACAGCCTGTCCGCGTCGACGAATGACAATCGCGCATCGCCGTCCTGACCTTGCGGTAGAAGCACGAGCGCCGGCCGGTGTGGCAGGCAGCCGCCGATCTGCTCGACCCTGATCCAGACCGCGTCCTGATCGCAATCGATGCGCATCTCGACCACGCGCTGGGTCGTGGCCGGACGTCTCGCCTTTGCGCCACAAGCGCGTTGCGCGAGCGGCTGAAGTACCAGGCCTCGCCGCTCGCGATCGTCTTGCGCAGCGCCTCGTCGTTCATGTGCGCGACCATCAGCACGTCGCCGGTCGCAGCGTCGGTCGCGACGCAGGTCACGAGCCCGACGGCGTCGAATTTGGGCTGGAAATGCCAGCCCTTCTTCGCGGTCGTGGTCGTGTTCTGAATGCGTGACACGGTCAGCCTCGCAAACTGCTCGCGAGGTTACCGGCTCGGTCCTCGCACCATGGACAGGAAACGCGCCTGCTCCGCCGGATTGTCGCGGAACATGCCGGTGAACCGGCTGGTGAACGTCATCGCGCCATGCTTGGCGACGCCGCGCACCGACATGCAGGTATGCTCCGCCTCGATCATGACGGCAACGCCGCGGGGTTTCAAGACCTCGTCGATCGCGGCCGCGATCTGCGCGGTCAGGTGCTCCTGGGTCTGCAGGCGGCGGGCGAAGATATCGGTGAGCCGCGCGAGCTTCGACAATCCCACCACCCGCTCCGACCGGCGTATAGGCGATATGCGCCCTGCCGTAGAACGGCATCATGTGGTGCTCGCATTGCGAGGTGAATTCGATGTCGCGCACCAGGACGAAATCGTCGTAGCCGGCGGTCTCGCCAAAGGTGCGGTCGAGCACCTCGGCCGGGCATTGGTGATAGCCGCTGATAGAGCTCGTCGAAGGCTTCGACGCACCCGGCGCGGCGTATCCAGCAGGCCCTCGCGGCCGGGGTTCTCGCCGATATAGCTGAGCAGCGTCAGCACGGCCTGCTTCCGCCTCCGCGCGCGACGGGCGCGGCAGGTCGGCGCGGACGGCGGCGGCCAGGAACTCGGCGGATCGAGCTCGGCCGGGCGGGTTTCCGGGTCACATCGGGCGACTTCACGTCAGAGGCTTGCCGGGGCGGAAGGATTTGATCGACGCGTCCATGTCGGTTCTCCGTTCGACCGGTCCCGAGCAGACCGGAGTGTCACCGGGCAGACGGCGGCGGACTTGCCGCCGGGCGCCTGAGTCCCATTCATAAATACGCTGCGCGGCCGAACTGGTTTCGATGTCGGGCCGCCTTCGGCAAACGGCCGGGCTGTTTTTCCGCCGTTGCCAGTCCATATATGGACGATGAGAACCCAGCCGCCAAGGCGCTCGCACCGCCGGCCCGGGACACCTAATCTCATGCTGAACGACATCTACAACAAGCGGATCATCGAACTGGCCGGGCAATATCCCCCGGCTCGGCCGCCTCGCCGACCCCGACGCCAGCGCCACCGCCCACTCCAAGCTGTGCGGCTCGACCGTCACGGTCGACCTCAAGATGGACGGCGACCGTGGTCACCGACTTCGCCCATGACGTGAAGGCCTGCGCGCTCGGCCAGGCCTCGTCCTCGATCATGGCGCAGCCACGTGGTCGGCTCGACGGCGGACGAGCTGCGCGAGTTGCGCGAAACCGTGCGCAAGATGCTGAAGGAAAACGGCAGCGCCGCCGCAGACGGCAAATGGGCCGACATCGCCGTGCTCGAGCCGGTGCGCGACTACAAGGCGCGCCATGCCTCGACCATGCTGACCTTCGACGCCGTGGTCGATGCCATCGGCCAGATCGAAGCCCGGGCGAAGCAGACGGCGCAGGCGTAAGGGGCTCCCCAGCATGCCGTCGTCATGCCCCGCGAAGGCGGGGTATCCAGTACGCCGGGAAATCTCGATTTATCACCAATGCTGCGGCGTACTGGATCATCCGCTTTCGCGGATGATGCACACCGTGCGGTTGGCGGAACTTACTTCTGCTGCGGCTGAACTGGCGCGGCTGCAGAGCCGCCGGTCGGAACCGCGGCTTCGGCGGTCTTGGTGGACTTGCCCGGCTGCGGTTGCGCGTCGCCCTCGACGGCGGAACTGACGAAGCGATCCTGCGGCTTGGAAGGCTTCGCTTCCGCCATCGGCACCGAAGAATTGTCCTGCGGGAACACGTCGGCGACCGCATCGGTCGTGACGAGATTGGCCAGTCGCAATTCACCGCGCGACATCTCGTGCAGATCTTAGCAATACGTAACTGAACGAAGTACAAC
>ERZ1370068.103-contig-1009_pt1 | contig 42509 bp, 71 predicted proteins | sample MGYA00561227_ERZ1370068 | MGnify/ENA primary metagenome ERZ1370068 (study PRJEB38410, sample SAMEA6850437) | metagenome | study: Metagenomic assessment of the ecological functions of the soil: analysis of the soil microbiota associated with the... | reverse complement strand
TTGTACTTCGTTCAGTTACGTATTGCTTAGAATGCGCGCTTTTTGTTTTGCGCCGTCTCGAAGGTTTTCGGCCGTTGCTACCGAGGCCAGCGCGATAACCCCAGCATACAGGAGTGAAGATGAAGCATCCTCGAGCGACCGCCCTCCTTGTGGTCCTCGCCGCCGCATTTCCTGTGGTGGCCGCGGCCCAGATGCTGCCGCGGCCCGGGGCGATCAGCCAAAGAAGCCCATCGTCAACACGGTCTGCCGCCTGTCACGGCGCGGACGGTAACTGCCCGCTTTCGGCAAATCCCCAGTCTCGCCGGCCAGCATGCGAGCTACCTGTACAAGCAGTTGTCCGACTACAAGGCCGGCGCAAGAACGCCGTCATGAGCGGCATGGTGGCTGCCCTGTCCGATGACGATCTGCGCAATCTCGCCGCGTACTTCGCCGCTCAGAAGGTCAGCCCGACGTGGCCAAAGACCGCAACCTCGTCACCGCCAGGCAGAACCTATCGCGGTGGCGACAGCGAGACTGGCGTACCGGCCTGTTCCGGCTGCCTGCACTCCCCGACGGCGCAGGGATTCCAGCTCAGTATCCGCGGCTCGCGGGACAGCACGGCGAATACACCAGCTCCCAATTGCAGTACTTCCGCAGTGGCGAGCGCGCCAACGATCCCGAATGCCATGATGCGCACCATCGCGTCCCGGCTGACCGACAAGGAGATGGCCGCTTTGGCCGACTACATCTGCGGCCTGAGGTAGGCGCGGGGCGGGCCTCGCCTTCTCAGCGAACCTAGGGAGGCCAGCCTTCTCTTGGCGGCATACCGACTCGCGGGAGCCAATCTCAACCGCGCGCGTTAAGCCGCTCGAACACGCGGCCGGGCAGCGCTGACCGTCTGCTCGAGATCGCCCGCCGTGTGCGCGGCCGAGACAAACCCGCCTCGAACGCGGACGGCGCGAGATACGCACCCTGCTCCAGCATGGCGTGGAAGAAGCGGTTGAACAACTCCCGGTCACAAGCCATCACTTCCGCGTACGACTGCGGCGGACCGCGCGCGCGAAATAGGAGCGCCGAACATCCCCGCCGACAGCCTGCGCGGAGATCGACGCCGGTCTCGCGCGCGCAGCCTGCGACCCGTCCACCAGGCCGCAGTAGTGGCCCGCGAGTCGATCGAAAAAGCCGGGCGCCTGCACCAGCTCGAGCGTCGCCAGGCCCGCCGCCACTGCCACTGGGATTGCCCGACAGCGTGCCGGCCTGATACACCGGCCCGAGCGGCGCGATGCATCTGCACGATGTCGCGGCGCCCGCCGAAGGCGCCGAGCGGCATGTCGCCGCCAGCCACCTTTCCCAGCGTGGTCAGGTCGGCCGAATGCCGTATAGACCCTGCGCGCCCTGCGGGCCCGACGCGAAACCCGGTCATCACTTCGTCGAAGATCAGCACTGCGCCGTCCGGTAGCGTCTGCGCACAGCTCGCGCCGGAACCCGGGATGAAGTCCCGGCGGCAGCGACCAGATTCATGTTGCCGGCGACTGGCTTCGACGATCACCGCGGCGATGTCCTTGCCCTCGCGCTCGAATGCGCGCGCCACGCCATCGATGTCGTTGAAGTCGAGCACCAGCGTGTGCGCCGCAACCTCGGGCGGAACGCCCGCACGAGCTCGGCTGCCCGAAAGTCAGCGCGCCCGAGCCGGCCTTCACCAGCAGGCGCGTCGGCGTGGCCGTGGTAACAGCCCTCGAACTTGACGATCCGTGCTGCGCCTGGTGATGACCGCGCGCCAGCGCGGATCGCGGTCATCGTCGCCTCGGTGCCCGAGCTCACCAGCCGCACCAGTTCCAGCGAGGGCAGCAGCCTGCACAGCAGCTGCGGCCATCTCGCTGCTCGCCTCGGTAGGCGCGCCGAAGCTCGAGCCCTGCTCCGGCGGCCTGCTGTACCGCTGCGACCACCTCGCGGGATGCGCGTGGCCCAGAGCACCATCGGGCCCCACGAGCCGACGTAGTCGATGTACTCCTTTGCCATCGGCGTCCCAAACGCGCACGGCCCTTCGCCGCTGGAAGAATACCGGCGTGCCGCCGACCATGAAGCGCGCGCACGGGTGAAGTTGACGCCGGCAGGATAACCTGCTGGGACAGCTCGAACGGCGTCTGATTGCGCGATTTCATGCTGGTTGCATCTGATGCTGAGTGGTCCGCGCGCCGCGAACACAGCGCGCGTAAAGGCCGCAGCCCAGGCGGTATCTGGCGACATGGAACAGCAGCGCGAGATGACAGCCAGCGCGTCGACGCCCGCTTCGACACCAGCGCCGCATTTGCGAGTGTGTGATACCGCCGATGGCCGACGGCGCGCGCCAATCGACGGACGCGCCTCGCATGAACGACCGGCGGTGCGCCACGGCCTCCGGTTCACCGACAGCGAGGGAGAAGAAGCTGCCGAACGCGACATAGTCGGCGCCCGTCCCCGCGCCTTCAGCGCGCGTGCCAGAGCTGTCGTAGCGGGAGACGCCGATCTAGCATCTCGTTCCGAGGGCAACGCGTGCGCGCTCCCAGCGGCTGCTCCGCGTCCCAGGTGCACGCCATCGGCGCCAGCTCTCGCGCCAAGCTCAACGTCGTCATTGACGATCAGCAAGCGCACCGTGCGCCGCGGCACAACGCCGGCAGCTTGCGGCCTTGCTCCGTGCTGCAACTGCTGCGGTCCGGCCGCTCTTGCTGCGGTACTGAACGACTCGCGCACCGCCAGCCAGCGCCGCTTCCACCGCGGGCGCAGCCAATGCGGCTGTCAGGGTGTCTCGGGAGTGACCAGCGTACAGCGCCGCTAATCCGCCCGACTTCTGCCTCATCCTCGGCGTCTTCCTCGCGCGCGCCAGAACAGGCGATCAGGGGATGTGCTGGCCCATCCGGGCCGGTATGCCGAAACCGAGCGTCTGCCAGGTGTACTCCTGCGGCATCGCGCACCGCCTCGAAATGGCCAGGCCGTTGGCGATCGGTGGCAGCGATGGCGGAGGCCAGCGTGCAGCCCGACCCGTGATAAGTGCCCGGCAAGCGCTGCCAAGCTGTCCGATGCGCACCACGCCGTCCTGGGAGTGGAAGTGTTCACCACCTGCGGCTGTATTCTCGTGCGTGCCGGTGATCAGCACGTACTCGCACCCCAAGGTGAGGATGCGGCGGGCGCATCCTCGCAGCGCCGGGTCGTCGCTGTCGTCGCTCGTCGTCGATAGGCGAGCGGCGTCCTCCCGAGACTGTTGGGCGTGATGCACGGTGGTCTGCGGGATGAGCAACTCGCGCACGGCGGCGACCATGTCGTCGCTGGCGAGCTCGTCATCCGCGTCCGAGGCTGAGCACCGGGGTCGAGCACCAGCGGCACCTCCGGGATAATCGACACGACCTCGGCGATCGCTGCGATGATCTCGACGCTGCCCAGCAGGCCGATCTTGAACACGCGTGACCGGCATGTCCTCCAGCGACGCTAGCGCGCCTGGTCGGCCACCCACTCCGCATCGAGCGGGCAGCACGTCCTCGACACCCACCGTGTCCTGCAACCGTCACCGCGGTCACCACCGACAGCGCGTGGCAGCCCATGCTCGACAGCGTAAGGATGTCCGCCTGCAGCCCGGCGCCGCCGCTTGGGTCGGTGGCGGCAAAGGTCGAGCACGATCGGGCGGAGATTGCGGACATGACGGATCGTCTAAGCCCGAGGAGGTGCCTGAAACGGAAGTATTCGGCGACGAGGATTTGGTCAGATATCGGATTTTACTCTACTCCAGCGTCGACCGCTGCATCGCCATGACCGAAAACGCGTCTCCAAGACCTACATGTGCCTCATCTGCGGGTTCATCTACGACGAGGCCGCCGGCTCTGCCCCGAAGGAGGGCGATCCCGCCGGGGACCGAAGTGGGAGGACGTGCCGGTCAACTGGGTCTGCCCCGAGTGCGGCGCGCGCAAGGAAGACACTTCAGGCTGGTCGAGAGGTCTGAACTCGAGACGCTAAGGAGCGATTCCACCATGCGCATCCTGCACACGCTAGCTGCAGCGTCGGCGACTGCAAGCGCTCCCTCGATTTCTACACCACCGTGCTCGGCATGAACGTGCTGCGCCGGAAGGAGTACCCCGGCGGCCGCTTCACCCCGCAGCATTCGTAGGCTACGGTGACGGGTCGGAAACCGCCGTGTTGGAGCTCACCCGCGGCTGGGACACCAGGCCCTACGAGATCGGCACCGGCTACGGCCACGTCGCCGTCGAGGTGGACGACGCATACAAGGCCTGTGCAGAAAGAGGTCAAGACGCGCGGCGGCCGGGCGACCCGCGAAGGCCGGTCCGATGAAGCACGGCACCACCGTCATCGCCTTCGCGTCAGAGGACCCGGACGGCTACAAGATCAGGTTTATCAGAGGGCTCGCTCCGGAAGCTGCCGCGAGGTTGAGGTCTTCCGGTTCGGGACGGCAATTCGCGTGCGCGCTGCCTGAAGTGCGAAGGATGCAAGACTCCGCCCTCAGCGGCTGGCATGTTGACTTTCCAGCCTTGACGTGTGGCAACGGCATTGGCCACGCGCACGAAGTCATCAAAGACAAAATCTATCTCCAGGCGCAGGCGCGGATCGATCCCCAGCACCGATAATTCCTCGGCAGACACGAAATCCGACAGCGCATTGCGCACGGTCGCACGCCGTTGACTGAACGCCTTAGTCACAATTTGCCCGAGCAATCGCTCGTCTCGCCGGCGAGGGCAGCTTTGCGTGCGGAGCCAGCCGCACAGCGAATCCACCTGAGGCGCCGGGCGAAAGGCGCCAGCCGGCACGTTGAACAGCTTCTCGACCCGGAAACGGTACGCAGCACTGACAATAAGCCGCCAGCTCTGCTCCCCAGCGCAGCGGCCATGCGATCGACCTCCCGCTGCCTGGCATGGTGGCGATCCCGAATGGCTTCCCTGAACTCGGCGGCCTGGAACAACAGCGGCGAGAGATGTTTGTAAGAGCAGGTTGCCGATCACGCGAAGACGCAGGCCGAGCGAGGCAAAGTCGGGCACAAACGCATCGCCCTCGCCCGTCAAGCGTTCCCCGGGAAACGTGACGACAGCCGCGTCACAATGTCGCGATCGATCTCGATCCACGTGAACACCTCAGCCAGCTCACCGGCAGCGGACCAGGTAGAGCTCCGAGACCGGGGCCGATCTCGACACCCGATCGTCAGGTTGCGCGTCGATCGCCGCAAGATGCGATCCTGACGATGTGAACGATCGACCGAGGAAATTCTGGCCGGCGCTTACGTTACGGCTGGTAATGTCGCTGGGGAAGCTCTGATCAAGTCTCGCATGCGCGACGACACCACAAGAAGAACACGCGCCACTCGCGCGGTGGATCTCGTACTCGCGCCTACCATCATCCAGAAGCGATATTCGACGTCAAGGCCTTGTCGCGCGCTGCTGGCGCACCCATTCCTGCCACTGGTCCTCCGGACTTGCGCCGCGCGGATAGTCTGACGCGCGGCGAGCTTCCTCGCCGGTCCTTGGTCATGTCCTGCTCGCGCCGCTCAGGACCTGAGCACGATGTGCCAGCCGAACGGCGACTTGAACGGCGCGCTCACCTGGCCTGGCAACCGGCGCATCCATCGCATCTGCTCGGAACTCAGGCACCACGTCGCCCGGGCGTCACCCAGCTCAGGTCGCCGCCGCCGCGCGCAGCCGACGTATCGTCGGAATGCAGACGCGCCAGCTCGCGCGAAGATCGGCACCGTGCTCGATGCGGTCCTTGAAGGTCGTCGAGCAGTTCTTCGGCGTCGTTCTCCGGCACGACTTCGTTCAGCCTGATCAGGATGTGGCGCGCATGCGTCTGCGTCACGATCACCGGGCCTGTTGCGAGCCGCGCTTGTCGACTCAGCTTGAGGATGATGGAAAGCCGGCCGGGCGTCGCAGGATCTCGCTGGTTTGTCCGAGCTTCAAGACCTGGTACCGCTTGCAGGAACATGCCTGGCAGACGCGCCGCCTGACGCCAGCCCATGTCGTCCGCCCTGGAAACGCGTCGGGAGCATCGGAGAAGCTCGCCGCGACCTGCCGGGAATCCGCGCCCTGGCCGGATCTGGGCCAGCGCCGTGTCCGCACGCGCGCGCGCGCGTCTTCACCTCTTCGGGCGTCGCCTGCTCGGGAACCGCGACCAGGAATGTGGCGCCAGGCTGTACTCGTCTGGCCTTCTCGCCCTTGCGCTGCCCTGGCTGCCGCAGGAAGCTCTGGATCTCGTCGTCGGATGACCGCGACGCGGCTGTCCACCTCGCGTTCGCGCAGCCGCGCCAACCAAGCATCTCGCTGCGCACGTCCTCGCGGAAACGCAGGAACGGGATACCGTCGTGCTCCACGGTCTCGCGCAGCGTAGCTGGAGTCAGCTTGTTCTCCTGGGCGATGCGCTCGACGGCGCGGTCGAGCTCGCTGTCGGATACCGCAGCCCCGAGTCCGGCGCGATGTACTGCAGGCAGCGCGCTTGGTGATCATGCGCTCGATCGCTAGCTTCTCGAGGATGTCGCGCGCGCCGGCGACTGCGGTGCCCTGCACCGCCGCAGCTGCTCGGTGGCCATGCGGGCCTCGCGATCGAGTTCGACGCCGTGTGATCGACTTCGTCGTTGACCACCGCGACGATGCGATCGATGTCGACCACCGTGCCGGACGGGCGGCTTCCGGTGCGGCTTCAGCCGCGGCGACGGCCGGCAATCCAGCGCGCGGTAGGAAAAGCGAGGACAGTAGCGGGTCCATGTGGTTCGAGATTCGAGTCTGGCGGCTATCGGCACGGTCGGGCTGCAGCACCGGCGCTGCGATCACGTCGGCTGCGACCACTGGGTCGTCCATGCCGGGATAGTAAGGTTCCGCGGCGCTGGACGCAGACTCGGCAGCGGTATAGTCCGCCGATGCCCTGCTGCAGCTAACTCAGCGGGCTGCTCCCGAGGCGGGACAAGCCCCGGTCAGCTCACCTGGAAGAAAAGGTGTTGGTCCGCTCCTGCGTGTTGGTAACGAACCGGTGCAGCACGAACGCCGGGCGGTCCAGCACCCCGCGATTATATTCGAGACCGCCAGCGCCTCCAGTACGCGAGCTGTCGCTGAGTCGAGTAGTTCCAGCCGGCCCAGAGCCGGCCCAGCGCCGGCGAAATCGGCCACTGGGCGGAAGATCGACCTGCTCAGGAACTCGCGCGTGAACCGGTAGCTCGAGGTTGAGCACCTTGCCGGGCTCGGGCTGGTCGCTGCAGCGCGATGTTGAAGCGCTGGAACTCTGGAGTGATTCCACCATACTGCACGCCCGAGTCAGGACCAAGGTGCGCGTACAGCGATGCCGAAGAACAGCGCCAGCAGGTCGGACTCGGTGGCGGTATTGGACTCGACGTTGGACGGGCACAGGGCTGGTCGGCAAATTGCTGTCCAGCGTGACCTTGCGGCTGCTCGAAGTAGTAGCGCTGGCCGATCAGTGACGCAGTCTCTCCACGCCGCTGATGGGCATCGAGCAGCCGCGCGGCGATCGCGGCGGTGAGCTGATTGGCGTCGCGTGATGCGGTCCCCGCCGCTGAACTTGTTCTCGCGAAAATGCTGGTGAAGTTGAAGTCCTTCAGCGCGCTGTCGAACACCGGTAACTGCGTCTGGTGCGCGGAACGGGATATACAGATAGTACAGCCGCGGCTCGAGCGTCTGCACGAAGTCGCGCCCGCGGCCAGTGTGGTCTCGCGCTCGAAGCTCATGCCGCTGTCCACGCTGAAGATGGGCAGCGAGCGCGTCTCCGCCTCGCGCTGACTCGCTCGGAAGCGCTGCTCGCGGGTGTGAAAGCTCAAAGAACCGGCCTTGGGCGTGATGATAGAAGAACTCCTTGCGCGGTCCACCGGAAAACGTCGCCGACGGGATAGTAAGTTATCTGCCGCCGGCCCGATGAGCAGCGTGGGCTGACCGGGGAGTTCGACCACCTCGGCGGCGAACCTGCGTAGGGTCGAGCTCCAGCCACGTCCCTGCTTTGCGGCGACGCCGGACCGGTGGATTGCGGCAGGCCCGGGCGTAGGGCGGGGTAACGGGCGCGAGGGGATCCTATGCAAGTGCCTGCCAGCGCTGAGAGCGCACCATCGCAGCTGCCACCACCCGCCCTCCGTAGTTCAGCCAGCGCCTCCTGTGGCGGCACTGCTCTGCGGAGGTAGCCGCGACCTTGCTCCGACAAGGTCGGTGTAGTAGGCGTCGTCCGATACCTCTCTGACAGATTGAGTCCCCGCGGCAAAGCCCGCGACCCAGATCCTGGCCGTGAGTGAGCAGGGGACAGCCCAGCGGCTGCGGTTCACCCTTGACGCGGTCGTCGAGATCGCGCCTCGCAGCTGCTGCCGCATGTGGGCTTCGCGGTACCGGAACTCGTTGCCGGGCAAGCACGCCCCGCCTGCGACAGTCACCCGCGGCGCGAGCGTGTGGTCCATGCTCGGCTTGATGTCCCAGTAGAACGGCATGCGTGAACTCCGGGCCGCTGGTCGCCTGAGCTGCCGAACGTGGGCGGGCAGCAGGAAGCCGGCTCTTGCGCCGAGCTGGTGGATACGGGAAAGTCCATCCACGGCGTTGTACAGGATCGGCACCTCTTTGAAGTACAGCGTCGCGTTGCGCGCCTCGCCCACATCGCGCAGGCGGTCGATGTCAGCCGCTGCACCTTCAGAAGTACCAGATCGTCGTCGCCAGACTGTCGCAGCTGGTGGCACGTCGCCCGGGTCGCCCGATAGCGGTCGCGGTCCCGATCGGAGGCTTGTTGGCCGTGCCGCGCGCATGAAACTGACCGGAAGCGGTAAGTCGGGGCTATCGATGTACCCGGTCTCTTCGTCGATGTTGAAGGACGCGTAGCTGCCAGTTATGGTGTCTGCCGAGTTGATCCAGGCGCACGTGGCCGGTGGCGGTCACCTCGTTGCTCTGAAACGAATAGCGCAACTCATCGGCAAATACGGCCTGCCCGCGGCGCCGCAAGACGCTTCGCCTTCGGCCTGCAGGTAACGGTTCATGACGCCCTGGATGCGGTCCGCTTCCGAGAACACAGGCAGATCCTCAGTCGGATCCGGCGCCTTTGGCGGCAGCAGACGACTGCAGCCTGCAATTTGAGCGCCCAGACCGGGTCGGACGGGCCACCGACGCGTCCTGCGCCCGTGCGCTGCCAGCCGTCAGCGCCAGGACCGTGAGCGCGATCAGAGCGCGGCGGTGGAATAGCATCGTGGCTTGTTAGGTGTGATTTGGCGATAAAATCGCACAAAGTTTCGCCGGAGCAACGCAACCCGCGTGAGCCGCACACAAAATCTCTGACGTCTGGCTTCGCGCGCGCCTTCCGGCGAACCCTTCAGCTTGCGCCCGCCTCCGAGGACGCGAGCTTCCGCCGCTACTTCCGCATCACTACTTCAACCGGCACCGCGCATCGTGATGGATGCGCCGCCGGAGCACGAGGACTGCCGCCCGTTCGTGCAGGTCGCACGCCTGTTTCGCGCGGCCGGCGTCAACGTCCCCGAGGTGCTGGCCGAGGATACGAAAATGTCGGATACCTGCTGCTGTCCGATCTGGGCAGCACCATGTACCTTCAGGCGCTCGGACCAGACCGCCGCCACAGCGTTGTACGACGACGCCACGCGAGGCGCTCGTGCGCATCCAGTCGGCCAGCCGGCCCGGCGTGCTGCCCGAGTACGACCGCGAACTGTTGCTGCGCGAGCTCAGGCTGTTCCCTGACTGGTATGTCGCCAAGCACCTCGGCGTCGAGCTGTCCGACCGCGCAGGCGCGAGTGCTGACCACCGTATTCGAGGCGATCCTGGCCAACAACCTGGCGCAGCCGCGTGGTCTACGTGCATCGCGACTACCACTCGCGAATTTGATGGTCACCGAACAACCCCGGTATCATCTGATTTCCAGGACGGCGTGTAAGGGCTCGGTAACCTACGACCTCGCGTCGCTGTTCAAGGACGCCTACATCGCCTGGGACGAGGAGCGGGTCATCGATTGGGTGGTCCGCTACTGGGAGAAGGCGAGAACAGGCGCGGACTGCCGGTAGCTGCCGATTTCGGCGCGTTCTACCGCGATTTCGAATGGATGGGACGTGCAGCGGCACATCAAGGTGCTGGGTATCTTCGCTGCAGGCTCTTCCACCGCGACGGTAAAGGACCGGTACCTTGCATGACATGCCTCTCGTGATGGCCTACCTGCGCACAGACCTGCGCGCGCTACAACGGCCTCGGCGCCCTGCTGCGGCTACTGGACGAGCTGGATCGGCGCTGCACCGGCGGTGGGCTACAGCTTCAGGCCCGCTCATGCGCGCGATGATCCTGGCCGCCGGCCGCGGCGAACGCAGTGCGGCCGCTGACCGACCGGATGCCGAAGGTCCTGCTGGAGGTGGGGCAAGCCGCTGCTGCAATGGCACGTGGAGAAGCTGCAGCAGCGCCGGGTGCGAGCGCATCGTGATCAACCACGCCTGGCTGGGCGAGCAGATCGAGCAGCGCCTGGGCGACGGCAGCCGCTTCGGCGTTCCGGATCGTCTATTCGCCCGAGGCACAAGCGCTGGAGACTGCCGGCGGCAGCGCCCAGGCGCGCTTCCGCTCATCGGCGACGAAGCCGTTCGTCGTGGTGAACGGCGATGTGTTCACCGACTTCGACTTCGCCGGTTTGCTGCCGCAGCTGCGCGGCCTCGCTGCAGACGACCTCTCGCCCACCTGGTGCTGGTCGACAATCCACCGCATCATCACAGCCGGGCGATTTCGCCTTGGCGGGCGAACGGCTCGCGCCGGACGGTGCAATCGCCTCACCTTCAGCGGCGTGGGCGCTGTATCGCCCACAACTCTTCGCTGCCATCACGCCAGGTGAGCCGAGCGCCGCTTGCGCCGCTGCTGCGCGCGGCAATGGGCGCAGGGCAGCAGTGAGCGCGGAGCACTACGGCGGGCGCTGGTTCGACGTCGGCACGCCCGAGCGCCTGGCGGAACTGAACCGGATGCCAGCGAAGTTCTGACAGACAGGAAAGGCCTCATGATCTATCGTCCCCACACGCATTCGCGGAATCGGATCGCGAGGCACTGCACGAGCTGATCGAATCGTCCGGTTTTGCCACTCTGATTTCGCCCGACGCCGAAGATCCCATGATCACGCATCTGCCCCCTGCTGCTGGACGCGCAGCGCGGTGCGTGCCGGCACATTGATCGGGCACGTTGCACGCGGCAATCCTCACTGGCGCAAACTGAAGGAGCAGCCACAGGTGCTGGCCCTGTTTCACGGTCCCCACGCCTATGTGTCGCCGTCGTGGTACGGCGTGCATCCGAGCGTGCCGACCTGGAACTACGCCGTAGTGCACGCGCGCGGCCGCGCGCGTCTGATCGAGGATCCGGCAGCGCTCGAGGACAATCGTCCGGCGCCTGGTTGGCGACCTTCGAGAACCCGCGCCCCGTCCCCTGGCGCATGGAGCTGCCGGAGGATTACCAGCAGGGCATGATCGGCGGCATCGTGGGCTTCGAAATCGAGATCAGCCAGCTTACCGGCAAGTTCAAGCTGAGCCAGAACCGCACGCCTGAGGACCGCGTTAGGGTGGTGAACGCGTTGGAGGCGGGCGCCCCGCACGAGCAGGAGGTGGCGGCGCTGATGCGAAAGCGGGTGCTGCGTGAACCCTGAACCGGCGTCACGCCAGCCTGGCGCATGGGCGCCGGCGCCGTGGGCTTATAATCCATGCGATCGGATCGCGCTGCAACGGACATGACCAACATGGAACTCTACCGGGAGCGGCGCCTGCGTCTGGCGCAGCAGATGCAGCGCGGCGTGGCGGTCATCGCCACCGCGCCCGAGCACGTCGCGCAACCGCGACGCCCACTTTCCCTATCGTTTCGACAGCTACTTCTACTATTTGACCGGGTTCACGGAACCCGAGGCGGTGCTCGTCCTGATCGCCGGCGCCACGCCCCGGGCCTGCTCTTCTGCCGCGACAAGGATCTCGAGCGCGAAGATCTGGGACGGCTTCCGTTATGGGCCGAGGGCGCCAAGCAGGCGTTCGGCTTCGACGACGGCTCACTCGATCAAGCAGCTGGACGAGATGCTGCCCAGGCTGCTGGCAGACCAGCCGGCCATCTTCTCCGACGTAGGCGAGAACGCGCGCGGGACGCCCGCCTGATCCAATGGCTGAACGCCGTGCGTGCTCAGGTGCGCACCGGGATCTCCCGCACCGGGGAGATACGCGACGTGCGCAAGCTCCTGGACGACATGCGCCTCGATCAAGGACAGCCAGGAGCTGGATGTGATGCGTCGCGCCGCGAAGATCTCCCGCCGGCGCCCATCGCCGCGCGATGCGCAGCGCACGCGCCCGGCGTGCACGAGTACGAGGTAGAGGCGGGAGTTGCTGCACGAGTTCCGGCGCAACGGCGCGCAGGCACCTGCTTACACACCCATCGTCGCCGGTGGCGCCAACGCCTGCGTGCTGCACTACGTCGCCAACGATCAGCCGCTCAAGGACGGCGACCTGCTGCTGATCGACGCCGGCTGCGAGACTGGACGGCTATGCCGCCGACATCACGCGTACGTTCCCGGTGAACGGCACGCTTCGCAGGCCCGCAGAAAGACGTGTACGAGCTGGTGCTGGCCGCGCAGGCCGCGGCCATCGCGGCAAGTGCAAGCCGGGCGTCCACTGGGAACTGCCGCACGAGGCGGCGGTGCAGGTGCTGGCACGCGGATTCATCGATCTTCGGCCTGTGCCCGGCACGCGTCGACGCCGGTGATCGAGTCGGGCGAGTACAAGCAAGTTCTACATGCACCGCACCGGGCATTGGCTGGGCCTCGACGTGCACGACTGCGGCGATTACAAGCGGCGAGGGCGACTGGCGCGCCGCTCGAGCCGGGCATGGTGCTCACGGTCGAGCCGGGATGCTATATCCGGCCCGGCGAAGGCGTGCCGGAGCAGCTTTGGAACATCGGCGTCCGCATCGAGGACGACGTGGTGGTGACGCCCGGCGGCTGCGACGTCATCACGTCCGACGCGCCAAAGACGGTCGCCGATATCGAGACCGCGATGCGGCAGTAGCCGCGCCGCACAATGTGTGGTCTCGTCCAGCCAGCACGACATCCTCATCGTCGGCGGCGGGCCGGTCGGCGCTGCGCTCGCGCTGGCGCTCGAGGCGAGCGGGCTGTCTCGGTGCTGCTGGCTGATGCAAGCGGCGCGGACCCGCGCGACGGACGATCCCCGCACGCTTGCTCTGTCCTACGGCAGCCGGCTGATCCTCGAGCGCCTCGGCGTGGGAGCGAGGTCACGCCAGCCACACCCATCGGCAATCCATTCACGTGTCTCATCGCGGCGCCTTCGGACGCGCTGTATCTGAACGCCGCCGAAGGCAGGTCTCCCAGCGCTCGGCTATGTGGTTCCGTACGCCGCACTGCAACGCGCGCTGACGTAGGCGACAGCGCGCAGCTGTATGTGACGCTGGCCGCCGGTGCCCGCGCCACGCAGCGTGGAGGCCGATGCCGAGTCGGTTACGCGGAGTTCGAGGACAACGGGTCGAACCGCGAAGTGCGTGCACGGTTGGCGGTAGTAGCCGACGGTGGTGCAACGTCGCAGGCGTTGACGCGCGTGAACATACGCGACTACGGGCAAAGCGCGATCGCAGCCAATGTCCTGAGTGTCGAAACCGCACGGCAACATCGCCTTCGAGCGCTTCACTCCAGCGGGCCCGCTCGCCTTGCTTCCCCGCGTGAGGAAGGCTACGCTCTTGGTTTGGACCATGAGCCCAGAGGCGGCGCACAACTGCCTGTGCGCCGTGTCCGGACAAGCTTCCTCGGCGCAGTTGCGAAGCAGCCTTCGGCGAGCGCGCCGGCACGTTCACGGACGGTACTCGGCCCGAGCTGCATTTCTCCGCTCGCCTTGCTGCGTGGCAGCCGCCGACCGCGGCGCGAACCGTGCTGCTCGGCAATGCCGCGCAGACGCTGCATCCGGTGGCCGGACAAGGGCTCAACCTCGGGCTGCGCGACGCCTGGGAGCTCGGCGAATGCATCCAGTCGCATCCAGGCGATCCCGGCCGCAGCGAGGTGCTCGCGGCCTATGCGAGCGAGCGCGCTGGCGGCGACCGTGCCGGAGAAATTCTGTTGACCGACGCTCGTGCGGGTGTTCTCGAACGACCACTTCCCGTCTGCGCTGGCTGCGCGGGTGTGGACTCACCTTCCTCGATTCCCCGCCTCCCGGTTAAGCGCGCACTTCATGCAGCAGATGATGTTCGGGCGCCCGTTCTAGAACGGTTTTGTCAGCACGCCGATGAAGCACGCACAAATTTTTGTGCTGGCGCGCGCCTTCGATTGCGCCAAAATTGCGCTCTTTCGCCGCGAGCGCATGATGGAACGAAGAGCGCTAAGACGTTCTAAAAAAGCGTTGTAGATAAAAGAGTAAGGCGCCCGCCTCGATGCAGATCGGCCCGCATAAACTGAAGCAACAATCTGATCGTCGCGCCTATGGCAGGAGTGACCGACCGCCCGTTCCGCCAGTTTTGCAAACGACTGGGCGCAGGCATGGCGGTGTCCGAGATGGTGGCGAGCAATCCACGCCTGTGGGACACGCAGAAGACGCCGCCGCCGCGCCGACCACGAGGGCGAGGTCGAGCCGATCTCGGTCCAGATCGCCGGGCGCCGACCCAGCGATGATGGCGGAAGCGGCGCAGCTACAACGTCGACGCAGGGCGCCCAGATCATCGACATCAACATGGGCTGCCCGGCCAAGAAGGTCTGCAACGTCGCCGCCGGCTCCGCGCTGCTGAAGGACGAGGCGCTGGTCGCGGCGCATCCTCGACGCCGTGGTCGGCGCGGTGGACGTGCCGGTCACCCTCAAGATCCGCACCGGCTGGGACCGGAACAACCGCAACGCCGTGCGCGTCGCGCGCATCGCCGCAGTCGGCGGGCATCGCCGCTGCTCGCGGTTCACGGACGCACGCGCGCGTGCGGCATTTCGCGGCGAGGCCGAGTACGACACCATCGCAGAGGTCAAATCCGCGGTCGAGCATCCCGGTGATGGCCAACGGCGACATCGCCACGCCGCGAGCAGGCCCAGCGCGTGCTCGAATGACACCGGCGCCGACGCGCATCATGATCGGCCGCGCGGCTCAGGGACGGCCGTGGATCTTCCGCGAGATCGTCCATTTTCTCGCGACCGGCGAGCAGCTTGCGCCGCCCGAGGTGTCCGAGATCCACGCGCGTGCTTGCTGCGACCACCTGCAGGACCTCTACGCCTTCTACGGCGAAGAGGCGGGCGTGCGGATCGCGCGCAAACACATCTCCTGGTACACCAAAGAGCTGGCCGGTTCGACCGCATTTCGCCACGCATGACACAGCTCGAGACCGCACGCGAACAGACTGCGGCCGTCGACGCGTTCTTCGGCCGGCTGGCGCGACACGACGAGCGGCTGCAGCTACAGAGAGGAGCCTCGCAGCATGATCAACGAAAACGAAATCGCCCGCTGCGTGCGCAGGACGCTGGACGGGTATTTCCGCGACCTGGACGGGGAGAAGCCGCTCGCCATCTACGACATGGTCATCGGTTGCGTGGAGAAGCCGCTGATCGAAGTGGTGCTCGGGCGCGTCGGCGGCAACCAGACCCAGGCCGCGCGAGCTGCTCGGCATGAACCGCAACACGCTGCGCAAGAAGATCAAGGTGTACGGCATCAAGTAGCGCTGCGGCGCCGGCCGCAAGATCCGCTGCAGTTCCGCCGCCCCCATGACAATCACCCGACAGGCGCTCATCAGCGTCTCCGACAAGACCGGCGTGGTCGACCTGGCCCAGCGGCTGGCGCGCTTCGGCATCGGCATCCTTTCCACCGGGGCACCGCCAAGCCTGCTGCAGGACGCCGGGCTGAAGGTGACCGAGATCGGCGCGTACACCGGATTCCCCGAGATGCTCGACGGCCGCGTCAAGACGCTCCATCCCAAAGTCCATGCGGGCATCCTGGCGCGGCGTGACTTGCCCGGCGCACATGCGCGCCGTGGCCGGAGGCGCGACATCCCACCATCGATATCGTGGTGGTCAATCTCTATCCGTTCACTGAAACGGTAGCGCAGCCCGACTGCACCCTGGCCGAGGCCGATCGAAAACATCGACATCGGCGGACCGACGCTGCTGCGCGCCGCGGCCAAGAACTACCAGCATGTGGCTGCGGTCAGCCGACCCGGCGGACTACGGCGGCCTTGCTGGCCGAGATGGAGTCCTCGGGCGGGGCCATCAGCCGGAGCACGCGGTTCAACCTCGCGCGCAAGGCCTTCTCTCACACCGCCGCCTACGACAGCGCCATCAGCAACTATCTCACCGCGCATCGATGCTGGACGGTGAGCGCGGAGCCGTTTCCCGGACCGGCTGAACCTCAACTTTGCCAAGCTGCAGGATCTGCGCTACGGCGAGAACCCGCACCAGCACGCGGCCTTCTACCGCGATCTGCGGCGCGTTCCGGGCGCGCTGTCCGAACTACGTTCAGCTTCAGGGCAAGGAGCTGTCGTACAACAACATCGCCGACGCCGACGCGGCGTGGGAATGCGTCAAGACCTTCGATCAGCCGGCCTGCGTGATCATCAAGCACGCCAATCCCTGCGGGGCCGCGGTGGCGAGCGACCTGCTGAGCGCGTACAAGCGCGCCTTGCCACCGATCCGACCTCGGCCTTCGGCGGCATCATCGCCTTCAACCGCGAGCTCGACGCGGCGACGGCCGCGGCGGTGATGCAGCAGTTCGTCGAGGTCGTGATCGCGCCCGAATCTCGGCGTCAGGCGCGCGGCGCTGCTCGCAGCCAAGACCAACGTGCGCGTGCTGCGAAGTGCCGCTGGCGCGCTGGCGCAACGACTTCGACCTGCAAACGCGGTCGGCGGCGGCCTGTTGGTGCAGACGCCGGACGCACTGCAACGTGCCGGTGTCGGGCCTGAAGGTCGTGACCGAAGCCAGGCCCGACCGACGCGCAGCTGAAGGATCTGCTGTTCGCCTGGCGCGTGGCCAAGTTCGTCAAGTCCAACGCCATCGTGTTCTGCCGGGACGGCATGACCGCTGGGCGTGGGCGCCGGGCAGATGAGCCGGGTGGACTCGGCGCGCATCGCCTCGCATCAAGGCGCAGAATGCGGGGCTGACGTCTGACGGATTCGGTGGTGGCCTCCGACGCCTTCTTCCCGTTTCGCGATGGGCTGGACGTCGTGGTGAACGCGGGCGCACGCGCGGTGATTCAGCCCGGCGGCAGCGTGCGCGACGACGAGGTCATCGCCGCCGCCGACGAGCATGGCATCGCGATGGTGCTTCACCGGGGTTCGCCATTTCCGGCACTAAACTGGTCTTGAGGTCGCGTGAAGCTTGCTGGTGATCGGCAGCGGGGGCAGGGAGCACGCCGCTCGCGCTGGCGGCTCGCGCAGTCGCCGCGCGTCGCGGCGCGTGTACGTGGCGCCGGGCAATGCCGGAACAGCCAAGGAGGATGGCGCTGTTCAACGTCCCGATCACCGCCATCGACGAGCTGGCAGAGTTCGCCGGCAACGAAGCAGTCGCCTCGACGGTGGTCGGACCCGAGGCGCCGCTCGCCGACGGGATCGTGGATACCTTCCGCGCCGCGGGCGCTGAAGATCTTCGGGCCGACCCGCCGCTGCGCTCAGCTCGAAAGCTCGAAAGACTTCGCCAAGAACTTCATGGTCGAGCACGGCATTCCCACTGCGACGCCATCGGACGTTCACCGATGCCGCTGCGGCGCACGCCTACGTCGATCGGCAGGGCGCGCCCATCGTGATCAAGGCCGACGGCCTGGCTGCCGGCAAGGGGCGTAGTCGTGGCGGTGACGCTGGCGGAAGCGCACGCGGCCGTCGACGACATGCTGGTCGACAACGCGCTGGGCGACGCCGGCGCGCGCGTCGTGATCGAGGAATTCCTCGAAGGCGAGGAAGCGAGCTTCATCGTCATGGTCGACGGCAGCGCACGTGCTGGCGCTCGCCACCAGCCAGGACCACAAGCGCCTGCGGGACGGCGACCGGGGCCCGAACACCGGCGGCATGGGCGCTTACTCGCCGGCGCCGGTGCGTGACGCCGGCGCTGCACGCGCGAGTCGATGCGCGAAGTGATCCAGCCCGCGGTCGCAGGGCATGGACGCGAAGGACGCATGCCCTATACCGGCTTCCTGTATGCCGGCCTGATGATCGACGCCCGAGGGCAAGCTCAAAGTGCTGGAGTTCAACTGCCGCCTCGGGCGACCCGGAGACCCAGCCGATCCTGCATGCGGCTGAAGAGCGACCTGTTCGCTGCTGCATCGAGCACGCCGTCAACGGCACGCTCGACCGCGTCGAGGCGCGAGTGGGACCGCCGCGCAGCGCTCGGCGTCGGTGATGGCGGCCGGCGGCTATCCGGACAACCCGCGCAAGGGCGACGAGATCACCGGGATCCCCAGGCCCGAGGAGGACTTTCACGTATTCCACGCGGGCACCGACCGTCAAAGACGGTAAAGTCGTCACGAACGGCGGGCGCGTGCTGTGCGTGACAGCGCTGGGAGACACCGTCCGCGTGGCGCAGCGGCGCGCCTACGAAATCGCGGAGCAGATCCACTTCGCCGGCATGCCAGATGCGGCATGACATCGGTTATCGCGCCATCGGCGCCAAGCGCAGCCTGCTCTAGCGCCGGCCGATGGACGCCAGCGCAGTCAAAGACTACCTCGTCGGGCTGCAGATCGCGCATCGTCGCGCGGCTGGAGCAGCTCGACGGCATGGCGTTTCCGCCGCGATTCGCTGGGATCGGCCCGAAGGCGGCGGTGGCTGAGCTGTCTGATCGAGGAAGGCCACCTGTTGGAGCGCGGCGGCGTGAACTTCTCGCACGTGACAGGCGCGAGCCTGCCGCCGTCGGCTACGCGCAGCGCGGCCAGAGCTCGCCGGACGCGGCTTCGAGGCGATGGGCGTATCGCTGGTGCTGCACCCGCGCAATCCCTACGTGCCCACCGGTGCACATGAACGTGCGTTTTCTGGTCGCGCAGAAAGCGGACGCCGAACCGGTCTGGTGGTTCGGCGGCGGCATGGACCTCACGCCCTACTACGGCGTTCGAGGAGGACGCGCTGCACTTCCACCGCACCTGCCGCGACGCGCTGGCACCCTTCGGCGCCGACGTACTACCCGCGCTTCAAGCAATGGTGCGACGAGTACTTCTATCTCAAGCACCGCAAGGAACCGCGCGGCATCGGCGGCGTGTTCTTCGACGACCTCAACGACGAGGTCGAGTTTCGACTTCTCTTTCGGGCTCATGCGCAGCGTCGGCGACAGCTTCCTGCCGGCCTACGTGCCGATCGCCGAGCGCAGACGCGAGCTCGCCTACGGCGACGCGCGAGCGCGACTTCCAGGCCTATCGCCGCGGGCGCTACGTCGAGTTCAATCTGGTCTACGACCGCGGCACGCTGTTCGGCCTGCAGTCCGGCGGACGCACCGAATCCATCTTGATGTCACTGCCGCCGGTGGTGAGTGGCGCTACGACTGGCACCCGGCGCCGGGCACACCGGAGCGCGGCTGTACAGCGAGTTTCTGATCCAGTCGCGACTGGCTGTGAGCTTGCCGCGGTGGCTCTGAACGATTGGCTCGCCCGGTGGAGCAGCTAACTATGCGTTCCTGCGGCGCGCCGTCGATTCCGCCGGGCGCGCTCTGCCGCTCGACCCTACGAGTCGTTTCTACAGCCCGGGGAGGAGTTCTCGTTTGCCGAGTTTGTCGACGGCGTCGAGGTGCACTTCGGCGTGGAGGTGTATCGCGTCGATCGCGATGGGACGTTGTGGGTCTGCGTGGATGCGGATGCTGGCGGTGACGACCCCGCTCGGGATCAAGCCGACCTTCTTCTTCCGCAAGCTGCCCGACGGCCGCGCCCTTGCGCTCGAATAGGCGTTGAACCGAACGACGCCGGATACGAGCGACCAGCACGCTCAGCCGGTCACAACATTGGGCACTTCGTAGCACGCGCCCATGGTGTGGTAGTCGGTCTTCCCGGCCGGGCTCTTCTCGTCGCTGTACTTGCGGTTGTCGCGCGTGAGGATCCGGTACCAGGCGCCATAGCGGTGGTCGACGAAGTGCTGCCAGCTGTAGGCCCAGATCCGGTCGTACCAGTTCCAGTACTGGTCTTGTCCTGTGCGATGCGGCCAGCAGAGCCGCGGCGGCCAGCGACTCGGCCTGCACCCAGAAGTACTTGTCGCTGTCGCAGATGCTGCCGTCCGGCGCAAAGCCGTAGTAGATTCCGCCGAAATCGTCGTCCCATGCCTGTTCCAGCGCGGCGTCGAACAGTTCGCGTCGCGCGCGGCAGCAGCCACTCGGCGTCGCTCGCGAGGTGGGCACGGTGACGCTCCAGGATCAGGAGCAGCTTGGCCCACTCGGTCGAGATGGCCCGGCTGGTAACCCCAGGGGCGGAAGATGTTGGTCTTGTCGTCGCGGTTGTAGTCCCAGTCCACCGACCAGTCGGCGTGGTAGTGCTCCCAGACGAGGCCGTCGGCCAGCGCGGCCTGCCGCACGGTGATGTTGCGCGCCAGCGATGCCGGCGCGTGCCAGATAACGCTGCTCGCCCGTAGCCTCGAATGCTGCCAGCAGGGCTTCGCAGCTGTGCATGTTGGCGTTCTGTCCGCGGTACGGCGAAAGCTGCGTCCAATCCGGCGCTCGCCTCGTCCGCGTAGAGCCCAGCTTCCGCAGACCAGAAGCGGCGCTCCATCAGCGCGAAGGTTTCCGACAGGTACGCCGCGTGCCTCGCTGATTCCGGCGCGCAGCGCGTGAGCGTAGGCCAGGAGCACAAACGCCAGCCCGTAGCAGTGATTGGTGCCGTCCAGCACGCCATCCTTGCCCAGCAGCCAGGCATAGCCACCTGTGCCCGGAGTTGCGGTGCACCCGGCGCAGAAAATCGACACCGTGCGTGAGCGGCTTCGAGATACTCGGGCCGGCCGAACTGCGCGATAGGCCATGGCGTAGTTGAATACGAAGCGCGTGCTGCTCACCAGGTGGCGGGTGTGCGCGTCGTAGATCGTGCCGTCGTCCCTGAAGAAATGATAGAAGCCGCCGCGCGTGGTCGATGGCGCGCGGGTGATAGAACAGCCATGGTCTGCTCGATGTGATCGAGCAGGAACTTCAGGCTGCGGAAGTCAGGGACGCCGCGCTGCCGGCGGCGGGATTCATGCCGCGAGTCAATCCATCCGTTCGAGCACCTGCTCGACCAGCGGCAACGTCGGCGGTGTCGCACCGGCCCGCAGGCACGCGGCCGCGCCGGCTGCGACGGAAAAGCGCAGATGCGTCGCCCAGCCGGCCGTCCGGGACGCTCATGAGGCTGTACAGCAGACCGCCGATGCTGGCGTCGCCCGCGCCTACGGTGTCGACCACCTCGATGCCTCGGCGGCCGTTGAGTCAGCGTGCTTGCCGGCAGGTGCAATTCGGCGCCATCGGCGCCCCGCGTGAGGAGGATGGGAGCGGTCGGGTTGATGGCGCGCAGCTGTGCGAATCCTTCCGCCGGATCGCTCGGTGCGAAACAAGCCGAGCAGATCCTCGTCCGACACCTTGATCACGTCGGCCCGCGCCGCTATGTGGCGCAGCGTCGGATCGTAGGCCGCGGTCATGATGTTGCGGAAATTCGGGTCGTAGCTGACGCGTTTTCCCGCGGCCTTCACCTGGTCGCAGCAGGCCGAGCAGTTTGGTACGCAGCGGATCGCGCGCCAGGCTGATGCAGCCGAAGTGTACCCACTCCGCCGCTTGCAGCCAGCCCTGACGGCAACAGCCCGGGGTCGAACGCCAGATCGGCGCTGTCTTCGCCGATGAAGAAAGTATTGCGGTGGCGAGGTCTCATGCACCATGGCCAGCAGCGGCGGTTTGTCGTAGCGCTGGGTAAATCGCATGTCCAGCCCCGCGGCTGCGCTCAATTCCTGCAAGCTCGTCGCCGAGGCGGTCCCGGCTGATGCTCGCCGGCGAATGCGGTGGGCACCCCGAGCGTGGCCACCACGCGCGCGACATTCCAATCCGCGCCGCCGGGGCGCTGACAGCCAGTGTCCGGACCGACGCGGATGAAGTCGGTCAGGGCCTCGCCTGCGCTCATCGAAGCGCGGCCAGCTCGTCTGTTTGCTGCGGTCTTGTTCCATCGGTTCGGCTGAGCTCGTCTTTGCGTGCCCTCTGCTCAGACAGCAAGCTTACCTAAAATGTGATCGGAAGCCTTCTCGGCGATCATGATAGTAGCCGCATTGGTGTTGCTGCTCACCAGCCTGGGCATGACCGAGGAGTCGCACACGCGCAGGCCCTGCAGACCGCGTACGCGCAGGCTCGTATCGACCACCGCCATTGAGTCGACGCCCATCTTGCACGTTCCCACCGGGTGGTAGTCGGTCTTGGAGAATTTGCCCGCGTAGGCTGCGATCTCCTCGTCGGTCTGCACGTGCGGGCCCGGCAGCCGCTCGGCCAGCACGAAGGGCTTGAAGGCCGGGGAAGCCATGATCCTGCGGGCGATGCGGAAACCCTCGATGGAAATTTTGCGGTCGTAGGGGATCGCCCCAGTAGTTGGGATCGATGAGCGGAGACGCGAACGGATCGCCGGTGTCGCAGCCGCACGCTGCCGCGCGCGCGCGGACGCAGAAAAGCGGAGTTGAGCGTCACGCCGCAGTTCTTCAGCTTCTCCAGCCCGTGCTCCAGACCCGAGCCCACCATGAAGTGGAACTGGATGTCGGGCGAGCGCGCTCGCGCGTCCAGCGAACCAGAAGGCGCCGCCCTCGGCCAGATTGGAGGCCACCGGTCCGGTGCGGAACAGAACGTACTCGAGGCCGGCCCAGAGTTGCTTGTGCGGTTTGAGGTGCTTGTCGTAGCTGTGGTCGCCGGTCAACTCGTTGACCGCATACACATCCATGTGATCCTGCAGGTTGCGGCCCACACCGGGAAGATCGTGCGCGAGCAGGGATGCCGAGCGGCTTCAGCTCGTCGGCCGGCCCGATGCCCGACAGAAGCAGAAGCTTGGGCGAACCGATAGCACCGGCAGTGACGATCACCTCGCGCTCCGCGCGCAACGATGCCGCGCTGACGGCCGGAAGCGTAGGCGACCTCGACTCCCACTGCGCGCCCATTCTCGATCAGCACACGCGTCGTATGCACGCCGGTCAGCAAGGCTCAGATTGGTCCGATGCAGGACCGGTTTCAGATAGCCCACCGCCGTGCTGCAACGGCGGGCGTTGCGCTGGGTGACCTGGTAGAGGCCGCAGCCCTCCTGGCGCTCGCCGTTGAAATCGGGGTTGAACGGCAATCCCGCTTCTTGCGCTGCGCGCAGGAATACCTTGGTGATGGGATGGGGACTGGTCTGGTCGGACACGCCGAGCGGCCCGCCGGTCCCGTGGTATTCGTTGCTGAAGCACTGGTTGTCTTCCGCGCGCCTGAAATACGGCAGGACATCTTTGTATGACCATCCCGCGCAGCCGTCCGCCGCCGCCCACTCGTCGTAGTCCTTCGCGTGGCCGCGCGTATAGACCTGAGCGTTGATGGAACTGCTGCCCCCAGCACGCGGCCTTGTGGATACCACATCTCGCGGCTGCCCACGTGATGCTGCGGCACTGTGCTGTAGCCCCAGTTGGCGGCGTTGCCGGTCAAGCTTGGCGAAACCCGCCGGCAGATGGATGTAGGGATTGCGGTCGGGTGGACCGGCCTCGAGCAGCAGCACGCGCAGCCCCGGGTCTGCGCTCAGGCGGTTGGCCAGGACGCAGCCGGCACGAGCCCGGCACCGGCGATGATGTAGTCGAAGGCGTTCTGCTTTCACAGGCTCGCGCAGCGCGGCTCTTCAGGTGCGCGCCGGTGCGCAGCGCCTGGGCCGCGATGGTGAGCGCCGGGTTCAGCGCAGCGGAGGACGGCAGAAACCCGCCGTCGACCACATATGAGATTATCGTGATCGTAGGCGCGGCAGTAGGGGTCGAGCGGCGCGTTGGCCTGGATCGTTGCCGAAGCGCACGGTGCCGCACTGGTGCGAGGGTCGTGTCGGCGTCGAAGGGCTTGCTCAGAACGACGGGAAAGCCGATGTCCTTCAACAGCCGCTTCGCAGTACCCACGAACCGGTGATGGGCGCGCATGTTCGTGCGCCGCCAGTTGAGCTCGATACTGCCGCTCGGCCGTATGGACGCACCGTGCTGTCCCGATGCCCCAGGTCCTCCGACATCGACGTACCAGTCGACGCTGTGGTGCGCGAGCCACGCGCGCAGCCATCTGGGGACGCGCGGCAGCGCGCCGCGCAGCATCGGCTCCTGGATCTTCCCCAGCATTTGCAGATTGCCCAGCGGCTTGTCGCTGACGTCGCCTCCGTAATAGTAGTCGTTGAGCGCGAGCGTCTTGGGAAAGCGCGTCTCGTTCACCTGCAATCGGCATGAGCGTCATCAACGCCGTGCAGTTGTGGCTCATGTAGTAGCGCCCCACCGCGCCGGAAGAATTCGCCAGCCCGTTCGGATGACGTGTGCTGGCTGAGCGCAGCAACAGTACAGCGCTGTTGATCGCGCCGGCCGACAGCACGAACAGGCGGGCGCGGACGCTCTGCGTCTCGCCGCCGCGCTCCACTTCCGCTCGTGACGATGCGCTTGCCGCTATCGTCGGTGATCAGCTTCGTCACCAGGCTGCCGGTCTGCAGGGTCACGTTGGGTTGGCGCAGCGCGGGATCGATCGAGGCGCGTCTCGGCGTCTCCCTTCGCATCGATGCGGCAGGGAAAGGCGTCGCAGGTGCCGCAGCGCACGCACTTGCCGCCAGGATGAAAATCAACCGCAGCCGGCATGTGGAAGGGCTTCAGGCCGCGGCCGCGAAGCGCTCGAACAGATCGGCGAGCAGAGGCTCGTGCGGGATCGGGGGAAAAGGGTAGGGCTGAGCGCGCGGCGGCTCGGTCGGATCATCGCCGGCGCGCCCATGCACGCCGAACAAGCGCTCGGCTTGATCGTAGTAGGGCTCCAGGTCGGCATAGCGGATCGGCCAGGCAGGCGATGCGCCTTCTTCGTGCTCCGACGCCTCGAAGTCCCGCTCCCGGAAGCGGAACATGGCAGCGCCGTAGAACTTGGTGTGGCCGCCGACGTAGTAGAACTGCCCAGGGCGGAATGCACGCGCCGGCGCCGTCGTGCCAGGTGTCGCGCGGTGCGATAGCGAAGATCTCGCCGAACACGGCTTCCGCGTCCCAGTTCTGCGGCTCGCGCGGCAGGCGCTCGCCGCGCTCCAGGATGAGGATGCGCGCGCCGGTGTCGGCCAGGGTCAGCGCGATGCAGCCGCCCCCGACACCGGAGCCGATGATCACCACGTCGTAGTCCATCACGCCGACTCGCGCGCCGGTGCGCAGGGTCGAACCAGACCATCTTGGCAAGATCGATGGCGAAACGGCCGCGGTCGCCGGGCTTCAGCGTGCTGTCGGGCCGCAGCCGCGCGGTGACCTCGCGGCCGCCGAGCTCGAGCACCGCGAGCGTGTCGGGGCCGGTCGGCTCGGTCACTTCCACGCGTCGCCTCCACGACCGGGCGCGTCGCGCCGTTGGCGTCGAGGATTGTCGGTGATCGCCTCGGGCCGCAGCCCCGCGATGATCTCCCGGCCGACATAGCGCTCGCACTGCCTCGGGCAGCAGGCCCGAGGCAGGCGCGCGACCGGGCGAGCCCTCGGCCGCGATCTCCAGCCACGAGTCTGCCGCCCTCGCTCCGAAGCAGTCCGGGCAGCAGGTTCATCCGCGGCGACCCCATGAAGCCGGCGACGAAAGTGTTGCTCGGCCGGCTGTAGATCTCCGCCGGCGTGCCGAGCTGCTGCAGTTCGCCGTTGCGCATCACGGCGATGCGCGTGGCGAGCGTCATCGCCTCGATCTGATCGTGCGTCACGTAGACGATGGTGGCGCCGAGGCGCTGGTGCAGTTTCTTGATCTCCGTGCGCATGTCTACGCGCAACTGCGCATCCAGGTTGGACAGCGGCTCGTCGAACAGGAAGATCCTGCGGCTTGCGCACCAGCGCCCGCCCCATGGCCACTCGCTGGCGCTGCCCGCCGGAGAGCTGAGCCGGTCGGCGCTGCAAGAGATGATCGATCTGCAGCGTCTTAGCGACACTCCTGCACCGCGCGCTCGCGCTCCTCCTTCGGCACCTTGCGCATTTCCATGCCGAAGGCGATGTTGCCCTCCACGCTCATGTTCGGATACAGCGCGTAGGACTGGAACACCATGGCGATGTCGCGCTCGCTCGGATGCAGGTCGTTGACGCGCTTGCCGCCGATCACGGATATCGCCCTCGGAAACGGTGTCCAGCCCGGCGATCATGTTGAGCAGGGTCGACTTGCCGCAGCCCGATGGGTCCCACCAGCACCGAGGAACTCGCCGCGCTTCGACCGCGATGTCGATGCCCTTGAGGATCTCGAGCATCGCCATAACGTTTCTTGATGTTGACGATTTCCAGCGAGGCCACGGCTGCGTCCTTCTCCTTAACCTTTCACCGAACCGGCCATCAGGCCGCGCACGAAGTAGCGGCCGCCGACGATGTAGACCAGCAGCGTCGGCAGCGCGGCGATCACGGCCGCAGCCATGTGCACGTTGTATTCGCGCTCTCCGGTCGAGGTGTTGACCACGTTGTTCAACGCCACTGTCATGGGTGCGCTCTCGCCGGTGGAGAACGACGCGCCGAACAGAAAATCGTTCCAGATGTTGGTGAACTGCCAGATCACGGTGACCACCACGATCGGCGCGGAGTTCGGCACCAGGATGCGCAAGAAAATGGAGAAGAACCTCGCGCCGTCGATCATCGCGGCCTGTGATCAGCTCGTCGGGAAAGGCCACGTAGTAGTTGCGGAAGTACAGCGTGGTGAAGCACAGCCCGTAGACCACGTGCACGAACACCAGGCCGGTGGTGGAAGAGGCGATGCCCATCTTGCCCAGCAGGTGCGCCATCGGGATCAGCACGATCTGGAACGGGATGAAGCAGCCGAACAGGATCAGCCCGAACAGCACGATCTGGCGCCCTTGAAGCGCCACTTGGTCAGCACGTAGCCGTTGAGCATACCCGATGGCGGTGGAGATGATCACCGCCAGCCACCGTCATCTTGGTGGAGTTCCAGAAGTAGCCCTTGATGCCGTTACAGCTCAACCCGACGCAGGTCTGTGCCCCAGGCGTCGGATCCAGGGCTCGACGGTCCACTGCTGCGGCCAGCGCGATGATGCTGCCGCTGTAGATCTCGGCAGCGGCTTGAACGAGGTGAGCAGCATCACCACCAGCGGCAGCAGATACACCAGCCGCGAAGAACCGCAGCAGTCCGTAGATCACGAACGGCGCCCAGCGCATGCTGGCGCCTGGCGCATCTGCGGCGAATCCCAGTGTTGAGCCATCAGAGCCCTAGCCTGACCATCACTGCGGATCGCGCGCCGGCCGGCCCGCATCTCGGAGTACAAATAGGGGACCATGACCGCGGCGACCGTGAGCAGCATCATCACCGCGCTGGCGGCGCCCATGCCCAGCTGGTTGCGGGTGAAGGTGTGCGCATACATGAACGTCGAAGGCAGCTCCGTCGCGTAGCCGGGACCGCCGCCGGTCAGCGCCACCACCAGCTCGTAGCTCTTGATCGCCAGGTGCACGAGGATGACCATGCGCGCTCAGGAAGATCGGGCCGCAGCTGCGGAATGATGATGCGCCAGTAGATCTGCGGCAGCGACGCGCAATCGATGCGAGGCGGCCTTCAGCATCTCCTGGTCGATGCCGCGCAGGCCGGCCAGGAACATGGCCATGACGAAGCCCGACGGCCTGCCACACGCCTGCGATCACCACCATGTAGATCGCCATGTCCTCGTTTACGATCCAGTCGAACGTGAAGTTCTCGGAAACCCCATCCGCTGCACCATCTTCTCGATGCCCAGCCCGGATTGAGCATCCACTTCCAGGCCGTGCCGGTGACGATGAACGACAGCGCCAGCGGATAGAGATAGACCGCGCGCAGCGTGCCTTCCTGGCGGATGCGCTGGTCGAGCAGGATGGCGAGCAGCAGGCCTATCGCCATGCACAGCACGACGTACAGCACGCCGAACACAGCCAGGTTGTGTATCGCCACTTGCCAGCGCGGGTGGTGCCATACGCGGTCGTACTGCATCCAGCCCACCCACTCGTGAACCGGATAGCCCTTGGATCTGGTAAACGAGAGATAGGCGGTCCAGAGGATGAAGCCGTAGACGAAGATCAGCGTGATGACCACGGTCGGCGACAGGACGAGCTTCGGGCAGCGCCTGTTGCAGCCAGTCGCCGAACCCACCGGTGGTGGATTCGGACAACGAGCAGGCTGGCGCGCGCTCCATCAGCTGGTCCCTCGGGTCGAACGCTCGAGTACGCCGGCGGAGTGCAGATCCGCCGGCGCATACGGGCGAGGCGCGCGGCTTCGCGCTCGCGCCTCCTCCGCTACAGCGCGCTACTTCGCGGCCGCCACCGCCGCCACCAGCTGCTTCGTGGCGTCGGCCGGAGACCCGCCGGAGTTGAAGAACTTCGTCACCACGTCGATCATGGCGCCCTTGACTCCTTCCGGAACGGCGTGGCCGTGGGCGAAGCTGCCGAGCAGCGCGTTGTTCTTCAACGCCACCTTCAGATCGGCCATGGACTTCTTGCCGCAGGCGTCGAAGTTCGCATCGGAGACGTCCATGCGCGCCGGGATGGAGCCCTTCACCAGGTTGAACTGCTCCTGGAAGTTCTTATCCATGATGGAACTGGCCAGCGCCAGCTGCCCGGCTTCCTGCTGCCTTGCTCACCTTGAACATGGCGAAGGCGTCGGAGTTGAAGGTGAACATGCCTTCGGTGCCCGGGATACTGGAAGCAGAGGAAGTCCACGTTGGGCTTCTTGCCCGCGTTCAGGAACTCGCCCTTGGCCCAGTCGCCCATGATCTGCATGCCGGCCTTGCCGTTGATGACCATCGCGGTGGCCAGGTTCCAGTCGCGGCCGGGGAAGTTCGGGTCGACCAGAGCGCGCAGCTTCTGCATCTGCTCGAACGCCTTCTCCATGGTCTTGCTGCCCATCGCGTCTCGGATCCGAGCTCGATGATGCGCCTTGCGGTAGAACTCGGGACCGCCGGCGGACAGCACTGCGCTGTCGAAGATGGTGGCGTCCTGCCACGGCTGACCGCCGTGGGCCAAGCGGGATGTAGCCGGCCTTCTTGATCTTGTCCGCCGCGACCAGCAGCTCGTCGAACGTCTTGGGCGGGGTGATCTTCAGCTCGTCGAAGATCTTCTTGTTGGCCCAGATCCAGTTGGTGCGGTGGATGTTGACCGGGGCGGCGACCCAGTGGCCCTTGTACTTGTCGAACTTCTGCAGCGGCGCGGGCACCAGCTTGTCCCAGCCTTCCTTGGAGGCCACCGGCGTCAGGTCGCCGAGCAGGCCTTCCTCGGCGTAGTCGGTGATGATGAACCCCAGCATCTGCATGGCGTCGGGGGATTGCCCGCCGCCGCCCGCGCGCGCAGGACCGTCCTCGCCTGATCGCCGCCGCCGCCCGCAACCGGGCTGTCCTTCCAGCCGTAGCCCTTCTTCTGCATGTCGTCCTTGAGCACCTTCAGCGCTGCCGCCTCACCGCCCGAAGTCCACCAGTGCACCACCTCGACCGTTTGTTCCGCTGCGCTGGCTGCCAGGCTGCTCGCGCCGAATGCTGCCGCCACGACGGCGGCGATGGTCTTGCTACGCATGAACGTTCTCCTCTCCTTGGGTTTGTCGTAATCGCCCGGTTGCGGCCGAGCGGCCGAAAGACATGCAGTTTGCGCCGCCGGGTCCCGCTCGGTATGGTACATCAGCATATCTTCAGGTCTTCTTTCGTCGCGGCAGCCACCAGCTGGTCACAACCTCGGCATGCTTGCATCGCTTTGGCGTCAAGTGTAAACCGGCTCCGCGCTTGCGGCCCAGCCACGGCGCTGACACCGACCGAGCGCCGCGCGCATCATTCATTTTCCCTGGTAGCTCGGCGGCCGCTTCTCACGGAAGCTGGCCAGCCCTTCGCGCGCGTCCTGGGTGCTGGCGGCGAGCGCGCCGGCCAGGCCTTCCAGCGCCCAGGCCAACCCTTCACCGTGGCCGGCGTCGATCGATTGCTTGGTCAGCTGGACCGACACCGGCGCCATACGGCAGATGTCGTCGGCGAGACGCCGCGCGGTTGCGAGACAGGACTGCTCGCCCGCCAGCTCATGGATGAACCCGATGCGCTGCGCCTCGTCCGGCGCTCATGCGCCGGGCAGTCAGCGCCAGATATTTCAGGCGGCTCACGCCGATCGAGGCCAGCCAGCCGCTGGGTGCCCGACCAGCCGGGGCAAGTGGCGATCGAGACTTCGGGCAGGCCGAACTGCGCCGTAGGCACGGCGACGCGGATATCGGCCACCGCCGCCAGTTCCAGTCCGCCGCCCAACGCATGACCGTTGATCGGCGGCAACCACCGGTTGCCGCAGCCTCGCCCACTGATCGAACACCTGGTGGCCGCGCTTGACCCAGGACCGCCACATGTCGAGCGGCTCGAGCGCCGACCAGGCGTTGATGTCGGCGCCGACGCAGAATGCCCGCTCGCCTGCGCCGGTCAGGATCACGCAGCGGACCGTGCGGTCGGCGTCCAGCCTTGCGGCGGCGTCGGCCAGCGCGCCGAGCATGTCCATGGTGAGCGCATTGAGCTTCTCCGCCCGGTTCAACGTCACCGGTCGCGACCTGGCCGTCGATCTCCAGCAGCACGTTGCCCTGCGCTGTCTCAGCCATGGCGTTTCTCCGGCAGGTTCAGGCCAAGCGGCGCGGCGCGGAACAGCGCCGCATCCATGAGTTTGAGGTTGGGCGCGACATGCAGCGGGATTTCGGCCTGTGCCAGGACATCCCGCTCGCAGGTCAACGCCGGGCGCGATCTCGCGCACCGTGAGGCCGTCGTCGAGCAGGTCCAGCACGCAGCGCTCGGTGACATAGGTGGCCTGCTGCCTTCGCTGCCGCGCCATCCGGCCGCTGAAGGTCACGTGCTCGACGGCGTTGACCAGCTTGCGGCTCTTGCCCTCCTGCACGATGGTGAGCTTGCCGTCTCCCACCTGCGAGCTTCGCCCCGGCGGTGAAAGAAGCCGGAGAAGACCAGACGCTTGCGCGTGCGTGGTGATGTCGACGAAGCCGCCGCAGCCGGCCGTGAGATAGGGCTTGGCTGCCAAGCTTCGACACGTTGACGTTGCCGTCGCGGTCGATCTGCAGAAACGACAGCAACGCGACGTCAGAACCGCCGCCCTGGAAGTAGGTGAACTGGTTGGGCGAAGGCACGATGGCGTCGGCGTTGGCGGCGCAGCCGAAAGCGAAACCGAGCAGCGGAACACCGCCCACGGCGCCCTGCTCGATCACCCAGGTGACCTGGCCGTGCAGACCTTCCTCGAGCAGGATGCGCGGCACGTTGGCCGAGATGCCGAAGCCCAGGTTGACGGCGGCCGCCGGACCATAGCTCCAGCGCGGCGCGGCGTGCGATGACCTTCTCGGGTCCCCACTCCTGCAGCTCGAAGCTGTCTTCGGGCCGCATGATCTCGCCGCTGATCGCCGGGTCGTAGCGAGTCTGCGTGGTCTGCTGCTGGTCCGGGTCGACTACGACGTGATCCACCAGCACCCCGGCACGTGCACCTGCTGCGGCTTGAGCGAACCCGACCGCACCACGCGTTTGACCTGCGCGATGACCACGCCGCCGTTGTTGCGCGCCGCCAGCGCCTGGTCGAGGGCACCCAGGAACGCGCCTTCGTGCTCGCAAGACAGGTTGCCGCGCTCGTCGGCCGTGGTGGCGCGCACGATGGCTACGCGCGGCGCGGATGGCCGGGAAGAACAGCCACTCGTCGCCGGCGAAACTCGATCTTGCTGCACCACCGGCTCGGCCGCCGCGCGCTGCGTTCATCGCGCAGCCCTGCAGACTCTGGATCGACGAAGGTGCCCAGCCCGACCTTGGTGAGCACGCCCGGCCGCTTGGCCGCCGCATCGCGATGCATGTCGAACAGCACGCCGCTGGGCAGGTTGTAGGCCGCGATCTGGTTGTCCACGATGAGGCGCCAGATGTCGGGCATCGGCAGCGAGGACGGCCCGCTCGGATAGGAGCCGGCCAGCGACCTTCTTGAGCATGCCGGGCCGCGCGAGGTGATCGATGCCGCGGATGCCGTACATGTCGCCGGCCGCGATCGGATGCAGCAGTGGTCAGGTCGCGCGGATGGCCTTCCGCGGCGAAGCGCGCGCCGAGCGCAGCCAGCACCTTGTCCGGACAGCCCAGCCCGCTGGAGGAGCTGACCGTCACCACATCGCCGTCCCTGAATCAGCGCTGACCGCGTCTTCGGCAGAAGTGACCTTGCTCATGTGCGCGCTTCGAGCGCTACGATAGCGGACAGGAACACGCTTGCCGGTCCGCGCCGACTCAGAACCGCAAGCGCGGTAGCCACCGAGCGAACGCCCGTCCTCGCCGACTGGCCGAGGGCTGGCCCTGGCCGGCGATCGCGGCGTTGAACGTACGCACCGCCCGGGCGTAGAGATTTTCGTGCTCTACGGCGACGCTCGACTCGCCGCTCGTCGTGCGCAGCAGGACCTCGCCGACCGGGCGCTGCGTCATGACGTTGCGCGCGATGATCGAACCTTCGGTGCCGTGGATCTCGACCCCGGTGCCCGCATGCTTCACGGTGAAGGCGTCGTGCAGCTGGGCCAGCACGCCGTTGTCGAAGCGCAGCACCGCCATGACACCGTCCTCGACCTCGCCGGTGGCCAGGTTCGCCTGCTGGGACAGAGCCACCGCCTCCACCGGCTCGGCGCCGAGCAGGAAGCGCAGGGTGTCGGCGTCGTGACAGGTGATGTCGAGGATCACGCCGCCGCCGGCGTCCGGCTTGTGCAGGCGCCAGCCCTGCAGGTGCGGGGGCAGGTACACGGCGTGGAACACGCGGGCAAAGAGCGGCTTGCCGATCGCGCCGGATTGCACCAGCTCGCGGATCTTGCGGTGGGTGCCGGCGTGGCGCAGGTGATGGTTGGTGCCCATGACCACGCCGGCCTTGGCGCAGGCGGCGACCATCTCCCGTGCGTCGGCGACAGGTCATTGCCAGCGGCTTTTCGCACAGGACGTGCTTGCCCGCGGCGGCGGCGGCGAGCGTCTGCGCCTTGTGCAGCTCGTTGGTGGTGCTGATGTGGACAGCGCCGACCTTGGGGTCGGCCAATAGTGCTTCGAGCGACGAATAGGCCGTGGGAATTCGGTTGGCCTTGGCGTACTCGGCGCCGCGGGCAGCGTCGGTGCTCATCACGGCAACCACCTGGTTACCCGGGCTGCGCGCGGATAGCGTCGATCAACCACTCGCGCGCGATCGTGCTGGCGCCGATCAAACCCCAGCCCAGAGGGCTGCGCTCAGCGGATTGGGCCATTCCTCCTCCCCGCTTGATCTTCTGCTAATTCTGGTGTTCAATCGTTCCAATCGCTCTAGTTGGAACGTTCCAATTCGGCATAATATGAAGGACTAGCATGTTTCTGTCAATTCCGAATTGATCCTGCGAAGTCATGCCCAAGCGCACGCACTGATCCGCGTTCCGCGACCATCACGGACATCGCCAGAGCGGCCGCCGTGTCGAAGTCGACGGTATCCCTGGTCCTGCAGGGGAGTCCGTTGATCAAGGCCGAGACCTCTGCGCGCGTGCGGCAAGCTGCCGACGCCCTGGGCTATGGTTACCACCGCGGCGCCGCGGCCCTGCGCAGACAATCGTCGAAGATCATCGGAATGGTCATCAACGACCTGACCAATCCCTTCTTCGCCGGAGCTGCTGGTAGGAATGGAGCACAAGCTGATGGAAGCCGGCTATGTCGAGCCTGATGGCCCACACCGGGGAGTCGCTGCCGACGCAGGAGAAGGTGCTGGCCTCGATGCGCGAATATCACGCCGCCGGACTGATCGTTTGCCCCGCCTTCGACACGCCGCCCGGGGTATTGGAGTCGATACGAGCCTCGGGCATCCCGCTTCTGGTCGTAGTCCGTCCGATCGGCGAGGGCGTCTACGACTTCGCCGGCTCGGACAACGAAACTGGAGCGTTCATGGCTACGGAACACTCTGATCCAGCGCGGGCACCGCCGCATCGCGTTCATGGGGCGCGTGGGAGGCGGTCCCATCTACGAACTGCGCCGAAAGCGGCTTCCAGCGCGCGATGGCCGCAGCATGGACTGCGCCATCGCCGGCGAATGGATCATCGACATCCCGCCGACGCGAACCGGAGGCAGGGAGGGCATCCGGCAGGTGCTCGCTCTGCCCGACGGCCCACCGCCGCGGTGTGCTACAACGACGTGGTGGCGTTCGGGGCAATGGGGGCTCTGGGCGAGCAGGGAATGGTAGCCGGGCGCGACTTCGCCATCATCGGTTTCGATGGGGTGGCCGACGCGGCGCACTCCAACCCGCCGCTCAGCACCATCAGCGTCGATCCCGGCCATCTGGGAGAGGTCGCGGCGGAACTCCTGCTCCAGCGCCTGCGTGAGCCCTCGACCCCGGCGCTGACGCTACCTCGCCACCCCCAGGCTCGTCGTCAGGCAGTCTTCCGGCGCCGACGCCGTCCCGCCGTCCTCGCGCCCGATGGCGGGAGCGGCTGCCCACTGAAAGTGAGTCACATGGACAACTACGCTCAGCTTCTGGATTCATTGAGACAGCAGGGAGGAAGAGCTCCAGTTCCGCAGCTTCGACAACGACACCGCGCTGCGGCTCGGGATGCGGATCGTGGAAGTGGCCAGACTCGGGTCGCAAGGCCATCACGGTGGACATCGGCCGCAACGGCCAGCAGCTGTTCCACTGCGCTCTCCCGGCACCGCACTCCGACAACGACGCATGGGTGCGCAGGAAAGCAGCAACGTGGTCACCCGTTTCGGCCACAGCTCGTACTACATGGGCACGCACTATCGAGCCCGCGGCACCACTTTCGAGGAGGCTGCCCGGCTGGATCCCGACCAGTACGCGGCACATGGCGGAGCGTTTCCCGTCATCGTCAAGGGCGTGGGCGTGGTGGGGACGGTCGCCGTGTCGGGACCTGCCGCAAGCGGAGGACCACGACCTGCTGGTCGGCGTGCTGCGCGAGTTTTTGCGCGGCGAGCAGGAGCCACCGCATAAGCCACGCTGCATCTGTCTCGCGTCGCGCGAGCAGCAATCACTCGCCCAGGTAAGCCTGTCGCACCTGGGGATTGTTGAGGAGCGCGGAGGACAGTGCGCTCAGCGTAATCAGCCCGCTCTCCATCACGTAGCCGCGCTGGCTCACCTCGAGCGCGAGCTTGGCGTTCTGCTCCACCAGCAGCACGCGTCACGCCTTCGGCGGCGACTTTCCGGATGGTCTCGAAGATCCGCTGCACCATGAGCGGCGCCAGTCCCATGCTGGGCTCGTCCAGCAGCAGCAGCTTCGGCGCGCTCATCAGCGCGCGGCCGATCGGCGAGCATCTGCTGCTCGCCGCCGGACAGCGTTCCGCCGGTCTGCCGGCGCCGCTCGTACAGCCGCGGAAACAGCTCGATACATGCGCTGCAGGTCGGCCGATCGCCTGGGGCGTCGTGCCTGGCTATACGCGCCCATCTCGCAGGTTCTCCTCGCACCGTCAGCCGACCGAACACTGCCGCGTCCCTCCGGCACCAGCGCCAGACCTTGTTCCACCAGCGCAAACGACGGCGCGCCGGTGACGTCGGCGCCACGGTAATGCACGCCCCGGCCGCAGGAGCGAGGCTGCCGCAGATCGCCTTGAGGGTAGTGGTCTTGCCGGCGCCGTTGGCGCCGATCAGCGCGACCATCTCGCCCTCTCGCACGCGACAGATCGATGCCCTTCACGGCGTTGATGCCGCCATAGGAAATCTTGAGCCTTCACCTCCAGCAGGCTCACGGCAGCGCGCCGCCCAGGTAGGCTTCGATCACCGCGGGGTCGCGCTGCACTTCGCGCCGGCGCGCCCTCGGCGATCTTCTTGCCGTAGTCGAGCACGGCCACGCGGTCGCACAAGCCCATCACCAGCTTCACGTCGTGCTCGATCAGCAGGATGCGTCATGCCGTCGCTCGCGGATCTGCTCGCAGCAGTCGCGCAGCGCCACGCCGTCTCGGTCGCGTTCATCCCGGCGGCGGGCTCGTCCAGCGCGAGCAGCTTGGGGTCGGTGGCCAAGCGCGCGTGCGATCTCCAGCCGCCGCTGGTCGCCGTAGGCTGGAGTTCTTGGCCAGCGCCTCGGCCTGCGGGCGCACGCCGACGTACTCGAGCAGCTCGTGCGCGCGGCGGCGGATCGCGGCTCTCCTCGGCCACGCGTCGTCGGTGTCGCGCAGGACCGCGCCCAGCAGGCCCGCGCTGGTGCGCAGATGGCGACCCACCATCACGTTCTCGACCGCGCGCCATGTTGGCGAACAGCCGGATGTTCTGGAACGTGCGGGCGATGCCGGCATGCGCGATCAGATTCGGCTTGCCTGCCGGTCAGGTCGCTGCCGTTGAACAGGACCGCGCCGACGTCGGGTTTGTAGAACGCCGGTGAGCACGTTGAACAGCGTGGTCTTGCCCGCGCCGTTGGGCCCGATCAGCCCGTAGATCTCGCCCGGCTCTGATGGTCGAGCGAGACCTCCGACAGCGCCAGCAGGCCGCCAAAGACTTGCGGATGTTGCTGCTTCGAGCAGTCGCCATACGTCAGCAGACGGAGCGGTCTAGATGGCTGCCTGCGCGCGCGCCGAGTGAGCTCGCGGCGGCGCGTGGGCGACGGCCACAGCCCGGCGGGACGCAGCAGCATGACCAGGATCAGCGCCAGTCCGAACAGCAGCATGCGCAGGCTTTCCGGGTCGAGGATGACCTTGCCGAACAGTTGCTGCTGCACCGGCGCGGCGGTATGGCGCAGCAGTTCCGGCAGCGTAGCGAGCAGCAACGCACCCAGCACCACGCCAGCCACGTGACCCATGCCCCCGAGCACCACCATGCACAGCACCGTGATCGATTCCAGCAGCGCGAAGCTCTCCGGACTGACGAAGCCCTGCAACGCTCGAGAACAGGCCGCCTGCCACGCCGCCGAAGCTGGCGCCCATGGCGAACGCCAGCAGCTTCACGTTGCGGGTGTTGATGCCCATGGCCTGGCGCCGCCATCTCGTCCTCGCGGATCGCCGACCCAGGCGCGGCCGATGCGCGAATCCTCCAGCCGGATGCAGATGAAGATCGACCAGCGCGCGCCAGCGCCAGGAACAAATAGTAGTAGAGGTGCGTGCCGGGAAAGCGAGATACCGAGCAGCGTGTTGGTCTTCGCGAAGCGCAGACGGCGTCGACGGCAATCGGGTCGATCATGTTCACGCCCTGCGGGCCGTTGGTGATATTGATCGGCGCGTTCAGGTTGGTGAGGAAAATGCGGATGATCTCGCCGAAGCCCGAGCGTGACGATGGCGAGGTAGTCGCCCGCGCAGCCGCAGAGTCGGCGCGCCGAGCACGCACGCCGAAGAAGGCGGCGAGCACTGCGCCCATGCGGCAGCAGCATCCACGCAGGGCAGATGGATGCCGAAGTGAGGCGAGGCGAGCAGCGCGTAGACGTAGGCCCCGACCGCATAGAACGCGATGTAGCCAAGGTCGAGCAGGCCGGCGAAGCCGACTACGATGTTGAGGCCCAGCGCGAGCATGGTATAGAGCAGCGCGAGGTCGATGATGCGCACCCAGGTGCGCGCCCACGGAGGCCTCGAGGGCAAACGGCAGCACCGCCAGCCCGATCGCCACCAGCGCGATGCCTATCCACTTGCCCGCGCGGGTCGCGCTGAAACGACTCCAGGTGCCGGCGCCAATCCGCTGTCATGCCCGCTCCGACACCCGCTCGCCCAGCAGCCCGGTGGGTCGGAACACCAGCACCAGGATCAGCACCAGGAACGCGAACACGTCCTGGTAGTGGCTGCCCAGGAAGCCCCCCGGTGAGATCGCCGATGTAGCCCGCACCCAGGCTCTCGATCAGCCCGAGCAGAAGCCCGCCCAGCATGGCGCCGCCGAGGTTGCCGATGCCGCCCAGCACCGCCGCGGTGAAGGCTTTCAGCCCAAGCGACGAAGCCCATGTAGTAATGAGCGATGCCGTAGTTGGCGCTCACCAGCACACCGGCGACGGCCGGCGAGGGCCGATCCGATGATGAAGGTGGCAGAGATGATGCGTGTTGATGTTTACGCCCATCAGCCCGGCCACGGTCGGGTTCTCGGCGGTACGCGCGCATGGCACGGCCGAGCTGGTGCGAAGTGGACCAGCATCGCAGCAGGCCGGCCATGATGAGCGCGCGACACGACGATGATGAGGATCTGCACGTTGGTGATGCTGGCGCCGCCGATGTTATGCGGCGTAGGCGGAAGAATCGGATGGCACGGTGTGGTAGCGCCGGCCCCAGATCAGCATGGCGACCGTCTGCAGCAGGATGGATACGCCGATGGCGGTGATCAGCGGCGCCAGCCGCGCGGCGCGCTGCGCAGCGGCCGGTACGCGATGCGCTCGATGGAGAACCCGAGCGTACATGCAGACGGCCATGGCGACCAGAAGGGCGACAGTGGCTATCAGCGGCGCCGGCAGGCCGAGATTGGCTGCCACCAGCGCGCTGGTCACCGACAATGCGGTCGAGCGCGCCGACCATCACCACTTCGCCGTGCGCGAAGTTGATCAGGCCGAGGATCCCGTACACCATGGTGTAGCTGAGCGCCACCAGCGCATAGCACGCTGCCCAGCACCAGGCCGTTGAGGATCTGCTGAAGGAAGATGCTCATGAGAGAAACGGCGCCTTGAGGCGCCGTTCCAAGATTACCTGAGAACCGCCCGTGCTGGAGCCCGAGGCAACGTGCACGAATCGCGGGTTAAGACAGGGGAAGGCTACGCGGTCAGCCGCCGACTGTCTCGGAGATACTCCCACTTGCCGCCCTTGACCTGGTACAGGCTGATGCTGCCGCCCTTGATGTCGCCGTTTTCGTCGAAGGACGATCGTTCCCACCGTCACGCCCTGGTAAGTGATACCGGCCAGCGCGGGAAGGTACTTGGCGGGTCGCTGGAGTCGGCCTTCTTCATCGCGCCGCCAGCATGCACGTTCATGGAGTCGTAAGCGTAAGGCGCGTAGAGCTGGATCTCGATGTTGAACTTGGCCTTGTACTTTTCGGCGAAAGCTCTTGCCGCCTGGCATCTTCTCCAGCGGTACGCCCGGCGACGAAGCGTAGGCGCCTTCTCCAGCCTCGCCCGCGAGCTTGACGAATTCGGCGTTCTGCCCGCCGTCGCCGGTGAGGAACTTGGAGGTCAGACCGAGGTTCTTGATCTGCTTCATCATCGGACCGGACTGCGAGTCCATGCCGCCGTAGAAAATGAGATCGGGGTTCTTGCCCTTGATGCTGGTGAGGATGGCGTTGAAATCGGTCTGGTCGGTGCCGGTGAACTCGCGCGTGACGATCTGATCGGCGCCGGCCCCTTGGCGGCCTTTCTCGAACTCGTCGGCGAGCTCTTGCCCGTACGCTGACGATCGTCGATGATGGCTACGGTTCTTGGCTCCGAGCTTGGTCACGGCGTAGTCGCCCAGCACCTTGCCCTGCTGCGCGTCGTTGGCCATCACGCGGAAGGCGGTCTTGAAGCCCTGATGGGTGTAGGTGACGTTGGTCGCCGAGGGCGAGACCTGCGGCGATGCCCGCGTCATGGTAGATCTTGGACGCCGGGATGGTGGTGCCCGAGTTCAGGTGCCCGACTATACGCCGACCACCTTGGCATCCACCAGCTTCTGCGCCACGATAGTGCCCCCTGCTTGGGATCGGCCTGATCGTCCTCGCCTGCATCGAGAAGCTGACGCTTGCCGCCGATCGACGAGCCCCGCCGCGTTGGCTTCGTCCAACGCCAGGCGGATCGCCGTTCTCGATGATCCTCGCCGAGGTGCGCCATCGGGGCCTGTCAGCGGCCCGCGGCGTGGGCCGATCTTGATCGTCTTCGTCTTTCTTGCCGCAGCCCGCGAGCGCAGCGCCGCGCGGTCGCCACACTCCGCAAAGCCAACGAGCCGGATGGACCATTGCCTTTTGATAGCCAAGCCCCGCCAACAGCCGAATGGTGATTCCCGCCTCATCAGCAGTTGTCAAAACATTTGGCGGTGCGGCGGGAGCGTGCGCCGGGCGCCGGGCCCGGGGCGGGATTAACAAAAAGCCGGCGCTGGCTCTTCCAGTTTCGGCGCCTGGGTCTACTGGAGCGACAGGATCCACTCCACCAGCGTCTTGATGTCGGCATCGGGGCACATTGTTGGGCGGCATGGGTATCGCACCCCCACACGCCGCTGCCGCCGGCCTTCACTTTGGCGTCGAGCCATTTCGCTTCCGCGCCGGCATCGCCCTTTGTACTTCTTGGCGACTTCTTTGTACGCCGGACCCACCAGCGCTTCTTGTCCCTCGATAGCGACAGTGACAGGCCAGGCAGTTGTACTTTTGGGCAAGCCGTTTGGCCTTCGCAGCATCGACCGCAGCGTTGGCCGTGCCGCCGAGGAGGACGCCCGCCGCGGTAGCAACAGCGATCAGCATTATCTTCATTGGCGACTCTCCATTCCGGCTGAGCAAAGCGCCCGCAATTCTAAAGCGCTTTCGCGGGCTGCTGGAAACTCGCCTTTGCGGCAAACGTCAGGCCGACCGCTGATGTCCGTGGTCCGGTTCGACCGGATCGTCAATCTGCGCGGCAGATCACCTCAACGCCCCGGCAGACCCACGCGCTGACACCTGGGCCGCACCGGCTTGTCCAGGACTTCGGGCAACCCAGGCACGCCAGCGGCACGCCACCACCAGCGTTGACGGAGCGTAGCGCCGAGGCAGTCGTGGTGCCAGAGATGTTGCGCTCCGGCGCAGCGAGCTGCAGGACGCACCACTTCCCGTGGCGTGCGGACTGCTCGGCCAGCGCCAGGCATAGCGTCGAAAACGCACTGCATGCTGCTGCAGCTGTGAAAGAACAGCCGCAGGCAACGCCCGCCGCAACCAAATAGCTGCTCGGTCGATGCCGTCGGAAGCGCTGTAGCGTGCGACCGCAGTCGCGCCGTTGCCCGATGGTGTGGCGTTGTCAGGTCGGGGCTTGGGCCGATGGATAAGCGGCTCGTGATCGCGCAGAAGAAGAAGCCGCCGTCTGTTTCGGGTCCTCGAAAAACGCCCAGCAGTGCGCCATGCGGCGAGCGGCGAATCAGGCCCGCTGGCTCGCAAAATCGGCCTGCATCAGCTCCAGCAAGGCCGCAAGCAGAAAAGCGTGATCATCCAGGTAGGCGTCAGATGCGCGGCTATCCTTTGTACGTGGCGAGCAGCTTGCCGTTGCCCGCTCAGGAGAGTGGAGCGCAGGAAAAATCCAGCGCGCGACGGCGTGCCGAGGCGATTCAGCCCGCACGTCCGAGCGTACTCGCCCGGGCACCCGTGTCGCGTACCGTGGACTATCAGCGCGTTCCAGGAGGTAAGGATCTTCTCGTCACGACCTGGACGCACGCGCTGCTCGCGCCTTTGAATAGCTTCGCGCGCGCCTGCCAAAGAGCTGCGCCCGCCGCCTCCAGCTCGACGCCAGCGACGGCGACGCTTGTTCAACGATTGCGCCACATGCAGGTGCCAGTGCTCTGACTCAAAGGGGTACGCCGTGCTCAGCCCGTAGGCGCACTGAGCACTGCGTTCCTCGGCATCGAGCAACCTTCGTAACCCGTCGCGCGACCAGACGTAGAATGGCCTCATGCGCCGGTTTGGCGCTGGTGAGCGAGGCAGCAGGGAAGCCACCCTAAGCGACCAGAATCTTCTCGCGTACGACCCAGGCGGCGGTCTTTCGCACACCCGCTGGAACAGCGGCTCTCCCGTCAACAGCCAGGCATCCGCGCACGCAGCAGCGTGCCATTGTCATATACTGAAATGGATCAACCAGCGTCGCACGATCGCCAGCGTGGAAAGCCACTTAGCTGGATCGTGATGCGCCGCCCCGGCCATCTTGTGCAGCGTAAACAGCGTTACCTGCCGGGCAGCGTCGTCCTGCCCGCAGCGCATCCGCGGCTCAAAGTCAGCTCCAGTTCTGCGGGGATGAGGGAATTTTGAAAGCGCCGCCCAGACCGCCATGCACCGGCCGAACATCCGCTTCACCTCCGCCAGCGCGGCTGGAGATTGCGACCTGCATCAACTCGTCGGCGCGCGATCGGTGCAGCAGCGCCCAACAGGATATCTGAAGCCTCGTTCTGCCTGCACATGGCGCCGCCCTGTCGCGTACTGGTATGGTGCGCAGCCGCCACTTTCTCCAGCGGAAACGCCGAAGCCCGGCAGGTTGTAGCGTGGTTGCTTCGGAAAATAGGTGCCGCCGAAGAACGGCTCTGGTCGGGCGAGGAATAGGTGAGCGGCCATCCGCCTGCGCGCTGTCCGATCATGTGGTGCGCAGCTGGTAGATCTGGTCGAGTCGCCGCTCTCGCGGTCTACCTTTATGTTTACGAAGAGCGGTTCATCGGCGCCGCAATCCTTTGAAGGACTCAGGCGTCATGGTGGCACCAGTGACAGGCCGAGTGGCCGACCGATGCGCGAGCAGGATGGACTTGTTCTGCTCAGCGTGCGGCAGCGCAGCGCGTCTCCTCGCCCCCAGGGATGCCAGTCCACCGGGTTGTTGGCGTGCTGCTGGAGATAGGGGCTGGCTTCCTGCGCGAGTCGGTTGGGCATGGCCGAACAGAAAGTAATACGTAACTGAACCCGAAGCGCATA
>ERZ1370068.9894-contig-8638_pt1 | contig 42521 bp, 35 predicted proteins | sample MGYA00561227_ERZ1370068 | MGnify/ENA primary metagenome ERZ1370068 (study PRJEB38410, sample SAMEA6850437) | metagenome | study: Metagenomic assessment of the ecological functions of the soil: analysis of the soil microbiota associated with the... | reverse complement strand
CCATTACAGTATTGCTTGAACGCCTGCAGGAGTTTGCCTTCTTGTCGTCGAGCTTGCCCGACTTCACCGTCGGCGACAGTGGCAAACTCTTCAATTTCGCGTTTCGTCGCAGTGGAGGCCCGCCACCGAACGCGAACAGCTGGCGGCGATCGGCACTGGTGGGATCTCTGCCGGTCAGCGGCAGTTTCGCTGGTCGGATGCGTCACGGTTGATCTCGACCTCGCCCTGGCAAGAGCGCAGGACCGCACTCAAATCTTACAAACAAACCTCGAACGGGATCATCTGTCAGCGCACTTCTTCGGCCGATGGTTTGCGGTCTGGTTTGCGCATCATGACGGGCGCTCCGCCACGGAAGCGCACACGCGACGGAGTGGCGGCGTGAACAGCTCGTGCACTATCCTCCAGGCCGCTCAGGGGCACTGCGAGCAGATGATCCCGGGCAGGACCTTCAGGAGGTCGGCGCCCTCGACGAAGCCGAGCTCCTCGGACTCGCAGAGCTGCCGGAAGCTTCCGCTGATGGCCGTTCAGCGATCACCGAATAAAGGTGCCGTCGCGATCCGAAGCGTTTCTTCCGTTCGAGCCGTTCTGCGCTCTTCCGCTCGGGCTTTGCCAGCCCGTTCTTCGGTGCGGAGATCGGCGGCAGCGGCGGAGTCTGCAGTGACGAGCAGCGCTTCGACGAGGGGAATCTTGGGAGTCTTGGTTGCCGTGGAACCCTCGGCCAGACAAGTAATAGATCTCAGCTAAACTATTTTCAAGTGATCTGAAAGGTTCTGCTCATGATCCATGTTTGATTTCTTTCTATTCAAATGCCAAAGTGGCATTTTTAACCTGTGCAGATCGTGCCAGCTGCTTGAGTTTCAGTTGGGAGGCAGGCGAGGTCGCACCTCAGAGGCCCCGTGGAGCAGTCTGAGGAGCAAGTGAAAGTCGTTGCCCTTCTGAACTCAGCTCCCAGGGAGGAAAGTGGTAATATGTTGTAATGGAGCTTGAATGGCTCCAGGTCGATAGAGCCGGGCTGTCAACTCAACGCCTTCAAAGAGTTATAACAGTTGAAGTTCGAGGAAGCTCGCGCCCGAACTGGTGCGAACCATAGGTCGAGCCCGCGAACGATCGGCGGGATCAGGTGCCGCCAGTGCCAGCACGAGGCGCCGAAAGGTGAAGTTCATGTGACAGGTTTAAGCGTTTAGCCTGGCGCTGGAACTGGGCAGCCTAAAACCTGGCGCAGCGCGGCTTCATCCAGCGGCCGGCGGATCTCGAGTTTGAGCCTGATAGCTGCCAGATGGCTGACGCGTTTCATCTGATCGTGAGCGCAAGCAGGTAGTTGAGTCGCGGTGTGGTGTCCGATCAGGTACTGTGCGCTCCGCGTTTTTCAGCGCGCGCTCGATCGTGATCGAGTAGTGAACCGCGCTGTCGATATTCGCGAGCGTGGAACGCCCTGACTTCGCAGAGCGCGCGAAATGCAGATCCTGCTGATGGAAGAACGCTTGCGCAGTTAATATCCCTGGCGAAAGCAGAGATGGCGGAAGTGAGCGCTCGGCTGCCGATCACTCCACCCGCCGTGAATGCCGTCATCAGAGGCACGATCCCCTTTGGGCGTAGCGGCGCAGGCGGTGCGCGTGGTTCTGGGTGAGTGTCCGCGCTTGCGCGCTGATCCGTGACTGGCGCGGTGCAGCGCGAGTTGCGTCGCAGCGCCTCCGACCATCGATGACCCGGCTGCCCGCGGCGTGATATCGCGTCCAGGTCGCCCTGAGTCTTAATTGGTGGTAACCCGTTCTTCTTAGACGGGCGACTCGGGCGAGCCTGAAATTTCGGTGCCAGCCGCCCATCATGCTTTGCCAGCTTCAAAGACTGGTCGCGTGGCTGGCCTGCTGATCAACATTTGATCCGTCGCAGCGCAAAGCCTGGTGGTACAAGCCGCTTGTTCGTGCCTGGCAGCACGATTGAGCTCCTGGTTGTGCCTCCTGATCCAATGATGCAAATTTTAAGGATATTTGTCTCCAGGTCCCAAAGCTTCCTCAGCAGGTGCTAATGATCCGGAAGCGGTCGATCAATCTTCGACGCCGCTCGGTGAGGTGCTGGAGCGCCACTAAGCGTTAACTGGGCGCAGTCTCGTCCGGTATGGTTCGTCGCCTCGCGCGAAGCGACCTTCGGTTTCGCCGTCTCCGATCTGATCCCGAGCTTCGCGCATGAAAGATAACGCGAGCTCGCAAATGAGTAAACTGCTTCATGCGGAACTTAATATGTCATCGCTGGCGTGGTAAAGTTCAAAGGTTGGGAAGATCCGTTTGTCCTGGACCTGGAAGGCGAGGCCGCTTCTCCACGGAAGCGGTGAGCTCCCAGTGCTGGTTTCTGCTTCAGCGATGCGTGAGCGTCGATCATCACGGATGTCCGAGGGGCGTTCGTGATATCGCGCTGTCAATGATCTGATCTGGGATCGATCCACTTGTCCTCGCTCTTTAGAATCTGACTAAAACGTTTCAGATTCGTTCAGTAACTGTTGGTCAAATGAGCCTGAGCCTTGCTTCGTTCGGCCTCAGATCGTTGGCAGCACCAGCGCTACAAGCGCCGCGCAAGCAGCGCCTCTCTTCCGGCGTACGCCGGTCCAGTTTCACGCTTGCGGAGTCGCGAGTTTTTGGTCTTCCCAGACTGTGCTTTTAGCTTGAGTTTCCAAAGACCCCACCCAGTTTCACTAGGTAATGCTTCCCTAGCCTGTTTTTGGGTCTCGGGCCTGTATCCCATGATAGGACTAAAAGTGAGAGAAAGCCTCAGACGGGATAACCTTGAGCCAGCCTCTAACATGCAAAAAAGGTTCTGAGTCGCATCTACTCGCCTGATATGCTTATCTGAAATGATCAAGTTTAAAAGCAGCTGTACCCTTTTAATCCGAAGAATTTACATCTGAGCGAACGGCGTTTAATAATTAAGACAATGATTTTGGCATATATAAGGAAGCAAAGCACACTTAAATGGTAAGTGGAATTGATCGGAACGCCAATCTAGCCTGGCGTGAGCCCTGAAAGCCTTAACTGGGAGCGTTGCGTGGTGGGTTAAACCCCGGCCTCTGGTACCTCATATCTAAAGTGGAAGAGTTTCGGTGCTGGTGATGGTTTGATCTCGTGCCGCGTGGTGTTAGTCGTTTAGTCCGGGCAGAGATGCTCGAGCGTGCCGGCTCCGCCCGAGGCGATCACGGAATTTCACCGCGCGTTTCGATCAGTATTCGAGGCCAGGCCGCCAAAACATCGCAATCATGCTGGTGGAGCAGGATCTCGCCCGCGCCGAGCCCACGCGCTTCACCCACTCGAAGCGCTTCAGGCCATTCAGGCGACGGTCGCCGTAGTTTAAAGACCCGTGTTCGGCAGCTTCAGTTGAAGAAGATGTCGTAGGTGGACAAACCATCATGGATGATCAAATCGTGAGTTTTAGGAGTTCATCCAGTGTCTCGGCGACTGAGGTTCAATGTCGACTTGATAGGTTCATCGTGAGATCCCATCAGTGCTGGAAAGGGATATGCCTGACGTGCTTGTTTAGTTGAGTAACCTCCTCACCCGGGTCTGAGTGAATTTATAGCTGGTCAAAGTATGATCCGCGATGCAACTTTCCGACTGGTCACGTGCCGCTGGAGTCAAAAAGAGGTATTGATGTCGAGTGAAGCACATCTGCGCCCGCTTATGCCAGGTGGCGGTGACTCGACTCTGTCGCCTGCGTCGGTCGTTCGATTTCGAACTGGACGCCACGACGCTCCCGTCCTGCGATAGGGATAGAGTGCTGGGAACGCGATGTGCCGAATTTGGCGATGCGATCTAGCCGACCGAGCAGTAAGTCGATAGCGGTTCAAGATACTTTTGCCTCGTAGCTTGTGGGTCGCTCGTGTCCTCGAGTTTCTGGACCTCCGTCGATGAACTGGGGATCGCGGTGCCGTGGCATGGAGGCAGTAGTTCTGGTGACGTCCGGATCCAGCAGGAGCCCGCCGCGAACCGATCTGTAGGAGCGTGGTTCCGAGCTGGATTTCGAGTTTCCGGTTGGGTGATCGCCCAGGGCGTCTGCGCCGTGAAACTGCGCTGTGCGCAGTCGCGACCCTTCCGCTCTTTGGTGTCGTTAGCCTCCAGTTGCCACCCGCCCGGATCGCCCGCCTCCTCGGAGCTCCGACCCGGCGCGGTGTCAAAGCTCGATCAGAAGACATCCTGATCCAGGTTCCCGCGTCGAGCAGCTGTCGATAAAACAAAGGATGGCGGCCACTTGATCCCAGAAATAGAAAAGTTCATAACTCGCGCCAGATCACAATTGAATTTCTGGATCTCTGATTTTTTCATCGCAGCCAAATGAAACCATTGATCGATCCGGTAACCCGGTTGCAGAAAGGTAAAGCCAGCGCCGACTCAACCGTGCTCAGATAGTCTGCAGGTCGTTCGCTCTGAAGCTGAGCGATGTGCCCCAAGCATGTGGAAATGATGATAATGTGGGATCAGTTCATTATACTTGTTTCGTGCTAAGCTTGAACATCAGTTCAGTGCAGCCTGGTGTCTGGTTATGCTCTTCCAGCTGTGCTCAAATGAGCTTCAAAGCTCCCATGAGGAATATGCATGAGTGGTCCTCCTGACAGCAAATGGTTTCTGGATGCTGCAGCCCAGATGACGCCTCAGCTCAGGTGCTCAGAGCCTGGAGTGTTATCAGATCACCATGCCGCCGGTGGCCCCAGCCACCCTAAAAGCATCATGAAGATTCAAGTCTGCCCAGACTCCTGCGTCCGGTGCCTCCTCCATGCTGATCCTTGCAGGAGGCTCACCTCAGTGGCCAAATAAATTCGAGGAGCTGGCGCCAGATAGCTGGGCTAGGAAACCAGCTGCCGCAGTAAATAGATCTGCCACTTCTTCCTGACTCCGTGAACCGCTAAGATCTTTGATGGTGGTCTGGTGGATCAACCTATGGCGTTTCGTAGTCGGATGAAGTGGCGGTGTTGTGGGTAAGAGAGCGCATGGAATCGGCAGGTGCCGTGAGTTGATAAACGGCGTCGCCAGCGTAGCGTCGAGTAGTCAGACTGGCGCGGCGTCGTCTTCCTCAGTGAACTGGATGCGCGTCATACGAGTTTGCTCGATGCATGAAACGCTTCGAATCCGTGGAGTAGATTTGTCCATGTCGGGCTGCTTGTCAAATAAAACAGTAGGAAGTTAGTCCAGATCACCCCAGGTCACTGGGGTTTCACAGTCCCAGTCATGGAGTGCCAAGCTCAGTTAGAAGTAATCCATGGGAAATGCCACTGATCCAACCTGAATGATTTGAGGCAAGTCAGGAGTCTCAGGTGCCCTGCCCCATGATCTCAGAGCAGCACCTGCAAGTATCCAGGCAGGAACCCAGTATATGCTGGCGGGCAGGCAAAAGAATTTAACCTGTAAGTTTCACTTACATTCACTTAGCAGAAAAAAAATATCAAATAAGGTAATAGCTGATCCTGGCGTCGATCCGAAATCAGCTGTGGTAGTTTCAGCTGTTTATTCCAAAGATATACGCCATCTAACTGAAATCGTCTGATCGGTTATGCGGTGAGTCTCCTTCATCTGGTCGATTAGATCGACCCCGCGCGAGCCATAAGAGTCCCTGGTCATAGTCTTTCGATTTATCGATTTGTCGCCGCTGGTCAGCGCGCGTTTAGCCCCGGAAGATTTCCATGACGTGGTGGACGCGTTGTGCCCGTACGACTTCACACCACGCCGCCGCCCAGGCAGAACGGAAGCCCGATGAGCGCCGCGTCGAGTCCATCCAGTCGCGGGAGCTCGATCCGGCAGACCGTAGTGCCGTTCGACAGGTCGAGATCGACCGTGAGGCGGCAGCAACGCCATCTGGAACCGGCCGGTCGGAGCGCCGCAGACCCGCGCTGTCCCTGATCGCCTTAGCGAGTTATCGTTTCAGTGTCATTTCACGTTTCATCAAAGTTTGGTCGACGCGGAGGTCCGCGTCTGCACGCGCAGGTCGAAGAGGCCGTGGCGCGCTGATCATCCCGTGCTCTGGCGGTAGAGCTTCTATCCTGACGGGCCTCGCCCGACTACCGAGCAGCCCATCCGAGCGTCCGTCTCGCGGGTGCGGCGCTCTACCGTGGTTTAGCGTCCCATAAATACCTCAGGGAATCGGAAGGCGATAAGGAATCTTATTCAAATAATCCATTCTCGCAGGTTTGGGCGAAGCTGATCCCCAGCGCGTGGTGCCCTCGAGTTCCAGCCGGGCTGTCAGGGCAGTGCGCTGAAGACCGGGTTGTTGATCTCGATGCGGCTCATCCGGCGCTGGAAGTCCTCGACGCTCGCCCACCGAGAAGAAGCGCGCGGTGCCCCCGGTTGGAAGCGACGCGTGGCTCGGGCCGGCCGTGGTCGATCGCATAGCGATACCGCTCCAGGAAGACGCCCTGCAGCCCAGATCCGGCGGCAGCCAGCGCTCGGGATCCCAGATCTGCAGGTGCCCATTGCGGCAGTGTTTGGCGATCCGCAGTTCGATAACCAGGCTTTCAGCAAGGATCATGACTGTTTACGGGTCGTGGCATGTTGTAATAATGATTATCATGCGCTGATAAATGGTGCATGGCAGAAAGAAAATATGGGTACTGGAGCTTCTGCGTCGTAGCGCTGCGATATCGGCGCGAGTTTGATTTGCCTTCTGTCATGGCATGAGATCGATCCCATATGCTGTACGTTTTTATGGCTCAATTTGTGTGAACAGGTTTTTTAGAGCAAAGATAGTGGAGCTGAAGATTTATCCATACTCAAAAGTTTTGGTGCCTGGTTATTGATCCAGGCATCCTGCTCATGGTTCCAGCCCCCAGAAAGACTGCCACCCTGTCTGAAGATTGTTCCATGGCGTCTTACTCCCATGGACCGCCCGGCTTGGGCTGATCCTTTCGGGTCTGATCCAGCAAGAGGTACTGCTCCTTGATAATGTGGAAGACAAATGTTGGGCGGGGCACATGGACGCCCGCATTGTCCGCCCTGATCCTAGGGTGAAACCATGGTGATCGCCTGAAAAAAGAGTCGTGGTGGCTGAATGAGATTGCTGGGTGATCCTGCGTGTCCGTTCACCATGTTTGGTTTTCGCGTTATACGGTTGTGAATTCCCGTATGAGGTCGTGAAAGAGTTTTATGTTATTCCAGTTCTGGTATCGTAGATCCCGACCGCGCCGAAACGGCCGCATCGATCTGGCCGATGCCGCTGGTCTGACCACCCGGCCTCGTCCCAGCTGCGGCGCGTGGTCGAAGCTCGTGGAACTCGTCGCACCCGCTTCGGCGGCGAGCGCGAGAGCGCGCCCGCGTCTCGCGCGCGAGCTTCGCCTCGCTCGAGCAGATCTCTCGGCGGGTTCTGACGCAGCCGGCTCGCTCGCCTGCAGGCGGTGGCCGTCACGAAAGTTCGGAGAGATCGCGAAATCGAGCAACCGCGGCGTCGTCGCGGCAGCGACGCCGACGATACCTCCCGCGATCAGCTCCTCGAGCTCCGCGCGCGTGTGCTCGCGCCGGTTCTCGAAGCGGCGCGAAGCGCGCCTCGAAGTCAGGCGCTCGCGTGTCGAGCCCGAATCTCAGGGAAACGCCGCCACGGCTGCTCCCAGCCCCGGCGGATCCGGCTGCCCGTGCCGCGTCGAACTTCTCCTCGATCCGCTCGTGGCCCCGCGGTTCGATGTGTGCACTGCGTGCGTAACGCGTCGTCTCGCCCGACGCAGCCATGAAGCCCGGTTTCAGGGACGATGGCACGCACTGGCGCGCAGGTCGGTGGCCATGACGGGCGCGCCCGGACAGCCGCGCCGAGGCCGTTGCACCGAGCGCGGTCTTGCCTTCGATCTCGATGTCGGCGCCCAGCCGCACGCGAGCTCAGGCACGTGCATGAAACGGTTCTCGAGATATTCTCGCTGATCGCCGAGACGTCCTGCGCCTGGGTCATCAGCGCCATCGATCTGGCCAGCCTGTCAGGTCGGAGAGCCCAGGAAGGGGCGGTCTTCACGCGCAGGCCGCGAAAGCGCCGCCGGCCGCGACACGCGCCAGTCCTCGCCACCTCCACGTCGAGAGCCCGGCCTCGCGGAACTTCTGAGCACGACGTCCGCTGTGCTCTCGGGAACGATCGCCGGTGAACCTTCACGTCGCCGCCGCTAGAGGCACGCCGCCGAAGCGAGCAGGGTGCCGCCTCGATGCGATCGCCAGCGCCACGTGTGATTCACGCCCGCCCAGGCTCGGCACCCCTGCACGATCAGGTGCTCGAACGCAGCCTGGTCGATGCGCGCGCCCATCGCGCAGCACGGAGATGAGCTCGGACCTCGGCTCGCAGGCGGCGTTCTCGAGCCGGACACGCCCTCGGCGAGCACGCCGCCATCAGCGCGTTCTGCGTGCCCGTTCACGGTGCGCACGTCGAGCTGATCCGCGCGCCGCCGCAGCCGGCTGGCGCGCGCCTCTACGTAGCCGCCCTCGGAACCGATCTTCGCGCCCAGCGCCGCCATCCCCTTCAGGTGTTGGTCGACAAGGCGCGCGCCGATCGCGCAGCTCGCCGAAGCAGCGACACCGCGCGTGGCCGCAGCGCGCGAGCAGCAGGCCGAGAGCACCGCGAACGACGCGCGCATGGTGCGCACCAGGTCGTACGGCGCCTCGATCTCGGCGGGCGCGCCGCCCTCGATGCAGCAGCGCGCCGTCTGAGTCCCAGCCGCGCGCGCCCAGGCCGTCGAGTATCTTGAGCATCGTCTCGAGGTCGCGGACCGCGCGGGCGTGTTAGCGAGCGTGAACGGGCGGTCGGTCAGCAGCGCCGCGGCCATCAGTGCGAGCGCGGAGTTCTTCGAGCGCTCGCGCCCACCTCGCGCGCAGCGGCACTCCCCTCGATCCGAACTGATCCATCAGCCGGTTCTCCGCAAGCGGCCGAGAGAACCACGCGTGATCCCGGCCGTCGTCAGAACGCTTCCACTTCGGCTGCGCCCGCGCGCGCGCAGTAGCTCTACGCACGGCGGCACATGACCCATGCCGATAGCTCTGCGACCGAATGCCCCCGGGCGCTCCGAGCCGGGCCGGCGCCTCGGCGCAGATCTGACGGATCGCGGCAAGCCCGTCGGGCCCGCCGTCCAGCGCGACCGAGCTCGTGGCGCAGCTGCGGGGCCAGCCCCGCAGGCGCTCCGGTCTCGACATAGGGGTTCGAGACCACCAGGTCGAAGGCGCCCGTGATGTCACCGGGTCGCGCGGTCGAGCGAGCTGGACCCGGTCCAGCACGCCGCAGCGCCGCCAGGTTCTCGCCAGCCAGCTCGAGCGCCGCGGCCAGAGACGTCGACCGCAACGACCTCGAGCGGAGGCAGCTCGCGCAGCAGCGCCGCGCTGATGCAGCCCGAGCCGACGCCCAGACGCTCGAGCGCCGGCGCGGGCTTCCGTCGAGCGCGACCTTCACCAGGGTCCCGGTCTCGGGCCGCGGGATCAGTACGTCGGGAGTGACGCGGAAGTGGCAGCGACCAGAACTCGCCGCCGCATCGGATAGCGCGACCGGCACGCGCCCTGGCGCGGCGCCGCACCAGCTCGCGGCAGCCCGCGCTCCGCCTCGGTGAGGCTTCTCGAGTACAGTGGAGGTCCATCCGCGTGCCGCCAGTCGACGGACGTGCGCGAGCAGGATCTCGGCGTCGAGGCGGGCCTGCGGCACCTCGTGCTGCTTGAAGAAGTCCGCGGTCCAGCGCACGAGCTCCAGGGTGTGTCCACTGCCGCGGCGCGCTTCGCGTGCTGCCTCCTGCAGCTTCGGCCTCGAGGTGGTCGTCGCGACCGCCTCGATTGTCCAGCTCGTCGAGCTCGCCCTCCATCACGCGGTCGAGCTGGTGCAGGGTGACCTGCGCGCGGTGATCGGTCACGCGGTTCTGCGGGAAGTTGTAGGTGCGGATGCGCTCGCCGCGTGTCGTCCGTGCCGATCTCGGCCCTTGCGCTCGGCGGCCGCTCGAGTCGAGCCGGCTCTGCTCGAGGTCAGGTAGGCGCGCCTGCAGGACTTTGATCGCCTTGGCCTTGTTCTTGTGCTGCGACTTCGTCCTGGCACTGGACGACCAGGCCGGTCGGGATGTGTGACCCGGACCGCCGAGTCGGTGGTGTTCACGCTCTGACCGCCCGGGCCGCCCGCGCGGAAGCGATCGATGCGCATGGATCCTTCTCGTCGATCTCGATGTCCGCGACGGTCCGCCTCGGGCAGCACGCCACCGTCGCCATGGACGTGTGGATGCGACCCTCCGCGATTCAGTGATCCGGCACGCGCTGACGCGGTGCACGCCGCTCTGCACTTGGACCGCCGCCGTACACTCCCGGCCCGGGACGCTCGCGATCACCTCCGCGCGCGCCGCCGGTCTTCGGTCTCGGTCAGGGTCATGATCTCGACCCCCCACCCCGCCCTGGGCGTAGCGCGTGTACATGCGGAACAGGTCGTTCGCGAAGATCGACGCCTCGTCGCCGCCGGTGCCGGGCCGGATCTCGATCACGACGCTCTTCTGGTCGCGCGGGTCGCGCGGCTGGAGGAAGCTTCTTCAGCGCGGTTTCGAGCGCCTCGCGGCGCGCGCGCAGCTCCGGGCAGCTCGGTCTTGGCCAGTCTCGCGGATCTCGACGTCGCCGTCGTTCGCGAGCTCTTCGTTCTCGGCGAGCACGCAGCCAGACGCGCTTCCAGTCGCGGTAGGGCTCGACCAGCTCCCGCAGCGCCGCAAGCTCCTGGGAGAGCTCGCGCAGCTTGACCGGGTCGCGGGCGAGCTCCGGCCTACCGAGCCGTCCTCGAGCTCCTGGTAGCGCGCCTCGATTTCAGCGATCCGCTCGAACATGGGCGTTCCGTTCGGGACAGGTTAGCCACGACGGACCCGGCGGGGAGGGGCGGAGGCGGGCGCTGGCGCTACTGCTTCTTTTTCGTAGCGGCGGCGGAAGCGATCCACCTTGCCGGCCGTGTCCACGATCTTCTGCTTGCCGGTAAAGAACGGATGGCAGTTCGAGCAGATCTCGACGCGAATCTCGTTCGCGGTCGAAGCGCGTGATGAACTCGTTCCCACAGGCGCAGTGAACGCGAACCAGCTTGTATTCGGGGTGGATGTACCGGCTTCATGGGATCGCGCCGCAGGACCCCGTCTATCACTGGTCCGTGGAGGCCAGTGAACAGCGCAGCTCCGCGCCGGCTGCGCGAGGTTCATCTGACGCGGACGAAGTGGAGCATCTGGCCCCTGCTCTTGTCGCGTCGGTAGCTCGCGTAGCGGTGGCTCCGGGTCGCACAGCGTGCAGCGCCCACGCGCTCGATCGCCGGCGGGAACGCCCGCGCCGACGAGGCGCAGGCGGTTCAGCGCGAGCAGATCGAGCATGGCGTGGCCGGGGCGGTCGGCCGGGGTGAACACGCTGCGCTCGGGAATCGCCTGCAGAACGGGCTCGTCGACCTCGTAGCAGCAGGCGCCGATGTGCGGGCCGATGCGCGACGAGATCCGCCGGCCGCGTCTTCGTAGCAGCGCACAGGGCGCGTACGCTCCGCGATGCGATCTTCGCCGCGCTGCCGCGCCAGCCGGCGTGGATCGCGCAGACGAAGCGCCCGCGCGGATCGGCCAGCAGGATCGGCACGCAGTCGGCGGTGACGACGGCGACGGCGACCCCGGGCGCAGCGGTCCGACAATGCGTCGGCTTCGGCACCGCCGCGAACGGCGCGCGCGCGAGCGCGGTGCCGTGCACCTGCATCGCGCGCGTGAACGGGAACTTCGCCGCCGCGAGCGAGCCGAGCCCGCCGAAGCCGTGCTCGATGCCGAGCGCATCGAAGCTGCTGGCTCGCTCGAACATCAGCGCAGCTCGCCAGCGCCGCGGCGAGATCGACGGGCAGGGGCGACTCGAAGCGCAGCGTTCGCCGCGTCGCCGGGTGGACGGAAGCCGAGCCGGGCCGCGCGCAGCGCCCTGCCGGATCAGTCCGAGCTCGGCCGCCGCGACGCGGCCGCCGCCGTAGACGGGATCGCCCAGCACCGGCGAGGCCGATCGACGCCAGGTGCACGCGAACCCGGTGGTGCGGCCGGTCTCGAGCCGTACGCGCAACAGTGTCGCCCCGCGCAGCTTCTCCTCGACCTTGAAGTGCGTCACCGCCGCGCGCCCGCGCTTCGCGCGCGTGCTCATCTTCTTGCGGTCGGTGGGATGGCGGCCGATCGCGGCGTCGACCTTTCCGCCCGCCGCGCGCGGCGCGCCGCGCACCAGCGCCAGGTACTCGCGCTCGACCGCGTGCGCCTTGAACTGCGCCGCGAGGCTGCGGTGCGCGCGGTCGTTCTTCGCCACCACCAGCACTCCCGAGGTGTCCCTGTCCAGCCGGTGCGACGATGCCGGGGCGCAGCCACCCCCGATCCCCGAGAGATCCCGACAGTGGTGAGGAGCGCGTTCACGAGCGTTCCGCCGGCGTGACCGGGCGCGGGATGAACGACGAGACCCGCGGGCTTGTCGATCACGATCACGTCCGGGTCCTCGAACAGCGAGCGACGGCAGCTCGGCCACGCACGTCCGCCGAGCCTCCGCGGCGGGGCGCTCCGGCGATCCGCTCGCCGAGCTTCAGGCGGTGCGCCGGCTTCGCCACCCCGCCCGAGACCGTGACCGCGCCGGACTCCACGAGCCGCCGCAGCCGGGCGCGCGCATGCGTCGGGCTCGAGCTCTGCTGAGCGCGACGTCGAGGCGCTGTCCAGCGAGCTCGGGCCCCACGCGGTGCTCGAAGCTCACCAGATGTGCGTCTGCGCGCGCCGGTGGCCGTAGACCAGCACGTCGACGAGCGCGAACTCGAACAGCTTCGCGCGCTCCGCCACGCCGGGGTCGACGTGGTGCAGGTAGAACACGCGCGCGCGCGCGATCTCGGGCGCCAGCCGCTCGAACAGGTCGTCCTTCTCGAGAGCCGATCCGGACCTGAGTCCCCCCGACGTAGGCCGCGACGTCGGAGATCAACACGCGCGCAAGCCGGCGCGCGCGCTCGGGGGTGACGACTCGGTCCATCAGCCTGGCCTGGCGGGAGCTCTCCCGCATGCGCGCAGTGTAGCTGTCGGCGACGCGCCGGGGATCGAGCGACAGACACTCGGCGATCTGCTGCAGAAGCCGCGCAGGTAGACTGGCGGGGGCAGGGCATCGTAGTCGGTTGCCCTCGATCGCGCGCGAGGTGGTGCTCGCTGATCTTGGTGGTCGCCACGATCTCCTCGAGCTCGATCCCCAGCGACACGCGGATCCGCCGCAGCACGTCGCCGTCGAACACGCCAGTTCTCGGGCGCTGAGCCCAGCCGTCGATCTCGGCCTCGGCGCGCGGCCGCGCGCATCGACCGGGCGCGCAGCGGCGGCTCGTGGACGACTCGCGCACCGGCGGCGAGCGGGCGCCTCGGCGCTCGGCAACCGCGGCCCGACGCTCGGGTCGACCCGGCGCAGCCGCGCGTCGTACTCGCGGCGCAGGCGGGCGTCGGAGAGCACCGCGTAGGCCTCCTCGATCCGGCGCAGGATCGAGGCCGACTCGTCGGTCGAGAACAGCCGAGTAGGTGGCCGTGGATTGCGGGTGATAGGTCGCGCGGGCGATCCGGTAGGCGCGCTCGATCTGCTGCGGCGTGCCCTCCATCGGCGCCTCGAGCAACTCGTAGTAGCTCTGTTCAGCGATCGGTCGCATCACGGGTCAGGTCCCCAGCAGCTTCTTCACGATCCGGCGCACGTAGAGAGCGCCGTCGGAAGTCGGGTAGCCCATGACGAGCGGCGCGGCGGTCCTTCACCGAGCGCCAGACGTTGTCGTCGAAGCAGATGTAGCCGGCGTAATCGATGTCGATCCGGAAGTATTCTTCATGCACACGCTCTTGATCGAGAACCCCATCTTCACTTCTTCGAGTGTCGCGCACCTGGTTGACCACCAGATGCAGGCGCGGAAGCCGTCGAGCACGCGGCGGAAGCGGTCGCCCTCCGCGGATCGGATCGCGCTCGATCAGCGTGCATCGAGATCGCGCGGGCGTGCGGATGCCGCGCTCGTTGCGCTGGTCCGTCGCGACGCGGATCAGCTCGCGTCGCGTTCGAGTCCTGCAGCGCCACGGCGAGCCGCCGGTAGAACGCGGCGCGCAGGAACGCGTGGCGTTCTCGATCGCGGTCGGCTCGGGGTGGTCACGACCGAAGCCGATCGTCGGCCTCGGAGGAAGAAGTCGATCGTCGAGCGGTCGGTGCCGCGCGAGGTCGAGAGATCACGAGATCGGCGGGCAGCCGGCGCACGGCGCGCAGCAGCTGCGCGCGCTGCTCCTGCGTGGTCTCGGCTTTCCCGGTGTGCTGATCGCGCCCAGAGGATCAGCGCTGCAGTCCGGGATCGGCGTCTCGATCGCGACCTTGTCGAGGTCGAGGACCCGCTCCTCGAAGTAGTCCGACAGCGAGATGCGCTCGCCGGCGCGCACGCCCAGGCAGGTGCGGATTCGCGCCGCCGAGGTCCGGCGTCGATCAGGATCACGCGCTTGCCCGAGCGCGCCGCGACCGTCGCGATGTTGGCGACGAGGAAGCTCTTGCCGATGCCGCCGCCCCTTGCCGCCGCCACCGCCCAGACTCGAGCGACACCGTTGGAGGTGTTCGCGACGATGTCTCGTCGCGTCCGAGGCTTGGGCTCACCCCGTCTAGTGCTCAGCCAGCTCGGCGTTCCGGTCCGGCGCATCCAGGATCGACAAGAATGGACCCCACTCGGGGTGTGTTAGTCCTGAGGGGGACCATGCCTACGATCGGTGTCCAGCGCGGACGCGCCCGCGCGCGGAAGAGTCGCATGCGCGCCTGACGCGGCGTGCGACCTCCTTTGCGCCGGTTGCGCTCACGCAGCTGCAGGCCACGTCTTCTCTCCCAAGTCGTTTCGCCCCCCTGCGAGCGCGGGACCACGTGGTCGAGATTGAAAACTCTGCACGTGTCTTGCGCCGGCCGCAATACTGACACGTATTGCGATCGCGCGCGTAGATGTTCGTGCGCGAGAAGCGCACGTGCCGCCGCGGAACCCGGTCGAACAGTGCGAGCTGAATCACGCGCGGCACGCGGATCCGGCCGCCGACCGTGCCGACGGACGAGTCGTCGCTGCGCACGCGTTCGCGGCGCCACGCTTCGAAATCCGAACGTGTCGTATCGCTCATCGACCGCCTTCGCGAGCCCCTGGTAGAGCAGGATGAACGCGCGGCGAACGGACGTGACGATGAATCGGTAGGAAGGACCGGTTCAGCACCAACACGGCCGCGTCCAGCATGGACGGGTACCTTAGCCAGTACGCCGGCTTGTCTCAACGAGCAGGCTCGACAGGCGGCGACTCGCCCGGTGACGCTCCTCTGCATTGACCGTCGATTCGGCTGTTGCTTTACGGTGAAGCGGACCTCACTGGCCCACTTGGCAGAGGCTGGGACATCGGATGCGAGATTTCAGGAGGACGCGTTGGCCGAGCACGCCATTTCGAGCGTTGGCCAAGCGCTGTCCCAGCACCCGCCGGCGCTGCCCCGGCGGACCGCTTTGCATGGTGCGCCGCGCTTCCGCCGCGCCGCCTGCCGACGGCACCGCCGACCTCCGAGGTCGTATGGGCGGAGCCGCGCTCGCGCACCCCGAAGGGATTTTGCATGCGAAACGAGATCTTCGTGAACGTCGGCCCGCGCGAGACGCGGGTTGCCGTGCGCGAATCAGACAAGATCGTGGAGCTCCACATCGAGCGCGCGAACGAGCGCGACGTCGTCGGAGAGCATCTACAAGGGTAGAGTCACCCGCGTCCTTCCGGGATGCAGGCGGCCTTCGTGGACATCAGGCCTCGAGCGGGCCGGGTTCCTCTACGGCGCGACTACCGCTCCGAGCTCGACGACGACGACTCGGACGAGACGGAACGGCGGGGGCGGACGCTCGCGCCGCCGCGTCTGGCTCCCCGCCCCAGATCGAGGACGTCCTGGCCGAGGGCCGCGAGGTCGTCGTCCAGGTCTCGAAGGAGCCGCTGGGCACCAAGGGCGCGCGGATCACCTCGCGCATCTCGCTGCCGGGCCGGCACCTGGTGCTGATGCCCTGGGTCAGCCGGGTGGGCGTCTCGCCGCCGCATCGAGGGCGACCGCGAGCGGCGCCGGCTGCGGGCGATCGTCGAGAAGCACCGCCCGCGCGAGCTCGGCTTCATCGTGCGGACCGTCTCGCACGGCGTCTCGGAGGCCGACATCAAGGCCGACATCGACTACCTGAACGACCTCTGGACCGAGATCCAGACCCGCGCGACGCGATCCGCGACGATGCCCGCGCTGGTCTACTCCGAGCCGCCGCTGCACCTGCGCGTCCTGCGCGACATGGCGTCGCACGAGACCAAGATGATCGTGGTCGACGACCCCGGACGCGTACGGCGAGATGCAGGCTTCGTGCAGCGCTTCATGGCCTCGCCGCGGCCGCGCATCACCTACTACAACCACCCGCGCCGATGTTCGACGCGCTCAAGATCGAGAACGAGATCGAGGAGGGTCTCGGGCGCAAGGTCTGGCTGAAGTCGGGCGGCTACCTGATCTTCGACCAGGGCGAGGCGCTGACCGCGGTCGACGTGAACACCGGCCGCTACACCGGCGGGCGCGGCCGCAACCTCGAGGACACGATCCTCAAGACCAACCTCGAGGCGGTGCGCGAGATCGTGCACCAGCTGCGCTTCCGCAACCTGGGCGGCCTCATCATCCTCGACCTGATCGACATGGAGAGCGCGGGCAACCGCGAGAAGGTCTACCGCGCGCTGTCCGAGGCGCTGCGCGAGGACAAGGCCAAGGTCAACATCCTGAAGATCTCCGAGCTCGGGCTCGTCGAGATGACCCGCAAGCGCACGCGCGAGAGCCTCGAGCAGCAGCTCTGCAAGCCGTGCACGACCTGCGAGGGCAAGGGCTACCTGCAGTCGGCGCAGACGATCTCGAACCGGATCTTCCGCGACCTGCCGAAGGCGGCGACCTACTTGCACGGCGCGACCCTGCGCATCCAGGCGCATCGAGTCGGTCACGCAGATCCTGCTCGGCGATGGCGGTCGAGGGCTCGGAGGATCCGCGCGCGGATCGGCCGCGACATCGTCGTCGAGGCCATGCCGCGTATCACCCCGAGCAGTACCAGATCGTCTCCGAGGGACCGCGGGTCGAGCTGCTCGCGCCGCCCGAGGTGGACCTGCGCTTCGATGATGCGACCCGAGAGCGCTCGCGCTGTCCGAGGACGACGCGCAAGGCGACGAGCTCGACGCCGAGGTCGAGGGGGAGCCGATCGACGACGTGGACGACGAGCCCGCGGCGGAGCTCGCCGCGGAGCCGGTCGGCCGAGGAGCCGAGCCGACCCCGATCTGCGCGACGCCTGAGCGCGGGCGCGGATGGAGGGCGTTCGCGGGGTCGTCGCGCTGGCGGCCCTCGTCACGTCCGTGATCTCGGCCGTCTTCGGGATGGCCGGCGGCATGATCCTGATGGGCTTCTACGCGGCCCAGCTGCCGGTGCAGGTCGCGATGGTGCTGCACGGGGTCACGCAGCTGTTCGCGAACGGCTTCCGCGCGTTCCTGCTGCGCGACCGGATCTTCGGCCCGGGCCTCGTCTGGTACGGCGTGGGCTCGCTCGCCTCGCTCGCGTTCTTCGCCTGGCTCGCGCTCGTGGTGGCGCGGCCCGTGGTGTTCCCTGTTCATGGGCGGGATCCCGCTCGCGCTCTCGCTCCTGCCGCAACCGCTGGATGCCGCGCTTCGAGCGACCGGGTGCAGCGCTCGCATGCGGGCCGTGTGCACCGGCGCGAGCCTGCTCTCGGGCGTGTCGGGGCCGCTGCTCGACGTGTTCTTCGTGCGCGCCGAGCTCGACCGCTTCGAGGTGATCGCGACCAGGCCTTCACCAGGCCGTCGGCCACGTGATCAAGATCCTCTACTTCGCCTGGCTCGTGCGCGGGCCGTCGCTCGAGCTGAACGTCGCCGTGGTGGCTCTATCCGATCCTCGTCGCGTGCGCGTGGGTCGGCACGCGCGCGGGCGGGCGGATCCTCGAGCGGCTCACCGACGCGCACTTCCGTCGCTGGACGGGCCGGCTCGTGATGGCGCTGTCGCTCGTCTACCTCTGGAAGGGGCGTATCCGAGCTTGGGCCTCTCCCCGCGTGGTAGCCTCGCGCGGTGACGACCGCAGAGAGCGCGCGCGCGTTCCCGCTCCAGCCGAGGTGGCCGCGCGCCGCGTGCGGCGGAGACCCGCCCTCACCTGGACCGCGATCTTCGACTACGTCGCGCCGACCTTCGGGCTCGGCTTCATGCTGCTCATGATCTCGATCTACCTGATGAAGTTCGCGACCGACGTGCTGGGCATGTCGGCTGCGGTGATGGGCGGCATCATCATGGTTCGCGCGGATCTGGGACGCCTTCGCGGATCCCGTCGCCGGGCTATCTCTCGGACCGCACGAACACCCGCATGGGCCGCCGTCGCCCCTGGCTGCTCGCGTCGATCGTTCCGCTCGGGGTCTCGTTCGTGCTCCTGTGGGCGGCGCCGCGCGACGCGAGCCCGGCGTTCCTGCTCGGCTGGATGACCGCGATGGTCGTGCTGCTTCTACACGGCGTCGACGGTGATCCTGATCCCGCACACCGCCCTCGGCGCCGAGCTCACCGACAGCTACCACGACCGCACGCGCATCTTCGGGGCACGCTTCGCGCTGTGGACGGTCGGCTCGTTCGCCGCGATCGGCGGCTTCCTCGCGCTCGAGAAATCCAGCGACTCCCGCCGCATCGCGATCCGGTCGCCATCGGAGCCTCCGTCGCGACGGCGCTGCTCACCGCTGTGGACCGTCTGGCGCATGCGCGAGCGCAGCGAGTACCAGGGCCGCGGCGCGCGCAACGCGTACGGCGCGTTCCTCGACGTCCTGCGCAATCCGCACGCGCGGCTCCTGCTCGATCGTCTACGGGATCGAGAGCCTCGGCGCGGGACGATCGCCGTGCTGACCCTGTACGTCGCGCAGTACGTGCTGAAGGCGCCGGCGATCGGCCCCGGCGCGATCGCCGTCTACATGATCGCGAGCTTCGTGTTCGTGCCGATCTGGCTGCCGCTCTCGCGGCGCTACGGCAAGAAGGCGCTCTGGCTCGCTTCGATGCTGGGCACCGCGGTGTCGTTCGGCGCGATGATCTTCCTCGGCGAGGGCACGGTGACGCTGCTGATGGTGCTCGCCTTCGCGGCCGGGCACCGCGGCGAGCTGCGGCAACGATGATCGGGCCCGTCGATCCAGGCGGACATCATCGACTGGGACGAGCACGCGACCGGCGAGCGCAAGGAAGGCGCGTACTTCGCCGCCTGGACGCTCGTCTTCAAGATCGCCAACGGTCTCATCCAGGGCCTGACCGGCTTCGTGCTCGCCTTCTCGGGCTACGTGCCGAACGTCGAGCAGACCCCAGAGCGTGAAGTTCACGATCCTCGCCCTCTACGGGCTCTTCCCCGATGGCCTGCTACCTGATCGGCTCGGCGCTCTTCGCGCGCTTCAAGCTGGACGAGGCCAGCTACACGCGAGATCCGCGCGGCGAGCTCGACGCCCGCAAACCGGAGCCGCCTAGCGACACCGGACCGTGTCGACCCGGCGCTGCCCGCCGTGGCTGCGCACCTCGATCCGGTACTGCGGCTCGAAGCCGAGCGCCTCGTGCGCGAGCCGCTGCGACGGCACGATCCCGTAGCGGTCGAAGGCGAGCGCCCGGCGCCGCGCTGCGCGCCGAACATCCGCTCGGCGAACGCGAGCGCCTCGCCGAGCGGCGACGGCAGCGGGATCCCGGCGAGGCGCCGCTCGCCCGCGCAGAGCTGCGAGCGCGGGAACACCTCGTGGCCGGCGATGTTGTAGATGCCCGGCCGGTCGGCGTGCAGCGCCAGCAGGAGCGCGCGCGCCACGTCGCGGTCCGAGACCACCGCGAGCATCGGGTCGTAGCCGACCGCCAGGTCGCGGCGCGCGAGCGGCGGCGAGTTCAGGAACTCGCCCGCCTCGGTCACGATCGTGGCGGCGCGCAGGATCGTCATGCGCGAGGCCGAGCCGTGCAGCTCGCCCTGGCAGACGAGGTCCGCGTCGATCCACGCGCGCACCACGCGCGTCGCCCTCGCCGTCGAAGCCGAGCAGCTGCCCCTCCGAGACGACGTTGCCGTTGCCGCGGCTCCGGGTCGTAGACGAACACCGACGACAGGTACACGAAGCGCTCGATGCCGGGCTTCTCGACGCACTCCTCGACGAGCCGGCGCGTCTCCGACACGAGCGACGGCACGCCGCCGGGCACGCGCTCGCCCGGGCGCGTCGCCGGCGAACGGCAGGTGGATCACCGAGTCCGGGCCGGCGCGCGCGAACCGCCCGGAGTGCAGGAAGCTCTGCAGGTGGCGCGCCTTCGCGAGGTCGAGCCGCTGGTAGGCGACCTTGCCGCGGTACGGGCGCCAGAGTAGCTCGGCTCGGGCTCGGTGCCGAGCGCCAGCACGAGCGCAGACCTCGGGGTCGTGGAAGAGCGCCTTGCGCGACCCGCCGCCCGACCGGCGGACTCCACGTGCGTCACCAGCACTCGCCGCATCATCGCCTCGGCGCGCGCCGCGCGAGCACGCGCTCGTCGACCATCTCCTGGATGCGGCGGCGCACCTGCTCCGGTCATGTACCGGACCGCGTGCGGGTCCTCGAGCGCCTCGGGCGGGAACTCGTCGAAGAACCGGAACGGCTCGCCGTACGCGATCTCGTAGTGGACCGGATACGGCAGGAGGCCCGAGCGGCCGAGCAGAGGGAAGGTCGGCGTGATCGGGAAGAACGGAAGGCCCGAGCAGCTTCGCGAGCGGCTGCAGGTCCCAGAGCACTGGCGCCTGGTCGTCGGCGCCGACGACCGCCACCGGGATGATCGGCACGCGGTGGCGCAGCGACTCCTCGACGAAGCCCAGGTGGAACGGCTGCAGCACGTAGCGCTCGGCCGCGCGCTTCTTGATCCCGGCCATGCCCTCGGGGAACACCAGCACCAGCTGCTTCAGGCGCAAGAGCTCGCGCACGTTGTCGCGGCGTGCCGACCACCTGCCCGACCTGCGCGTAGAAGACGTTCACGAACGGCAGGGTCCCGGCCCAGCGGTCGACGACGGTGCGCACCAGCCGCGGCGGCTTCGCCGCGAGGATCTGCGTCGCACACGATCATGGTCGCGTCGAACGGGAGCAGCCCGCCGTGGTTCGCGGCGAGGATCGCGCCTTCCTTCTCGGGCACGCGCGCGTGGCCCGCGCTGCTGACCCGGAACCAGTACTTGTAGAGCACGCGGAAGAACGCGGAGCGCGCGGCGCGCGACCCGCGGCGAGAGCCCGAACTCGTCGTACAGGCGGCCGCCGAGCGGCGCCGCGATCTGCGCCAGGCGCTCCTCGTCGGCGCTGCTGAGGCAGCAGGCCCGCGAGGCGGTCGAGCGCGGTCGCGGACTCGTCGCGGTCGTCGAAGCTCGGCAGCTCGGGGATCGGCGGGCCGAGGTCCGGGCGGCCTGCGCGGAGCCGGCGTCGGCGCGCGCGGTGACCGGCTCGCGCGCGGGAGCGGCTTCCGCGACGATGCCGAACGCTCCGCTCGCGCATGCGAATCAGGTAGGGCAGCGTGCCGTCGCCCTGGGTGAACGGGTCGCTGCCGAGCGCCGGGCCCTCGCTGCCGCCGAGCTCGTCGCGGCTCATCGCCGGGCCTTCGCGGGCTCGCGCTCGAAGCAGCTCGTTCGGCGACCGCCGCCATCCAGCGCGCCGCGGTCGAGCGCGGCGCGTACTCGAAGATGGTCTTCGCCCGGCTCTGCGCCTCGTCGATCAGCACCGAGTAGCCGAGCACCGTCTGCGCGAGCTGCTTGGGAAGTGCCGGCGCAGCTTGTCGAGGATCTCGGCCGCCATCTTCGTGTTGCGCGCGAAGGTCGGAACCACCAGCGAGATCTCGAGCGCCGGGTGCTCGAAGCGGGTGCGCACCATCTCGACCGTGCGCGTCATTTCCGCCGCGCCGTCGAGCGCCAGGTAGGTGAGCGGCACGGGCAGCACGATCTCGCTGGCGGCCAGCAGCACGTTCAAGGTGATCGTCCCGAACGACGGCGGCGCGTCGAACAGGATGAAGTCGTAGTTCGGCACCCGCTCGAGCGCCTCGCGCAGGCAGTAGTTCTCCTCGCCCGCGTGCCCGGCGACCTCGTGCGGGAAGAGCGCCAGCGACTTGTTCGACGGGACGATGTCCAGGTAGGGATGACGCGCGCGCTGCACCGGCAGCGCGCGGGCGCGAGTCCTCGCCCAGCAGCGTGTCGAGCAGGAGATCGAGGGCGGTGCGGCGCGCGGCGCCGACGTCGACGCCGAGCACCTTGCCGAGCTGCCCCTGCGGATCGAGATCGACCAGGAGCACGCGCTTCCCGCGCTCGCGCGCCAGGTAGTCACCGATGCTCGAGGCGAGCGTAGTCTTGCAGCTTCCGCCCTTCTCGTTGATGAAGGCGATGCGGCGAGCGTTCGTGACATCCCCCGCGGCAGGTTGCACCGTGGCCCTCGGTGCGACGCGCCTACTTCGTCTAGTTATTCGAGCCGACGTGACGCTGTCAATCAAACTCCGTCGACGAGACGCAAATCGTCGACGGACCATGAGGACAACGTGTGCATGCTCACACTCGTTCGAGGCGCGCGCGCAGCGATGCAGAAACTGCCGCAGTGTGCGCGAGGCGAATCGGGGTGATCGACACCCGACCGCTGCGCACGACCGCGATGTCGCTCGCGCCGGGAACGGACTCGACGTCGCGCAGCGCGCCGTCGAAGTCGTGCACGTAGACGCCCGTCGCTCTTGCGGCGGAACAGCCGGTCGTAGCCGACGACGGCGAGCTCGGTGAGGACGCGCGGCGTGTCCGAGTCGGCGTCGGACGGGATAGTTCACCGAGATCAGGTCGACGTCGCTCGGGGTAGCCGCGCCTCGCGAATGACGCGCACCACCTCGCCGCCGACCCGCGCGGCGCGCTTCCACATCGGGTGCTCGGGGTTCGCGACGGCTTCGCGCTTCCAGTGCCGGTCCTCGCCGACCCGACCCACCGAGAGCGCGATCGCCGGGATCCCTGCGATCCAGCCCTCCATCGCCGCGCCGATCGTGCCGCTCGACAGGAAGAAGCCGAGCCCGATGTTGAGGCCGATGTTCACGCCCGAGACGACGAGCTCTGGCGGCGACCCGAACAGCGAGTGCACCGCCAGGTTGGTGCAGTCGGCCGGGAAGCCGTCGACGGTCATGGATCTCGATGCCGTCGCGCACGACGCGTCTTCACCGCGAGCTCGTCCCAGCGCGAGATCGCCTTGCCGATCCAGCTCCGCTCGGTGGCCGGCACGGCGACCCGGACCTCGCCCAGGTTGCGGAGCTGGTGGACCAGCGGCAGGAGCGCTGGCGACTCCACGCCGTCGTCGTTCGTGACCAGGATGTAGCCCAACGCGCGGCAGGATAGCCTAGGGGGCGAATGAGCGACGCGAGACTCTCATGCCCAGCATCCGGGCGCGGCTCGGGGCGCACCGCCCGGCGCTGGTCGGCGAGAGCGAGACTGGCGGGCCGCGGTGGCGCTGGTCTTCTGCGCGCCTCCCGACGCGGAGCCGGAGCTGTTGTTCATCGAGCGCGCGCCGCGAGGGCGATCCCTGGTCGGGGCACATGGCGTTCCCGGGCGGCCGTCGCGACGAGGCGGACCCGGACATCGCGGCAACCGCGGCGCGCGAGACCCGCGAGGAGGTCGGGCTCGCGCTCGGCGGCCCGATCGCACGGCTCGACGACCAGAGCGGCAACCCGCGCACCTCGAACCTGGGGCCGCTCGTGATCTCGCCGTTCGTCTACGAGGTGAGGGAGCGGCCGCTGCTCGCGCCCAACGGCGAGGTGCAGTCCACGGTCTGGATCCCGTGGCCTGGCTCGTCCACCCCGACGCCGCGGCCGAGGTGAAGTTCGAGCGCGACTCGGTGCAGCTCGCTTTCCCGGGAGTGCGCTACGACCGCTACACCGTTTGGGGTCTCACCTACCGGATCCTGGTGAACCTGTTCGGCGTGCTCGGGGTCGAGCTCAGACCGGCGGCGTGAGGCCCGGCGCGAGCATGCGCAGGGTCGCCAGCGTCTGGCCCGCCATACCGGCGATCGCCAGCAGCGCCGGCGCGCGCGCGCCCTGGCTCCAGTAGCGCCGCGCGAAGATGCTCCCGACGACGAAGTTCACGTACGGGATCCAGATCGCGAGCGTGAAGCCGACGGCCCAGCGCGTGCTGACCTGCGCCGCCAGGATCCAGAGCCAGAGACCCGAGGTGACCAAGGCCCCCAACGAGGCCGACAGGAGCAGGAGATCGATCGCGCCGCGGTCGTCGCTCGCGAGCCCGACGACGAGGCCGGACGTGACGGCGCCGAAGGCGAGGATCAGGAACGCCTGCCAGGCGGGAGCGAGCTTCACGTCGCCTCCTCGTCGGAATCGTCCGGCTCGTTCGGCGGCGCGGGCGCGCGCGCAGGCTCGGATCGAGCGTCGCGGCGACGCGGAAGAGGTCGAGCGGCGCGGTGCGGTCGAGGATCGCCGCGGGCGGCAGCTGGCGCTCGCGCGCGAGCTCGCGCAGCCCGGCGTCGATCCCGCGCACGGCCTTCTCGAGCGCGCGCGGCACCGACTCGTGCTCCGAGAGCGAGAGGCCGTCGGCCACCGCGAGCGAGTTCGCCACGCCGAGCACGTAGCCCAGGATGTCGGCCGCGCGCGACTCGGGCAGCGCGGCGAGCGCCTCGCCGAGCAGCGACCCGCGCAGCTGGCGCGGCAGGTGGATCGAGGTCGCGAGCGCGCTCGTGTCCGCGGGCACGCTCCACTCCGCGACCTTCTCCGGCTCGAGCGGGCGGTACACGCGCATGGCCTGGTCGCGGTCCGGGAAGCCGAGGTCGCCGAGCCGCGCGGTGCGCCAGCGCAGGGCTTCCTCCTCCATCTCCGACGGACTCTCGAAGAGCATTCCGTACACCAGGAGCCAGTAGAGCGCGGGCGCCTCGCCGAAGAGACTCTGCGCGATCTCGTGCACTCGGTGCGGGCTCTCCTCGTTCGGAACGCCCCAGTAGACCACGCCGTCCGCGGTGAAATAGCCGATCGGCGGTTCCTGCTCTTTGCTGACCACGGCAACTTCCGCTTCGGCACGAACCGCGAGAATCGCGAGCTCGAGGTCGATCTCGCCCAGCGCCTTCACCAGGGTCGGACGGCCCGCCTTCGATCAGCGCGTCGAGCCACTCCTGCACGCGCGGGATCTCGATCTCGGCGCCCTTCCAGCAGTCGAGGTCGAAGCAGGCGACCCGCTGCTCGGGGGTGGCGAGCTCGAGCAGCCAGGCGGCGTCGCTCATGCCGCCCGCGCGCACGGTGTGGACGAGCTCGGCCTCGGGCAGGAGCGGCACCACGTCCTCCGGGCCGCTCGACCAGCATCAGGAACTCGCTGCGCGACTCGGGTCGGAGCTCCTGCGCCAGCGACGCCAGCTGCGCGGGCGCGAGCTCGCGCAGCCGGGCGCGCGCGGCAGCGCGGTCGCTGCGGCCCAGCCGGAGCAGCGCGACCCCGTCAGCCAATGCCGGGATCGCCTCGCGCACCGCCTCGCTCGCCTGGTCCACGAGGTGGATCTTGAAGGCGCCGAGCACGTCGGGCGGCACCTCCTCGAGGTCCTTGGCGTTGCGCTTGGGCAGGATCAGCTCCTTGATCCCGGCGCGGTGCGCGGCCAGGACCTTGCCCTTGATGCCGCCGACGGGGAGCACCTGCCCGCGCAGGGTGATCTCGCCGGTCATGGCGACGTCGTCGCGCACCGGCTTGCCGGTGAGCAGGCTCGCGAGCGAGACCACCATCGTGACGCCGGCCGACGGGCCGTCCTTCGGCTGGCTCGCCGGCGGGCACGTGCACGTGGATGCGGCTCTTCTCGAACGCTGTCGGGGGCGATGTGGAGCGCCTCGGCGTTGGTGCGCACGTAGGAGAGCGCGGCTTCGGCGGATTCGCGCATCACGTCGCCCATCATGCCGGTCAGGTGGAGCTCGGGCTTGCCCTCCATGCGCGCGGCCTCGACGAACACGAGGTCGCCGCCGACGGGGGTCCAGACCATGCCGGTCGCCACGCCGGGGCGCGGACGGTGCTCGACCTCCTCGCGCGCGAAGCGCGCGGGCCGAGCAGCTTGGCCAGCTCGTCGGGCGCGATCGAGCCGGCGGTCTGACCCTCGGCGATCCGCAGCGCGGACTTCCGCACCAGCGAGGCGATGTGCCGCTCGAGGCTTCGGCACGCCCGCCTCGCGGTGTAGCCCTCGACGATGCGCAGGAGCACCTCGTCGGAGAGCGTGACGGCGTTGCCCGGGATGCCGTGCTCGGAGAGCTGGCGCGGCAGGAGGAACTCGCGCCCGATCCGCACCTTCTCGCTCGCCGTGTAGCCGGGCAGCTCGATGATCTCCATGCGGTCGAGCAGCGGCGGCGGGATCGTGTCGGCGCGGTTCGCGGTCGCGATGAACAGCACCTTCGACAGGTCGAAGGGCACCTCGAGGTAGTGGTCGCTGAAGGTCGAGTTCTGCTCCGGGTCGAGCACCTCGAGCAGCGCCGACGACGGATCGCCGCGGTAGTCCGTGCCGACCTTGTCGATCTCGTCGAGGATGAACACCGGGTTGCGCGTGCCCGCGCGTCTTCAGGTTCTGCAGGATCCGGCCCGGCAGCGCGCCGACGTAGGTGCGGCGGTGGCCGCGGATCTCGGCCTCGTCGCGCACGCCGCCCAGCGACGCGCGCACGAACTTGCGGCCCATGGCGCGCGCGATCGACTTGCCCGAGCGACGTCTTGCCGACGCCGGGCGGGCCGAGGAAGCACAGGATCGGCCCCTTCGGGTCGGTCACGAGCTTGCGCACGGCCAGGATACTCGAGGATGCGCTCCTTCACCTTCTCGAGGTCGTAGTGGTCCTCGTCGAGGATGCGGCGCGCGTGCGCGAGGTCGAGGTTGTCCTCGGTCTGCGTCTTCCAGGGCAGGTCGAGCAGCCACTCGACGTAGGTGCGCGCGACCGAGCGCTCGGGCGAGTGCGTCGGCATGCCGGCCAGGCGGTTCACCTCGCGCTCGGCGACCTCGCGCGCTTCGCCGGGCAGGTCGGCCTTCTCGAGCCGCTCGCGATCAGCTCGTCGCCCTCGGAGCCCTGCTCGTCGTTCTCGCCGAGCTCCGCGCGGATCTTGCGCAGCTGCTCGCGCAGGAGCTTGCGGCGCTCGTCTCGCCGATCTCGCCGGCCGCGCGCTCGGCGAAGCTCTTCGAGACCTGGGCGATCCGGATCTCGCGCATCAGGTAGCGCATCAGCGTGCGCAGGCGCGCGAGCACGTCCTGCTGGGCGAGCAGCTCGATCTTCTCGGCGATCGGCATCGTGCCGTTGTAGGCGATCACGTCCGCGAGCCGCGCCGGGTCGTCGAAGCGCTCGAGGATCTGTGCGGCCTCCTCGGGGATGTCGTCGCGCAGGGCGACCAGCTCCTTGCCGAGCCGCTGGACCGTCCGCCGGGCCGCCTCGGCCTCAGGGGTGCGGTCGAGCAGGTCGGGGAGCACCTCGTAGTCGACCTCGGCGAAGCCGTCGGCCTCGTGGAGGCCCGTGAGCTTGCACTCGCGCCAGGCCGACGACGGCGACGGGAGATCCCGAGCCGGTCTCGGCCAGGTGGACGATCTTGGTCAGGGTCGCGACCGGGTACAGGTCGGCCAGGCGCGGCGACTCGGTCTCGGGCGCCCGCTGGGTCGCGACGGTCAGGAAGCCGCCGCTCTTGGCGGCGCGACTGGACCGCCGCCAGCGAGGCGGCTCGACCGACCGAGAGCGGCAGGGTGACGCCGGGGAAGACCACCGTGTTGCGCACGGGCAGCAGCGGGACGCGCGCCGGCACCTCCAGGCGCTCGCCGCCGATCTCGATCGAGGTCGACTTCGGTTCGCTCACCAGGCCGCCAACGTTAGAGCCCGACTCCGGCGGGTCAAACGACCTCAATGGAAAGGGGCCGCTGCCCGCAAGGCAACGGCCCCTCGCTGATGCCGGCTGAGCGGCTCAGTACTCGAGCTTCTCGTAGTCCAGCGAGTTCAGGCAGGGCACGCGCTTGATCAGGTTGATCAGCGATCCCGCCTGGGCGTAGTCCTTCAGCTCGCCCGTCACGACCAGGTTCCGGTCCTTCATGGTGAGCTCGAACTTGCGCCGCGCCTGGGTCAGCTCCTCGTCGTTCGCGATCTGCTCCTCGATCTTCTTCGAGAGCTCGGCGTCGTTGGCCTTGCTGCGATTCCTCGACGGCGCCCACGCGGAGGCGGTTGCGGACCTTCTTCACGCCGCGGACGCCCTTGATGATCTCCTCGGCCTGGCGCTGCTCTGCTCGGCCGTCGCCACGGTTGCCGGTGAGCATCATCTCGTCCTTCATGGACTTGATGATCGACTTCCATCAGGCCCGGCTCCTTGTAGAGGAGCGCGCCGGCCTTGAGCTGCCGCTTGAACTCGGCCTGCCCCTGGGCCGACGCGAACGCCGCGAACCCGACCGTCAGTGCGAGTGCCAAGGCGAAGCCGTTGCGGAACGTGCGGAACATCAAAGGTGCCCTCCCGGTGAATCGGCGCGTAGCCTATCGGACGCGTCTCTGCGGGGTCAACCGCGCAGTTGCGCCTCGGTTGCGCCCCGACCGGCGCGGCCCGAGTGAGACTGGCTCAGTACCGGACAGATTCGATCAGCCGGGGAATCGCCTGGGCCCACGCGCCGTTCCACTGGTCGAGGCAGCTGGGCCGGGCTGGCGCCCTCGCCACGATGCGCTCGAGCGGCTCCAGATGGATCGACTCGTCCTGGCCCAGGGAGTTCTTCTCGGCGAGCCGCCGGAGGCCCTCGCGGGACAGCGCGACGAGCTCGCGGGCGGCCTCGAGGACGGGGCCGTCGGGCCCGCGCGCCGAAAGCCCTCGGCGGGCGACCGCGCGCGTGCAGCGCGTCGACGTCGGCGATGGGTCCAGCGGCGCACGCGCTCGAGCCCGGCCAGAAGCGCCCCGTCGTCGTAGAAGAGCCCCTTCCAGAACGCGGGAGCGCGCACACCAGATCGCCCGGAACCGCGTCGACGCCGCGCGTCTCGACCACCCGCTTCAAGCGGACCTCGGGGAAGACCGTGGTCAGGTGCACGACCAGTCCGAGAGCTTCGGGCGGTGCCCCTCGAAGCCGTGCTGCCATGAAGTGGCGGAAGGTGATCCCGCGCGCGGGCCGGCTGTGGCCGTCGCGCACGATCAGGAACATGGGCAACGTCGAGCGCCCACTCGGTGTAGGCGCGGTACGCGGTGCCTTCGCCGAAGTCGTCCTCGAACGCGAACGGCAGCAGGCTCCACCGATCGGTGTCGGTGTGCCGCCAGACCTCGGCCCGGAACGACTCGAAGCCGTTCGGCCGGCCCTCGGAGAGCGGCGAGTTCGCGAACAGCGCCGTCGTGACCGGCGACGCGGCCAGCGCCAGGCGCAGCTTGCGCGCGGCGTCGGCCTCGTCGGCGAAGTCGAGGTTCGCCTGCACGCCCGCGGTCGCGTGCATCATGTGCAGGCCGCAGGCGATCGCGCTCGCCCAGGTACTCGCGCATGATCTGGTGGCGCTCGCGCGGCATCCGCGGCAGCTCGGAGACCTTCGCGAACGGGTGCAGGCCGAGCCCGAGCCAGACGATTCCGAGCGGCTCCGAGATCGCGTTGACGAGCGCGATGTGCTCGCGGAACTCGCGCGCGGTCTCGTGCAGGCTCGTGAGCGGCGCGCCGGAGAGCTCGAGCTGGCCGCCCGGGCTCGAGGGTGATGGTGCTGCCGTCGCGCTCGAGGCCGACGAGCTGGCCGGCGTCGGTGAGCGGCTTCCAGCCGTGCTGGCGCTGGATCGCCGCGAGCAGCGCGTGGATCCCGCGCTCGCCCTCGTAGGGAACCGGCGTCGCGGGTCCTCGCGTACAGGCCCGAGCTTCTCGTGCTCGGTGCCGACTCGCCAGTCGGCGCGCGGCGTCTCGCCGTCGCGGAAGTAGTCGACGAGCTGCGTCGACGTCTTCGACGGGCACCGCCCAGCGCGGGTCTTCGCGCACCAGGGTCATGCGCGCTCTCCTCGGTAGAGCTCCGGGTGCCGGAAGCGCAGCCACGCGCAGGTGACCGCCTGCGCGCCGTAGTCCATGCGCGTGAGCGCGCCGCCGGTGAGCCGGCCGATGTTGCCCGCGCCGGTGCCTGGATCGCGACTCCCGGGGGCGCGACGAAGCGTCGGTCGAACGTGTCGCCGATCGGCGTGCGCGGCGTCGCGGTCGCGGCGGCGACACAATCCGGTGGATACTCGAAGCCGGCGGTGAAGCCGAGTCCTTCGCGCGCGCCGTCGAACAAGACGCAGCAGCCGACGTTGAGCCAGCCGGTCTCCGCTTCGGCCAGCGCGATCAGCCCGTCCTCGATGCCCGCGGCGAGATCGCACGGGCCCGAGCCGTGTCCGCCGCGCGCGCGATTGCGCGCGCCCGCGACGATCTCGGCGAAGCCGAGCGGCTGCGGATCGACGCCGCTCGGCGCGTCGCAGCCGAGCACCTCGACCTTCGCGAAGAACGGCGAGAGGCCTCGCCGCACCGCCTCGAGCTTGGCCGTGTTCCGGCTGCCCACGCGGACCGTGACGTGCTCCCTCAAACGCCCGCGGCCTCTCGCACGAGCGCCGCGATGCGCTCTTCCAGAAGCTCTTCCACTTCCGGCCCGCGCAGCGCCGACTCGGCGCACGGACCTTCCTTCTGCCCCGCGCTTGAACGGGCCGACCAGGCGCGTCTTGCCGGGACCGCGCGCGATCGCGATGCAGAGCAGCTCGAGCCGGCCGCGCGCGATCGCTGAACTGCACCGCGTCGACGTGCTTGTCGTCCGGCTCCACCGCCGACACGTCGATGTGACCCAGGTAGGACGCGCCCAGCTCGGACGCGCGCTGGCGGAACGCCTCGACCGCCGCGAACGCGTGCTCGCGCAGGTCGCGCGCCGCTTCGCGCACGTCGCGCAGCCGCGCCGCGAGCTGCGGATCGCGGCCCGCCAGCTCCTCGGCCAGCTTGTGGAAGCGCTGTGCGTCCATCCCGGCAGTGTATTTCATCCGGGCGGTATACTGCCGCGGCTTTGCCGGGGCCGAAGGCGGGGATCGGAATCGCGGCGGCGCTCGTGGCCTCCGCGGCAGCGCTCGTCGTCGGGCGCGCCGATCTCGCGTGGACCGCGTTCGCGGCCGCATTCCTGGTGTTCTGCCTGTCGAGCCGCCTGTCGCTCAACTGGCAGATCCTGATCGGAGTGCTGCTGGGCATCGGCTTCGGCCGCGCCGTCGCCGAGTGGGCTGCTCGCGCCCGAGACGGCTGACGCGATGAAGAACGTCGGCAAGCTCTTCATCGGGCTGCTGAAGATGCTGATCGCGCCCATGATCCTGCTCTCCATCACGCACGCCGTCGCGAGCATGGAGGGCGCGCGCGAGCTCGGCCGGCTCGGATCGCGCACCGTCTTCCTGTACCTGGTTACGATGGTGCTCGCCGTGATCACGGGTCTCGTGCTCGTGAATCTGGTGAAGCCCGGGGTGGGCAGCGACCTCGCGCACACCGCCGTTCTTCCACGAGGCCGTCGGGGCGGCCGTGAAGCCGCCCGAGGGCCCGCCCAGCCTGGGCACGTTCCTGTTCACCACCGCCAACGAGATGCTCCAGACCCCGGTCGCGGCACTGGCCGAGGGCCGGATCCCTGCCGATCGTGGTCTTCGCGATCCTGTTCGGGATCGCGCTCTTGCAGATCGGGCCGTCGGCGCGGCCGGTGATCGAGTTCCTGGGCGGCGGCTCGCGCGGCGATCATCCGCATCATCGGCTGGTTCGTGCGGCTGGCGCCGGTGGGGATCTTCGGGCTGATCGGGAACCTGGTCGCCACCGTGGGCTTCCGCGTGCTGTTCGACAACCTGCTCGCGTTCTCCGGGGTCGTGATCGGCGGGACCCTGTTCCACTCGCTCGTGACCCTGCCCGGCGATGTGCTGGTACCTGTCGGGCATGCGCCCGCTCGAGCTGCTCTCGGGCCTGCGGGAGGCGCTGGTCGTCGCGTTCACCACGAGCTCGAGCGCGGCGACCTTGCCGGTCTCGCAGCGCTGCTGCGAGGAGAACCTGGGCGTCCCGCGCTCCATCGCGAGCTTCGTGCTGCCGCTCGGGGCGACGCTGAACAGCGACGGCACGGCGCTCTACGAGGCGATCGCGGCGATCTTCGTCTCGTCGCTCTACGGCATCGACCTGGGCCTGGGCGGGCAGCTCGTCGTCGTGATCGTCTCGATCGCCACCGCGATCGGCGCGCCGGACATTCCGTCCGCCGGCATGGTGACGATGATCGTCGTGCTCGAGGCCGGTGGGGCTGCCCGGCGAGGCGGTCGGGCTACTGCTCACGATCGACCGCTTCCTCGACACCTTCCGCACCGTCGCGAACGTCGAGGGCGATGCAATCGTCGCGGTGATCGTCGCGCGTCAGGAGCAGGGCGCCTGAGGCGCCCGCGCTCACATCGCGGCGTCGAGCAGCAGGGCCGGCTGTGCCTCGCGCAGCTCGGCCATCCGCATCTCCTTCACCTTCGTGAAGCGAGCGCGAAGCGCGGCGGCACAGGCTCGCCCGAGTCGATCTTCATGCGCAGCGGATCGACGTAGCGGCCGTTGCAGGAGAGCCGGAAGTCGAGGTGCGGTCCCGTCGCGAGGACCGGTCGCCCCGACGAAGCCGACGAGCTGCTTCTGCGCGACCCGCTGACCCACGTGCAGCCCGCGCGCGAAGCGCGACAGGTGCCCGTAGCTCGAGACGTAGCCGCTTGGTGTGCTTGACGCGCACGGTGCTGGCCGAAGCCGCCGCTCCAGCCCGCGAACACCACTTCGCCGTCGGCGACCGCCCAGACCGGCGTGCCGGTCGGCGCGGCGTAGTCCACGCCCTCGTGCGGGCGGCGCGAGTGCAGGATCGGGTGCAGCCGCGACATCGTGTAGCGCGACGAGATGCGCGAGTACTTGAGCGGCGCGGCCAGGAACGAGCGGCGCATCGCGCTGCCGTCGGGCGTGTAGTACGCGCCCGTGCCGCTCTCGTCCTCGAACCACACGGCCACGAAGTCGCAGCGCGCCGGCGCGGTACTCGGCGGCCTGCACGCGCCCGTACCGGACGAAGCCGTCCTTGTCGTAGAACTTCTCGAACACGAGCCGGAACTCGTCGCCCGGCCGGGCCTGGGTCGAGAAGTCGAAGTCCCAGGCGAAGATGTCGGTGAACGCGTGGACCAGCGCCGGGCTCTCGCCCAGGTCGCGTCATCGCGTCGAAGAGCGAGCGCTTCACCACGCCGCCGAGCTGCAGCACGCGGCGCTCGAGCTGCGCGCGTCTCGCGGCTCGCCGACCAGGTTGCCGACGTCGTTGCGCTCGATGCGGTACACGTCCGCGCGCCCGCGCTGGAACTCGAACGAGAGGAGCTGGCCCGAGTTGTCGCGGATCAGCGCGTAGAAGTCGCCGGGGCGAGCGCCGCGCACGTCGAACACGCTGCGCAGCGTGCGCGCGACCGTCTCGACGAGCTCCGGCGAGACGCCCGAGCCGCGCAGCGCGCCGGCCAGCGTTCCGCGCTTGGGCACGCGGCCGGTCACGATCGTGAGCGTCGGGTCCGCGGCGGTCTCGGCCATCGGATCGACGGACTGGATGCGCTCTCGGGCAGAGGAAGCTCGCCGTCGTCCGCGCCGCTCGGCAGCGACGAGCGGAGCTGGTCCGGATCGCTGCGCCGAGCTCAGCGCGCCCAGCGAAAGGAGGCTTCCCGGCAACACACCGGCATCCACCGTGCGGCGACGCGCGCAATAGCGCCACCCAGCATGGCTGCCGCCGTGGCTGCGGCCAGCCAACCCTCCGAATCTGCTTCATTCCCGGACGCCTCCGGAAACGGGCCTCGCGAGCCCTATAGTGCAGCGGTCTCCGTCGGAGACTGTGACAGGAATCACCCGGAGAGTTGCCGACTTGATCCTGGCGGGAGCGGCGCGAATCGACATCACTCCCGAGCCCGGGCGTGCCGCTCATGGGTTACGGCGCGCGGGTCGGTAGCGGCGACCGGTGTTGCCGATCGGATCTTCGCCCGCGCCATCGCTCTCGAGTCTCGTGCTCATCACTCTCATCCTCGTCGTCTCCGCCGAGCTTTGCTTGATGTCTACAGTGAGCGCGAGCGACCTTCGGGTGGCGATCGCCTCGGATACAGGCCTCCCGATCGACGCCATTCTGGTCGCCTGCACCCACACGCACTCGGGACCGGACACGGGCGTCGCGGAACGAAACGCGGGAAAACCTCGAGCCACCTCACGCGGCGGCAGCTTTCGCCGGTATTGGCTCCGCGGCGGTCGAGGCCTGGCGAAGGCGCGAACCGGCGCTCACTGGCCTGGGTGGAGACCGAGGCGCAAATCCGGGCGCAACCGCCGCGACAGCGCGCGCGGCCGATCGACCGCGGGCCTCGAGGTTCTGCGCATCGCGGCACCGGACGGGCGGCTCATTGCCGCGGCTGTTTCGCCACTCGTGCTCACGGCACCGTGCGCGGCCACGACAACCTCGAGGTCTCGGGCGACTGGCCGGGCGCGCGCCTCGCGCCGCGATCGAGGCAGCGACCGGGAGCGATCGCGCCGTTCCTGCTCGGCGCCGCACGCGGACGTCGATCCGCGCACCCGCGGGCGTGATGGACCTGGCGATTCCCGGCCAGAGCGTCGGGCTCGGCGCCGAGGCGGTGCGCGTGCTCGGCCGCGAGGTCGCGGACGCCGTGCTCGCGAGCCTCCGCGCGCCGTGCGCGAGCCCGGGATCCGTCGCGATCGCCGCGCGCAGCGCGCGCGTGAAGCTGCCGCTGCACCTGGGCGAGCTCGCGCCCGCGCGATCTCGAGGCCGAGCTCGGCCCGCCGCAAGCGCGAGGTCGCGCCGACTGCTCGGGCGCGCGTCGAGTCGAGCTGCCGCGAATGACGGAGCTCTACGAGCTGCGCGAGCTCACGCCGCGCGCGAGCTGCCGATCGCGGAAGCGCGCGAGCGCGATCGCCGCCGTGCGCGGCTACATCCGCGACCGCACCGCGCCCTACTTCGTCGGCAATCGCCGCCAGGCCGAGGTCGAGGTGCAGGTCCTCGCGCTCGGCCGCGCCGTCCTGCTGGCGCTGCCGCTCGAGCCGACCACGCGCGCGTCGGCCTCGACTGGCGCGCGCGTGTCGGCGCGCCCTGGGGCTCGGCGCTGGTGATCGGCATCGGCAACGGCTGGCTGCGCTACCTGCCGCACGGATCGGACCTGGCGCACCCGCTCGCGCACGCAGCACTACGAGGTGTTGCAGAGCCTGTTCGCGCCCGGCGCCTGCGAGGCCCTGCTCGGCGCCGGCCACGCGGCTGGCTCCGGGAGCTGACTCGGAGCGCCTAGCGCGCAGGTCCGCGATCGCCTGGCGACGATGCGTCTCGAACAGCGGCTCGATCTGGTCGAGCTCGAGGCACGAGAAGCGCGACGCGGATGTCGCTCTGGCCCATCGCGATCACCCCGACCGTACTTCTCGAGCAGGTGCAGGCGCAGCTTCTCGGCCGCGACGCCCTTCACGCTGGATGCACATGAAGTAGCCGCGCGTTGAACGGGTACACGTCCCAGTCGTCGCGTGTACTTGTCGCGGTACGACGACCTCGCGCACGCGCTCGGCGCGCGCGCGCAGGATCTCGAACTTCTCGCGCGCGCTCGCGCGGCGAGCGTCGGCGAGCGCAGCGCCGCGAGCACGATCGCCTGCGAGAGCGACGTGCAGTTCGAGATACCGGCGCGGATCGCGCCCATCAGCTTGCGCTCGAGCGCGGCGAACAGCGCGTCGGGGCTTCGCGACCGGCGGCGGCGCGATCGACAGGAAGCCGCAGCGCAGCCCCCAGACGAACAGCTCCTTGGTGGCGCCGTCGAGCTTCACGCTGAGCACGTTCGGGTGCAGGTTCGCGAGCGCGCCGAACGGCGACTCCTGGCATCGGCGCTCGTGCGCGAAGATCAGCCCGAAGTACGCGTCGTCGCACGACCACCACGAGCTTGCTTGCCGCGCGCTCGCGGCGGCGCAGCGCCGCGCGCATGCCGTCGACCTCGGCCGGGCGTCGGCATGTAGCCGGTCGGGTTGTTCGGGAAGTTCAGCACGAGCAGCTGACTTCGCCGGCCCGCGCGAGCAGCGCGTGCGCGCAGCGCCGGCACGTTGAAGCGCAGCCCGTCGTAGGTCGGGAAGGTCTGACCACGGCCGCCCAGGCGCGTCTCGAGTTCAGCGCGTAGTTGTCCCAGAGCATGTCGGGGATCAGCACGCGGTCGCCGGGATCGACGAACAGGTCGCCGACCAGCGCGAGCCCGTGCGTGAGCGCGTGCGTCGACGATCGGCGAGCGACAGACTCTTGCCGCGCAGCGTCGGGTTCTCGGCGAGCTGCTTCTCGCGCCAGCGCCTGGCGCAGGTCGGCGCGGCCCTGCGGCGGGCGCGTAGCGCACGGCGTCGGCCGGGCGAGATGTCCTTCACGTGCGAGCACCGAGCGCGAGCGCCATCGGGCCGTCGCCCTCGGTCGCCTCGCCGATCGTGGCGTTGAACCGGTGCGCCTTCTCCTTCGCCTCGGCGGACTGCGGAGAGGATTCCCTTCGGGAAGTACAGCTCGCGGCCGCGCTGCGAAAGCAGCTCGAAGAAGACCGGACTCTCGGCGCGGATCTTGTCGTTCAGCTCGACGGCGAGGGGTGCATGGCGGCCGGCACGTTAGCAGGTCGCGGCAGGGGGCCGATGTTAGTGACCCGCTCGAGCATCCGCGCGCGGTCGGCGAAGCCGCGCGCTCGTCCAGTAGCGCAGGGCGTCGGCGTTGCCGCTCTCGACCCGCACCGACACCCGCCGCACGCTGCGCGCGGCGAAGAACGCGTCGGCTTCGGCGACGCAGCGCGTCGGCCACGCCGCGGCCGCGCTCGTCGGGGCACGACCCAGAGCTCGTGGATCCAGCCCGCGCCCGCGTCGTCGCTCGGCCCGCGCCGGTCGACTCGACCTCGGCGAACAGAAAGCCGATCCGCCGCGCCGTCGCGCTCGGCGACGAGGCAGCGAGCGGCGCGCGCTCGGTCGCCCCGCGGCGGATCTCGCTGCCGCGAGCACCTCGCGCAGGCCTGAGCGCCGACCGGGTGCACCGGCGCGAGGGCCGGCGGTGGTGCTCGATCAGGTTCGAGCCAGAACGCGGGGATCGCCGCGTGGTCGTCCGGGCGCCGTGCGCGGACCACGAGCTCGTCTGCGCGATCGGCTACTTCACCACCCGGCGCTCTTTGGCGCGGATCATGCGCAGGCTTCCGGATTTCTCGCCCTCCGACCAGGTCCCCGTGAGCTCGTCCGGCGAAGGATGCCCGGTGATCTCGAAGACAGACGCCTCCTCTCCATGTCGCCGAGCATCGCATTCCCGCCGCCGAGTGAGTCAGCGATCTTGATCTGCCACCGAGGCCGGCGTCCAACTCACGGTCCAGTTGCGCGCTGAAGCTCATCGTCCGCCGACTTCGCGCCGTCCGCCGCGCCCGACTTCATGCCCGGCCGCGACGTCGCCGAGAGCTGCTTCTTGCGCGCCGCCCGGCTCGAGACGTCGACGTGCTCGCGCAGCACTGGTCGAGCACGATGCCCTCAGGCTGCCACGGGGTGTGGCCGCGCATCGCAGCGCGCCGCACCTCCTCGGTTCCCTCGTCGAAGAACACGTACGGGAACTCCTCGACGGCTGAGCTTGCGCGGGCTCCTGCTGGATCGACCAGCCGGAAGTCCTTGAAGTTGGTGAGCGACTTGTCCTCGGAGTGGGCGTCCTTGCGAGTGGATCAGGACGTACCACTCGCCCGCGCAGGTCGAGCTTCGACAGGTCCGTCGGCGCGCGCGAGCGCCGGCGACGGCGAAACACCAGGCGCCGTCGCGCAGCAAGTAGAGTCCGATTCGGCGCATGTCCGAGCATTATAGCCGCGCGCTTCGGCGGGAAACTCGTTCGCGAGGCCGAGGGGGTAGTGCTACGACTCGTGTAGACTGCGCGCGTGGCTGCGTGATCTGGATCGTCTCAGAAGAATCCTCGCTCGCGGCGATCCTGGCGCACCATGTCGCGACGCTCGGTGAGACGTGGATCGGGCACGCCCGAGCGCGACGCGTTCAGGACGCGCCGCCGGCCGACCTGCTTGCTGCTCGTCGGGGTCACCGAGACCGGCGGCCGCAGCGACGTGCTGGAGCGCTTGCTCGCGTTCGTGCGCCAGATTCCCGACACGGCCGCCGCGTGCCCGCCCCAGGTGCTCTACCGTCGCCGCGCAGGCGCAGCGCCGCGGCTCCGGCGCGACTCTTCGACGACCCGTCGCGAGCGCGCTCGAGTTCGCTTCGATCCCGACGAGCTGCGGTCGCGCGCGCGCGCACTGCTCGCCGCCACCGAGCACTCGCCCGCGAGCCTGCGCGAGCGCGCGCGGCAGCTCTGGGTGCGGGCCGAGGTCGAGCGACAGTACGCCGGCGCTCGATCTGCCCGCGCTGCGCCAGGCCGTCGATCCGCGCGGCGCGCACCGGCCCGTGCTGCTCGGCGAGCCGGGCACGCGTCGCGGCCTGCTCGCGCGCTACGTCCACATCTTCGCCGAGCCGGCGCGCGACGACTCTCGTGCTGATCTCGCTCGCCGACGTCGCGCCGGGCGAGCTCGAGGCGCACGCTTGCTCGCGCGCACCGCGGGCGACGCACGACGGTGTACCTGCCGCGCCTCGAGCGCAGCGCCGCGGGCGCTGCAGGAGCTCGCGCACCTGCTCGGCGCGAGCGGCGCGCTCGGCCGTGGAGCCGATCCGCTGGCTGGACCGGCCGCGCACGTCCGCAGCCGGTTGGTTCCGTCGCTGCGCGAGCTGTCCTGGCTGCGGGTCAGCTTGCCGCCGCTGCGCGCGCGTCCGGATCGCCGGCCGCAGCTCGATCGACGGCGCGTTCCGCGCCGCGCCGAGCGATGCAGCGTCGCGAGCTCGTCGCTCGATCCGCCGCGACGCGCGTCAGCTGCTCTGCGCAGCGGCGTCCTGGCCAGCGCAGCCTCGGGCTGGCTCGCGAGCTCGATCGCAGCGCGCGCTCGACCCCGCGCCGTGCCGTGGATCCGAGCGCGGACCGCTCGCGCCGAATCCCGGCGCCGCCCGATCGCCCCGAGAGCCAGAGCCGGCGACCGGTAGCCGAATTGAGCGCGGCCTCGCCTCGTCGGGCCGCGACGCCGAGCATGCCGCAGCTTCTGCCGGAGCCGGAGCTCCGTCCAGGCGGAGCCGCGAGCTCGACAGGCTCCGCGAGGCGACGGAGGACCCGATGCTACGCCACGCGCTCCGGACGCGCGACGCTGCCGAGCTCGGCGGAGCTCGAGCTTGCGCTCGACCGTGAGCCGACGACCGAGCCCGAGCCCGAGATCGAGCGGCAGCCGTTGCCCGCACGCCCGTGCCGGCCGCCGGCGCCAGCGCCCAGCTCGCGCCGGGCTCGCAGCGCGAGCTCGCTCGTGCCGCTGGCGCCGGAGATCCGCCGGCCGCTGCGCGCGCTGCGCACCTACGCGAGCCTGGTCGAGCAGCGACCCGACGACGCCGGCGGTGCGCCGCGAGCTGCGGCGCGCTGGTCGAGGACGACCTCGGCGGGCTCGACGAGACCCTGCAGCGCGATCGAGCGTTCGTGCGCTTCGGGCGCGCCAGTGCCGCGGCCGCTTCGACCTGGCGGCGGCGCTCGCCGCCGAGCTCGACGCCCGTCAGCTCGCAGCGCGCGCGCGCGAGCTGGTCGTGCTGCGCGAGCTCGAGCCCGAGGCGCCGCCGCTCGTCGCCGACGAGGCCCAGATCGCGTTCTCGCGATCGGCGCGCTGCTCGACCGCGCGCTGCGCCTGGTGCCGCGCGGGCGGCGATCTGTACCTGGGCAGCGCCTGGAATCGCAAGCGCGACGAGCGCGCTGGCGGACACCGCATCCTGCTGCGCTTCCACAGCCCCGAGGACGTGCTCGACCGGTCCGCCCGACGACCCGGACGCGGCGTTCGTGCGAAGTGGTGATGGCGCGCGAGCTGTTCGGCGCGCGCGGCGGCAGCTTCGCGATCGACGCGAGCGGCGCGCAGGACAACGTGATCCTGGTCGAGTTGCCCGGCTGACACGCGCGCCGCTAGCGGCGTCGACTGCTTGGCGCTTCGACCTGCGCTCGTCAAGAGGCTCGCTGCCGTGCGTGAACGACGCGGCTGCGGAGCTCGAGATCGATCGCCGTGCGCTACGCGCCCACGCGCGGCTGGCCGGCGGAGCTCGTCGATCGCATTCCGCTCGCGTCCGACCGGGCGAGCTCGCGTACGTCGCGCGGCGTCGGCCGCTGGCTGCTGGCATGCGCTGCGCGCGGCGTCGCGTGTCACGCTGACGGCGATCCGCATGCCGCGATCTGTCGACGTCGAGCGCGCTGCCGCGCTCGCGCGTCGCTGCATCGGCACGACGCTGTGCAGCTCGTCGTCGCGCGCACGACTCGAGCGCTCACTCACGCTCGTGGACCGACGCTGGCGTCGAGCACTTCAACGCCGTGATCGACTTCACCGAGAGCGCCGACGGTCTCTGGATCCGACGCCGCGGCGGCGGACCGGTCGCTGCATGTCGCGCGCGAGACGCTGGATCCGCTTCGAGTCGTGCGGCGCAGGAGCATCCTCGAAGTCGTTTCCGTCGAACGTTCCGTCGCGCGCTGTGCACGACATGTGCGTCGAATTCACTTGCATGCGAGCGTCTGCCTCTGACTGGCGCTGCCGGGTCGCTGCTGCCCCGCGCCGGTCCGGGTCCTTCATCGGGGGGTGGAAGGTCCGAGAGTGGCTGCGGGGCGGCACCCCGCATCGAGCGCTCACGCGCTACCTTTCGCCCCGATGAGCAGTCCCGTACAGCTCGCAGGAGCCGTCGGTTCGTCGGAGGTGCGAAGTGTTCGGCATCGGCATGCCTGAGCTGCTCGTGATCCTGGTCGTCGCGCTGATCGTGCTCGGACCGAAGCGACTGCCGAGATCGCGCGCTCGCTCGGCAAGCGGCATGGCGGAGTTCCGGCGCGCGTCGATCGGAGTTCCAGCGCACCGCTCTCGGCGTCGCTCGAAGAGCCGCCGCCCGCCGCCCGCTCCGCGCGCCGAAGCTCGGACGCCACCGAACGCGCCGCGCCGACCGGCGAGCTCCGCACAGCGATGGATGACACTCGCCGCGCCCGATCCTCGAGCACCTCGAGGAGCTGCGCGTGCGCCTGATCTGGATCATCGGCGTCTGGTCGGTCGCGTCGATCGCCGCGAGCTTCTGGTCCAAGGAGCTGTTCGCGATCCTGATGGCGCCGGCGGTCGACGCCGTGCGCGCGTCGGGCAACACGCTGATCGCGGTCGCGCCGAGCGAGCTCTTCATGACCTACCTGAAGACCCCGATCCTGTCGGGCTTCATCGTCGCGATGCCGGTGGCGCTCTGGCAGCTGTGGGCGTTCGTCGCGCCCGGCCTGTACGAGAGCGAGCGCCGCTACGCGCTGCCGTTCGTGATCTCGACCTCGACACTGTTCGCCGTCGGCTGCGCTGTTCGGCTACTTCGTCGCGTTCCCGGTCATGCGTTCGAGTACTTCGTCTCGCTCGAGGCCGACTTCGTGCACACCAGCTGGACCACGCAGTCGGTGTTCAGCTTCTGCTCCGGCATGTACCTGGCGTTCGGCCTCGCGTTCCAGCTGCCGATCATGCCGGTGGTCGGCTGGCGCTGGCGGGCGTGGTCACGCCGCAGTGGCTCGCGTCGCAGCGGAAGTACGCGATCCTGATCGCCTTCATCGTCGGCGCGATCCCGACCCCGCCCGACGCCACCAGCCAGATCATGCTGTCTCGGTGCCGCTGTGTCTCGCTGTACGAGCTGTCGATCTGGGTTCGCGCGCGCTGGTGCGCGCGACCGGCGGCGACGCCGAGCCTCATCCGGTCGCGGGCGAACCGGACGCCTGATGGCCGGCGCGGCGTCGCAGCCGCGTGCTGCTCGACATGGGCGGCGTGCTGCTCCCCGAGCTGCAGACGCTACGAGCGCGGCGGCGCGACGCCGCGTTCCTCGCGGCGCTCGCGCGAGCAGGGCGTCGCGGACCCGAGGCGCTCGTGATCGAGCGCGCCGAGCGGCTGCGCGAGGCGTATCGCGCGCTCGGAAGGAGTGCCGCCAGCCGGACCTCGACGTCGCGTTCTCCGGACTGCTCGCCCGCGGTGCGCGGGCTCCTGCTCGGCGCGTTCAAGCGCGAGTCGTCGCCGCCGCCGTACGCGTTACGCGGGCGAGGTCGTGGCGGCTCGCGCGCAGCTACGCGGCTGGGTCTGGTCTCGAACAACTCGATGCCGGGCGACCACCACGCGGCGGTGCTGCGCCGCGCGGGATCCTCGGCACTTCGGGCTGCGCGGTCTGGTCAGCGAACTCCGGCCGCGCGAGCCGACCCGCGATGATCCGCACGTGCTTGCGCACGCTGCGCGTCCCGCCCGGCGCGCGGTCTTCGTCGGCGACAAGCTGCGCACCGACGTCGCGGCCGGCGAAGAAGCGGGTGTGCGCTCGGTCTACATCCGCAAGCGCGGCGCGCCGTGGGCGACGGCGCGCTGCGGCCCGACTTCACGATCGGCGACCTGCGCGCGCTGCCGGTGCACTGGCTGCGCAGCTGGCTGCGCGCTCCGAAGTGCGCGCGGAAGCGCTCCGCGTCGACCGAGGTCGCGCAGCGCATCGGGAACGTGGCTTCGTCGTCGGCTCGGCGCGCTCGATCGTGCGAACACGCCGTTCTCGATCGCGAGGCTCGATCT
>ERZ1370068.6075-contig-5077_pt1 | contig 42521 bp, 46 predicted proteins | sample MGYA00561227_ERZ1370068 | MGnify/ENA primary metagenome ERZ1370068 (study PRJEB38410, sample SAMEA6850437) | metagenome | study: Metagenomic assessment of the ecological functions of the soil: analysis of the soil microbiota associated with the... | reverse complement strand
GTATGCTTTCGTTCAGTTACGTATTGCTCCGGGCAGGGAGACTTCCGGACGTTCGATCGCCACCCACGGGCGGCAGCTGTCCGGCAGCAGTTGCTCGTGGAAACGTCACGCTGTAATCGGCGCCCAGCGTGAAGTCCGCGCGTGTCGCACGCGCGGAACTTTGACGGCGCCGCCGAGCGGGGATTTGGTCAGCTCGAACACCTGCCGTAGCGTCGGACCCGGGTCGGCCCCTGACCTCGAAGCGCGGCGGCGACACCAGCGCCGCGAAGCCTCTCGGCATAGGCGTCGGCTGCGCCCAGCGCCGCCATGCGTGTAGTGACTGCAAGAAGAAAGCGGCGTCCGCACGGTCAGTCCTCGTCCATCTCGAATCTGAAGTTGACGTGGTACAGCTGCTGCATGCGCGCCGGCCGTCCACGGTGATGCTCAGCTGCACGCCGTTGTCCTCGAAGAAGGGCGTGGTGATCGGGCCCGAGTACACGAGCGCGTGCGGCTGCCGGCCACGACGCGACCGGGCAGCAGGCGTCCGCTGGGTCGTCCAGCTGGCGTCATGGCGCCGGGTGACTGCGCACCGGGAGCGCCAGGTAAAATGCGGCTCGGTACGAGCGCATCCAGGGGGAGACATTGAGCTTCTCACGCGCAGACCGAGCACGTGCCGACCATCGCCGTGGCGCTGGGGCCGCGGGGTGTCGCTTCCCTGCCAGCGCATGAAGTGAGCGCGGCGTTGCAGGGCAGCGTGCCCGAGTCGTCGATGGCGGTGGTCTTGGCCTCCGCCGGCAGCGCTAGGCGAGCCAGATTATGCAGAATGACAGGGCGGTGAGCGGACGCATGGCGGTGCCTGACGCCACGGCGTTACGGTGCCGTCAGCGTGTAGAGCACGCGTCCGGTGTAGGTGCCTGCCGGGGAGTAACAGTGTTCTTAGTAGGAAAAGGTCCAGCAGCTCTCGGCCCACTGGTTTTGTGCGATCGTGCCGATGGTCTGCACCGCACCGCCGGTGAAGGTGCCGGCCGGAAGGGCTGCCCGCCTGCCATTGCCGGAGCTGGTCCAGCTGATCTGGGAGAACGGCAGATGTGTTGCCGGCTGGCGTTGGCGAGTGATGCCGGCACCGGTCGCGGTCACCGAGACCGAGCCGGAACCCTGCCGCCCGTGGTGCGGTAGAAGCCGCCGATGTGCAGCTGCTGCGGCACGCTGCAGAAGACGAAGTTGTCGTAGAAGCTGTTGGTCGCGGGGACTGTCCGTCGTCATCGCCTGCGCGGTGCCGTTGCCCACTGCGTTGGCGGCGACGGTCACCGATTTTCTCCTTGTTGATCGCGAGCGTTGCTGCCCGGCGTGCCACCGGCGTTGTAAAGCCCGGTGAAGCTGCCGAGGCCGACCAGCAGATAGACGGTTTCGGGAGCGCCGGGCGGAGATGGATACGGTGAATCGCAAGGCGCCGCGCCACGGCCGCCCGCGAGCGGCAGCATCGCCAAGCGCCGCCCCTGGCCCCGCGCGGCGAGAGGCGGCGCAAATCCGACCCCGGGGCGCTTGCGCGTGTCGCTGCCCGCGGAGAGCGCCATGCTGCACCGGTTCCTGTTAGCCGACGAACGCCACGGCATCGTCGCCGTGCAGACGACGCGGCCGTTGTTCACCGTTCACGCCAACACCATAGGTGCCGGCCGGCGGTGCGGTGGTGTTGGCGTACGCGTACGTCCGCCCCCGCATCCCGCTGGATGATCTTGGTGGCGGGCGCGACCAGCACGACGTTGGCGCTGGTGCCGTTGGCCCGATGCCGGCAGCCGGCAGCGCGGTGGCCGAGGTCAGCGTCGCCAGCCCGTGGTCGTGATCTGCGTGAACGGGATCGAATCGCCGCGCCGTCACTGAGGCGCGCCGCCCGCCGTGGCGTTCAGCGTCACGTTGCCGCTGTTGCTGACGATCGCAGCCGTTTCCACGCCGTTGGCGCTGGTCGCCGCCGGTGCCGGCGACGTAAGCCGTGCCGTTACCCACCACCGCGGCGGTAGGGGCAAACTGCACCAGGTCGACCGTGCCCACCGAGGTGAGCACGCCGGTGCTGTAGGACGAGCCGAGTGCCGACACGCGAAGATAGAGATCTTCGGGATCGTGATCTGGAAGTCCACGTGCGCGGTCGCGCCCAGGGCGGCCGTGGCCGCGCGCCGGTCGCAGCACGTTCGACTCGGCCTCGACAGAGCAGGGGGCACCGCGGCGGCCGCGGCAGCCAGGGATGCCCTTGATGACGAAATGAGGTCCGCATGATGCTGATTTCCTAATCCTTGGCCAAGAGAGATACGGTGCTGAAAGCCATGACACAATTCACTTACGGAGCACCCCCTCGACCGTCCGGGCTTATGTCACGCTTGGAGGCCGGCATTTCGGGGATGCAGCGCGCACATATGCGGGAACGTGCTGCCCCGGGCTGCCGTGGCCGAAAATCCGCCCGTTGCAGGTGTGAAATGGGGGCCAACTTCGCAGGGTTACAGAGTCACAGGAAGTGAACGAGCGACATCGGCCGCAAGTACGGGCCCGCGGCGCTGATTCTGGGCGGCTCGGAGGGCATCGGGCGCCAGTTCGCCGAAGAACTCACGCCGCCGCAGCCGGCTGGAACTGGTGCTCGTGGCGCGCGCACCCCCCCGCAGCCCTCAGCAGCGCAACCGCGAATCCGCACACGGCGCCACCGTGACCACCACACGCAGGACCTTGCCGCCGCGGACCTGCGGCCCTTCCTCAGGCAGCTCTCGGCGCGCATGACATCGGACTCGTGGTGTGCAACGCCGGCGCCACCCACGGAGTCGGCGCGTTTCTGGACGGGCCGCTCGAGGGAAGGCGCTCAGCCTCCTCGTGCGCCTGAACACCTTGCCTGACGCCGGTGACCGTGGCGCACCAGGCTCTCGCCCGGCGCCGGGCGCGCGGCGCCGAGCCTCATCATCGTCTCCTCGATGTCCGGCGCTGTGCGGCAGCGGCTACGTGGCGACCTTACGCGGCGGCCGAGGCGTTCGAGATCGCGCTGTGCGAGGGGCTGCACTGGGGACTCTCGCGCGAGGGCCATCGGCGTGCTGTGCGCCGTCCGCCGGCCTCTGACCGACGCCCGCCATGCCGCCGCTCCGGGCCTGTCGTTCAGCTGCGGCGGCGGCGAGGAGGCTTCGTGCCGATGAGCGCCACCGACGTGGCGCGCGGGGCCGTCCGCACAACTGGGCTTTCGACCGCGGTGTGGTACGCACTCGGGGAGGCGGCCCGCGGAGGCCGTTGCGCGCCTGCCGCGCCCGCAGCTGACGGCGGCGATGAGCGAAGCCTCCGCTGCCCTTTACAACATTGCGCTGCCGGCGAAGTAGCGCCTAAGGCGGCGCCGGCACGGCAGCGCCGCCGAACCGCTGCGCGAGGTCTGCGCAAGGACTTGAACTCGAAGGCGCGTTGCCCGAAAGGATCGCGAATGAAAGAGCGCGGACTGCTCGCCCCAGGAGGCCCTTGACGCGCGTGGGTGGGCTCGATGACCCACTCGACTTCGTGCGCCCGCAGCCGCGCGGCCGGCTCCAGCACGACCCCACAGTGAGGCACAGCGCGCCATGGCCGTCGACGGTATTGAAGTGCGCACGTCGATGCGCTCGGCGGGCTGAGCTGCGGATTCAGGTGGCACACGAGCTGGTGGCCGTAGATGTTGAAGTCGACCCAGTCCGGGGCACTGCGCCCCTTGCTGCAACCGAGCGTGTCGCCGTAGAAGCGGCGCGCTTCCGGTCGCCAGCTACCTGCAGGCCACGTGGAAGGGCGTGAGCCACCGGTTTTATCCGTGCGCTGAGGCCAAGTCGGCTGCGGCGCTGAGCATAACAGCAGCAGCTGAGGGGTCAGGCGCCCGCTGATGCGGGTGCGCAACCGCCAGGCAATAAGGCCGCGGCGGCCGGTAGCACAGCGCGGACCGCCCGGCGCACTTTCAGCGCGGGGGTCAGGGCTCACCCGGCCGGCGCGCCCTGGGAGAAGTGCTTGGCGAGGAACGCCTCGCCGCTCCTCGAGCACAAAGCCAGCCCGGAACGCCTCGGCCGCCGGGGACAGCAGCTCTTCGTGCAAGGGTTGTTCACCGCACATGCCAGCGTCGCATGGCCGGCACGGCCTTCGGTTTCTTTCCGGGGCCGCGATCAGGTGGTGATCCAGTTCGAGCGCCCACGGTGTGCAATGACAGACAGCAGCCACCCCCATGCCCGCCACTTCACCGCCTGCTTGATGGCCTCGTTGCTCGACATCTCCATCACCACCTGCGGCACATCGGGTGGTGCCTCCATGTATTCCTCGAGCGCCGCGCGCGTGCCCGAGCCGGGCTCGCGCACGATGAAGCCCTCGCGTCGCGAGCGCCCGCGCCGGCACGCTCTCCGCGCGCGAACGGATGCTCGATCGCGCGTCACGCAGCACGTGCGGGTGCATCGCGAACGGCTCGGCGCGCGATGGCCAGTCCTTCGGGCGGCCGGCCCATGATGGCCAGCTCGACCTCGTTGCGCCTGCATCAGTCGCACCAGCTGCTCGCGGTTGTCGCCACGGCGCAGCCGCATCTCGCACGTCCGGATGCTCGGCGCGGAACGCGCGCCAGCAGCCGCGGCAGGAAGTACTTCGCCGCAGTGCTGACCATGCCGATCGTCCAGCAGCCCGGTCCGCAGCTCCGTGAACGCGCCACCATGTCCTCGGCGTCCTTCATCGCCGCCAGCACGCCGCTGCGCGTAGGCGAGCACGTACTCGCCCGACGGTGGTCAGCGAGACCTTGCGGCCCGTGCGGTCGAACAGCGGCAGGCCGACCTGCGCCTCGAGCTCCTTGATCTGCATCGACACCGCCGGGCGGCGTGAGGTGCAGCTCCTCGGCCGCGCGCGCGAAGCTCAAGTGCCGCGCCACCTGGCTGAAAGCACGCGCAGCTGGCGGAAGGTGGCGTTCTTCATTCAGCGAATTCTTATCTTGAATCAAGTAAGCTCATGAATGTGACTTTACCTTAATCAATAACCGGCCGCTTACAGTCGCGCCTCAGCAACCAGGAGCGCGGACGCCGATGGAAAGCCGCGCGGAAGCAGGACCGAGGCGCCACCGGCGATCACCGGACGCCAAGAAGCGCTACCGCGCGGGCGTGCTCAAGTACCGGCAGATGGGCTACTGGGAGCCCGACTACCAGCCCAAGGACACCGACATCGATCTGCCTGTTCCGCATCACGCCGCAGGAGGGCGTCGACCCGATCGAGGCCGCCGCCGCGGTCGCCGGCGAGTCGAGCGACCGCCACCTGGACGGTGGTGTGGACCGACCGCCTCACCGCCTGCGACAGCTACCGCGCCAAGGCCTACAAGGTCGAGCCGGTGCCGAACAGCCCGGGCCAGTACTTCGCCTGGGTCGCCTACGACCTGATCCTGTTCGAGGAGGGCTCGATCGCCAACATGACGGCCAGTCGATCATCGGCAACGTCTTCGGCGTTCAAGCCGCTGAAGGCCGCGCGGCTGGAGGACATGCGCATCCCGGTGGCCTACGTGAAGACCTTCAAGGGCCCGCCCACCGGACTCGTCGTCGAGCGCGAGCGCCTCGACAAGTTCGGCCGCCCGCTGCTCGGCGCGACCACCAAGCCCGAAGCTCGGCCTGTCGGGCCGCAACTACGGCCGCGTGATCTACGAGGGCCTGAAGGGCGGCCTGGACTTCATGAAGGACGACGAGAACATCAACTCGCAGCCCTTCATGCACTGGCGCGACCGCTTCCTCTACGTGATGGACGGCGGTCAACAAGGCGCAGCGCGGCCACCGGCGAGGTGAAGGGCTCGCTACCTCAACGTCACCGCCGGCGACGATGGAAGACATGTACGAGCGCGCCGAGTTCGCCAAGGAGCTGGGCTCGGTGATCGTGATGATCGACCTCGTGATCGGCTACACGGCGATCCAGTCGCATGGCGAACTGGGCGCGCCAGCAACGACATGATCCTGCACCTGCACCGCGCCGGCCACGGCACCTACACGCGGCAGAAGAACCACGGCGTGAGCTTCCGCGTGATCGCCAAGTGGCTGCGCCTGGCCGGCGTCGACCACATCCACGCCGGCACCGGCGGTCGGCAAGCTCGAGGGCGACCCGCTGACGGTGCAGGGCTACTACAACGTCTGCCGCGACAGCTACACCCGGAGCGACCTGCCGCGCGGCCTCTTCTTCGACCAGGACTGGGCCGACCTCGAAGAAGGTGATGCCGGTCGCCTCCGGCGGCATCCACGCCGGGCAGATGCACCAGCTGCTCGACCTGTTCGGCGACGACGTGATGCCTGCAGTTCGGCGGCGGCACGATCGGCCACCCGGCCGGCATCCAGGCCGGCGCGGTGGCCAACCGCGTGGCGCTGGAGGCGATGGTCAAGGCGCGCAACGAGGGCCGCGACATCGCCAGCCGAGGGCCCGGAGATCCTGCAGCAAGGCGGCGCGCTTCTGCAGCGCCGCTGCAGCAGGCGCTCGATACCTGGGGCGACATCACCTTCAACTACACGACCGACCGGACGCCTGCGGACTACGCCGTCGCGCCGCCCGCGGTCGCGCACTGAGCCTGACACGGAGCCACCGCCATGATGACCAACCCCACCGGCCGCATCACGCAGGGCCAGTTCAGCTTCCTGCCGGAGCTGACCGACGCCGAGATCACGCTGCAGATCGAGTACGGCCTGAAGAAGGGCTACGCCTGGAGCGTCGAGTACACCGACGACCCGCACCCGCGCAACACCTACTGGGAGATGTTCGGCATGCCGATGTTCGACCTGCAGGACGCCGCCGGCGTGCTGATGGAGCTGAACGACTGCCGCAAGACCTTCCCGCAGCCACTACATCCGCCTGATGGCCTTCGACTCCACGCGCGGGCGTCGAGGTCATCGCCATGAGCTTCATCGTCAAGCCGTCCGGCGAGCGAGCCTGGGTTCGGCCTCGAACGCCAGGAGGCCGAACGGCCGCACCCAGCGCACACGATCCGCAGCTACGCCGCCGACCGCCCCGAGACGGGCGCAGTGAGCAACGGGCACGGCCTGAAGCGCCAGCGCGAGGTTACGCCATGCGCCTGATCGCGCCCTCGATCCTCTCGGCTGACTTCGCCCGCCTGGGCGAGGAAGGTGGCAGCGACGTCATCGCGCGCCGGGCGCCGACTGGATCCACTTTGATGTCATGGACAATCACTTCGTCCCGAACCTCACCATCGGCCGCGCGGTGGCGGCGGCGCATCAGACCTCGGCCGGCGCAGGGCGGCCGCGTGCCGCTACTCGACGTGCACCTGATGGTGCAGCCGGTCGACGCGCTGGTCGAGAGCTTCGCCGCGGCCGGCGCCAACCTCATCAGCTTCCACCCGGACGCCTCGACGGCATCGTCGATCGCACGCTGCAGACTGATCAGCGACGGCCGGCTGTCAGGCCGGGCCTGCCGTTCAACCCGGCGACGCCGCCTCGACGTGCTCGAGTACGTCGATCGACAAGGTCGACCTCATCCTCGTCATGAGCGTGAACCCCGGCTTCGGCGGGCCAGGGCTTCATCGACTCGGCGCTCGCCAAGATCGAGCGGCGCGCGCCGCCGCATCGACGCCTCAGGCCGCGACATCCGGCTGGAGGTCGACGGCGGCATCAAGGTGCGAGAACATCCAGCCGCGTCGCCGACGCCGCGGGCGCCGATACCTTCGTTGCCGGCAGCGCGATCTTCGGCTGCGCCGACTACAGGCGGTGATCGACGCCATGCGCTACGAGCTGCGTGGTGCAAGCCCGGTCAAGCAAGGTCGCCTGAATGAGCCGAACGCCGCTGTGACTCATCCGCCGGCAGCACCGCGCCGCGCCACGCGGCCGCGACGCCAGGCCGAGGGCGCGCGCCGGCCGCCAGCGGCGGCGGCGCCGCGTACCGTGAGCGAGCGATGCTCGCGCAGAGCCAGGCGAGGTGCGGTGATCGACGAGCTCGATCGCGATCTGGTCGGCCTGCGCGCCGATCAAGGCGCCGCATCCGCGACATCGCCGCGCTGCTGGTGGTCGACAAGCTGCGCGCGCAACCTCGGCCTTGCAGGCGCAGGCGCCGTCGCCTGCACATGTGCTTCACCGGCAACCCCGGCACCGGCAAGACCACGGTGGCGATGCGCATGGCCGCAGATCCTGCACCGCCTGGGCTACGTGCGCAAGGGCCACCTGGTGGCGCGTGACGCGCGACGACCTGGTCGGCCAGTACATCGGCCACACCGCGCCCAAGACCAAGGAAGTGCTCAAGAAGCGCGATGGGCGGCGTGCTGTTCATCGACGAGGCCTACTACCTCTACCGGCCCGGAGAACGAGCGCGACTACGGCCAGGAGGCGATCGAGATCCTGCTGCAGGTGATGGAGAACCAGCGCGACGACCTGGTCGTGATCCTCGCCGGCTACAAGGAGCCGCATGGACACCTTCTTCCAGTCCAACCCCGGGCCTGAGCTCGCGCATCGCGCACCACCTCGACTTCCCGGACTACGCCGTCGACGGAGCTGCTGCGCGATCGGCGAGCGCCTGCTGAGCCAGCAGAACTACCGCTTCGCGCGCCGGGGCGCGCGAGGCCTTCGACGAGTACCTCGCGCAATCGCATCCGCGCAGCCGCAGTTCGCCAATGCGCGCAGCGTGCGCAACGCGCTCGATCGGCGCGCGCCTGCGCCAGGCGAGCCGCCTGTTCGCCGACAGCGACCGCGAGTTCACGGCCGAGGACCTGACGACGCATCGACGCCTCCGACATCCGCGCCAGCCGGGTGTTCGCAGGCCAGCCGCGCCAAGAACCATGACATGAGAGTCCACGCCAATGCACCTCAGGCGCACCACGCTCTCAACCGCTTCCTGATCGAGCAGCTCGCCGGCATCCCCGGGGCTCAAGACCTCGGGGCGCTGCTGCGACGTGCGACGTGCGGCCGCGCGTCGAGCGCGCATCTCCGCCATGACGGCCAGCGGGCGCTCGGCGGCTACCCAGGCGGCCAGCAGCGGCGGCATCAACGTGCAGGGCGAGACCCAGCAGAACGCTCGACGTCATGGGCCACGAGGTCATGATCCGCAGCTGCGAGTGGGGCGGGCAGCTCGCCGGCATGGTGTCCGAGGAGCTCGAGGAGCCGTATGCCGGTGCCGGCGCGAGTACACCACGCGGCCGCTACCTGCTCGCGTTCGATCCGCTCGATGGCTCCTCGAACACCGACGTCAACGTCTCGGTGGGCACCATCTTCTCGGTGCTGCGGCACGAGCAGGACGCGCGCCGGCCGCCGCCGACTACCTCGCAGCCGGGCCTGCGCAGGTGGCCGCCGGCTACGCGCATCTACGGGCCGGCAACCATGCTCGTCGATCAGCGTCGGCAACGGCACGCACGGCTTCACGCTCGATCGCGAAACTCGGCGAACTTCATGCTGACGCATCCGACCTGCAGGTGCCGCCCGACACCAGCGAGTTCGCGATCAACACTCAGCAACGCCGCTTCTGGGAGCCGCCGGTCACGCGCTACGTCGACGAGTGCCAGGCCGGCACGCAGAGCGGCGTGCGCAGCCGCGACTTCAACATGCGCTGGATCGCCTCCATGGTCGCCGAAGTGCACCGCATCCTCATGCGCGGCGGCGTCTTCATGTACCCGCAGCGACACCAGCGACCGCGACGCCGGCCAGGCGCGCCTGCGCCTGCTGTACGAGGCCAACCCGATCAGCATGCTGATGGAGCAGGCGGGCGGCCGCGCCACCACGGGCAGCAAGCGCCTGATGGAAGTCGACGCCGAGCGGCCTGCATCAGCGCATCCGCGCTGATCCTCGGGTCGCGCAACGAGGTCGGAACGCATCGAGCGTTATCCACGCGGACTGGGAGTGCGGAGCTGACCGGCCGTTTACTCGCCGCTGTTCAACGAGCGCTCGTTGTTTCGCCAGGCGCGATTGTAGCAAGGGTCCTGGGCTTTCCGTGAGCACTCTTCGAGAAACGTTACATGTCGATCAAGCACCCGATCATCGCCGTCACCGGCTCGTCCGGCGCCGGCACCGACCACGGTGACGCAGCACGCTTCGAGCACATCTTCCGGCGCGAGAGGCATCAAGCGCAGCGTCATCGAGGGCGACTCCTTCCACCGCCACGACCGCGCGCGAGATGCAGCGAGCGCGTGCGCAGGCCGCTGACCGCGGGCAGCGGCCACCATTCAGCCATTTCGGCCCGGAGGCCAACCTGCTCGCCGAGCTCGAGCAGGCCGTTCGCGCGAGTACGGCGAGAGCGGGCGCGGCCGGTGCGCGCAACTACGCTTCACGACGCCGCGGAGGCCGAGGACTGCATGGCCGACGCCGGGCACCTTCACCGACTGGGCAGCCGATGGCACGCGACAGCGACCTGCTGTTCTACGAAGGGCCTGCACGGCGCGCTACGTCGGCGACGGCATCGACGTCGCGCGCCACGCCGACCTGCTGGTCGGTGTGGTGCCGATCATCAACCTCGAGTGGATCCAGAAGCTGCATCGCGACCAGCACGCTGCGCGGCTACAGCCACGAGGCGGTGGTCGACACGATCCTGCGCCGCATGCCCGACTACGTGAACCACATCTGCCCGCAGTTCAGCCGCACGCACGTCAACTTCCAGCGCGTGCCGACGGTGGACACCAGCAATCCGTTCATCGCGCGCGACATCCCGAGCGCCGACGAGATCGATGGTGGTGATCCGCTTCGCCAACCCCAAGGGCATCGACTTTCCCGTACCTGCTCATCGATGCTGCACGACTCGTGGATGAGCCGGCCGAACAACATCGTGGTGCCGGGCGGCAAGATGGAGCTGGCGATGCAGTTCGATCTTCACGCCCGATGATCCTGCGCCTGATTGATCTTGAAGCGCCGCGCACAGTAAGGAGACCGTCCGCGCATGAACGCCGCAGCCACGACCTCGATACCGCCGCCACGCCGCGACAGCTGTGCCGACGCACTGCGCATCCTCGCCATCGACGCGGTGGAGGCGGCCAACAGCGGTCACCCGGGCATGCCGATGGGCATGGCCGAGATCGCGGTGGTCGCTGCTGGCAGCGCCACCTGCAGCACAACCCGGCCGATCCCGCCTGGCCCGACCGCGACCGCTTCGTGCTCTCCAACGGCCACGGCTCGATGCTGCTCTACGCGCTGCTGCACCTCACCGGCTACGACGCTGCCGCTCGAGGAGCTGCAAGCGCTTCCGCCAGCTGCACAGCAAGACGCCCGGCCATCCGAGGTACGGCGTGACGCCCGGGGTGGAGACCACCACCGGGCCGCTCGGCCAGGGGCTCGCCAACGCGGTCGGCATGGCGCTCGCCGAGACGCTGCTCGCCGCCGAGTTCAACCGCGCCGGGCACACGAGCTCGTCGATCACCGCACCTACGTCTTCGTCGGCGACGGCTGCCTGATGGAAGGCATCAGCCACGAGGCGTGCTCGCTCGCCGGCACCCTCGGCCTCGGCAAGCTGATCGCCTTCTACGACGACAACGGCATCAGTCGATCGACGGCCACGTCGAGCACTGGTTCGCCGACGACACCCCGAAGCGCTTCGAGGCCTACGGCTGGCGCGTCATCCGCGACGTCGACGGCCATGATCCCGCCGCCATCGAGCGCGGCGCTGGTCGAGGCGGCGAGGACTGCGGCCGGCCGACGCTCGTCTGCTGCAAGACCGTGATCGGCGAGGGCAGTCCCAACAAGGCCGGCACGCCACGATGCGCACGGCGCGCGCGCTCGGCGCCGACGGAGGTCGGCCGCGCACCCGCGCCGCGCTCGGACTGGGACGCAGCGCGCCTTTCGACGATTCCCGCAGCGGTGCGTGCCGGCCTGGGACGCCCGCGCCGCAGGTGCGCCGCAGACGTCGCTGGCAACGCGCGTTCGATGCCTACGCACAGGCGTATCCCAGCTCGGCAGCGGAGTTCGAGCGCCGCGTGCGTGCGGCGACGCTGCCGCGCGGACTGGAGACGCGCAGCGCGCGAGCTGCTCGCGGACGCGGTCCAGCAGGCGCGCCGACGATCGCGACGCGCAAGGCCTCGCAGCAGGCGCTCGAGGTGCTGCGTGCCGCAGCTGCCCGAGCTGCTCGGCGGCTCGGCCGACCTGACCGGCTCGAACCTCACGGACTTGCCACGAGCAGCGTGCCGGTGCGCCGCCAGCGGCTGGCCGGCAACCACATCAACTACGGCGTGCGCGAGTTCGGCATGAGCGCGGTCGATGAACGGCATCGCGCTGCACGGCGGCTTCATTCCCTACGGCGGCACGTTCCTGACCTTCTCCGACTACAGCGCGCAACGCCGTGCGCATGGCGGCGCTGATGCGGCTGCGCGTGATCTACGTGTTCACGCACGACTCGCATCGGCCTCGGCGAGGACGGGCCGACGCATCAGCCGGTCGAGCACGCCGCGCAGCCTGCGGCTGATCCCGAACAACTCGACGTGTGGCGTCCGTGCGATGCGGTCGAGACCATGGCGGCGTGGCTCGCGGCGCTCGAGCGCAGCGAGGGCCCGACGTGTCTGATCCTGTCGCGGCAGAACCCGCCGCACTGCCCGCGCGCGACGCGCGGCAGCTGACGCGACATCCGCCGCGGCGGCTACGTGCTTGGCGCGCAGCGGTGAGCCGCCGGCGCCACGCTGCTCGCCACCGGCTCGAGGTGGCGCTGGCGCTCGCGGCGCGCCGCACGCTCGCCGCCGAGGGCATCGAGGCGCGCGTGGTGTCCATGCCCGCCGCTGCGCGGACTTTGACCGCCAGGATGAGCACTACCGCGCCAGCGGTGCTGCCCCGCGGCGTGCCGGTGCTCGCGATCGAGGCCGGCGTCAGCCACTTGGCGTGCGTACACCGGATTCGAGGGCGACGTGCTCGGCGATCGACCGCTTCGGCGAGTCGGCTCCCGCGGACAAGGTTGCCACGGAGCTCGGCCTGACGCGCGCGAGGCTGTGCGCGCGTGCGCACGCACGCTGGTGCGGGGCCGGCGGCCGGCGTGAGTGCCGCGCCCGACCCGCGCGCACCGCGCGCGTATCCGCACCGGTGCAGGCGGTGCTGTTCGACCTGGACGGTACGCTGCCCCGATTACGGTCGCGGATATCGCGCTGGCGCTGAATCGCGCGCTCGCCGGAACAACAGCTCCGGCCATTGGCGCATGCCACGGTGCGCGAACTCATCGGCCGCGGGGCGCCCACCCTCATCAGGCGCGCCCCCGGCAGCTCGTTGCCGGCCGCGAGGCCATCGATGAGGGCCGTTCCCCTGGAACGCTTCTCCTATCATACCACGAGCGCATGCAGGCACCGAGCGAGGAGCGCGCCCGCGCCTGCCCCGGAGTGGCGGAGGGACTCGAAACACGTGCGCGGGGACCGCGCGGTGGCCGTCGCCACCAGCAAGTCCCGCGTTGCCGCCGCAGCGCTGCTCGAGCCGCCCGGCCTGAGTCAGTGGATCCGAACTGATCGCGGGCGGCGACAGCTGCGAGCAGCGCAAGCCGCAATCCACAGCCACCGCTGCTGAGGCCGCGCCAATGTCGGCAACGCAATGGCTCGGCGTTAGTTACTCCTGCGCGGGCGCTGATGGCGGGCGACTCCACGATCGACGCGCAGGCGGCGCGCGCCGCCGGGTGTGCATCGTTCGCGTGCCCTACAGGCACAACGTGAGGGCAACGACCCGCGGACGCTGCGCCCGCGACGCGCCTTCATCGGAGACACTCCGGCGAGCTGCCGGCGCTGCAGCGAAAGCGTGCGGTGATCGCGGACTGGTGACGGGCGCTCGCAGGCGCGGATGATCCGCAGCGCTGCTGTGGGACGTTGACGGGACGCTCGCGGAGACCGAGCGTCACGGGCACCTGGTCGCCTTCAACCAGGCATTTGCGGCACTGGGGCTGCCGTGGCGATGGAGCGAGTCGCGCTACGGCGAGCTGCTCGCGGTGGCCGGCGGGCGCGAGCGCCTGCTGCACGACATGCAAAGCCAGCCCGCGGCACACCCGCGCAGCCAGGCGAGCGCGAACGGCTGGCCGCCGCCGCCACCGCCTTAAGAATGAGTACTACGGGGCGATCGTGCGCGCCGGCCGGCTGCCGCTGCGCCCGGGCGTGGCGCAACTGCTGGATGACTGTGCCAGGGCCGGTGTGCCCATGGGCATCGCGAGCACCACCACGCGCCCAGCAACGTCGAGGCACTGCTGCGGGCGCACCTCGGGGAACGACTGGGCGTTGAGGTTTGCAACCGTGATGTGCGCCGAGGACGCGCCGGAACAAGAAGCCGGATCCGTCCGTCTACCGGCTCTCGCGCTCACCGCGCTTCGCGTGCCCGCCGCCGCGGCGGTTGCGTGATCGAGGACGCCCCGGCCGGCATCGAGGCCGCAACGGCGCGCCGGCATCGCCGTGGTGGTGACCCGCAGTCACTATTTCCCGGACACTGCCGATGCGGATGCGCTGGCTGCCGGCCCCACGCTCGGCGGCGTGCAAGGCTGGCACCCGCGCGCAGCCGCCGGATGCGCGCATCACGCTGGCACAGATCGCCCGCTGGCACGCGCGTCGGCCAGCGGCAACGCCTGCCTCCAGCACGCTGAGACCGGCTCCGCGCGATTTCTTTGCCGCCGTCCGCGCGCCGCCAGGCGCGTTGATCACGCGCGTCGCGGGCTCTATATTGCAGCGCACGGAGGGGGCGTTGCGGCAGATCACACGCGGCATGCGACAACTGACATCGGCTGCGGGCCGCGGGCTGCCCGCGCCGCTGCTGGAGCGCGTTGCTCATCGGCTGCGCCAGTGCGCCACCACCAGCGCCGGTGGCGCCTGCCGATACGCTGGCCGAGTTCAGCGCGCGGCGGCTGGAGTCGGTACCGGATCTGCCGGCACCCGCCTCCGGGTGGGATCGCGCGCAATGGCTCACGGCGGCGCTGCACCTCAACCCGCAGCTGGCGGCCGAGCGCGCCGAAGTGGCCGCGGTCGCCGCTGCCGAACGCACCGCCGCCGAACACCCGAACCCGAACATGGAGTTGTTCGCGGAGTACCTGACGAATGCCGCCGCCAGTCCCGGCCTGGCTCTACGGGATATCGCTTGATTTTCTCCTGCGGCGTCCCGGCGAGCGCGCCCGCGCCCGGCAGCAGGCGGCCGTGCAGACCGCGTTGGCGCAGTCGCAGCTGAGGCGAGTCGATCTGGGCGGTACGCACACGGCGCTGCGCCAGGCGCTGCTCGACACGGTGTACGCGCAGGAGTCGACGGTGCTGCTGGAAGCGCTGGTGGCCGACCGGCGCGCGCTGTTGGCGACCGACCGCAACCGTCTGCGACTCGGGGACCTGTCGCGCACCCAGCTGCTCAGTGACGAGCTGGAGCTGGCGCGCACTCGAGCAACAGCGCCAGCAGGCGCGTGCGCGCGCCGCCGACGCCCAGCGCGCGGCTCGCCGCCGTGGTCGGGGTGCCCGCCGCGGCGCTCACCGGCGTGCCGGTGCGCTGGGAGGACTGGACCGCGATCGATACCCTGAGCGCTGCGGTCCCCGGGCAGTGGCGCACCGAGGCGCTGGTCGGGCGGCCGCAGATCATCGGGGCGCTGCGCGAGTACGACCTTGCGCAGATTCACCTCGAGGGCGAAGTCGCGAAACGCTGGCCGCAACTGCGCATCACGCCCGCGTATACCTGGGGCGCCGAGGGCGTGCACCAGGATCCGCTCGACCAGTTCGCCGGCGAGAGCGCCTTGGGCGTCTCGTTCGAGCTGCCGCTGTTCAACCAGCATCAGGGTGCCATTGGCGAGGCGCTCGGGCGGCGCACCGCCGCCGGCGAGCACCTGAAGGCGGTGCAGGCGCAGATCTACGAGCAGATCGATCGCGCCGAGCTTGCCTGGCCGAGCGTGCAGCAGTCGTGGGCTGAGACGCGCAACGTGGCGAGCGTCGCGGACGAGCAGCAGCAGGCGCAGCAACGCGCCCTGCGTGCCGGGGCGAGTGATCGCACCGAGGTTCTGGCGGCGCAGATTGTGACCGCGGAGGCGCGCCTCACCGTGCTCGAGAGCGCCTACGCCGCGCAGGTGGCCTTTGGGGCACTCGAGGATGCCCTACCGGCGACCGCTGCAGGGCGCGGAAAGCCAGATGCTGCCCGCCGCGGTGGCGCCACACACATGAGAGGCTCAGCGCCGCTGCCGCTGTGGGTCCTGCTCCTCGCCGCAGCGAGTGTGGCGGCAGCTGCTGCGGACCCGGCGCCGGCGCGCGCACGCCCGCGGGCCAGGCCGGCGCGGCCGCTGCGGCCCCGGGCCAGTGATGACGATGAGACGCCTGCGCCTAAGGCGGCAGCCGCGAGGTGCGCAAGCAGGCCCAGGGCGAGCGCGACGCGGACGAAGCGCAGGAGCAGGGCGGCAAGCTCGCACTCACGGCGGCACAGCAGGAAGCCGTGGGCATCCAGATCGCAACGCCGCTGCCCTCTCACCAGTGCGCCGGAGGTTGAGGCCTACGGCCTGGTGCTGGATCCGGTGGCGCTGCTCACCGACGGCGATCGCATCGAGGGTACGCGGGCGGCCGCCGCCGCCGCCACCGCCGACACCACGCGTCTGCAGAATCTCTACCGCGACGGCGCGCAGGCTTCGCTCAAGGCCCTGCAGGCCTCGCGAGGCCCAATCCATCGAGGCGAATGCACAGGCGCAGGCGGCGCTGATGACGTTCCGCGAGCAGTGGGGGCCGCTTGCGAACCTCGGCCCCGCCGAGCGCCGTGCGCTGGTGGAGTCCCTTAGCAAGGGACAGAAGCTGCTGCTGCGGGCCGACTTGCCCGGTCGTCACGCGGGCGGCGGCTTCGGCGAGCGTGCGCTGGTGGAGGTCGACGGGGTGCAGATCGGCGCGCGCGTGTTGGGTCCGCTGCCACGCACCGGACGCGCAGTCACAAAGCGCCGGCTGGCTGCTCGAAATCGAGCAGGCGCCGCCGGGGCTGGGTCCGGGCGCGCGTGTCCGGTGCGCCTGCAGACCCGGCCGGTGAGCGGACTGCTGGTGCCGGCGGCGGCGCTCGCATCTACGCGCCGGGGGCTTACGTGTACCGTCAGCGGCGGGGCGGCACGCCGGAGATATTCCGCTACGAGTCGGTGGCGGTCAAGCCGCTGGCGCGGGTCGGCAACGCGTGGCTGGTGGAAGGACTGGCCCGCGCCGACCGGGTCGTCGTGCAGGGCGCAGGCGTGCTGTGGTCGCTGCAGGGCATCAGCAGCTTCCTCGGCGGCCGAAGAGGATCACGACTAGCGCCCATGCTTCGCCTCCATCGTCCGCGGCTCGCTGGCACATCCGAGGATCGTGACGGCGCTGTCGCTCCTCATCGCCCTGCTCCGGCGCCGCCGCGCTGCTGAATGCGCGGCTCGACGTCTTCCGGATTTCGCGCCCCCGCATGTGCTGGTGCAGGCGGAAGCCCCGGGCCTGGATGCGACGCAGGTGGAGTCCCTGGTCACGCGGCCGCTGGAGGACCTGCTCGCCGGCGCTGAGAACGTCGAGGTGGTGCGCTCGACCTCGAGCCAGGGACTGGCGGCGATCCAGGTCGTGTTCGGGCGCAACAGCGATCCCGTACCTGCAGCGCCAGGTGATCAGCGAGCGCCTCGCCGATGCCAGTGCGCTGCTGCCGCCGGGGTGAGCCCGCCACAGCTCTCGCCGCTGAGCTCCTCGATGGAGTACCTGCTGCACTTTGGCTTCACCAGCGAGCGGCTCACGCCGGTGGAACTGCGCGACCTGGTGCGCTGGACCATCAAGCCGCAGATCCTCGCAGTGCCGGGTGTCGCGCAGGCGCAGATCTTCGGCGGCGACTCGCGCGAGCGGCAGTTGTGGCTCGACCCGGGGCGGCCTCGACGCCGCCGGGGTGACGCTCGAGGAGGTGTTCGAGGCGGCGCGCCGCGGCACGCAGATGACCGGCGGGGGCTATCTGGAGACGCCGAGCCAGCGCATCGTGCTGCAGGCGCAGGCGCCGGCGGCTTCCGTGGCCGCGCTCGGGCAGACGCTGGTGACGACCCGCGGCGGCGTGCCGGTGCGCCTCGATGATGTGGCGCAGATCAGGGACGGCGCCGGGCCGCGCTTTGGCGACGCCATCATCGGCGGCCGCCCGGGGATTCTGGTCGAGACCTCCACGCAGTACGGTGCCAACACCCTCGACGTGACGCGCGATCTGGAGCACCGGCTGGAGGTCCTGGCCCCGGCACTCGCGCAGCACGACGTGCAATACCACCCGGCGCTGCTGCGGCCGGCGAGTTTCATCGAGAGCGCCATCGCCAAACTGCGCAACTCGCTCCTGATCGGTGCGGTGCTGGTGGTGGTGCTGTTGCTGGTGACGCTGCGCGACTGGCGCGGCGCCTTCATTTCCTTCAGCGCCATCCCGGTCTCGCTGCTCGCCACCGTGTGGATCCTCAGCGCCTGGGGCCTGTCGCTGAACACCGATGAGCCTGGGCGGACTGGTGGTGGCGCTCGGCGTCGTGGTCGACGATGCCGTCATCGACGTGGAGAACATCACGCGCCGGCGGCGCCGCCGCCGGCCGCTCGGCGCCATGGCATGCGCACGCTACTGCTGCAAGCGTCGCTGGAGGTGCGGCGCCCGGTGTTTTACGCCACCGCGGCGGTCGCCGTCGCCTTCCTGCCGATCGTCATGCTCTCGGGCCTGCAGGGCGCCTTCTTCCGTCCGCTGGCCACCGCCTTCCTGCTGGCGGTGGGCCTGTCGCTGCTGGTGGCGATGAGCGTGACGCCGGCGATGTGTGCGCTGCTGATGCAGGATTACGCCCCGCGCCCGGAGCCGGACTGGCTGCGCCGCTGCAAGAGCTGGCAGCGCGCCCTCATCACCCGGCTCGCCCGCGCGCGCGCAGCTGGTGCTGGCGCTGGTGCTCGTCAGCGGGCTCCTGGCCTGGCGCTGCTGCCGCTGCTCGGCGCACGGCTGCTGCCGGACTTTCGCGAGAACTATCTGATCGCGCACGCCGCGCTGCGGCCCGGGATTTCACTCGCGGAGACCGCGCGCGTCGGGCAGCGCATCGCTGGCCGCCTGGCGGCGATTCCGGGAGTGAAGAGCGTGGCCGAGCAGATCGGGCGTGCCGAGAATGGCCAGGATCCGGATGCACCGAACAAAAGCGAGTTTGAGATCCAGCTGGATCCCCAGGCAGTCGGTGAGCACCGCGCAGCTGGAAGCCGCAGGTGCGCGCGGTCTTCGACGCCTTTCCCAACCAACTGGTGGAGATTTATTCGGTCCTGGCCGAGCGTATCGGCGAGACGCCTCGGGCGAGGTGGCCCCGTTCTTCGTGAGCGTCTTCGGCGCCGGACCTCGACGCGGACGACAAGGTCGCCGGCGAGATCGCGGAGGTCTTGCGCCAGTGGCCGCAGAGCGGCACGGTGCGCCCTGCAGGTGCCGCCACGCCAGCCGGAACTGCAGGTGCACGTGCGCGAGGAGCAGCTCGCGCTCTTCGGACTGCAGGCGGCGGATGTGCTCGGCGACGCTCAGCGCGGCACTATCACGGCACGCTGGTCGCGCAGCTCAACCAGTGCCGATCGCAGCGTGCCGGTGGTGGCGCGCATCGCCGCTGCCGGCGCCACGCCAGCAGATATCGGCGCGCTGCCGCTGCGCGGCCGGGACGGCGCGCGGGTGCCGCTGGCGCAGGTGGCGACCTTGAGATGGTCTCCGCGCGCAGCGTCGTCGATCCCACGAGGACGGCCTGCGACGCCAGGTGGTGGTCGCCAACCCGCACACCACCAACCAGGCCGGCTATGCGCGGCGCGGCGCAGCGAGGCGATCGCCGCGCACGTGCGGCTGCCGCCGAACGTCTACCTGCGCTTCAGGGGATCGGCACCCGCGCAGCGGCGGCGGCGCGTGAACTGCTGCTGGCACTCGGGCGCCGCGCTGATCCTGATCGTGCTGCTGCTCGCGCTCGCCTTCGGACACAGCCGCCACGTGCTGCTGGTGCTCGCGGCGCTGCCGAGCACGCTCATCGGCGGGGTGATCGCGGTGGCACTCACCGGCGGCACGCTCTCCCTCGGGGCGATGGTCGGCTTCGTCGCGCTCTTTGGCATCGCCGGCGCGCAACACCATCCTGCTCATCTCGCACTACGAGCATCTGGCCACGGTCGAACATCAGGGCTGGGACCTCGGCGTCGCGCGGCGCGGCGCGGAGGAAGCGTCTGACGCCGGTGCTGCTGACGGCAGCTGCTGACCGCGCTTCGCGCCTGCTGCCGGTGGCACTGCAGGCGCACCAGCCGGGGCATGAGATCGAAGCGTCCGATGGCGATCGTGATCCTGCGGCGGACTCGTCTCCTCGACCCTCGTCAGCCTCATCCTCGTGCCGCCGCTGGCCGCGCGCTGGCTGCGGCCGGCGACCTAACACGATGTTGGTTTTGTCCCACGCCGCAGTGGGACGTTTTCGGCGTACCACTCGTGCGCCACAGTGTGACGACGTTCTGGCGAGGCCTTGTAGCCCTCAAACTATTACAGGACCTAAATCGATTGATTTCAATGACCTAAATCTGTTGCCTTACTACAGATGTTGGCACGTGACTTGCGTTCCCCTGCCCACAGGTTTTCTTGCGCCCCGACTGGAATAAGGGGCAGCGCCGGTTTCCTATCGGCGATCACAACTGTGGGAGTCATGCGATGAAGCACACTTGCGTAACTCAGCGGATCCTGGGGCCGTTAGTTGCTGGGGGCATCTTGTCAGTCTTAGCGATGCCCGCCGGGGCGAGTGGACCTGACGAGCCCCGACGGCAACTGGACCTTTTCGGTCAACGGCAACATCAACGTCGACTACATCTATTCGACCGCCAAAAATCCGGTAGCCATCGGTGGAGGCCTCACGTGCGGCGGGGCAGCCAACGGCAACTACCAGTGTTTCTAACGTCGGTAACGGCTTGTTGCCGGCGGCCATCGTCTTTGGTGTGAAGACCACACAGGACGGTTTCGTGTACATCGGCGTGCACTTTGGCTTCTATCCGGGCATCGCCACCAACGACGGCGGCAGCCCGAACCTGCAGGCAAGCGGCGGCCCTACCAACACCGCACTCGGAACCACCGGCCTGGATATTCGCCAGGTGTACCTGACGTTTGGCAACAAGAGCATGGGGACGTTCTTGCTCGGCCGCCAGATCGGCCCTCTTCGGCGCCGACGCGATTCTCAATGACATGACGTTGCCCGGCGTTGGTGCGCCCGGCTCAGCAGCCACCTCGGCGCCCTCCAACACGACGCTGGGCGGTATCGGTTTCGGCTATATCTATACCGACTCGGCTCGCGCAGATGGACTACACGACGCCGGACTTCGCAGGCTTCAACCTCACCGGCGGCATCTACGATCCGTTGAACTCCCTCACCGATGCGGGCACGCCGCAACCGAAGAAGGCGCCGGGCTTTCACGCCAAGGCAACTTATACGAGCTCCTTCTCGGAGCTACCGTGAAGCTGTATGGCTCCGTCGCCTTCATCACGCAGGAGCAGTACAACCAGATCCCCGGGGGTGCTTACCTCGCCGGTCAATTACAACTACACCGGCGATGGTGTTGACGTGTTCGTGAAGCTTGACGTGGGGGCTTGGAGGCCTTCGGCTACTCACTACAAAGCCAAGGGCCTCGGTACCACCGGACTCTTTGTCAACGGCTCCTTTGCTGACGGTCACACACGCGATTCCGAGGGCTACATGGCGCAGGTGACCTACAAGTTCGGTCCGGTGAAGCTGGGCGTGAACTGCGGGGACAGCAAACTGGACAGTGCCAATTCGACGGATGCGGGCTTCAACCCGGGCCTGGTGGAGAGCAACAAGAAGGGCACCATCGGCGCGTACTGGTCGCTGACGAAGAACCTGACGCTGTTGGCGGAGGCCAGCCGCACCAAGAGCGAGGCGCAGGCCGGCGGCTCCAACCAGTCCAACACCTTCAACATCGGCGCCTTCGTCGGGTTCTGAAGCGGGCCCGGACGGGACCCGACTACTGTTAGGGAAGCCTGCAACACGTCGGCGGCCACCGGGCCGCCGACGTGGCGCGCTGAAGTCACCGGCTCATGCCGTCGTGCGTCCCAGCGGGCGATCGCGCCTACCGCCGCCGTCAGCTTGACGATAACTTGGCGCAGCGCACAAGACGGATCAGCCACGAGACGGAATCGGGCAAAGTTTTCTCAAGGTCGCGTCCCTAATGTGTCGCGGCTTCGTTTCAGCTGCAGATGTGTAGCGGCGCGGCAGCTCGCGATGGAGGGGTGTGTTGCCGCTATCGCAGACGTCGAAAAATCTAGGATTGCGCAGCGCCGGTGTGTGCTTGTTCCGGTGTTGCGCAGCGCGGTAAGGACAGCAGCGGTTGAACCCCAACTGTGTCATTTGTGGCACAGATTTGTAGCGCACTGGGCGTTGGGGCCTCTGCTGTACATCAATACGAGTAAGACTATGATATTCGCCGCGATTTTTGATCAGGGTGCAAAGCAAGCACGAGGTCTGTTTGGGGAACGTGGTTGCGAGGCCGGTAAGGCGCATAGCTCATGCTCACAAGCCTGCGCGGACAGCGGTGCTCACAGCGAACTAGACGAGTCAATAATTATCTGAGGAGAACTGCGTATGCGATTTGAACGCAAGAGAAGTCTATGCGTCATAGGTGCCGGGCTGGCACTAGGAGCGTTCTGCGCAGCGGCTTTCGGAGATGAGGTAGCCGACCGCGCGAAGGATCCTAATCTATGGGCCGCCCCGGCGGTGATCAGTCCCTGACGCGTCACAGTGCGCTCAAGGACATCAGCACTTCCAATGTTGGCAACCTGCAAATGGTGTGGTCGCAGTCGAGCGGCACACTGCGTGGTCATGAGGGTCAGCCCCTCGTAGTCACGGTCGGCAACAAGCCGATGATGTACATGGAGAGCGGTTGGCCGAACATCGTCCAGGCACTCGACCTGAGTGACCCGGATCATCCGAAGCAGATCTGGAACTACCGCAAGACGACGAACCGTGATGACTCGGCGGTACCGCGGGCCTGCTGCGACACCGTCAATCGCGGCCCGTCGTATGCGGATGGCAACGCTGGTATTCGGCACACTCGATGGCTTCGTGATCGCACTGGATGCGGCCACGGGCAAGGAAGTGTGGGTCGTCAAGAGCGCCTATCCGGACAAAGGGCGAGACGATAATCGCCAGCACCGCTGATCGCGGACGGTAAGGTCCTCATCGGCTTCGGCGGCGACGAGTTCGCAGCGCGCGGTCGTGTCTCACCGCCTACGATCTGCAGACCGGCAAGAAGATCTGGGAATGTCACAACACCGGCAGCGACAAGGACGTATGTCTGACGAAGGACAGCAACAAGAAGCATCCTGAGTATGGCGTGGCCGGAAAAGACATCGGCATCTCCAGCTTCCCCGGTGACGAGTGGCAGCGCGGCGGTGGCGCGATGTGGGGCTTCTACAGCTACGATCCGCAGCTGAAGCTCGTCTATGCCTCAAGTGGTAACCCCGGTCTGTGGAGCCCCTCGTATCGTTCGCGGTGCCAGGACCACCCACGAGAGGAATGCAACAACGGCAAGTGGGACAACAAAGTGGTCGATGACCATCTTCGCGCGCAAGGTCGATACCGGCGAAGTGGTATGGGCCTACCAGATGACGCCGTTTGACCAGTGGGACTACGACGGCATCAACGAGAACATGCTCCAGACGACCTCACCGTCGATGACGCACAAGCCGCCGCAAGGTGCTGATCCACTTCGACCGTAACGGCTTCGCCTACATGCTCGATCGCGAGGACGGAACGCTGCTGCGTGCCAACAAGTACGTGACGACGAACTGGGCCGAGAAGGTCGACATGCAAGACGGGTCGGCCGGTCAAGGTCAAGGAGCACTCACCGTTCGCGCCGCATGGAATGTCCAGGCGTGCCCGTCGGCGATGGGTGGTAGGACCAGCAACCGTGCGCGATCGATCCGGGCGAGCCCGGCATGGCGTATTGCCCGACCAACAACTGGTGTATGGAGGATGAGGCCGCAGGGGCGCTCACATACGCAGCAGGGCATCGTCTATGTGTTCGCGAACGTCTACATGTATCCGAGAAGCCCGGCATCACCGGCAAGTTCAAGAAGTTCAATGTCTTGACGGGTGAGACGGTATGGGAAATCCCGGACCCGTATCCGAACTGGGGCGGCGCCCTGGTCACGGACGGCGGTCTGGCGTTCTACGGCAGCCTGAACGGCGACTTCCGCGCGGTGGACCGTGCCAGCGGCAAGGTGCTGTGGCAGCGGCGGCTGGGATCGGGAATCATCGGAAACCCGATCACCTACAAGGTCGCGGGCAAGCAGTACGTCTCCGTGTGGAGCGGCATCGGTGGCTGGATCGGCCTGCCGGTGACTGCCGGACTTGACCTGGGCGATAAGTTTGGTGCCATCGGCGCCACCGCCATGGCCAAGGCGGCGGGTCTTAACCTGATCCCGCAGGGCGGGAGCGCTGCCACACCCGCTTTGAAGGAATGACGGATAGCTAGTTGTTCGATGGAACGGGACGCGCCCGGTGAAACCGCCGGGCGCGTCCCTCATCAGGCGGTAGCGCCACAGGGATTGAGGAGCCGAGTCGAATGAGGATGCGGACGCGAACAGGGTCAATGCTGACCGCGGTATTGGCCTGCGGGTCTGTGCGCTTTTGGTTATCCCCGGTGTAGCGCGCGCGGCACTGCGGGTGTGCGCGGATCCCGGCAACCTGCCGCTCTCCAACAACCGCGGTGAAGGCTTCGAGAACAAGATTGCGGCCGTGCTCGCCAAGGCGATGGACACGACCGTGGAGAACTGCTTCCGACCCGGAATCGAGCCGTGGGCTGACTTGCGCTTCGACCCTGGATGCCGATCAGTGCGATGTCATGCTCGGCATGCCGCTCGGCTCCTGATGACTGATTCGACGACGGTAGCGCTCTACCGCACGACCTACGTGCTCGCCTACCGCAGCGACCGTGCCTACGATTTCAAGAGTCTCGACGACCCGGCGCCTGAAGAAGCTGAAGGTGGGCGTCTACGAGACCTCCGGCATCCGCGAGGCGCTGGCGGGCCACGACGTACGCAACGTCCAGATCCACTAGCCTCAGTCACGATGCGGACCTCGTGCCGACGCACCAGCCGAGCTACCAGGTCAGCAGGTGATCGACGGCAACGCTCGACATCGCCGCCGTCTGGGGCCGCTCGCCGGGTACTTCAAGGCGATGAAGCAGGCGCGATCACCATCCAGCCCGCCAATGTCATGGACGACTCGGTGACGCTCGAGTTCGACATGGCGATCCGGGCTGCGCCGCAGTGACAAGGAGCAGGCGTACAGCGCCTCGAGAGGCGATGACGAGCAGAAGGATGCCATCCACGCCATCCTGACCGACTACGGGGTGCCGCTCGTTGCCTGCGAACACCTGCATCATCAGCGGCGACCTTCCGGCGCACGTGTCCCACAAGCCCCGCCGCGCGAGCACCACGGGCCGCCCACGCCACAGGTGACGATCGCGCAGCTCAATGACTGGCTGGCGCACGGCGCGGACGTGAATGTAGGCTCAACAACCGCGGTCATGGCAATGACCAGCACCGCGTGGCCTACCTGCTCGAAAGAAGCACGCCTCGATCGGCGCGATTGACATGCAGGGTGAAACCCGCTGCATCACGCGATCATCTGGCCCTCACCCGCCATGGTCGAGTACCTGATTGCGCACGGGGCCGACGTCAGCAGCCTGATCGCGACGGCTGGGCACCGATCATCCAGGCGGCCTACCTCGACAGCCCCGAGGACGTGAAGATTCTCGTCGCGCACGGCGCGGATCCCAACGCGCAAAGCAAGCAGGTCTCACCGCGCTCGGCATCGCCACGCAATACGGCAAGAACGATGCGGCCGTGGCGCTGCTGGAGGCCGGAGCGGACCCCGCGCGCGCGGTGGGCGAGGCGGCGACACCCCCTCATGCTCGCGACCGCGAACCACGCGGAACCGGTGGTGCAGGCGTTGTTGAAGAAGGGCGTCGACGTCAATGCCGCTAACTCCGGCGGTGTTACCGCGCTCATGATTGCTGCGGCCAACAGCCGCGCCGACATGGTGGAGATCCTGGTGCGCGCCGGCGCGAACGTGAAGGCGCAGACCGAGCGCGGCGACACCGCGCTGTCGATCGCGCGGGCCGTAAGGGAGACGAGAAGGTCATCAAACTCCTGGATGAGACCTCCGATCATCCCGGAGCTTAGGTTAGTACCCCGTCAGGAAACAGGAAGCTGGGCTAGTGCTGAAGAGAATATTGATCGTTGGCGCGCTGGGGCTGATGTCATCGCTGATCTACGCTCAGGACAGAAGCCGGCACAGGACCAGGCGCCTGCGGCTCGCGCCACCCGCGGCGGCGCCGGCGGGGCGCCGCCCGGCGGCCGGCGCCACGATGACCCGCCTGGCCGCGGGCGGACGCTACCCCGAAGGGTTCTCTTAAGAACCCCTACGAGGACGACGATGCATGCGCTGGCGGCGCCGGCAGCAAGCTCTATCTGGGGTACGGGCTGCAACGGCTGCCACGGCGGGGTAACGGGGGCAAGGCGGCATGTGTCCGCCGCTCACCAACGATACCTGGATCTACGGCGGCGACGATGACACCTTGTTCCGCCTGGTAGGCCTACGGGACCCAGGACCTGCATGGCCAAGGGCTGCAGTCGCAAGGGCCCAGAGAACGTGGTAGGGCCGATGCCCGCGATGGGGCAAGTGGTGAAGACGGACGACGGGTTGCTGGCGCATCCCTGCCTTCGTGCGGTCCCATTACAGCGGCGCGCCGGAGTGCAAGTTCGGCTGCAAGAGTAACTGACCGTCCGCCTGTTGGTTGGTTGAGGGGAGCCCAGCATTATGATGCGTGCGCGACCCGCGTCCCACAGGTCATGCGGAGCTCATTGGCAATCTCGTCCGCCGCCACGGCGCCGGGCTCCCGATAACCGAAGTGGTCGGACCTCCTGGAGCCGCTGCCTCAACACGTACGCCCCTGATCCGCAGGAGATCAAGCGCCCGAACAGCGTCGAGCAGGCCGACCTGCAGGCGCGTCGTGAGCGCGCTCGGGGTCCTGCTGGGAATCGCGCGCATCGAGATGGAAGCCCTGGGCAAGCTGATCAAGCACTCCGAGTACAGCATCATGCTGACGGACCGTGACGGGTGATCTTGAGTGCTATGCTCGGCGACACCGGGTTTTCGGCCACCGCGCGCCGCAGGCGGCTTCCGCGAAGGGGTCGTGTGGAGCGAGCGGGAAATGGGCACCAAACGGCATGGGCACCTGCCTGCCACCGGGCGCTCGGTGGTCATCCACCGCACCGATCATTTCTCGGCGCAGAACACGCAGCTGACCTGCTGGCGGCGCCCCGATCTTCGACATGCGCGGGGAGCTGCTGGCGGCGCTGGACATCTCGGGCTCGTCCTCGAACCCAGAGCCCACACGCTGGCGCTGGTGGAGATGGCCGCCCAGAACGTCGGAGAACCGCACGCTGCTCAGCGCCTGCAAGGACCTGCACTGGTGCGCTTCCACCGCTGCGCGAGTTCGTGAGCACCCCGGGGAGGGGTGCTCGCCTTGACGAGCAGGGCTCGATCAGGGGCGTGAATCGCGCCGCGCGCTCACCCTCCTCGGGCAGCTTGCTCGCACGAACTCGTGTGCGGTCAGCGCGTCGAGCAGGTGCTCCGATACCAATCTTGCCACGCTGATGCGCATCGCGTCGCAGCGCGGGTACCGCGCCGAGCCCCTGAGCACCAAGACTCGCGGCAGGCGCTGGTTTGCCACCGTGCACGCGCCGGTGGAGCTACCCGCCGCGCGCAGGTCGCCGTGGCGGCGAATCCTGACGGCAGCGCGCCGCTGGAGACGCAGCGGCTCGCTGAGGTGCCTGCTTCCGCCGATCCGACGATGATGCAGCAACGTCGAGGTCTTAAGGCGCGTGCTCGACCGGGACATCTCGGTGCTGCTGCTGGGGGAGACCGGCACCGGCAAGGGGTTGCTGCGCGCGCGCCATCCACAATCGCCAGCAACCGCGCCGACAAGCCGTTCGTGACGCGTCAACTGTGCGGCCATCCCCGAGACCGCTGCATCGAGAGCGAGCTCTTCGGGCACAAGGCAGGGGCCTTCACCGGCGCGCTGCGCGCGAGGCGGCATCGGCCGCATCCTGCAGGCCAACGGCGGCACCCTGTTCCTCGACGAGATCGGCGACATGCCGGTGACGCTGCAGACGCGCCTCCTGAACGTGGATCGAGGATCGCGAGCGTGCATGCCGCTCGGGCGGCAGCAAGGTGGTGCGGTCGACGTACGCGTCATCAGCGCCACGCAGCACCATCCGCTGGGATCTCATCGCCAAGGGCGAGTTCCGCGAGGACCTGTACTACCGCCTGAACGGCATCACCGTGCGCCTGCCGCCGCTGCGGCAGCGCACCGACCGCGCCGAGTCTGATCGACAAGCTGCTGCGCAGCGAGGCCGGGACCACGCGCGGTGGAGATTGAACCGGGGCTGCTTGATCGGCTGGTACGCCACTCCTGGCCGGGTAACGTCGCGGCAGCTGCGCAACGTGCTGCGCACCATGCTGGCACTGGCGCACCCGCGGAGCGGCTCACGCTCGAGGACTTCAACGAGAGTGGCTCGCGGGCGGCTCCGTGGAGGAGAGCGCCCGCGCACCGACAGCGAGCCGCTCGTCGATGCGGACGGGGAGAGTGCGCTGAGCGGCGCGGAGCGCGACGCCCTGCGGCGTATGCTCGAGGTCGTGTCAGTGGAATGTCAGCGCGGCCGCGGCCCGCCTGCACATCAGCCGGCGCACCATCTACCGCAAGATTCATCGGCACGGACTGCTGCGGCATGCCCAACACCTCGGGGCGGCCATGCAGGAGTCCGACTGAGTTTCTTGTAAAGGGAAACTCTGGAACCATCTACAAACCTAAGAGGCGAGGCACGACTACCATGGCATATCAAGATTCATCCGTCGGTCTGATAACGGCGTCAAGAAGGGCACGCCCGGCTTTTGCCGGCGGGACCCTCACCTGTAAGTGCACGAGCAACCCGGTGACCGTGCGCATCGCGTCGAACGTGGCGTTCAACCACGCCTGCGGCTGCACCAAGTGCTGGAAGCCAGAGGGCGCACTGTTCTCGGTCGTCGGCGTCGGCGGCCGCGACAAGGTTACGCGTCACGGCCAATGGCCAGAAGCTGAAAGTCGTCGACGCGAAGGCTGCCATTCAGCGCCACGCCTGCACCGGCTGCGGCGTGCACATGTATGGGCGCATCGAGAACAAGAACCACCCCTTCTATGGCTTTGATTTCTTCCACGTCGAGCTCTCCAACGAGCAGGGCTGGGAGGAGCCGCGGTTCGCCGCCTTCGTTTCCTCAATCATCGAGTCGGGCACGAAGCCGGATCAGATGGCCGCGGTGCGCGTGCGCGGCTGACGGAGCTCGGACTGGAGCCCTACGACTGCCTCTCCCCGGCACTCATGGACCTCATCGCGACGCACACGGCGAAAGCCAAGGGCGTCCTCGCCTGAGCTGAGCGCCGCTCTCGGGGCCCCGCGCCGCACGCGGGGCCCACTCTTCAGGCTAACCGCTTCCGGATTAGGAACCTGTCACTCATGGAAACACGTGCCGCAATCGCCTACGCCGCCGGCAAGCCGCTGGAATGTCGTCACCGTGGACCTGCCACGGGCCCGAAGGCCCGGCGAGTGCTGGTGGAGCTGAAGGCCTACCGGAATCTGCCATACGGATGAGTTCACGCGCTCGGGCGCGAATCCGGAGGGGTTGTTTCCGGTGATCCTCGGGCATGAGGGTGCCGGCATCGTCGTGGACGTGGGCCCCGGGGTCACTTCCCTGAAGAAGGGCGATCACGTCATCCCGCTCTACACGCCCGAATGCCGGCAGTGCAAGAGCGTGCACTGTCGCGCAAGACGAACCTGTGCACCGCGATCCGCGCCACGCAGGGCAAGGGCGTGATGCCCGATGGCACCAGCCGCTTCTCGATCGGCAAGGACATGGTGCACCACTACATGGGGTGCTCCACGTTCTCTAACTACACGGTGCTGCCGGAGATCGCGCTGGCGAAGATCCGCGAGGACGCGCCCGTTCGACAAGGTCTGCTACATCGGCTGCGGCGTGACCGACCGGGGTCGGCGCGGTCATCAACACCGCGAAGGTGCGAGCCCGGCGACAACGTCGTGGTATTCGGCCTCGGCGGCATCGGACTCAACGTCATCCAGGGCGCGCGCCTGGCGGGCGCCAACAAGATCGTCGGCGTGGACCTGAATCCGAACCGCAAGGCGCTGGCCGAGAAGTTCGGCATGACCCACTTCGTCAATCCCAAGGAAGTGGAGGGCGATCTGGTACCCCACCTGGTCGAGCTCACCGACGGCGGCGCGGACTACAGCTTCGAGTGCGTCGGCAACGTCGACCTCATGCGCCAGGCGCTCGAGTGCTGCCACCGCGGCTGGGGCGTGTCGGTCATCATCGGCGTCGCCGGCGCCGGCCAGGAAATCAAGACGCGGCCGTTCCAGCTCGTCACGGGACGGGTGTGGAAGGGCACCGCGTTCGGCGGCGCCCGCGGACGCACCGACGTGCCGAAGATCGTCGACTGGTACATGGACGGCAAGATCTACGATCGATCGACGCTCGATCACGCACGTGATGCCGCTCGACAAGATCAACGACGCCTTCGATCTGATGCATTCCGGTGAGTCGATCCGCAGCGTCGTCACCTACTAGCGAGTGCATCACTGGCAACCACCGCGCGGCCGCGCTACGGCGCGCGCGGCGCTGCGCGCGCCCGCCTCGGCGGCCGGCGCGCCTCGGACGCGCCGCCGCTGCGGTACTATCCGGCGGGATGTTTCGCCACAGGACTTTTCCATGAGCAAAGACTTCACCGTGCGCTGCGCGGCGCGGGTGCCGCGGCACTGTTCGGCCTGCTCGCGCCGGGCGTGTGGGCGGCCGGCGCGGCGGGTGCCGAGCGGGTGTACGTTTCCGACGAGAAGGGCGGCAACGTCGTCATCGTGGATCCACACACCTCCGCGGTGCTGGCCCGCATCCCGGTCGGCAAGCGCCCTCGCGGCATCCAGGTGTCCCCGATCGTGCGCGCGTGTACGATGGCGCTCACCGGCTCACCCATGGGCGGCCCCAACGTGGATGAGTCCAAGCTGCCACCGCCCGACCGGCGCTACGACGGCATCGGCGTGGTGGATCTTAAGGCGCAGAAGCTCATCACGACCTACCAGAGCGGGGCGGACCCGGAAACCTTTGCCCTGACGCACGACGGCCGGACCCTGTACGTCTCCAACGAGGACAGCGGCGAGCTCTCGGCGGTGGATCTGGCGCAGGGCAACGTGCGCACGACGGTCGCCGTGGGCTCCGAGCCGGAAGGCGTCGCCGTGAGCGCCGACGACCGCCTGGTGTATGTCGCCTGCGAGAGCCGCCAACAGCGTCTACGTATTGCAGGCCGGGGACCTGAAGGTGCTGGCGCAGATCCCCACCGGCAAGCGCCCGCGCGCGATCCTGCTGCCGCCCGGGAGCCACCGGGGCTATGTCACGAACGAGTTCGGCGGTTCGATCACCGTGTTCAGTACCGAGGACTACAAGGTCCTCAATACCATCGCGCTGGGCGACCCGCAGAGCGTGCGGCCGATGGGGATCGCCTCGAGCGACGGTAAGACGCTGTACGTCACGACCGGCCGCTACGGGGCGCTGCTGGAAGATCGACGCGCCCCTCGGGACGCATCCTGAGGACAATGGCGAAGATCGGGCAGCGTCCCTGGGGCCTGGCCCTGAGTGCCGATGGCACCAAGGCTACACCGCGAACGGTCCGGCGGGGGATATCTCCGTGATCGACCTCAAGTCCGGGCGCGTGGACGCCACGATTGCCGTCGGCGGCAGTCCGTGGGGATCGTCGCCGCCGCCGCGACGCAGGCGGCTCATTGAGGCCCGAACCACGGGAGCCGGCGGCGCCGCGCGTGAGCGACAGGGACGGGGGCCAGTTGGCGGCTTTCGCCTCGGTGGCGACGCTGTTCTTTGCCTGGGGCTTCATCACCGTCACCGTGGATCCTCTGATCGCGGCCGCTGAAGGCGATCTTCAGCCTGTCCTTCGCGGAGTGATGCTGACGCAGTTCGCGTTCTTCATGGCGTATGGCGTGGTGTCGCTGCCCGCCGCCGCGCTCATCCGGCGCGTCGGCTACACGAACGCCATCGTCGTCGCGCTCGCCGTCATGATTGCCGGTTGTCTCATCGTGCCGTTGGCCACGCACTTTGAGACCTTCGCCATCGTGCTGGTGGCGTTGTTCGTGATCGCCGCGGGCATCACCATCCTGCAGGTCGCCGCGAATCCGCTGGCCGCGGCGCTCGGTCCACCGCAGCGCTCGCACTTTCGCCTCACCCTGGTGCAGGCCTTCAATTCCCTGGGCACCGCGATCGCGCCGTACCTTGCCTCCTCGCTGCTGCTCGCCGGCGGCATCTTCGCGGTCACCGGCAGCGGGCGCCACGGTGCAACAGCGCGCCGAGTCGCTCGGCCACATCGATCTCGCCTTCTTCATCATCGCGGCACTCATTGCGCTGCTGGCAGCCTTCATCTGGTCGGTGCGCGCGCGCCTGCAGGCGGCAGCGCCGCAGCTGTCACGCCGCCGAGGACACTCCATCAGGGCGGCCCTGCGGTCACGCTGGGCGCTGCTCGGCGCGGCCGGAATCTTCCTGTACGTGGGCGCGGAAGTCTCGATCGGCAGCCTGATGACGAACTTCCTGCACCAGGCGGACGTCTTTGCGGTCTCGTTCGAACAGGCGGGCAAGCTCGTGAGCCTCTACTGGCTGGGCGCGATGGTGGGGCGCTTCGTGGGCGAGCGCGCTGCTCGCGCGCGTGCGCGCAGGGTACTTGTTGGGGCTTGCCGCCGCGATCGCCGCCCTGCTGTGCCTGACCGTGCGCCTGACGCCGGGCGCCGGCGCCGGGGTGGCGCGCTGGCCGTCGGGACTCGTCAATTCGATCATGTTCCCGGTGATCTTCACCCTCACCCTGGAGCGCTCGAGCGCCTCGCGCGCCGCGACCTCGGGACTGCTGTGCATGGCGATCGTGGGCGGGGCATTCCTGCCACGGCTGGCCGGTTTACATCGCCGATCTGACGAGCCTGCGCGCCGCCTACGTGGTACCGCTCATCGCCTACCTGTGTATCAGCGCCTTTGGATTTGCCGCCGCCCGCGCTGCCGGCAGCCCCGCGCCCGACCGCAACCCGCCTTGCGCACTGAGGCGTCGCTAATTTCAGAGGCACGGCAGGCCGCCGCCGGCGCCGCGCGGCAGCTGCACGGGCAGCTGCGTGACTGGCTGATCAATGCGGCTTACCCGCTGTGGGCGCGCGCAGGTTACGACCCGGTGCACGGCGGATTCCACGAACGCCTGGCGAGCGATGGAGCGGTGGCGGAGGGATGCACGCCGCGCACGTGTTGCAGGTAAGACAGGTGTACGCGTTCGCCAACGCGCCCGCTCTGGGCTGGACCGGCGACCCAGTGCCGCTGGTCGCGCGGCGGCCTGGAGTTCTTGTTCGCACCACTACCGCCGCGCGGATGGGCTGTTCCGCACCCTCTGCGCGTGCGACGGCACCGCGCTTGATGAGCGCTCTGCTCTGCGACCAGGGCGTTCGTGCTGCTGGCGCTGGCCGAATGTCAGAAGGTCCTGGGCCCGCGCGCGGACCTGGTGGCGGAGGCGCGGGTGCTCATGGAGACGATCGAGCGGTTGCTGAAGCGCAGCGGCGCGGGTTTCGCATCCGGACTGCCCGAGCGCCTGCCGCTGCTGTCCAATCCGCACATGCACCTGCTGGAGGCCGCGCTCGCCTGGCGGGAGATCAGTCGCGAGCGCCCGTGTGGGCGCGACTGGTCGAGGAGCTCGTCGATCTGGCGTTGACGCGCCTGACATCGATGCGCGCAGCGGCGCGTTGCTCGAGCATTTTGGCGAAGACTGGTTGCCGCTGGCCGGCGCCGAGGGCCGCATCGTCCAGCCCGGTCACCTGTTCGAATGGGCGTGGCTGCTGCAGCGCTGCGGCAGCGAGCGCGCCAACACCGCCGCGCTGCGTCTGGTGCGCCTTGACGAGCGGCACGGCGTGCGCGGCGGGGTCGCCCTGAATGCGCTGCTGGATGATTTCTCCGTGCACGACGCGCAGGCGCGCCTGTGGCCGCAGACCGAGCGGCTGAAGCGCGCTGGCGCGGCTCGCGGTCAGCGACGGGAGTACTGGGCCGCCGTGGTGGAATCCGGCCGCACGCTGCAGCGTTACCTGGCCGTGCTTCCGGAGGGCCTCTGGTACGACACCCTGACGGTGAACGGACGCTTCATCGCCGAGCCCTCCCCGGCAAGCACCCTGTACCACCTGGTCGCCGCGATCGCGCAGCTCGGCGGCGCGCTCGCCGCGGCCCGGGGAGTGTTGCGACGCGCTAGCGCCGCGATGTCCGGCGCGCTGGCTACTTCCACGCCGCGTGCGGGATCGCGTGCCCGGCGCGCGGCAGCGCACTTTCAGGATGGGACCGGTCACGATCGTGGTCACGATCGCCATGATCACGAGGATGGTGAACACTTTGGGCGGGATGAAACCCAGATCAAGGCCGATGTTGAGCACGATCAGCTCCATCAGCGCGCGGGTGTTCATGAGGGTCCCCAGTATCCAGCCGTGCAGCCGGTCAAATCCACTCAGCGGGCGGCGCAGTGCACCGGGACGACTTTGCCCAGGATCGCCGCGGCGAGACGCGATGAGAAGCCACTGCAGGTCGCCGCTGCCGGTGAGTCCGAGCACGTTGGTCCTGAGTCCGGTGAAGGTGAAGAACACCGGCAGGAAGAACTACCAGCACGAACACGACCGACCTGCCGGTGCCAGGCGTTCACGAAGCTCGGATACTGATGGAACAGCAGGCCGGCCGCGAAACCGCCGAAGATCGCGAAGATCCCGAGCCGGTAGGTACAAATGCCCGTGACAAACATCAGGCAGATGACCGCGGCCATCAGGTTCGGCGGCAGACTGCCCTCGCGCACGCGGGTTCGCCGCCAGCAGCCGGCCGATCAGGGGCCGCAGGACGAACCACAGGACCAGGACGAAAACCAACAGCCCGGCAATCTGCAGCGCCAGCTGCGCTCGGAAAACGCGGGCCATCGCGTAGGCGGACACGCCCGCGAGCATGACCCACCCGATCACATCGTTGAGAGCCGCCGCGGAGATGGCGACCACGCCCACCTCGGCACGCGTGAGCCGTACTCGCGCAGGATGCGCCGAGGATCGGCACGGCCGTGATCGCCAGGCCACGCCGCAGAACAGGCTGTAGACCACAGGATCGATGCCGGGGGCCAGCGCGGCTGCGGAGGCACGGCCGATGAGTATGCCCAGCGCCAGCGGCACGCTGATCGAAGCGAGCGTGACCGCGGCGACGGCGCCACGGTTGCGACGGGTCCGGAGATGGGCAAACTCGAAATCCATGCCGATCTGGAACATCAGGAAGATCAGGCCGATCTGGCTGATGATGACGACAGGGTCGAGGCATGCTCGCCGAAAGGGCGTTCGAGGTCGCCGGCAGGAAATGGCCCAGTAGCGAGGGCCCGAGCAAGAGCCCCGCCATGATCTCGCCGACGACGCCGGGTTGCCCGAGTCGGCGCAGGATTCTGTTGCCGATCCGCGCCGCGCCGATCATCACGATGACCTGCAGCAGGATCGAGAACAGCAGGTCCTCGGTCTGATGAACCGAGACGTTCATCGCGCCTGCGGGGCGACTTCGTGGGGTACGGACTGGCCCCGCTGCAACTCAGCGGCTGCCGCTGGCATAGGCCGGCGCACTCCAGTTCCACGAGCGCGCCACGCGCCAGTCCGTTGGCACCGAGCGCACTGCGTGCCGGCAGGCGTTCGGGTTTGAAGTAGCTGACGTAGATCTTGTTGAAGTCTTCCCAGCGCGACATGTCGGCCGAGCGATCACGGTGCACTTAAGACATCGTCAAGACTGAGGCCTCCCCTGGCGTAGCGTCGCCTGCACGTTGCTCATCGTCTGGCGCACCTGATCGGCGAAGATCCGCCGGCAGCTTGCCGTCGACACACCGATGCCGATCTGACCGGACAGGTACAGGATATTGTCCACCCGGACCGCGGCCGAGAACGGCGCATTCTGGCTACATCGACTTCAGGTATTGAGGGCTGCGTGCCCGGGGGCGTGGCCAATGCCGGGCCACCGGCCGCGGCTGCACAGCGCGTGAGCGCGCAAGGGCTCGCTGTCGGCCAGGTGTCCCAGAGTCGCCCGCTGAGAATCATCTGCTCCAGTGGTCATCGCAGGGTAGCCTCCGCCTGCACGTGGCAGGCCCGGTTCGTTTTTGCGAAGCGTCACGTCCAAGCGCGCGTGATCAGGTCGTACGCAGGTGTCCAACTTTGACGCACAACCCAGGGCACGACAATCTCAGATCAGCACCAGAGCAAGCCTCCGCCAGGTGCGCATGGACTCTTGAGCTGATGTTACCTAAACCACCGAGACCGAGAGGAGCTATAGAGGCGCGCGTCGGTCGCGCGGCACGATCGTCGGCACCCGGCGTGCAGGCATCTCGGGCCAGCGCACGATCGTGAGCCGCGGGTAGAGTCCTGCTGCTGGGTGGCACCGGGTCGATCCGGGGAGCCGTGGCGCGCGAACTCGTGCGGGCGCGCCACCAGGTCTGGGGACTCGCGCGCTCGAGGGTCGCGGCGGACCGGCTCGGCGAGCCTGGGAGCTGAGCCGGTTGGCGGCGATATCCGCGCGCCCGCGGGCTGGCTCAATGCCTTGCCCGCCGTCGGGAGGCCGTCATTCACGCCGCCGGCACCCTTTACGGATGACGAGGCGGAGATCGATCGGCGGCTCGCCGGGAGCCTTCTGCCGCACCCGGGTGCGCGCCGGTGAGATTCATCTATACCGGCGGGTGCACGGCTGTACGGCATCAGTGAGGCATCGCTCGCTCACCGAGGAGGCGCCGTTCGATCCGCTGGAATCACTATGCTCTGGGACGGTCGCGCACCTGCCGGCTGCGTGTTAGGAGCTCCGGGCTCTGGAGGCGATGGTGATTCATCCCGCCATGGTGTGCGAAGCCTCCGGAGGCGTGTTCGCCCGCTTCCTGGCGGATGCGCGCCAGCGCAACGCCGTACCGTCTTGTGGGCGCTCCGCAGGTCAGCTGGCCTTTGGTCCATCGTGACGATCTTGCCGATCTCTACCGGCGCGTGCTGGAAGCCGGCGCGCCGGGCGGAGTTATCTCGGCGCGGCGATCGACGGGCTTGCCGTCGAGGGCGTATCGCGCAGGCGTTCGCCAGCGCTTGCACGCGCAGCCTTCTGACCCGCGAGGTCATCTCGGCTTAGGACCAAATTGCCGCAGAGCTCCGGGTCGTGGGCCCGCGGCTGCCGCGTTCGCAGCGCTTGAGCGCTGAGAAGGCCCGAAGGTGTCTGGGCTGGGCGCCGGTGCACCTGGATCCGGAGAGCGAGATCGCAGCTATCCCTTGAGGTGGGCGGTGATGTGCGCAGCCGAAGCCTGCAGCCGGACCCCGGAACCCCTCATCAGCTAGACTTGTCAGCTGTGTTGTCAGCCGGAGCTCGCGTCGTGCTCGTGAGGAGCGCTGGTGGCTAGATGGTCATGGTGTGTGTCGACTGGTTGCCGCCGGGTCGCGTGATGTCACGCGGCACATCGCGCCGACTCCTTACGGCCGCGATCATCCGCCGATCGCGTGGCGGCTTTCATGGGCGCCTCCGCCGTGCACGATCCGGGCGTCAGCACTTTTCTCTGCACGCCGTTCGTGGTTCCTGCGCTGCGCTTGCCCCTGCTCACCCGTCATTCATGGTGTTCGCGTACACCGGTATCCGCTCACCGAGGCCGAGTCTTGCGGTCAGGTCGCGCTGGGTGGCGCTGGGCTGCTGGGGCTGCGCCTGACGCCTTCGAGATCACGGGCGAGGGCATGTTCTACACCACCGAGTGTGCACCTGGGCGTCGCCTTCGACCCTGCTGGTGGGCAGAATTGTCCCACCGTTTCCTGATCCAGCGGTGGAGCGCCTTGGTCCAGTCCGGCCAGCCTCCGGCCACGCCACCTGACGATGCTCCTGATCGGTACGCTCGCAGGTTATTGCACGACTTACGCGTTTGGCCTGTTGCGCTGGGCCGCGCGCAGTGCAGCGCCCCGCGCGGAGGTTCTTCCTAGAACTCCCGTGACCAAGTCAGTACGTAGCTCACAGGGAGGGGACTACGGGATGAAGGCCGTCCGGTCGCTGAGTTTAGCTCCATCGCCCTGGCACACTGGCCGCGGCGCGGGCGGCAGGCTCCAGCCACGGGACTTGCCGGATTCGGCGGCGCTTCGCGCCACCGTTTACGGTACGCCCTCTCAGGACACGCGGCGCTGCCGGCAGAGCGTTCCGCTGCGGAAATCAACTACGGGATTGCGTGGGCGCGACCCCTGCCGGCGGTACTGTGGTTCGACGGGCTTGCGCGTCATGGCTTCCGGCGCAGGACGCAGGCCCGCGCCGCTCGCGATCGTGATCGCCGGCACCGGCGCGGACGGCACTGCCTTGACACAGTGGCGACCCTGCGCGCGGCGCTCTACGGCGCGAGCTGCCACGTGCTCGCTGCCTTCGCCCACCTTTCCGCGCTTCATTGCGCGGCCTCAGACACCGGGTGGCGGGCGATCTGCTGCAGGACGGTCGCGATTCCGTACGCGGCATCCAGCAGATTCTCAGAGCACCTGCCGGCCAAGGTCCAGCATTACCGAGATCGACATCCTCGGCTATTCCTTAGGTGGGGCCAACGCCGCAGTCGTGAAGTCGCTCGACGCGACCGAGCACCGCCTGAACATCCATCGTGCGGTAATGATCAATCCCCGGTGAGCCTGTTCGCCTCGATGAACAGGCTCGATCGGCTGTTCGTTGAGAGCATCGGGTCCGACGAGGAGGGCATCGACCGCCTCTACCGACGCTTCTACGCGCGGCTGGCGAACTTCTACCGCGCCACCGACGTGCGTTCACATCGATAGCACCAACGTGCTGGCCGCGGCTGCGACTAGCTGCAGCACCGATGCGGACTTCTCAGCGGCGCATCGCCCTGACGTTCCGCCTCGACCTCGATGAACATGTATCTACGAGGAGATCTGTACTGCAGGCACCGGGGTCGTGATCGACCCGCGCATCCCGCCCCAGCCGGGCGACTCCGACCGAGCGGATCGGCGCGCGATGCTGCGTACTGATGCCTTTGCGGAGTACTTCGACAAGGTCTTCGTCCCTTACTACGCCACCCACCGCAGCGGCTCGACGCGCGTGAGTCACTGCAGGCCGACAATCGCCTGGAGTCATCGGTGACGACGCTGCGCGGCGACCCGGATTACTACGCGCAAACCAACTGCCGACGACCCTGATTCTGGACCGCGACGAGCTCGCAATGGCTGCGCTCGACGTTCGGCAGCAGGATCGCCGTCTACCCGATCACGGCGGCCATCTTTGGCAACCTTGGCGAGCGCCGGCAGATCGCGGACATGCTGGACATGCTGGCCGGCCGCTGGGCAGGGGTGCCGCAGTGAGTGCCCTGCGGCGCGTGGCTGCGGCACTCCGCTGTCGTGCGCTCGCGCTCATGAGCGTGCTGCGCCAGCGCCGACTTCTCGATTCGAGACGCTGCCCGCGGAGGCGCCGGCCGCCGACAATGCCGCGGCCATCAAACGCGAGGCAGGAACTGCAGTGCTGCACGGGCGGCGATGAGCGACGCCCGCCGACCGCACGGCGCAATCGAGCCCGCGGGCATCGGGCCACCGCTCACACCGGCGGAGGTCCCGTCGCTTGCAGACTTACGATCCCTGGGGCGCATGAACCGCTTCACCTATCGTTTCAACGCGCGCCTCGATGAGTCGCTCGTCCTCCGGTCACCGATCAGTATCGCCGCCTCCCGAGCCCGCTTCGTGCCGGCGCCCGCAACTTCTTCGCCAGCCTGCGGGAGGTAATGAGCACGCTGAACTATGTCGCTCAGCTGCGTCTCCGCCCCGGGGGTGCGCTCCCTGGACGTTTCGTGATCGACAGCACCCTCGGCACTAGGCGGGCTGCTCGACGTCGCCACGGCGATGAAGATTCCCAGCGCCCCCACCGGCTTCGGTGCGACGCTTGCTCGCTGGGGATGCACCCGGGGCCCTACTTCGTGATCCCGCTCCTCGGGCCGAACACCGTGCGCGACGGCGTGGGCTGGGGGTGGACTTCGGCACCGGCTACATCATCAATGTCGCCAACCTCTACCAGGGCACCATTGGCTTGGTATCTGCTGCCGGTCGGTCTGCTGGACCAGCGTGCCAGTGTCGACTATCGTTACTACGCCACGGCCTCGGCCCTTCGAGTACGACAACATCCGCTTCCTGTACGTGCGCAAGACCCTGATAGAGGGATGATGCCGTACGCATGTGGCATCGCCGCGGTAACGCTGATGCCCAAACTCCAGCCGGCAAATGAAATCGCAGGGACGGGGCGGGCGGGCGCGCGCGCCGTGCGACTGCTGGCCGCGTTGCGATGATTTTTGCGGCTCTCCGCTATCATCTGCGTGGCGGCCTGGACGTCCATCGCCTTGTGGCTTTCAGGCGCCCGGCGGGACCGGCCCGAAGGCGCTCTTCATCGTGAGCCTGGCTCGCCTTCAGTTGCGCCGCAGTGGTTGGGTTATGTCAGCGCACGCGCCGCTCCGCGCTCCTGGGTTTTGCGGTTGCCTTTGGCGTGGTGCTGATCTGGTGGCGCACGCTGGTGCCCTCAACGTGCGCCTGTGGGCCGACGATGTCGCCCAGCAGACCTCGGGGTCGTGCACGGGGATGTGGCCACCTTGTCAAACGTGCGCAATTTCAGTGGCGCGGCGAGGCGACACACGGCGCGCTGGGAAACCCGCAGCCACGACCTTGCGAAACTGCAGTCACTGGACCTCATCACCTCGTACTGGGGTTCGCCTGCGATAGCCCACCCTGCTGATCTCGTTCGGGTTCACCGATGGCCAGCAGGTAGCGTTTTCGGTAGAGATCCGGCGCGAAAGAGGGGAGGCGTTTTCGGAAATCGGCGGCTTCTTCAAGGAATTCGAGCCGAGTGTCATCGCAGCGGACGAGCGCGATGTCATTGGTGTGCGCACCAACATCCGCGGCGAGGATGACTTACCTCTATCACATCCGCCTGCCCGGCGACGACATCCGTTCCCTCTTCGCCGCTCTACCTCGAACAGGCAAACGGCTTGGTCGCGAAGCCGCGCTTCTACAACACCATCACTGCCAATTGCACCACGCTCGTATTTTCAAATGATGAGGCGCATCGTCGGTAAACTGCCGCTCAACTACCGCCTGCTGCTGTCTGGCTATCTGCCGGAATACGCGTCTACGCGGTAGGTGGACTGGATCCCGCGCTACACGCTGGAGCAGCTGCGCGGCGTTCGGCAGAATCACCGAACGCCCAGCAAGCAGACCGCAGCCCGCAATTCTCACAAGAGATACGACGCGGCATTCCGCTTCTCGAGGTGCCGAGTGAGGCGACCCACTAACACGCGGCGCGCCACGCGAGATTGCTGCGCTCCTGCCCGGTGCGAGCTGAGTTCGCGGCTAGCGTTCGTAGCGTATGAACGAGGTTCGGTGGGCCAAAGTGTCATAGAGCGCGCGCCCGTCGGCGTTGAATTCCTGCGTCATCCAGTACACCGAGCCGGCGCGCGCGCGATCCGCCGCTGCGTATACCGCGTGTATCAAAGGCCCGCCCGCTGCCGACACCGCGCGAGCCGGGAGCGACGAACAGGTCTTCGAGACTAACAGAGGTCCGTAAGCGACCAAGGTCGAGGGGGTGAAAGGTGTAATGCACGCAAAGCCCACGAGCGTGCCATCGCGTTCTGCGACCAGAGCGTGCGGCTGGGCCTGCTCGTCAACGAGCCGCGCGAAGGTGGCAGTCGGTGACTTCTTGCGGCAGGTGGCTGCCGATAGAAGCGCAGGTACTCCACCCAAAGTGATTCCATTGGCGCCGGTCGGCGCTGCGGCAGGGCTCTGATCGCAGGCGCCGACTTGCCGCTTGCACCGGCGCAGCTTTTCCCGGTGGCGACGACGCACGTGGCGTGGGGCGGTGATCTTACCGCGCGCAACCGAAGAGACGCTGAGGGTTGGTTTCACCGCCAAGCGAACGGGACGCCGTGCCTGAGCGCCAGTGAGGCTGCGTACATGGCTTCACCCTTGGGGAACTGGAGCCGATGACGCTTGCTGACTTTTCCGCCCGTTATCGAGCCATGTTCGGCGTCGATGTGACGCGTGATGCGGAATTGACGCAGCGTTCCGAGCCCCGGAACCTCATCGCCCGTGGCGCTGCTCAATCCAGTCCGACATGCTCACCCGCGACCGCTATCTGCTGGCCACCATCGGAGACACAGCTTGCACTGAAGAAGCGCGTGCTCGTCGTCTACAGGGGGCAGCCACTGGACCGCTTTGTCCGGTGCTCTCCAGAAGAGGTTGGGGAAGCCAACGATCGGGTCGTCGTTTCCCGAAGGATCCTGAGGCAGGGACGCCAGGGATGGCGCAGAAATCCCAGGCGCAGTCTCGGGCGGCCGCGGCAGGCGTCAGGGTGACGGGGGCGCCGGAGGCGTTGCCCCGGGGCCAGCGTTATTGGCAGCGCCTGCGGCTTAACGGGGCAGGGGCCCCGCGTCGGTGCGTGCCGTGGTGTTGGCGGCCGGAGCCAGCTCTGCTGCCACACCAGCAACGACTAGTAGTTGTAACGGTAAGGTGTAGCCGAGCCTGATCTGATCGGTAGGCAATACGTAACCT